>Ga0116184_10000317_pt1 | contig 58852 bp, 40 predicted proteins | sample AD_JPNNA5_MetaG_FD_89886 | JGI IMG/M metagenome (GOLD analysis project Ga0116184, IMG submission 89886) | Active sludge microbial communities of municipal wastewater-treating anaerobic digesters from Japan - AD_JPNNA5_MetaG | ecosystem: Engineered > Bioreactor > Anaerobic > Digestate | place... | reverse complement strand
TGGCCACTACGTTCAACTATTACTTTCACGGCGAGCAGAAGCAGGCCGCATTCCCCGCGGCCCTGGAGCGCGTGGAGGATATCACCTGGCTGGGCTGGTCGCAGAGATGGCTCGATGCTGCCAACTATATCCAGCCGACGGCCGACTATGTCGCGGCTCAGCTCGAGCCTGGAGCGCATCTCTGGTACATTGCCACTCTGGGCGGCTACCCCAACGACCCATCGTTTTCGCAGATTCGTGTGCTCAAGTCACGATTTGACACCCTCTACGGCGAACCGGAGGTAGTCAAGTCGTTTCCGAGGGCCATTGAGACCGCCGAGATCTACATCTATACCCGCCCGGCGAGCAAGGTCAGGTAAATGATGCTGCGATGCGGTTCATCGCCGGAGTGCCGGCCAGGGTTCGGGGCGGCTCGGCTATGTTGATATCCGTGGTCATTCCGGCTCGTAATGCGGCTGCTACGCTTGGTGAGTGTCTCGACGCGGTCAGGAAGTCGAGCTATCCGCAGGTCGAGGTAGTTGTTGTTGACGATTGCTCAGACGACACGACAGCCTCCATTGCCCGGGACCGCGGCTGTCAGGTCGTGTGCTCTGCCTCGAACCTGGGTGCAGCCAACGCCAGGAACCTGGGTGCCAACGCAGCCAGCGGCGAGATCATTCTCTTCACCGATGCGGACATCCTGCTTCCGCCGAATGCGCTGAGTCGCGTCGCAGCGGCGCTGGCCGATACTACCACTGCCGGAGTTGTCGGCCTGTTAGGGCCGCAAATCCGCTTTACGAACTTGGCCAGCCAGTTCAAGAACCTGTGGATGTACTATACCTACAGCCGCCTGGCAGCGAGCACTGCTGCCCGAGAGGGCGTCGGGTTGTTCTTTACCAGCATTGCCGCGATCCGCAAGCCTGTCTTTGAGCAGATGGGTGGATTCGATACGAACTATGCAGGGGCCAGCGTCACTGAAGATATCGAGTTCGGTCAGCGCCTCTTCACCGCTGGCCACAAGATCATGCTGGACGGGCGTCTGCAAGTAGAGCACTTGAAACACTATACTCTGCAGCAGGTGTTGAAAACGGACCTGGAGCGAGCCGCGGGCCTCACCAGAACCTATCTGCGCAAAAAACTGGAGCCACAGAGTCGCCAGGCCGGCGAAAAGTACTATGCCTCTGTGCCGCTCACCTTTGGTCTCAGCGTCCCGCTGGCCTGGCTATTGCCGCTACTGCTTCTGCTGGCCTTGTGCACTGCCAGCGGAGTATGGCTTGCTATTGCGACAATGGCTTACCTGGCGCTGGTGGCGCTCAACCTGCCGTTCCTCTCCGTGCTGGTGCAGCAGAGAGGACTGGCCTTCGGCCTCCAGTCGTGCCTGTTCTTGCCGGTGGACCTGTGGGTGTCGGGCCTCGGGGCGCTCTGGGGCATTGTCGATTACTTGCGCGGCAAGCGCTACTAGCCTTGCCGTCCATCGCGAAATGAGGGAGTTGTCGTGGACTACAAACGCTATCTGAAATACGGCTCGCGCATCCTCTGGAAGCGAGGGGCCTCGCCCATCTACTTTGTCTTCTTTGTCACCGATTTCTGCAACGCTCGCTGCAAGCATTGTCTATTGGCCGAGCACCAGCCCACCACCAAGAGCCGCGAGCTGACCATTGACGAAATCGAGCGTGTGTCGGCCAGCATGGACGACATGCTGTTCTTCACCCCCACGGGCGGGGAACCCTTCCTCCGGCAGGATCTGTCGGAGATCGTGCGCATTTTTGCCACGAACAACCACGCGGCCAATGTGGGCATCCCTACCAACGGCAGCCTCACCGACCGGGTCATAGAGACCACCGAACGGATGCTGAAGGAAAACCCCGGCCTGGACCTGCACATCGACGTCTCCATCGACGGCCTTCGCGAGCGGCATGACGACATCCGGCAGTTCCCCGGCCTGTTCGACCGCGCCACGCGGACCTACCAGGAGCTGCGCCAACTGGAAAAGCACTATCCGAACTTTAGCACCTGCGTTGAGATCACCGTATCGGCCTACAACCAGGACCAGTTGCTCGAACTCTATGATCACCTGACGCACAAGGTGGGTGTCAACACCGTTTTCACCCTGCTGACACGCGGTGCACCACGCGACCCTGGCGCCAAGGGCTTTGACATCGCCAAGTACGAAGAGCTCCACGCTGTTTTGGAGCGAGACAACAAAGCGCGCATGCTCTCGGGCTATTACAAGATGCCATTCTCCGACCTGCTAAATGCCAAGCGCATCGTGCGACCGCGCATTATCGCCAAGACCGTACGCGAGCGCCGCTACCAAATCCCCTGCTACGCCGGCTCTCTCGGCGGGGCAATGTTCAGTGAAGGGCAGGTGCTCCCCTGCGAGTTGCAGGTTGACAAGATGATCGGCAACGTGCGCGACGTGGACTATGACTTTAAAAAGCTGTGGTACAGCCAGCGTGCTGACGAGCTGCGCCGGTGGATCAGGGACACCAAGTGCTTCTGCACCTACGAGTGTTTCCTGACGATCAACATCCTGTTCAATCCGCTGGTGCTGCCTCGCGTCTTCAAGGAGTACGCCGTGCTGAAAGTGGCCGAGGCCCGGCACGCTCTTTCGGGCGGCGCGCCGGTCAGCGTCGCGAAATCGCCAGACGACAAGTAGTCTATCTCCAGCAAAGAGGACCCAATGTACAGAGGCCATTCCGTATCGGTGGTCGTGCCCTGCTACAACGAGGAGGAGGGCATCCAGGCGACGATGGTCGACATGCCAGGACTGGTCGACGAAGTGATCGTGGTCGACAACAACTGCACCGACCGAACCGCCGCAGTAGCGCAAACGCTGGGGGCCAAGGTAGTTCCCGAGCCCAAGGCGGGTTATGGAGCGGCGCTCAAAGCGGGTTTTCGGTCCGCGACCAGGGATATCATCGTGGCGATGGACGGCGACGCAACCTATCCGCGCAACTTTATCCCGGTCGTCCTTGACGTGATGATCGATGAGAACCTGGACTTTGTTACCTGTGACCGCACCGGCCACAAAGCGGAACAGTCTGATTCCTTTCTGCGGGTGTTGGGCAACCTGGTGCTCAATGTGGTCGTCCTGATACTCTACGGCTTTTGGTTGAACGATTCGCAGTCCGGCATGTGGGTCTTTCGCCGCTCGATTCTCGACCAGCTCAACCTGACCAGCGACACGATGGCCCTGTCGCAAGAACTCAAGATCGAGGCCTTTACGCGCAAGAACCTCCGCTCCCGCGAGCTGCCCATCTACTACAAGGCCCGCGTGGGCGAGAGCAAGCTCAATCTCTGGCACGATGGTTTCTCCAACCTGCTCTTTCTGTTCCGCAAGCGGCTGGACATGCTAAAAGGGCCCCGACCCCGTACAGGCGGGTGACGAATGGTAAGCTACGACAGTTCGTTCCAGGGAAAGAACGTTCTAATCACCGGCGGCCTCGGTTTTATCGGCAGCAACCTCGCCATCCGTCTGGTCGACCTGGGCGCCAACGTGCTTCTCGTTGACTCGCTGATCCCCGACTATGGGGGCAACCTGTTCAACGTCGAGCCGGTGAAGGAGCGCCTGCGCATCAACATCGCTGACGTACGCGACGCAAACGGGATGAACTGGCTGGTGCGCGACCAGGATTTCCTGTTCAACCTGGCCGGACAGATCAGCCACGTGGACAGCATGCTCGATCCTTACACGGACCTGGAGATCAACTGCCGCGCCCAGCTCTCGATCCTCGAAGCCTGCCGCCGCAATAACCCGGCGATCAAGGTGGTCTATGCCAGCACCAGGCAGGTTTATGGCAAGGCCGAGTACCTGCCGGTGAACGAGAAGCATCTGTTGCGTCCCGTGGACGTGAATGGCATCAACAAGATGGCCGGAGAGTGGTATCACATCCTCTACAACAACGTCTATGGCATTCGCACGGTGTCGCTGAGACTGACCAACACCTATGGTCCCAGACTGCTGATGAAGCACAACCGTCAGGGCTTTGTGGCCTGGTTCATCCGTCAGGCGATGGACAACCAGGAGATCCAGCTTTTCGGTGATGGCAAACAACTGCGCGACCTCAACTATGTCGATGATGTCGTAGAGGCGATGCTGCTGGCCGCGGTCGATGAGGGCAGCAACGGCCGTCTGTTCAACCTTGGGAACAGCCCGCCCGTGACCCTGCAGGAATTCGTGGTGGCACTTTTGGCCGCCTGCCAATCCCTCGGATGCGGCAAAGGCGGCTACCGACTGGTGCCCTTCCCGGCCGACAAAAAGCGCATTGACATCGGCGACTATTATGCTGACTATGGCAAGATTCGCTCGGTTCTGGGCTGGGAACCACGCGTGTCGCTGGCGGAGGGACTGCGCCGCACGATTGAGTACTATGCTCAGAACCGCGAGCACTACTGGTACCAAGACTAGGCATTGGCCTGTTGGAGGACTGTGGATGCAGCAGAAAGTCATCGTAGTGATGCCGGCGTACAACGCCGCCAAGACGCTGGAGCGAACCTACAACGACCTCCCCAAAGAGATCGTGGACAAGATCATCCTGGTGGACGACGTGAGCCAGGACGAAACGGTCGAGGTCGCGCGCCAGCTCGGTCTGGACGTTGTGATTCACATCCAGAACAAGGGCTATGGCGGGAACCAAAAGACCTGCTACCTCAAGGCTCTGGAGGACGGCGCCGACATCGTGGTGATGCTGCACCCCGACTATCAGTACGACTCGACCCTGGTGCCAGAGCTCATCCGCCCGATCCTCGAAGGCCGGTGCGACATGATGCTGGGCTCGCGCTTTCTCAGCGGCGGCACACTGGCCGGCGGCATGCCCATCTACAAGTACCTGTCGAACCGCTTCCTGACCATTGTCGAGAACCTCGTGCTGGGACAAAAGCTGTCCGAGTGCCACACCGGCTTTCGTGCCTACAGCCGACGCTTCCTGGAGACCATTCCGTTCCTCTTGAATTCCGACAACTTTGTCTTTGATACCGAGGTGATCGCTCAGGCAGTGGCCTTTGGGTTTTGCATTGGCGAGATCGGTGTGCCCACGCGCTATTTCAGAGAGGCCTCATCGGTCAACTTTGCCAACAGTGTCGTCTATGGCCTGAGCACCCTGGCGGTCATGGCTCGCTTCCTGCTGACACGGTGGAACGTGCGGCCCTATCCCCAGTTCACCAAGACCCTGCCCGAAATCATCAGTCGCTACCACCTTCCTCAGATCCTGCGGCCGAACCGCCCCGCCCAGACGGGGCCGAACCGCCCCGCGCAGACGGGGCCGCAACAGCCCGAAGACTCGAGCGCCGGGAATGAACAAGCCAGCCCGATCAACTCGCACTGAGGTCGACAACCGACTCACCCCGCTGTCTCGAGCCACCCAGTCGCTGGAGCGCTGGTTCCCGCTGATGCTGGGACTCGTCGCCGTGCTGCTGCTGTGTCTCCGTCTGGATGATGTCTACCTCTGGCAGGACGAAGCCGAGACGGCCCTGATTGCCCGCCATATGCTGGCCTACGGGCTGCCGCTTTCCACCGATGGACGAACCTGGATCCAGCAGGAAGAGGTGCCATTTCACGAGTTCTCGTCTGATTATGTCTGGATCTACCACCCGTGGATGCAGTATGCCGCCACCGCGCTTTCGTTCGCCGTCCTGGGTGAAAGTACTTCTTCGGCCAGGCTGCCTTTCGCGTTGGCAGGCGTGGCCTGCATCCTGCTGCTGTATCGGCTGGCCAGGCGCAGCCAGCCAGATCCCGGGGTAGCTCGACTGGCTGCCATCCTGCTCGCTCTGTTTGTCCCCACTATCCTGCTCGCACGCCAGTGCCGCTACTATGCTATTTCCGCCGCCCTAACGCTGCTGGTCCTCGACAGCTACCTGTCACTCGGCTCTGCCAGGCAATGGAGCGTGCCCTGCTTTGTGCTTTCTTCAGTACTCCTCTTTCATACCGAGTACGCGGCCTTTTTCCCGGTAATGGCCGCGGTAGCTGCCCACGCACTGCTCTTCCAGCGGCATTCAGGACGGTGGAAGAACTTGCTCCCTGCTCTGGTACTCATCGTGTTGCTCATTCTCCCCTGGGCCTTGCTGATCCCTGTCTGGCATCCCGTGGTGGGCTCTGGTACCACTGCTCAGCCTGGTTCCAGCGCCGGGCTCGCTCGTGTGGCCCTGCGTACTATCGGCCTGATCGGCGAGCAAAGCCTGCAGATCACCGCCTGGATACTGCCTCTCTTGCTGCTTCCGGCGGTTGCTGCCGGAATCCGCGCCAACCACCGCCGGGATAACCCCAGTAGCCCGGGTACAGGCCTGTGGTCGCTCGTGGTACTGCTGATTGTCATTCACATTCTGGCTCTGTCTCTGGTCGGATGGTCGTTTTTCCGCTACCTGGCCCACCTGATCCCATTGCTGCTCCTGCTCGCCGCAGTGGGTCTGGCCTGGCTGCTTCACCGCTGCAAGTTGTTGGGCTATGCAGCTCTGCTGGTTCTCCTCACCACGAACCTGCTGCACATCTTGCCTTACCGTGCCGTCGCAACGGCCATTCCCCCTGCTAACCCATTCTGGACGACGGTGCAGAGCTCACTGGCTACCCGTTGGATTGGCGGCATTCGCGCGCTCAAGCTGCGCTCAGAGCCGCTAATGTACGCGCAGGAATTGACTCACCCCTATTCTGGACCCACAGAGGGACTGGTAGCTTACCTGGCCGCTAACGCCAAACCCGGGCAGACGGTCCTCACTAACTATGAAGACCTCCCGCTCCAGTTCTATACACGCCTGACCGTATATGGCGGCATGTCCGGCCGGGGTCTGGGACAGGTCGAGCCAGACTGGGTGATCGACCGCCAGTTCGGGCACTACCGAGAGCAGATTGCGGCGCTGGTAGCCAGCGGGCCCTATGAACGCATTACCATCCCCTATCCGGACCTACGGTGGGAGAACCGCGAAGAGCCGACCAAGCATCAGTACCTGACCGACACGACGGCGAACCCGGTCGTGCTCTACCGCCGCACCGACCGGGGCACACCGGGCCGACTCGACGCGGTCCAAGAACCACCGGGGCAAGACAGATGAGCAATCGCTTGAGACTCGCCGCCTGGGCTGCCTGGCTTCAGGCGCACTTTGCCTGGGTGTTGGTTGTTGCCGGGCTGGTGCTGCTGCTCACCAATCTCGGCAACATCTACCTCTGGCAGGATGAGGCCGAGACCGCGCTCTTGTCACAGAGGCTGGGGCAATACGGCCTGCCTCTGGCCTTTGATGGGCGCAACCTGATCCGCCAGGCACCGCTGGACGTGCAGTACACGGCAGACTGGGTCTGGGTCTACCACCCCTGGCTCCCTTTCTTATTCACCGCGCTGTCCTTTGCCTTGCTCGGGCCCACGACCTTTGCCGCCCGCCTGCCCTTTGCGCTGGCCGGCCTGGCTACGGTTCTGCTGCTATACGACAGCGTGCGCCGCCACCTGAAAGACCAACGCCTGGCCATGCTGAGCTCGTCACTGCTCTTGCTCTGCGTTCCGTTTCTGCTGCACGCGCGGCAGTGCAAGTACTTTGCCTTTGCGGCGCTGTTCACCGTAGCCGTGCTGGACGCCTACCTGCTCCTCACGCAGACTGACCACCGCCTGGCCGTGCCCTACCTGATTCTGGCTGGCTTTGGGCTGTTTCAGTGCAACTTTGGCGCTTTCCTGCCCACCTTTGTCGGTTTGGGCATCCACTCTGTGCTGCAGGGGATCTCACGGAAGCGCCTGGCCAGGCTGGCTTTCCCCCTGGTGATGCTGGCCGCGCTGGTCATACCCTGGGCTGTCTACCTGCAGACGTGGGCTCGCGGCCGCTTTGTCTTTGATATCTACCGCTTTGTCGGGCATCTGGTGCACTATGTAGTGTACATCACGGGCTGGGTCTTTCCCTGGCCGCTCGTCGTGGCCTTCTTGCTGCTCTTCTGGTCGACCTGGAGGTGCTCCAAGCCGGAGGCCAACATACTTGGGCTCTACATCGCGGTCATCCTGGTCACGCTCCTTTTCCTCTCGGCCACGTTCATCTGGATGTACTTTAGCTACATCGTGCAGCTCGTGCCGCTGCTGGCGGTACTGCTGGCCTACACGGTGCTTCGCCTCTCAAAGCAGTCGGTTGTGAGAGTGGCGGTCGTGGCTCTGCTCTTGCTGACCAATGTGCTACAACTCGTTCCGTACGTCCTGCCCATCACGCGCAGCTTCAAGTGGGCTTCTTTGGCTCCGCGGCCCTACCTAGCCGAGACCGACGCATTGCTCGAGGCGGCCGGTCGGCCGCGCTCGGATCTGCTGAACTATGCCTATGAGCTGACTCATGACTATGATGGACCGGATGAGGGCATTGTGCTTCTGCTTCAACGGCAGGCCAGACCGGGAGACCTGGTTGTGGCGAATTACGGAGAGCTGCCCATCTTGTTCTATACCGGCCTGGACGTGGCCGGTGGTCTGGCCGCATTCCGCATCGGCGAGCTGGACAGGCCCGAGTGGGTCATCAAGCGCCGGGATGGGCCCTATCCGCAGGAGATGGACAGGCTGCTGGCTTCGGCCAATTATCGGGCCATCACCATCCCCTACGCCGACATTCTCTGGGGCAACCGCCCCGTTCCCGAGTACCACAAGTACGCCACAGTGCCAGGGCCGCCTTTTGTGGTGGTGAATCATCTCGTCCAATGACCGTTGCAGCCTGGGCGTTGTCTGATAACACGGTGCCCTGCTCGCCAGTGGCGCATACGGACAGGAGCAAGTATGGCAGAAGCCAATCGAGTTAACGCACGACCGTGGTTCAGGAATCGTGAGCTGTGGTTCCTGGTAGGCGTGCTGGTCGTGTCTCTGACTCTGCGGGCCCGGCTGGTCAGCATTGACCGCATCGTCCGCTGGGATGAGCCGGACTATCTCACCCTGGGACGCCACCTGATCACCGGCCAGGGTTACAGTGTCAGCGGACGAGTCGACGTTCACTACCCGCCGCTCTTCCCGCTGATCACAGGGCTGCTCTACCCCCTGACCCACGACATGAAACTCAACAGCGACATCTGCTTTGTGGTGTTCGGGGCCCTGTTCCTTCTGCCCCTCTACTGGCTGACAAAGCGGCTCTTTGGCGCGCGCGTGGCGGCGATGACCACTCTTCTGGTGTGCATCTATCCGCCGCTCACTTCTTCGGTGTTGTTCTGGGGCACGATGATCGAGCCACTGTACCTCTTCCTGCTGTTCACCGCTTTCTGTGCGGCATGGCTGGCCTGGGAAAGGCAAACTCCCGCCAGTTACGCCCTGGTGGGCGGGCTTTTCGGCCTGACCTATCTGGTCAAGCCAGAAGCGCTGGTGTACCTGGGCTGGTTTCTGGCTCTGCTGGCCCTGGGCCAGGTCTGGCGCCGCAAGCTGTTGTGCTCACGCACGCTGCTCGGATTGGTTAGCGCCATTGCTGTCTTTGCACTGGTCATCTCCCCCTATATCCTCTTCCTGTACAAAGAAACCGGCCGCATCCTGATCACGGGCAAGCTGGGCGTGACCTACGTGGCCGGAGAAGGTGCGGTGGTGCACGATCCGGGGCTCTACGACCGCGCTCTGGCCAGACTCGACTCGGCAGGAGAGGAGATCATCTGGTTCTCTCCGGATCGTTTCAAGTACGACCTGTGGCAGATCATCCGCGCGAACCCCAGGGCCTTTCTGGTGCGAACCTGGCGCAACGTGAACGCACTGGAAGCGTTGCTCTTTGTGCGCCGGGTTTTTCCCTTCTATCTGCTGATTCCGGTCGCCCTGGGCGTCCTTGGTCAGCCGTGGGACAAGGAGCGCCTGGTGAAGGAACTGTTCCTGCTGGCGACCATTCCGCCGGTGTTGGTCTTTATGCCGTTTCATATCGAGCTGCGTTACTTTGCTGCCCTGCTGCCGGTGCTGATCATCTGGGTGGCCAAGGGTATCGACGCCCTGGCGTGGTGGGCCACACAGACCTGGCAAAAGCTGCGGCCGACCAGCCGCTCTGCTGCCAGCGTTGGCAGAACCTCCACGATCGTGCTCTGCGGGCTGCTGCTGGTCTACTTTGCCGTTCTCCAGCCATCCGTCGTGGCCGATGGCCTGGCCGAACAAAACCAGAGCCGGCGCGAGGCCGGGTTGTGGCTCAAGGAGCATAGCTCGCCAGACGCCATGATCATGTCCCGTGACACAGAGGTGGCCTTTTACGCCGACCGGCGCTGGGCAGCGACGCCGAATGAGGAATACGCACGTTTCATCGACTACGTGCGCCACCGTGGCGCGAACTATGTGATCGTGGACGAGAGGGAAATCACGGTGATTCGCCCGCAACTCAAGCTCCTCCTGAACGAAGAGTCCCCACCCCAGGAGCTGCGGCATGTGTACACGGCTCTGGATCCGCGCGGCAGAACCATCGTCTATGAGGTTCTCCCTTGAGCGATTCCTCCGGAAGCCTTGCGCCGGCGCGGGTAACGCTGATCAACCCGCCGAGCGCCCCGGGCACGCTGGCCAATCGCGAAGGCGCCGCGGGGATGGGCGTGGTCTATCCTGCCGGGGAGCGCTTTCTGTACCCGCCCCACACCCTCGCCACCGTTGCCGCTGCCCTTCGTCAGGCCGGTTACTCCGTGCAGCTTCTGGATCTGGTGGTCAGCCCGCATGACGAAGCGGCGCTGCAGGCGGACGTGATCTGCGTCCTGGTCTCGTGGGCCACTCTTCAGAACGACCTGGACTATATCGCCGCCCTTCGTGCTCAAACATCGGCCAGAATCCTGGCTCTGGGCAGTTCGCTGCGCTTTATCGCGGCCCAGGTCGCTGAGGGTTGCCCTGCGGATGCCGTTCTAGTGGGAGAGGCAGAGGGTTGCTGCGTCGAGGCGGTCGAGTACGTTCGGACTAACCCTTCCGATAGCCCGCGCATCCTGACCAACCACATCCTCCGGGCGGCAAACTGCGATGGGGACGGCTGGACCGCGGACCTGGCTGCGCTTCCCTTCCCCGCCTGGGACCTCGTGCCCACCAGCCGCTACCCGCTCCTGAGCGTATTTGCCAGCAAGGGCTGTCCGGATGGCTGCCTCTACTGTCCCTATTCTGCCGCCCAGGGGCACCGCAGCAGAGTCAGGTCAATCGATAGCGTGGTGGACGAAGTCGCCTGGCTCGCCCACACCTTTGCGCCAGAGCGAGTCGTCTTCCGCGATCCGGTATTCGCCTACCAGCGCGAGCGGGTAGTGGGCTTCTGCGAACGGCTCATACACTCCCGGATCTCTCTGCGCTGGGAATGCGAGTCGCGGCCGGAACATTTCGATGCTGAACTACTCCAGTTGATGCAGCGGGCCGGCTGCACCTGGGTCAAGATCGGCCTCGAAACCACCGACCCCACCGTGCTTGCCGGTCTGCAGCGTATCGGGTCGCTCGGGCAAGCGGGGGACTATCTCCGCCATGCGGCGCAGGTCGTCGAATCGTGTCAGCGCCTCGGGCTGGGCTGCCGGCTTTTTGTCCTGAGCGGTTTGCCCGGCCAGGATAGCGCCGCCGCCAGGCACACTGCTGACTGGGTGTCTGCGGTGCGCCCCACCGCGCTGAATGTCAAGGCACTCGAACTGTACCCGGGCACCCTCGAAGCATCGGCCCCCGCCGACACAGAGCAACAGATGGCAATCCTGCTGGCCGCCCGGGCGGAGATCATGGCTGCGCAGCGACCGCGAGGACTAATCAGCAGGGCCAGGTCCTGGCTTCGGCAGCTCCGGCGGCGAATGGCTCGCTAGAGAGACAGACCATGGAGAGGGCATTCGTCACCGGTGCAACGGGTTTTGTCGGGTCCGCGATCGTGCGCCGCCTGCTCCAACGCGGCATTTCTGTTCGGGCTCTGGTGCGCCCGGGAAGCGACCGCCGCAACCTGGCCGGAATGGACATCGAGCTGGTCGAGGTGGACCTGCTCGACGAGCGAGCCATGCACGACGTGCTCAAGGGATGCGATTGGCTGTTCCACGTCGCCGCGATGTACAGCACGCACGACGAAGACAGCGAAAAGATGTACTCGGTTAACGTCGGCGGCACCAAGAGTGTGCTGTCCGCTGCTCTCCAGGTCGGGGTCAAGCGAGTGGTTCACACCAGTACCATCGGCACGATTGGCCAACCCGGTGATGGCACGCTGGCCACAGAAGAGACTCGTTACAACCTGTGGGACTCGGCCAGTCACTACGCCAGGTCCAAGTACCTGGCGGAGGTCGCAGCGCTGGACATGGGCGAGCAGGGCCTGCCGGTGGTAGTAGTCAATCCCTGTGCCCCTGTCGGCCCAGGGGACCTGAAGCCGAGCAGCAGCGGGCGGCGCATTCTGGACTATATGAGAGGAAAGATGCCATCCTTCTGCGCCGGGGGTATCAACTTTGTGCCAGTGGACGACGTGGCAATGGGGCACATCCTGGCCGCAGAGAGGGGCCGCGTCGGAGAACGCTACATCCTGGGCCATCGCGACGGTAACCTCACTCTGGATGGGTTCCTGGAGCTGATGCAAAAGGCATCTGGCGTTGCCCGGCCGCGTCAGCAGCCGCGCTCCATCTTTTCCCGCTTTGGGCGACGTTCCGAACCGGTCTGTCACGCGCCTGCGGCTCTGACCTGTGATCCGTCAAAAGCCATCCGCGAACTGGGCCTGCCCCAGACTTCTCTGGCGGCCGCCTTCGCCGCGGCACTGGCCTGGTTCCGAGAGCAATGCTATGTCGTTGGAGGAGGATGACCTGATGGCTCGCCTTGGGCGGTGGGCGCGGCACGCGCGCTTGCTGATGCTGCGGCTCCTGATGAATCTCTCCACGGTTCCGCTCCTCGGCCGTGCTGCCCTGTACCTGTCGGGGGCCCTCGTTGGGCCATACAAGGATCGACGCATCCTGGCGCAGCTCACTGCGCACTCCTATGTGTCCCCGGCGGCACAGATCCATTGCCGAAACCTGCACCTGGGCAAGAGCTGCTTCATCGATGAGCGGGTCACCATCTACGCTCACCCAGACGGCGGAGAGGTACGGCTGGGAGACCGGGTCCATCTCTATCGCGACACGATCATCGAGATCGGCGCCGGCGGCAGTGTAATCATCGGTGACGACACGCACATCCAGGCCGGATGCAACCTCAAGGGATTCTTGGGCAGCCTGATCATCGGCCGCAACGTGCAGTTGGCTCCCCGTTGCGGCTTCAGCCCCTACGAGCACAACACTGATGACCCGGACACACCAATTCAAAAGCAAGGCATTCGCAGCAAAGGCCCCATCGTCCTCGACGATGACGTCTGGCTGGGGCTCAATGTATCCGTCCTCGAAGGAGTGCACATCGGCCGAGGGGCAGTGATCGGGGCTGGAGCAGTGGTCACCAGCGACATCCCCGAGCTGGCCATCGCCGTCGGGGTGCCGGCACAGGTGATTCGCTTTCGCGGCAAGCAGTGAACGGGCATTCATCTGGCAATAGAACCCGTTAATCCCCTTTTCATCTTCGTTGTCTAGAATAGTCTGCCAATCTGGCGGAATATCGAACCCTTCTATGCAAGGAAACATCATGGAACAGGTACGCTGCAACCTTTGCGGCGCTGACGACACCAGACTCATAGCAGTGATCGACCAGCTCAGAATCGTGCGCTGCAAGCGCTGCGGCCTGACGTACGTCAATCCACGGCTCGCCCAGAGCGAGCTGCAAGAGATCTATACTGAATCGTACTATGACCACGACGGCATCGTCAACGGCCTGGAGTTCTTTGGCTACGAGGACTATGTCGCTGACGAAGAGAATATCAAGCTCACTTTCGCCGACCGGCTCAGAACCATTGAAAAGCTCACCGCTCCGGGTCGGCTGCTGGATATCGGCTGCGCCACGGGTTTCTTCCTTGCGTTGGCCAGAGACAATGGTTGGCAGGTGGTGGGCACCGAGGTTTCCACCTTTAGCGCTGGCTACGCCCGCGAAAGGTTGGGGCTCGATGTGCGGCTGGGCACGCTCAAGTCCCTGGGTTTCGAGGCCGGTTCGTTTGACACAGTGACCATGTGGGATGTGCTGGAGCACGTGACCGACCCGATGGCTGAACTTGGCGAAATAGCCCGAATCCTGCGTACGGGCGGTGTTCTCTCCATCATTACCCCAGACGCCGGCAGCCTGGTAGCGCGCATCCTCGGTGACCGCTGGGAGGAGTACCGCCGCGTGCGCGAGCACGTCTACTTTTTCTCTCGGCGCACCCTGTCCAGAATGCTGAACGAGGTCGGGTTTGAGATCCTCAAGGTCGAAAGCGCGGGCAAGTTCTTCTATCTCGGGCCCGCACTGGAGCGTCTCAAGTACTACACCTGGGACGGCGCAATCACTCTGGCGGCGTCCAAACTGGTCTACCGGCTGGGACTGGGAAGACTGCGGGTTCGAGTCAACCCTTTCACCAAAATGACCGTTTATGCACGCAAGCGTTGAGTTGTCGTCAGTATTAGCACTACAGTCAGTCAAATGTACGAGGGCTCGGCAATTCCGGGCGGACGTGCCAGGCCGAAATCTGCTTGACCGCGGCATGGCTGCATGCTAGAATCGAGTTTGCGTCTCATTCGCCCCGCCCATCCTAGACGAGCGGAGCCCCAGGAGTCACGCTATGCTTAGAAAGTTCACACCGCTGCTCATCGTTCTGGTTCTGGCTACGTCGTTGTGGCTGGTGATTACAGCCGGATTCGCTGCCCAATCCGCGCCGCCGGCCCTGATTCCTCCCGCGACGCCGCAATCAGGGTCTGGCCGGGCGTCGGGTCAGGCGGCTCTCTACACGGTTGCCTTCCAGGCCGGCGTCTCTCCCTCTGGCTACAACGGTGCCGCTGACGCGATCCTGGATTACTTTGCCACGACTACCAACATGGGGAGCCACCCCGAACTCTGGACCAAAAGTGACGGCTGGCAACGCTCGGTGCTCCGCTTCGACCTCTCACAGCACATCCCGGCCGGAGCGCACGTTGTATCCGCCACTCTGACCCTCCGCGTGCTTGGCCAGTCGGCCGCCATCGCCACCAGATTGGCCGCCTATCCCATCGTTCAGCCGTGGACAGAGAGCCAGGTAACCTGGAATCAGGCGCAGCAAGGGGTGAATTGGTGGGGCGGCGGCGGTTGCGAAGGAACCTCTCGCTCCGGCACCGAGACCGGACATGCCGATTTCGGATTCAGCGTGGGCGACGTGGTAGTCGATGTAACGTCTGCTGCTCAGGGCTGGGTTGCCGACCCGGCCACGAACAAGGGACTGTTGCTCAAGGGCGAGTTCATCGCTGGCGGCGTCAAATACCGCTACGCCAGCTCCGATTATCCCTCCTGGGCGTTACGTCCCCGGTTGGTAGTCACCTATGAAGGCGAGCCGCCACTCGCGACCCCTACGCCTACCAGCACGCCAACCAAGACTCCCACGCCTTCGGTCTATACCGTCATCACGTCGACGTTTGGCGACTGGAAGTGGTGGAATCTGGATCACTGCATGAAGGTGAACGACGTCCAGCACGTGTCAGCCGAAGAGTTGATGCTCCTCATCTACCGCGGATCTCCCTGGTCGGCCAAACTGTACGTCAAGGTCTGCAACACCGACCACCCGCACCCGATATACCTGAATGGCGTCGTGATCGGCACGGCGCCGACCTTTTCCACCGGCACCTGCGAGTGCAATTTTCCGCCTCTGCTCGGGTACCAGATGAGTTTTGACGTGCCGCTGAGCCTGCTTGCCGGCCCACCCAGCTACGCCAACTTTATCAGCACCACCAACATGCTCTACACGGGGGACTTTTTCAAGATCTACAACCCCCATCTGGTGCTGACCGGCGACATTACCGGCACGAGCCGCACGGAATTCCCCATTGGCACGGACGCCGACGGCAGTCCACTCATCGGAGGGGTGCAGCTACCGATCGGCTACACGCCCGGGGTGGCGGTGCCAGTGCTGCTGGTAGTTCCCGGAACGAAAGAGGACCACGTTGACGGACTGAACCGCTACGCGGCCGACGCCAATGCGATGGGCTGGTTGGTCGCCTCGCTCGACCTGCGGCAGGTCTATGCCGCGTCCTGGCAACACGAGTGGTGGATGCAAAGTGCGTCGCTGGCGGTGCAGGCCGACGTCATGTCGTTGCTGCGCTACCTGCAGAGCAACTATAGTGTGGATAGCTCCCGGGTCTATATCTCGGGCTTTTCGACCGGTGGAGGCATTGCCGCCACGGTGGCCGCCAAGTACCCTGACGTGTTCGCCGGCGTGCTTGACTATGCCGGGCCAACCGACTACTCGGACTGGTATGCCGAGCGACCCGATATCATCACCAAACTGCAGAAAGAGTTCGGGGATACGCCGGCGGGCAACTTTGAGTATCCCCGCCGCTCCAGTCGCGTGCTGGCTCGCAATCTGCGCTACGTCCCAATGCGTCTGGTTCACGGCACTGCTGATACCAAGGTGCCTTACGCCCAAACCTCCCGGCTCTACAACGTGGCTATGCCACCTTACTACGACCCCGTAGCGACATTCAAGCAGCTTCTGACCCACACCGGGGGACACGAGGATCACGTCGCAGGCGTTTCTGAGACCGACCTGGCCTTTCTTGCGGCACATACGCTGGTTGAGAATCCCACCGACGTGAACATCATCACCGATGAAGGCAAAGACTATTACTGGCTGGGCATCCAAAAGTCAGGCGTTGCCCCGCGCAACTGGCGTGGCTTTGTGGAAGTGGGCGCCAGATTCGATCCCATCACCAGCACCATCTGGCTGACCGCACGGGACGGCAGCTTTGCTGAAGGACGACCTCTGACCATCACCCTCGACCTGGCACGAATGGGCCTGGACACAGGGATCAGCTACGATATCGAGGAATCAGACCCGCAGACTGGCGAATTCCTGTTCACGCCGGCGGTGTTCCCGGTTGCCGGCAAGTTGACCCTGGTTGTGCCCCGCAACTCGCTGGGAACCGTCGGGCGGCAATACGTCATCTACCCGGAGAGCGGCCGCACCCTTTACCGGCTCTCCCTCCGGGCGGGCGAGGACGGCTACGCTGGCGCCAATGACACGTTCATTACCGCTTATGCCGGCGAAGGCACAGAGACACCCCATGCGTCCTCGCCAACCCTGTTGTTCGCCTACGACCTGCGGCGCAAAGCATTGCTCCGCTTTGACGTGGGCTCTGTGCCGCCAGGAATGGTGCTCAAGAGCGCCAGGCTGACCGTCAACCTGCTCGAGAGCCGAACGCCCCTGCAACTGGGGGCGTTCGACGCGCTCAAAAGCTGGATCGACACCGAGGCCACCTGGCAAAAGGCCTCACTCGCGCAGAACTGGAGCGCGCTGGGCGGCGACGGCATCGGCACGGACCGTAACGCGGTTGCCGATAGCACGCTCAGCAATGTCGGCGCGGCCGGTCCCTACACATTCAACCTCAAACCTCTGGTAGAACGCTGGGTGGCCAACCCTGGCACCAACCGCGGCATCTTCCTGATCGGAACGGGCACCTATACCACCAGCAGCTACCCGCTCGCATCGGCCGAACACGCTGATCCGAACAAGCGGCCCGTGCTCGAGCTTCTGTACATGGCGCCACTGGCCCCTCCCAGCATCACTCCGACCGCCACGAAAACCCGTACGCCTACCGCTACGCCTTCGGCTACTGCGACCCAGACGGCTACACCTACCCAGACGGCCACGCCAACCGCGACGGCAACAGGCGGTATTCCAGTCAGCTCGCCAACGGCGACGGTCACCACCAGCACGCCAACCAGTTCGCCGACGTCGACAGCGACTCTCTTGCCGACGTTCACACCGACCAGCACCCCGCTCTATCCCTTCACGGTGATCACTTCGACCGTGGCTGATTGCATGCAGGTCGTGGCAGATGGGCGCACCGTTCAGTCGGCAGGCTCGCGCATGCTGCTGATGTGGGACGGCACACCGACGTCGGCGCGGCTGCTACTCACCTCTTGCGGCGTGGCGCCAGCAAGCCGCCACTCGGTCTATGTCAACGGTCAGCTCGCAGCCCGCATCGAATCCGATGTCTACAGCACCTGCATTTGCGGCTCCAACGGCAAGGCCGGAACCTACCCAATCGTCGACCCTGGCATTTTGCGCAATGGCTGGAATACCATCACCGTCACCAATGACTCGGGCCTTCAGGACAGTTGGATGGCTCACAGTGCCAGGCTGGTTATCGAGGGGCCAATCCAGGGCTATGCCATCCGCGAAATCACCTACACCACGAACTGGGACAGGACCAGCAGGCGTGCCCTGCTGCAAGTTCCGATCAACCTTGACCCGGCCCACCCCGTTCCGGTGCTCATCTCGGTAGGCGGAGTTGGCGAGACCAAATGGGATGCCATCTTCCGCTTTGCCGAACGTGCCAACGAACGAGGGTGGCTCCTGCTTGCCCCGGACATCCGCTGGGGCGTCGAAACGGGCGTACCGAGCACCGACTGGGACATTGAGAAAGGACGTACTGCTTCGCTGGCGGTACAGCACGATATCATCAGCGCCCTCGACTATGTGCTGGCTCAGCCTCAGTTCGGCGGAGACAGCCAGCGCGTCTACTTGAGCGGCTTCTCCGTCGGCGGGGGAATCGTGGCCACCCTCGCTGAAAAGTATCCGCATCGGATCGCCGCCGTCGTTGACTGGGCCGGACCCACCGACCTCAATGAGTGGTCGCTGCAGAGGGAGGCGCTGGGCGACCGCGGAGTGAATGCGGCGTTGATCAGAGACATCGGCTGCCCCTACGGTGGTCCCGGTATGTGCCCGATTGAATGGATCAGGCGCTCGGCGCGCTCTATGGTTCAGAACATGATGCACGTGCCGCTGGCCATCGTTCACGGCCGCGCCGACACGCGCGTGCCTTTCGCCCAGTCGGCCGACTATGTAGAGTATATGGAGACCCTGTATCACCCGGCGGAGCACAACAAGCTGTTCGTCTGGCATGATGGCGGGCACGTGGATGAGCTGCCCGGATTCGAAGGCCTTGACTGGATGTCTCAGTTCACACTGAATAGCCGCCCCACCAGCATCCGCATCCGCGCTGACGAGAACAAGGACTATTACTGGATTCGGTTGCAGCAGAAGGACTGGAACGGGAACTGGGCCGAAGGCTTTAGCACCGTCGACGCCAGTTATGACCTCACTTCGGGCGTGATCTCGGCCACGGTCCAGGATGGCCGTGCCTTCCGCGATGGCAACCTGCCGGTGAATGTCTCGTTCGACCTTAGGGCTATGGGTCTTGATCCGCTCGCCACGTACACGGTCGAGGATTACAACCTGTCGACGGGTGATTTCCAGGTGTACAGCGTGGCTCCAGTCGATGGCCTAGTCACCGTCTCGCTGCCCAGGGACCGCGTTAACAAGGCAAATCGCCAGTTCCTGATCTACCCCTACCCGGCTCAACTACAGACGCTGACCTACCAGCAGGGTGTCAGCCCCGGCAGCGACTACACGGGCAGTATGGATACCTATCTCTACCTGTACCAGCCGGACTCTAACTTTGGCGGGCTGAGCACGTTCAGGGTCAACTCGGGAGCAACTCTGGTGAGCCTGGTCCGGTTTGACTTGAGTGGCTTGCCCGCAGGAGCGGTGATCAAGGCAGCGCAGCTAGAGCTCTACCTCGCTTCTGGCCAGACCGCGCCGCTGGATGTTAGTTTGTATGCCCTGCGGCGGCACTGGCTCGCCTCCGAGGCCACCTGGAACAGGGCAACGCTGAGCGAACCCTGGTCAGTGCCCGGCGCCGCTGGTGAAGGTGCCGACTATGGACCAGAGCGCATCACCACTGGATCGGTTCAGGCCACAGGTGCCTATCTGTTCAACGTTCGTTCGCAGGTGCAGGCCTGGGCTTCTGGAGCTGCTGCCAACGAGGGCTTTGTGCTAAGCGGGCCACGCTTTGGCGGTAGCGGCAGTCTGCACTACAGCTTTGCGTCAGCGGAGACCGGCGACACGGCCCGCAGACCCAAGCTGAGCATCGTGTACGGGCTGGCCACGCCTACACCGAGCGTGACCAGGACTGCTACTCCAACTTCTACGCCTACCCGGACGGCGACACCGACCCCCACGACATCGGCAGTGCCTTCTGCCACCCCCACGATCACGTCAACGCCTCCGGCCTGTCGTCTGTTGGGCAGCGTTACGCTGCAGCGTCCCGGGCAGCCCGCGCCGCACGCGAGCTGGTCGGTCTTGCTGACGGTGACAGTCGGCGGACGACGCTACGTGGTGACGACGGATACGCAGGGCATGTTCGAGATCTCCGGACTGACCCCGGGAGTCTATGACATCCGGGTCAAGAACTCGCACACCCTGGCCAATCTGAAAACAGGCGTCACCCTGCTGCCGGGTGTGAACAACGTTGACCTGGGCACCTTGCGGGAAGGCGACTGCAATGACGACAACTGCGTCGCCATCACCGACTTTTCCATACTGGCCAATAGCTTTGCTCCGCTCTATGACCCCCGGGCGGATCTCAACGCGGATGGGCACGTGAGCATCCTCGACTTTTCGATGCTGCGTGAGAACTTTGGCCTCTGCGGTGATTTGCCGGTAACGGGACCCTGAGATGACTCTGAACGGGTGCAGTCAAGGATGAAGGTTACTCTGGTCTATCCCGACGTGGGGGGCGTGGAGCACTATGGTGCCCGCAAGTTCTACCACGGTCTGGGTTACCTGTCGAGTATGCTCAAGAAGGCAGGGCACAGCACCTCGTTGTTGTACCTGCAGAGCGAGCCCTCGCGGGAGGAGCTGCTTCAGCAAGTGCGCTCGCGCGGCGCTGATATCGTGGCTTTCACCGCCACCACTCACCAGTTCCCTTACGTGGCGGACTGCGCCCAATGGATCAAGCAGGATCTGCCCACGGTCCACACGATTGTGGGCGGCACTCACGCCACTCTGGCGCCGGACGAGGTCTGTTCGACTCGGGGTATCGACGCGGTATGCGTGGGTGAAGGAGAGTACGCGCTGCTGGAGTATGTGGATGCCGTGGAATCCGGGCGTGACCCAACCGGCATTGGCAACTTCTGGTTCCCCAACGCACAGGGTTCTGCGGTCAGCAGGGGTCTCGTTCGCAATCCCCTGCGGCCTTTGATCGACAACCTCGACGAGCTGCCGCACCCTGACCGCGACCTGTTCGACTATGAGCAGATCCTGGCCAGGAACGACGGCTGGGTCGACCTGATGGCCGGACGGGGATGCCCCTACGGCTGCTCCTACTGCTGCAATCCCGGCTTGAGGGAGCGGCTCAAGGGTCTGGGCAAGTACGTGCGCTTTCGCAGCGTCGCCAATGTTCTGGACGAAGTCCGGCAGCTTGCTCAGCGGTACGCCGTCAAGACACTCAACTTTCAGGACGACGTCTTTACCCTCGACCGCGCGTGGACGATTGCCTTCTGTCAGGCCTACGCGGCCGAGTTCAAGTTCCCCTTCTGGATCAACACCCGCGTCGAGCGCATCGATGACGAGGAGATGGTCGTCGCGCTCGCTAGAGCCGGCTGCCGGGGGGTACGCATCGGAGTAGAGTCGGGCAACGAAGAGCTCCGCGCCAATATCCTGAAGAGGCGCATGTCGAACGACGAAATCCGCCGTGCATTTCGCCTGGCGGACAAGCATGGCCTGGATGTCTATACCTGCAACATGCTGGGCATTCCCGGCGAGACCGCGGCAATGATCGAGGAGACCATCGCCCTGAATCGTGAGCTCAAGCCGGCGGACCTCCAGTTCTCAGTCTTTTACCCTTACCCGATGACCGAGTTGCACGATATGTGTGTCCGTGACCACCTCATCGCGGAAGGCCAGAACCTGTCCAGCTACTATGAAAGAAAGAGCATTCTGCGGCTGCCCACCCTCACCCAGCGAGAGCTCGAGCGGGAATACGACCGCTTCCAGGAGCTCAAGCTAGAATTGCGCATGAGGAGGGAAAACCCCGCTCGCTACCGCCTGTTCCTGGTACTGCGGTGGCTGCTTGGCGGTAATTCAGCCAGGGCTCGCTCGGTTCTGCGCAAGCTGGGTCAGTTGCGCCGCGCTCTGTTCCGCGCGCCCAACGAACAACGTACCGCCGTCGAACCACGCGCCGACCAGGTGAAGCCATGAACCTGACCCAGTTCTACGATGACTACTGGCGCCAGACCGACGACACTTTTGACCTCGAGCGCCTCGACCTGATCGCCAGGCGCATCCAGCAGGGCGAACGAGTCCTGGAAATCGATTGCGGCCCCGGTGTACTGGCCAGCCTCATGCGCGAACGCGGTGCGGATGTTGTGGCCACGGACCTTTCTCTCGTAGCGGTCGAACGGGCTCGCGCCAAGGGGATCACGGCGCAGCAGGTCGATCTCGATACCGAGCCCCTGCCTTATCCTGATGGCACTTTCGACACCGTGGTGTCGAACTCGATGATGGAGCACCGCTTCTTCCCCGAGCGGACGCTGGATGAGGCAGTGCGGGTTCTGCGCAGCGGGGGGCGGTTCATCGCCTGCCTGCCGAATATGGCGCACTGGATCTGCCGCTGGTGGCTGCTCACGGGCCGCTTTCCTTACGTGAAGAACTCGCCCACCGATCTGTTGCACCTGCGGTTCTTTACCGTGGCCGAGGCCCGAGCTTTGTGCCGCACCAGGGGCCTGCGCGTGATCGAGCTGGATGGCAGCGCCAGCCTCTGGGCGAAAGAGTTCTACCCGCCGCTCATACGTTCGCGACGGCTGCGACGCACCTATACCTGGCTCGCTCATCAGTGGCCTTCGCTTTTCGCCAGGGACTTTGTGATCGTTTGCCAGAAGCCTCTTTCATCCACGGCCAATACAGAGGAGAAGCAGGCGTGACGCTGCGCAAACGGGCTACGGCCGGGGTATTCTGGGTAGGCATATCAACGGCGGTCAACACGGTGTTCCGCATGCTGATCCGCTACGTACTGGTCAGGATGCTGCTGCCGGCCGAGTTTGGCTTGGTGGCGATGGCTTCGATGGCCATCGATTTCTTGCAGATGTTCCGTGAACTCGGCTTTGCCTCTGCCCTGATCTACCGCAAAGGTGATGTGCGCAAGGCGGCGGATACCATGTTCATCTCGGTCATGGTCATTGCCGTGGTGTTGTTCGGCCTGGCCAATCTAACAGCGCCATTGGTGGCGGTGTTTTTCCGCGCACCAGAGTTGACCACCGTGCTACGCGTGCTGTCGCTGAACATCCTCATCTCCGCATTCGGGCAGGTGCAGTTCTCGCTGCTGGCCAAGGAGCTCGCCTTCCGCGCCAAGTTGCTGCCGGATCTGGTTCCGACAATTGTCTACGGCGTAACCGCCGTGGCTCTGGCACTGCTGCGTTTCGGCGTATGGAGTCTGGTCATCGCATCCCTGGTAGACGCCATCCTCACCTCGCTCCTGTCATGGATCGTAGTGCCGTGGTGGAAACCGCACCTGCGTTTTGACAAACAGGAAGCGAAAGAGCTCTTTGACTACGGTAAGCACATTATGGGCAGCAGCCTGTTGGTCTACGCCATCACCAACCTCGACAACTTTTTTGTCGGTCGTGTTCTGGGTGAAGAGGCACTCGGTCTGTACAAGGGCGCTTTCGACCAGGCCAATCTGCCCGCAACGCAGATCTCCAGAATCATCGGCCAGGTCCTCTTCCCGGCCTACTCCAAGCTGCAGGATGACCTGGAGGCGATGAAGCGTGCCTTCTTCCGAACCCTGCACTATGTCGCCCTTATCGTCACCCCGGTAACGTTTGGCATGATCGCCTTCGCCTCGCCTTTTGTCATCACCCTGTATGGCCTGAACTGGGCTCCGGCAGTCGTACCGCTGCAGATCCTCAGCGTCTATGGTCTGCTGCGCGCCCTGGCGGTGAACATGGGGAGCGTTTTCCGGGCCGGCGGAAAACCGCACTGGCTGACCTACATTGCCGTGTTCCGGCTGGCCTTGATGGGTATTTTCCTCTATCCGGCAACACGCTATTTCGGCCTGGTTGGCGTAAGCACCCTCTCGACCCTGATCTCGATCGGCGACTTTGCCATCTCGGCAGCACTGACCAACCAGGTGATTCACGGCCGGCTGGCCGACTATGTACATGCCTTGTGGGAGCCGCTGGTGTTTTCGGCAGTTGGCGCCCTGGCCGCCTGGTGGCTTTTCAGTCGCCTGGCTGGACCTCACGACTTTATCGCCCTGGTCATTGCCGCCACCGTGCTGGTCCTCGTCTACAGTACCCTCGCACTGGCTCTGGACTCTGAACTGCGCCGCCTGATTGCCGGCCTGCTCGTCGATGCGGACGAAATACGCCGGAGACTGAACGGGAGCAGTAGCTAGAATGAACGCGGCCGACGCGCCCACAACATTGGCCCAGGGCGAGCCTGTCAGCAGGGGCGGCTATGAGGTGGTGCAAGTGTCGCGCGTGCGGCTGAACCCCTATGTCCGGCTGCTGCAGGCTGCACTCATCGAAGCTAGCGTTGCCTGTTCCACCATCGAGCGCCTGACACCGCGCACGCTCCCGGAGCGAACAGGCCGAACTATGCTCCTGCACCTGCACTGGCTCGAGCTGCAGTACTCCGCACCCACCTGGGCACGCTCTCTGCGCCGACTGGTAGGACTCACGGTTGCACTAACTCAAGCGAGGCAGCGAGGCGCGAGGCTGGTCTATACCGTTCACAACCTGAACCCCCACGAGGAACAACACCGGGCTCTCTCGACCATTGCCAGCCGTATGGTGACAGGCCAGGCCGATGCCTTGCACGTTCACGACGAGACGGCAGCGGCGAAGGTAGCACAACTGACTGGCAGCAACGCCAGGATCCACGTCATACCGCACGGCAGCTACATTGGTGCCTATCCCAACTTGTGCACGAGCGACGAGGCGCGCTCGCGGCTGAACCTGCCACCCGACGCCTACGTTTTCCTGTACCTGGGCCAGATACGCTCCTATAAGGGTATTGAGGATCTGATCACGGCGTTCCACAGCCTCCCGGCGGGCAATCAGGCACTGCTGCTGGCCGGCAACGTACACGACGCCGATTACGGTCGGCAAGTGGCCGCCGCGGTGTCCGGGTCGGACAGGATTCGCACGCACCTGGGCTATGTCGACGATGCGGACGTGCAATACTACCTGAACGCCAGTGACATCTGTGTGCTGCCCTACCGGGATGTGACCACATCCGGGGCAGCCATTCTCGCTTTCTCTTTTGGCCGGCCCATTATTGCTCCTGCCATCGGGACATTCCTTGAATTGGCCCGGGGCGGCCGCGGGATCACCTACGACCCCTCAACAGCCGACGGTCTGAAATGCGCACTGGCTGGCGCACAGTCGGGCCAAATGCCTGTTTCCGGCGAGCAGGCCCTGCACTGGGCGGAGGACCATCGCTGGAGTCATCTGGTGCCGAGTTTTGTCCGCATGTACCAGTCTGCACTGGGACAGGGACGGGAAGCATGATCGAAGGTCACGACATCCTGTGCTTCGCCCCAGGACCATGGGATGATATCTGGCGCAACCGCCACCAGCTTATGAGCCGGCTGGCGCGGGCTAACCAGGTGCTGTACGTCGAACCCTGGCCAGAGCTGCGCCCGACGCTGCGCCGCCTGCGTCACGGCCAAGTGGGGCTTGGCGACCTGAAGCCGCCTCGCCTGCGACGAATCAGCGCTGGGCTCTCAGTGTTCAGACCGGCCACCTGGGCGCCCCGTGCGACCCGTGTGCCCGTGCGAGCCGTGACCGATGCCGTCTTTATGGCCTCGCTGCGCCGAGCCATCCATGCACTTGATCTCCAGAGGCCCATTCTGTGGCTCTTTCTCCCGGAGATGGACATTTTCGTCGGCCGTTTTGGCGAAAAGCTGGTTATCTACCACATTGTGGACGAGTACTCCGGGTACACTGGCATCAGCGCCGGCTGGCGGCCAACGCTGCAACGGGCAGAAGAGCGCCTGGCGAGCCGGGCGGACCTGGTTGTGGTGACGTCCCCGGAACTCCTGCAACGCAAGAAGGGTCTGAACCCCAACACTGTGTTGGTCCCCAATGCGGTCGATTACGAGGCTTTTGCCGGCGCGTGTGGCTCGGGGCAACCTGCTCCGAGAGAACTGGCGGACTGTCCGCGGCCCGTCGCCGGCTACGTTGGTGCCATCAACGACAAGCTGGACCTGCCCCTGCTGGCACGTACCGCCGCAGAGGCCAGTCGCTGGACTCTGGTGCTGGTCGGTCCGGTCATCGTTCAGAGCCCGGATGGCCAGCAGGCGCTTGACCAACTGCGCTCCTTGCCCAACGTCAAGTTCGTAGATGCCCGGCCGGTCGAGGACGTGCCACGGTACGTCGCCGCGTGCGATGTGTGCCTTCTGCCATACCGCATCATCGAGTGGACGAAGCACATCGACTCGCTCAAACTGTACGAATATCTGGCCTGTGCTAAACCGGTAGTGGCGACGGACGTGCCGGCGGCGCGGCGCGCCGGCGATGTCGTGGAGATAGCGCCGCCAGCGGAGACCCTCACCGCGACAATGGAGCACGCACTGAGCAGCGACAACCCGGACGTGCGGGCGAGGCGGCGCATCATCGCCAGTCAGAACACGTGGGGTATTCGGGTGGAGCAACTGTCCGCGGCAATCGAGAGCACGTTGAGAACCAGGTTGGAGCCGGCCCGAGAGCACTCGCCTGGTGCGGCGAATCCGGCGGCGGTGAAGTAGGAAGGAGAGACACAATGGCTGCAGAAGTACTAACCTACCTGAGGATAATCAAAAAGCGCTGGTGGTTGATCGTGCTGCTGTTCGTTGTCACCACGGCGGTGATCCTGCTGAGTTCGCTCCGTGAGAAGCCGGTCTACCAGGCCTACGTTCGGCTCCAGGTAATCGCGCCAGAATCACAGGAGGTGTCGCTGTTCAGTACAGCCAAAGCCTCCAGCATCGCCGAAGAGATCGTCGCGGTCCAGGTTCAGTTCGACGCCGCGCTGCACAGCTACTATGTCGCCTGGCAGACCATCAACGACCTGAACCTTGGTGTTTCTGCGGCCAAGCTGCTCGAGGGGCTGTCGGTCAGCGCCGAGGAAGAGTTCCTGCACGTGACCTTCACGGCGGACAACCCCCTCGACGTTGAGGCTATCGCCACCAGGCACGTTGAGAACGCCTTCAAATACTATGCCCAGATTCGCGCCAAGTCGGCCAGTGTGGCCCTCTCGTTCATTCAGCAGCAGCTCAGCGACGAAGAGAAGACACTTGCTTCAGCCCAGAGCGAGCTCCTCACTTTCAAGATCAATCACAACCTGGACTCGCTCTCCCGCGAGATCCTGGCGATCCAGGATCAGTTGCGCGACCTGCGCCTGGTGAGAGCACGCCTTACCGCCGACCGCGAGCGGGAGCAGGCCATTGCCAGCAAGTACCGCGAGCAGGCAGCCAAGGCCGACCCCAAGAAGCCAACGCTTGACTATGAGACCCTGGCTCTGGAGAAAGATGCAGTGGTCGCCGGCATCCTCGCCCAGGAGGCCCAGTATGACCACATGATCGACGAACAGAGAGCGCGCCTGGAGGAGCTGCTCAAGCTGTCCACCGAGTACGATACACTCGTACGGAACGTGACCCGCTCGCAATCGAACTATGGCTTTCTGGCGGACAAAGAGAACGAGGCCCGCCTGAAGGAAAAGCAGGCCACCAACGTGAGCTTTATTCAGATTGTCGAGCCAGCGCGCATGCCAGACCGACCAGCCGCCTCACGCACTCCCAAGATGCTCGCCATTGGAGTGGTGCTGAGCCTGATCGCTGGCGTGATCCTTACCTTTGTGTTCGAGTTCGTGTCACTGCTGTTTGTTTCAGCGCGGTCGGCATCCTCAAGCCTGCCAGGCAAGGAAGGGCATGCCTGATACGGACAAGACCACGATTCTGTACCTGGATACCGCCCCGGCTGTTGGCGGCTCGGTCATCAGCCTGCTGGAGCTGTTGAAGGGTCTGGACAAAGAGAGATACCAGCCACTCGTAGTATGCTTTGCCGAGCACCCCTATGTGCAGCGCTACGAACAGGCTGGTGCCCACGTCGTGGCCTGGAACGAATACGGGAGCCCGGATTACAGGCCATCCTGGGCCGGAGCGGTGCGCCAGACTGCGCCTGTGCAGCGATGGAAGGAAGGCCAGATCGGAGGAAGGCTGTATCACAGCCTCGGCTTTGGACTATGGCTGGCCCGGCGGGGTCTGCCCAGGGCGACCCGGTTGCTGAGCATCGCCAGAAAGCACAGGGCAGCTCTGGTCCACACGAACATCCGCGTCGGCCACGACCGGGAAGGGATCATCGCCGCCCGGCTGGGCCGGCTGCCCTGCGTGTGTCACGTACGCCATCAGGAAACGCTGGGCTGGTTCGACCGTCGGGTGGCCGACACGGTGGACCAGTTCATCTACATCTCGCAAGCGGTGCGGGAAAGCCATCTATCCTCTGGCATCGGACAGGATAGAGGCAGGGTCGTGTACAACGGGCTGAACATCGCTGACTGGAACCGGGAGCTGAATCCAGCTCGAGGGCGAGAGCTGCTTGGCGTGGATCCCCGGGTTCCACTGGTGGGGATCGTGGGCCGCCTGGACTCGTGGAAAGGCCAACCCGTCTTTCTGCGTGCGATGGCCAGGCTGGGGGCCACGATGCCAGAAGTGCGCGGCGTTGTGGTAGGGGACGCGCCGCCTGAGCTGCCCGCCTATCGGCAGGAGCTTGAGCAACTGGCAGAACAGCTCGGTCTGGCCAGGACCGTCTCGTTTGTGCCTTTCCAGACCGAGCTGGCAGCCGTCATGTCCGCTCTGGATGTGGCTGTGCTGGCATCGACGTCGCCAGAGCCTTTCGGCCGGGTATTGATCGAAGCAATGGCGGCTGGAAAGCCAGTGGTTGCCAGCGACTCGGGAGCCTCGCGCGAAATCGTCGACGATGGTCAGCAGGGAATCCTGTTCCCTCCTGGTGACGACTTGGCGCTGGCCAACGCGCTCAACCGGCTCCTCAGCGACCGCAGTCTGGCCGCGGAGATGGGGGGCAGAGGCCAGAGGCGGGCCGCCGAACGCTTTGACTCTGCTCAGTATGTAGCGGGGGTAGAGGCGGTGTACCGTGATGTGCTCGCGAAGCACCAGCCGTGACAAGTTCAAGGGGTAGTGGTGGCTGACACACAGGTTGCAAACCGCAAAACAGACTCACGGTTGTTGTGGCTCGGCGTCGTACTGACCGTAGCGGTTGGTGTAGTGATCGCGGCGGGGCTCGGCTCGGCGCTGATGTCCTCATCCTGGCAGTCGGCGATAAGGGTTGTCGGCCTGGGGGCCGTGGTGGTGGTCATCTTGCTCAAACCCATCTACGGTCTGCTATTGTGGCTGATACTGGAACCCTTTACCAGGTTCTGGTACCTCAGCATCCACGTACCAGCCGGCGTCCCCGACCTGAGCCTGAGCCGGCTCTCTGTGGCGATTCTGGCTGTAGTGTGGCTGGCGCAGTTGGCCACGCGCAAGAAGCACCTGCGTCGCTTCGGCCTGACCGAAGTCTGCATGTTGTTGATGCTATTGTTCATGATCCCGTCCATTCTCTCTTCGCTGAAGGGAGTCAATTCGGCATTGCAGGTGGTGGTCGACAAGTTCGTGTCGCCTTTCGCGTTCTTTCTCCTGGCCAAGAACCTGTATGAGGACAGAGAGGGTATCGACCGGTTGACCGCTGCCCTGGTGATTATCGAGTCTTATCTTTGCTTTGTGCTGTTCTACGAGCACCTCACCGGCCAACCGCTTTTCTACGTTCCCGGGCGCACGATGGTCTACACGGCTCATCTGCGCAAGATCGTCGGCCTGCTGCAGAACGCGGCCTTTCTGGCCACGATTCTGGCCATGATTGCCCCCGTCGCCCTGTACCGCTTCAAGCGGGCCAAGACCCCTCTTTCCCGATTCTTCTTCGGGGCCGTGTTCGCTCTGGCCGTGATTGGCAATTTCCTCTGCTACAACCGCGGCGCCTGGCTGGCCATGGCCGCCGCCCTTCTGGTGCTGCTCCTGTTGGAACGAGAGTATCGCCGGGTGCTGCTGCCGGTGCTGCTCGTTGGCGCCCTGCTATTGGTAGTGTACTGGCAGGACGTGAGCCAGAGCACGGTAATCACCGAACGACTCTCCAATGTCAACTCGATACGATTCCGCATCAACATGCTGCAAGTCAGCCAGCGCATCGTGCGTGAGAACTTGTTCTTTGGTGTGGGTGTGAGCAGCTTTGCCAGCTACTACATACAGTACGGAGGGCACTGGGAGTTGATGGCCTGGGACGAGCCAACGCCACACAACACGTATGTATTGGTGCTGACGACGATGGGGTTGGTCTGCCTGATTCCCTACGTACTCTTGTTTGCCTCCATGATTCTGGAGATGATGGTGATGATGAACCGTCGCTGGGTACGGCTGGGCGCAGACCGGGCCCTCCTTGCCTCTGGCTGCGCCTCCGTTGCGGCCTATGCGGTATCCGCTGCTGCGCTGGACATCTATGTCAACGCCTTTACGACGCTGGTCCTCTTTGCCATCAGCGGCACCATCATTGGCTACGTGAGTCAACTCCGCTCCGAGCACAAGCGCCAGTCTCGCTCGCTGCTGCCACCTTCGCTGCGCACGCCGCGGGTCACCGAGGGCTGACGAATGCGCATCGCCATGCTGGGGCAGTATCCCCTGGATGAGGGGCGGATCGTTGGCGGCATCGAAGCAGTCATGGTGCCTTTGTTGCGCGCCCTGCAACTTTTCTCCGACCTCGAGTTCCATGTTGTCACCTGCCAGCCAGACATCACGCCCCAGCTTAGCAAGACCGGCTCTGGCCTACCCCTGCACGTGCTCGAACGCCACCGGTTCGGCCGGCTGACCTTCCACCGCCGCGACGTCGCTAACCTGCTGGCTGCGCTTGACCGCATCGGACCGGGCCTGGTACACGCGCAGGGCATTGGTCTCTATGCTCTGGCTGCCCTTGCAGCACCCTGCCCGCACCTCGTGACTGCCCATGGACTCGTGTCCCGCGAAACTGCCGCGCTGTCACGAACCAGGGTGGACAGGCCTGGAGCGCTGCGGCGGCTGACTGGTGACTGGCGCGGCAAGGTCGACAGCTATTATGAGCACCATATTCTGGCCAAAGTGCGCAACCTGGTGTCGATCAGCCCCTACGTCGATCAGACCATCGAGGCAATGGGCGAGCGATTCCCGGCGCAGGCTTTCCGCGGCCGCCTGTTCCACATTGAGAATCCAGTAGACGACCGTTTTTTCGCCATCGGCGAACCGCAAGACCAGCCGACCGTCCTGTACGTGGGTCGGGTGATACCGCGCAAGGGCTTGCTCGAGCTGCTCAAGTCGTTCGCGTTGGTCACGAACGAGTTCCCAGAGTTCCAACTGCGCATCGCCGGCGAGACCGATGCCGCGCCCGAGTACGTGGATGCCTGCCGCCGGTTTGTGGGAGAGCACCACCTGGAGACAGCGGTGGTCTTCCTCGGTTCGCTGACTATGGAGCAGGTTATCGCCGAGTACCGGAACTGCGGGCTAGTCGCCCTGCCCTCGCTGCAGGAGACCAGCCCCGTGGCCGTCGCTGAGGCGATGGCTGCTGGAAGAGCGGTGGTAACGAACCGCACCTGTGGCATGCCCTACCTGGTGGAGCACGAACAGAGCGGCCTCTTGCTCGACTATGGCGACACCCGGGCGTGGGCAGCCGCCCTGCGGCGGCTGCTCGCCGATGCGGCGCTGCGCAACGGAATGGGGCGCCGCGGCCGCGCCATCGCCGAGCAGAGATTCCGACCGGCGGTGATCGCAGCAGCTACGAGGGCGGCCTACTACGAGATCGTTGGCGGTTCACTCTGATGACCAGCCATATCGGTTCCAGAATCAAGACATGGGCGAGCTATCTGCGCGGGGTGTACGAGTACAACGTACTGGGGCGCTTCCGCACTGTGCCGCTGCGGGGGCTGGTCATTGACGTGACCTACCGCTGCAACTCGCGCTGCCTGATGTGCAGTATTTGGAAATCACCGCCGCAGGCAGAGCTCACCACCGCGCAGTTCGACGCGGTTCTGTCCGACCCGCTGTTCCGCACCGTCGAGCGCCTGATGATCTCGGGCGGGGAGCCCACCCTCCGCTCGGATCTGCTCGAGCTGGTGACGGTATTCCTCAAGCGCATGCCTTCGCTGGCCGCGTTATCGCTGATCACCAACGGCCTCGCTCCAGAGCGAGTCGTCGCCGTGTACGGGGATATCGCTCGACTCTGCGCCGAGCGCGGCATCCGCCTCAGCATCTCGGTGTCGCTGGATGGCATCGGTGAGGTTCACGACCAGATGCGCGGTATCCCCGGCGCCTTCGCCCGGGTCACGCAGACTCTGGAGGGGTTGGGCAAACTCCGCGAGCAATACGGGTTCTATCTGGGCGTGGGTTGTGTTGTCTGCCACCTCAACCTGCATCACCTGCCCGAGCTGGAGGAGTGGTGCCGCCAGCGCAACCTCGACCTGGGCCATCAACTGGTGGGCTTTCACGAGACCTACGTTGACAACCTGGCCCAACGTGACCAACTCGAGTTCGCCGAGGACGACAAGCCAGCGCTATACGCCCTTCTGGCCCGACTCTCGGCCAACCAGTCCCTGCGCAACCCGATGGCCTGCTACTGGCGCGACATGCTCGAGATGTACTCTCAGGGCCAGGCGCGCCAGAGCCCCTGCGCCTTCCTGGTCGATTCGATGGTCCTGGACGCGACAGGCAATGTGCGTCTCTGCGAGACGGCCGAAAACCTGGGGAACTGCCTCGACAGCGGCTCCTGCTCCAGCCTGTACTATGGCCAGAAGGCTCGGGCCATGCGGCAAGCGCTGGCCAGCGGCCCGTGCCGCACGTGCAACAGTGGCTGCATGGTCAACATCGCCTGGCGCAAAGACCTGTTCAAGTACCTACGCTTTCTGCGGCAGGGAGACTGATGGATTCCACCCACAGCAACCGTGTCAGCGCTGAAGAAGGGCGACCTGAGCCACTGGTGACGCACTATAGCGACAAGATGGTCGAGGCGCTCCGCCCGTTCAAGCCTGGCAAGTGGCTCCAGGACGAGCTCGGACGGGCGGACAAGATCCTGGCCCGAGAGGCAGTGGTGCTGAGCCGCTACCTGGACATCCAGGGCAAGAGGCTGCTCGATTTTGGCTGCGGCGCTGGCGCCTCATCCGTGACCTGGAGCAAGTTGGGCGCCGTGGTAACCGGCGTTGAGCCGGACGAGCACCTCGCCGCGGCGGCACAGATTCGAGTGCAAGAAGATAGAGTCCAGGATGCCGTCCGCATCCTCCACCTGCCAGACACAAGCCATCTTCCCTTTGCCGACGGTGCCTTCCAGGTCTGCATCTGCAATGCCGTCCTGGAGCACATCGCGCCGAGAGACAGAGGTATCTATGTGCGTGAGGTGTGGCGGGTTCTGGAGCCAGGCGGTTGCCTCTACATCACCGAGACACCGAACCGCCTGTCGCCCTACGATGGGCACACCACGCAACTATGGGGCATCCCCTGGATGCCGCTCAGGCTGGCCCGGCGCTATGGCATCTGGCGCGGCCGGATCGAACCGGACAAGACGGAGAGCGACCTGGTGTCGATGGGCATTCGCGGGGTGACCTATTTTGAGATTGCCGCAGCCCTCCGTGGCCAGCCATTCGCCGTGGTGCGTTCAAAGGGCAGGGATGAGGTGGAAGCGTCGATTGACCTGGACCGGCCGCAGAGCACGCTCAGACGCGCCGTGAAAAAGGTCTACGTGGCGGCATTCCGGCTGCTCGACCGTACGGTTTGCCATTGGTCGGGCGTGCCCGTAGCGGCCTTCCTGCCCGACCTGACCCTGTGTCTGCAAAAACTGCCCCTGCGCGGGCAGGAAAGCGTATGAGGATAGCTCTGTGAGCGGCCCTGCGCAGCCACTCGAAAGCAACCGAGACCACTCGCCCGTGCCGGTGGCTCATCCTGTGCCACCGCGGCTCAGGGTGGCCCTGCCAGCACCCTACCCGATGGATCCGACGCGCATTCCCGGCGGAGTGCGCTCGGTCGTGTTCAACCTGGCACAGGGCCTGCGCACAATGGATGACCTCGACGTTCACGTGATTCACTGCCACTCCGAAGTGACCCGGAAGCGCGAATCCTCCGACGATGGGCTGACCTTCCATTTTCGCCCCATGTCCAGGCAACGCCTCCTGCCTAACACCTTCACGGCCATCGGCCGAGTGAGGGACATTCTCCGTCAGGTAGCACCAGATGTGGCGAATCCCCACAGCGGGCACTATGCGCTGGCCTCGCTGAGGGCCAACCTGCCGACGGTCTATACTGTCCATGGCGTTCCGGCCCGCGAAGCGCCCAGCTATGCTCACAAGGGCCTCGGCGAGCGGCTGCGCTACTGGATGGAGACGTACTACTCGAATCTGGCTGTGCGCAGAGTCCGCCACGCCATCGCCATCAGCCCGTATGTGCTTCGCGAGTACGAAGGCCAGACCCGCGCGAAATGGTATCGCATCGACAATCCGCTGCCGGACGAGTACTTTGCCGTCGAGGACCAGTCTCTGCCGGGGCAGATTCTGTACGTGGGCACGATCACCGAGGTCAAGGATATCCTGACGCTGCTGCGGGCGTTCAAGGAGCTGGTCAGCCAGCGTGCACCAGACGCAACGGCGCCGCTGACGCTCCGCCTGGCCGGCCGCACTACGAGCCCGGCCTATGAGGAATCGATCAAGTCGTACATCGCCAACAATGCCCTTCAGCAGCAGGTCTCGCTCCTGGGTATGCTCGATAGGGCCGCCCTGCTGCAAGAGTACTCGCGCTGCACCCTGGTCGCCCTGTCATCACGCCAGGAGAACGCGCCCATGGCCATCATCGAGGCCATGGCGGCTGGAAAGCCAGTGGTAGCTACCAGAGTGGGCGGCATCCCGGACCTGGTCCAAGAGGGGCAGACTGGCTACCTGGTGGAGGCAGGGGATGCTGTCGGTTTGGCGAGTCGCATGGGCCAACTGATCGACCAGCCGAAAACCAGAGTAGCCATGGGCAGACTGGCCCGCCAGCAGGCCAGCTCACGCTTTCGCACCAGCGACGTAGCAGCCAAGTACCGCGAGGTGTACCGCGCAGTGGCACAGGCCGACAGGCGGGGGTTGGGATGAGGGTCTGCCTCTTCTCGGAGCGTCTGCGGCGGCCCTACGACGAAGGGATCAAGAACTTTGCTGTCAATCTGGCTGCCGCACTGGGGCGCCTGACCGACACGCGCATCCTCACCACGGACGGCGAGTCCGCTCCCGACCGGGCCATCCGCAACGTTCCAGCCAACCGGCTGCTGCTGAGCCTTCCGCTCGCGCGAGAGATCCGCTCCTTTCGACCCGACGGCATCGTGTACGTTCCGACGGCTTGCGCCACTCCGGCGAGCTTTGTCCGGGCGCGCACGCTGAGGCAGTACTGGCCGACTGCACGCGTGGTCATGATCGCTCTGCAGCCGCGGCCCTATTCCCCCTTCGCGCAGAGCCTGATCCGTCGCCTGGTGTCACCTTCCCACGGCCGCTCCCGTCCCGACCTGGTTCTGGCCCAGTCCCGGCGCACCCTCGAGACGCTGGCCAGCCTCGGCTGTCGTGCCGTCCGGCTGCCGCCGGCGGTCGACACAGCCCGTTTCCGGCCTCCCGCCGCCGGGGAGAAGGCCGAACTGCGGCGCCGGTATGGTCTGCCAGCCTCGGAGCAGATTGTCACGCACGTGGGCCACCTCAAGACCAAACGCAGCCTCGAGGCCTTTGTGGCCCTGGCGCAGGTGCCGAACCTGCACGCCGTTGTCGTGGCCAGCACCAGCACTGTGCAGGATGAGCAGGTCAAGCAGGATCTGGTCGCAGCAGGGGTCACGGTATTGGACCAGTACGTGCCAGCAGTCGAAGAGATCTACCGGTTGTCGGATGCGTACGCCTTTCTGGCGCAGGAGCCCACCGCCGCCATCGAGATGCCCCTGTCGGTTCTGGAGGCCATGGCTACCAACCTGCCCGTGGTCTGCACGCCCTACGGGGGACTCCCGGACACCTTCGTTGCCGGCCAGGGTCTGCACTACTGGACTGGTGCGGATGACCTGACCAGCGTCGTTGGCACGGTGCTGGCTTCTCCCGCTGGCACCAGGTCGCTGGTTGAGGGCATGACGTGGGAAGCCGCTGCCGCCTTTGTCAGCGATTTGCTGAGCGGAGCACAGGCATGAGCAGTATCCGGCCCCCCGCCACACCAGGACCCACGCGCGCCGAAGAGCTCTACTCTGCCTGGCTCGTCGACCCCGAGAGGCAGCCTCAACCTGATCTCGGCCGGTCGCGGGTTGATGGGGTCTCGTTGCTGGAATACCTGGTGCAGAACAAGGTACCGTTGCTATCCCTCTCCCCAGGGTCGGCTGGCGACGCGGAACGCCGCGTCGACCTGTGGAGCGACCCCCTCTTCGCTCGCGCGCGGCAGGCCGAGCAGGACGAACTCGACGCGATGAGGGTCGAGTACGCGCTGGTGCACGACGCGCTTGCGGTGCAGGGCATCATCGGCGTCTTCATCAAGCCGGCCAACCTAGCGCCCTCCTTCCCCTTCAAGAGCGACAACCTGGATGTGCTCTACCGGCCAGAAGAGGTCGAGCGCGTCAGGGCAACCCTGCTCTCACTGGGCTATGTCGAGCTGACCAACATGGAAGAGCCGCACAAGTACCTCTTCCGCAAGTTCCGTGCGGGCCGTTCCGTGTCGGCAATTCACCTGCATGAACACGTCGGCTGGATGACTTCGTTCCTTGACGAATCTGCCCTGTGGCAGCGAGTCCGACGTTCGACAGATGACCGCCTGGTGCACCTGCTCGCACCGGTCGATGGCCTTCTCACCAATCTAGCCCACTGGTTCATCGAGGACAAGCGCCTCACCCTGCAGGATGTGGTCAAGTACAGATGCTCCCTTCGCGAGGGTGTCGATTGGGATGAGGCCAGGCGGATTGCGCAGTACAGAGGCTGGCGCGACACACTGTGCGCATCGCTCTTGCTTCTGGCTCACGCCGAGCGACTGGTCTTTGGCAGCTCGTTGCTGCCGGACCCAGTCTTGGACGAGGCCCGTCGGCAAGTCCCAACTTGGTCGCGCTCCTGGCTGCAGGCTCACGCCGCAATGACCGACACCACACTGCCACCAGCGAGCGACCTTGATCAGGTAGCTCTGCTTCCACACAGGATTCCTTTCTGGTTCAGCAAGAGGTTCTCCTACGCCAAGCTGATTCGCGATCCCAGCAGGAGCCCTTCCCGTCGGTTCAAGGACCTGGTTGTCCACACCTCTTACGGGGTCAAGCTCCGCCTGCACATTCACAGCCAGCCTTCGATGCTGATCACCATCAGCGGCGTAGATGGCTGCGGCAAGACCACCCAGGCCAGAGCGCTCCAGTCGGCCTTCCAGATCTGCCACCTCAAAGCGGACTATGTCTGGTACAGGGGCGGCTCGGCCGGATGGCTGGCCACGCTGCTGCGCTGGCTGCGCCCGCGCCGCCCGGATGCGACTCCATCCTCCACCGAGGAGCGGGTCCTGGCCCGGCAGAGACAGTTTCGTTCGCCCTGGCGCCGGCGTGCCTGGTCCTGGCTCACCGCCATCGAGCTTTTGGCGTGGTACACCTGGTCGGTCTCGCTGCCCTTGTGGACGGGCAAGGTCGTCATCTGCGACCGCTATGTCGATGACACCCTGGCTGACTGGTCGGCCTACTTTGCGGATGAATCGGCGGACAGATCGCTTCCGGCCAGGTTGCTGAGGTGGCTCACTCCCACACCCGGGCTCTCCTACTGGCTTGATGTCCCGGCCAGTGTGGCACAGGAGCGTTCCTCCGATGGCCTGCCGACGCAGTTTCTGGAAGCGTTGTCCGCGGCCTACCAGAGGCAGAGTCAGTCTGGCACTCGGGGACAACGCGCCCTCCAGAGAATGGATGGGACCGCCTCCTGGGAAGACATTAGTCAGCGCATCGCGCACGAGGTACTCACGATGTACTTTGCCAATTATCACACCGTACTGAACAGCCTCTTTAGCAAGAACCCTGGCCAGTGGCGCTAAGACGCAAGCGCCACAACGGGAGCTCGATTGCCATACGGTGAGAGGAAGTCGGACCAGATGAAAGGAAGAATCGAAGCTGACCACGTCCAGATCGGCACGGGGGTCACTCTGGGTACGGGGAGCTCTGTCCACGCCCAACAAGTGCTCCTGGGCGACAACGTGGTCATCGGTGAAGGCGTGGAGATCGTTTGTGACCGTCTGGAGCTGAAGGCAGACTGCCAGGTTGGGGCGGGCAGCTTCATCCTGTGTCCTGAGGTCGTTGCCGAGCAGGGTTGCTTCTTCGGGCGCGGCTTCAAAGCAGAACTCAATCAGTCGCTGCGCCTGGGGCGCTTCTGCGTTCTCGGGCCTGACACAAGCCTGGCTGGACAGAGCGTGCAGTTGGAGGAGTTTGTGTTCCTCGACGAGGGAGTTGCCGTGGGCGGCGGCGGCTCCAAGGGCCCCCGGGCCAGCCTCTTCATCGGCGGCAGGACATCGCTCTTTGCCCGTACCTTTGTCAACCTGTCCGAGCCGGTCACCATTGGCCGCAACGTTGGCATCAGTTTTAACGTGGCTCTGCTCACCCATAACGCCTGGCAGCCTGTGCTCAGAGGCTACAAGGCGCAGTTTGCACCGGTAACCATTCAGGACAATGCCACCATCTACTTTAACGTGGTCGTGCTCCCCGGAGTGACCATTGGCGAGTGGAGCACCATCGGAGCGGGCTCCGTGGTGGTGAAGGACGTCCCTGCTCACTGTCTCGCCGTCGGCAATCCAGCGCAAGTCGTCCGCGGCCCACTGGGCTACCCCAGGCCACTGCAGCCAGATGAGCAAGATGCCCTGGTGCACAGCATCCTGGCCGACTATCTGACCAGCCTGGCGCTGAAGGGGGTCAACGTCGTCGAGGATAGCCTGGCTGCTGACGGCACAGCGCTCCTCGAGTTCGGCGGCCGCCGCGTCACGCTCTCTTGCCTTCGCCGCGGCGCGAGCGTTCCGGCCGGAAATGCCCCCGCTGACATCACCCTGGCCATTGGCCCTGTGCCACCGGAAAGCCAGGGACGGTGCCACTTTGACCTGTTGGCCGAGACCGTTTCCGGGCCATCGATGCCTCTGGCTGAGGACCTGCGCGATTTCCTGCGCCGGCGCGGCATTCGCATCTTCTCCGACCGTCCCTTCCAGTCTTTGCCGCTGCTCAACTTGCAGCGGCTTCAGCAGCGGCGCGCCTCAGGCCGCCTGGAGGGAGGTCAGGCCCATTGAGCGCTATCGACTTTGGCCATCAGAGCTACCTGGACCTGTTGACCTTCATTCAGGGATTGGGCCGGCCCATCGTGGCCTTTCGCGATGTTCCCGCTGTTGGCCCATACGTCATCCTGCGGCACGACATTGACTTTTCCATCGCCAAAGCAGTCGAAATGGCCCACCTCGATGCGAGCCTCGGCGCTCACTCGACTTTCTTTGTGCTTCTGACGGCTCCCTACTACAACCCTCTTGAGGAAGAGAACCTGGCCAGGCTGCGCAGCATTCTTGATCTGGGCCACGAGATTGGCCTGCACGTCGATTGCAGCGGCTTTGACGCACTCAGCGTCGAGGAGCAGCGTCAGCGAGTGCAGAGCCAGGCCGCCTGTCTGCAAGCCCACCTGGGCGTAGAGATCATCTCCATTGCGCAGCACAAGCCGACCGCCGCCCGAACTCGCCCCGAGTTGCCGGGCTACGTCGACGCCTACAGCAAGCCCTTCTTCTCCGACATTGGCTACATCAGCGACAGTCGGATGATGTTTCGCGTACGCGACCTACGGGGTTTCTTCTTGCAGCACGAGCGCTCCCAACTGGTGCTACACCCGATATGGTGGCATCGCACCCCCAAGACGCGAGCACAGATCTTGGACGAGCTCAAACTCGCCCTGGCTGACCAGTTCGCCCGCATGATCGACGACGAGCATCGCATCATTCTTGACTTTCTGGCTTCCTACGTGCAGGAGTAGAGCTAGTCTGATGGTTACCGATCGAGTTGCCGCTCCCACAGCAACCACAGGCCGGCCCGACGCCACTTTGCTCACCGGCACGCGCGTCCTGGTCGTGACAAACATGTATCCCGACACTCAGAATCCGTTCGCCGGAACGTTCGTCCAGCAGCAGGTCGAGGGGCTGCGCGCCCTCGGTGTCGATGTCGACGTGGTCATCGTAGGGGGCAACAGGAAAAAGCTCAGCTACATCCCCGGCCTGTTCCGCTTCTGGCGCGTTCTCTGGGCAGAGAGCTATGACCTCATTCACGCCCACTATGTATTCAGCGGCATCATCGCTCGGCTGCAGGTGGGACACCCTCTGGTGGTCAGTTTTCACGGGGGCAAAGAAACCTGGAGCTGGGTCGGTCTGCTGTGCCGACTGCTGGCCCCTCTGGCCGACGCGGTCACGGTCACTTCTGACCAGCACAAGGTATGGCTGAGGCGCAAGGATGCCTTCGTGGTGCCCTGCGGGGTCGACCTGGATCTCTTTGTCCCTGCCCCGCGTGACGAGGCCAGGTCCCGTTTGGACCTGCCTCTGGACAAGAAGCTGGTGCTTTTTGCCGCCATTCCGCGCCCCGAAAAGCGTCTCGACCTGGCTCAGCAGGCGGTGGAGATTCTGCGCCAGAGCGATGATCGCGTACAGCTCGTGCTGGCCACCAACGTCCCGCATGAGCAGATGCCTTGGTACATGAATGCGTGCGACGTGCTGGCGCTGCCTTCCGAGTACGAGGGCTCGCCGGTGGTCGTGAAGGAAGCGATGGCCTGCAATCTGCCCATCGTGGCCACGGATACGGGCGATGTCGCCCAGGTTATTGGAGAGACAGAGGGCAACTACCTCTGCGAGCACAACGCCCAAGACCTGGCGGCCAAGCTCAGGCTGGCCCTGAATCGGGAGGGGCGAACGGAGGGTCGCCGCATCATTCAGTCGCTCAATCTGGGCATGACTATCCAGCGCATTGTGGCCGTCTACCAGCACGTGTTGGCCGGCCGCAAAAGGCGGGTTACCAACGATGGCTAGTACGCCGACCGCCCCGCCCGCCGGCCGCGAGGACCGCCCGATGCGCCTGATGATCGTGCTCGGATCTGGCGGCCACACCAAGGAAATGATCCGTCTGGTGGACCTACTGGGCGACCATTACAGCTATGCCTACATCCATTGCGCTGACGACGCACTGTCGCTGCTCAAGATCAAAAACGCCGGCCCGGTGTTCAGCGTCATACGACCACGGATGAAGGTGATGTCCTGGCCGGTTATCGTGGCGCGAACACTAGTGGCCGGGTTGCAGTCATTCCGGGCCCTCGTCTGCTTTCGCCCGCGAGCCATCATCAGCACGGGGCCTGGAGTCGCCGTGCCCGCCTGCATTCTGGCCAAGGTGCTGGGCATCCGGGTGATCTACATCGAGACCGGTTCGCGCGTCTTTGCCCTTTCGAGCTCGGGGCGTATCCTGTATCGATTCGCTGACCTCTTTTTTGTGCAATGGCCCGAGTTGCTGGCCCAGCATCCCCGGGCCAGGTACGAAGGCAGGTTGTTCTAGCATGATCTTTGTCACCATCGGCTCAACCGATTTTGACCCGTTGATCGTCAAGATGGATCAACTGGCACCGACCCTGGGCGACCGGGTGGTTATGCAGATCGGAAACGGGCAGTACGTGCCCAGGAACGGTGCCTTTTTCCGCTTTGCCGAGAGCCTTGATGAATACTATCATCAAGCCGACGTGATCGTAGCTCACGGCGGGCTGGGCACGATTATGGAGGTCCTCGAGCTGCACAAGGCGCTGGTCTGCGTGGTCAATCCAACCACCTACGACCGTCACCAGGAGCACCTGCTGCAGGTCTTGGCGCAGCAAAAGTACCTGGTCTGGTGCAAGGACATGGAGCAACTGCCTCAGGCCGTGGCGCAGGCCCGGGCGGCCGACTTGGCACGATACCAGTCCCCACCGTGTCACATCGCGGAGGCAATCAACGTCTATCTGGCGGGGGTCAAGTGAGTATCCCGAGGATCTTGGCAATCCTCACATCTCAGGAAGAATAAGGATCAAGCAATGATTTCCATCTCGGCCCCCATGCTGGGCCAGGAAGAAAAACAAGCCATTCTGCAGGTGATCGATTCCGGACAGCTTGCCCAGGGCAAGAGAGTCAAGGCCTTCGAGGAGGCTTTCGCTGCCGTCTGTGGCGTCAAGCACGCCGTGGCCACGTCCTCTGGTACCACGGCACTGCACGCCGCTGTCTTGGCCCACGGCATCGGTCCTGGTGATGAGGTCATCACCACCCCCTTTACCTTCATCGCCTCGGCCAATGCGGCGGTCTTTACCGGCGCTCGACCGGTATTTGTCGACATCGACGAGCGGAGCTATAATATTGACCCTTGTCGCATCGAAGCGGCAATCACGCCGCGCACCAAGGCCATCCTCCCCGTGCATCTCTTCGGCAATCCCTGTGATATGGACGCGATTATGGCCATCGCCAAGAAGCACGGGTTGATCGTCATTGAGGATGCCTGCCAGGCCCACGGGGCCACGGTGCAGGGGCGCAAGGTGGGTAGCTTTGGCACCGGGTGCTTCTCATTCTACCCGACCAAGAATATCACTACTGCCGAGGGCGGCATCGTAACCACCGACGACGACACCATCGCCGACCGGCTGCGCCTGATCCGCAGCCACGGCCAGCGGGAGCGCTACTATCACGAGAGCATTGGTTACAATTTCAGAATGACCGAGATTCAGGCGGCAATAGGTCTGGCTCAACTGGCAAAGCTGGCCAGCTTTACCCAGGCTCGCCAAGAACACGCCCGATACCTGTCGGAACGATTGCAGGGAGTGGTCACTCCCACCTTTGCACCGGGTCACGAGCATGTGTTTCATCAGTACACTATTCGCGTGCCAGACGCCGGACGGGATGCCCTGGCCGAGCGCCTGCACGAAAAGGGCATCGGCACCATGATTTACTATCCAGTACCCGTGCACAGGCAAAAGGTCTATCTGGACATGGGCTACAACGACCATCTGCCGGTGGCTGAGCAGGCGAGCCGTGAGGTCCTTTCGTTGCCTGTGCACCCGGCATTGACTACCGCTGATCTGGACAAGATCGTGGAAGGAGTGAACAGTCGATGACAACTGTCACGCCGGCCACCGTGCCGCTCAAAGCCGCCGTGATCGGTGTCGGCATGATGGGGCGCAATCATGCCCGCGTCTATGCCCAGATGCAGCAGGCCCCTCTGGTGGCAGTGGCCGATTCTGATGCCGCTGCCCTGGAATCGATCGCGCGCACCTACAAGGTCCACGTCTACACCGACTATCACCAGATGCTGCAGCAGGAAAAGCCTGATCTGGTTTCCATTGCCGTGCCCACGTGGCTTCATGGAGAGGTGGCGGCCGCGGCAATGTCGATGGGCGTTCATGTCTTTATGGAAAAGCCGCTGACGGCGACGGTATCTGAGGGCGAACAACTGGTTGAGCAGGCGCGAAAAGCAGGCGTCAAGCTTGCCGTGGGGCACATCGAACGCTTTAACCCGGCCGTGCTGGCCTTGAAGAGAGAGCTCGATGCCGGCCAGCTTGGCCGCATCTTTCAGATCCACGCCCGACGCGTCGGCCCGTTTCCTCCGCGCATCAGCGATGTGGGCGTGGTAATTGACCTCGCCACTCACGAGCTGAATCTCCTGGAATACTTGACCGGCTCGAAAGTGGTAAGCGTCTTTGCCGACATCGAGAGGGCAATCCACTCAACTCACGAGGATTTGCTGACCGGCATCTTAAAGCTCGAAAACGGCACCGTCGGCATCCTGGATATCAACTGGCTGACGCCGACCAAGATCCGCGAACTGTCTCTGATCGGTGAGCGAGGGATGTTCTCGGTCAACTACCTGACCCAGGACCTCTTCTTCTACGAGAATGACTACTTGAACGGCAACTGGGAAGGAATGGCCCTTATGGGCGTCAGCGAGGGGCGCAAGATTCGTCACAATATCAAGCGTAAGGAGCCGCTGGTGGCCGAGATCGAGGCATTCGTCGAGGCAGTCGTCAAGGATACCGAGCCGCTGATCGGCGGCGAGGAGGCCTTGCGCGCGGTGATGCTGGCCCATCGGCTGCTCGAGTCGGGACGCGAGCGCCGGGTTGTCCGGGTCTAGCGGCGGCTGGGAACCAGGGGCAGAGCATCCATGACCATGCGTGACCAGCGCGACAAATCCGCGCGTGAGATCGCCATAGAACAAGAGTGGCGCGACCGGCTCATCAGTTCGGCCAGCTCGGAGGACTTTGAGCGGGCCTACGACGAACTCCATTCCCTCTTTCTGCAGGAGCAGGGAGAGGGAGCAGAGATCTACGCCCATGTGAATCCTCGTGGGCAGGACCGAGCGCGGCAAGCCATCGTCAGGAAGGTGGGGACGGGCCACAGCATACTTGAGGTGGGCTGCGGCGACGGCACGACCTCACGGCTCCTGGCCGAGCAAGGTAATCGGGTGCGCTCCATCGATGTATCGGAGGTCGCGCTACGGGCCGCCAAGCAGCATCTGGCGGGCCACTCGCTGGACCTGCAGTACGAGCACGGCGACGGGCGCAAGCTCGAGTTCGCCGACAACAGCTTTGACTATGTGGTGAGCGAGCATCTGGTGGAGCACCTTTCCCTGGACGACATGCGCACCCACCTCTCAGAGGTCAGACGGGTGCTCAAACCGGGGGGATGCTATCTCATCTCGACCCCGTCCCGGCTCTGGAATGGACGCCGCTCAGTGGGATTCCACCTGAACGTGTACACGCTCGAGGAGCTGTGCAGCACGGTACGGGCGGCAGGCTTCCGTGCCACGTGGATGGAGACGAGATTCTTGCGTCGGTTTGGCCACATCTTGGAGAGCGATGGCTGGCTGCTGCGGGCCGCTTGCCTGTGGGAGCGCCTGTTGGACATCACGCGGGTCTATCGCTGGCCGCAGAGCTTCCGCGCCAGAGTGCTGCCCACGGTTATGGTATGTGCGGTCAAGCCAGCGGCCTAGCGTATCCCGCCAGGGCCGCCGTGCGTCATCATATCGAATACGGGCCTGCCAGGCCTGATTCGCGTGCTTATGCCAACTCCGTGGTACTTGATATGGTTTCGGCACAGGCGACGGCGTTCTGCGCACGCCACTCGCAACCGAACCGGGAAGGGTGACCATGATCCCAAAGAAACGCGTGCTGTTGACCGGAGTAACGAGCGTTCTTTTTGTTCTGGCGGCGGTACTTGTCGTCCAGGCCAAACTGCCGACCGCATTCGCGCACACGCGCGGTTTGTACATTCTGTTCGACCTCCCCGACCTGAACTATAACCCGCCGGCCTATCCCGCTGTGGGAGGCGTGTGGCGCTATGACTGGAGCGACCTGGAGCCGACCAACGCCGGCTACAACTGGACGGCTCTAGATGCCTGGACTCTGCGTGAGCGCGACCGCGGCAAACTCGCCGCCATCGGGTTCTCGGTGTTCAACGAGTTCCGCAGCAACAACTGCGGCAGCCGCGGCATCAAGGTGCCAGCCTGGCTGACGGGTATCGACTCCAACGTGCGCTGGACCAGTAGGGCGGACGGCTCCATCGCTGGCGTATGCCCCGGTTGGGGGCCGTGGTATGTACCGAACTACTGGAACACCACCTTCCGCAACTACTACCAGCGCTTTGTCACCGCCTTTGCCCAGCACCTGGTCGACAACCCCGAGGTGCGCGACAGAATCGCCTTTGTCTCGATGGGCATCGGGCTGAGCGGCGAGACCCAGCCAAGCAGCCGCTGGGTAACGGACGAGGCCCCCGACTGGTACTACTACCACGACTCCAGAGGCATCACCCAGGAGCAATGGGTCGAGTACGTGAACTGGTGCACCAACATGTACAAGACGGTCTTTGCGGCCAAGGGTCTCTCCATGCCGATCTTTCTCGATATTGGCCCGACCTACATCGGCGGCGCACCAGAGCGCGATGCGTTCTCGTCATACGCCGCCGGACTGGGTGTGGGCTTGCGACACAACGGGCTCTTGGCGGACCACAAGTTTTCCGTCAACTATGCCCCGATGATCGCCTACTGGAACACGGTCCCCACTGGGTGGGAGACCTACTGGGCGTACCTGCCCAGCAAAGCCGACCTGCTGTGGGCGATCTATTGCGGCCTGGCCAAGCATCCGGACAACTTTGCCTTTGACAAGCTGCTCTGGCAAACGGAGGAATACCGCAACCTGTTCCAGTTCACCAACGCCTACGTTGGCGTTACCGCGGCGAACTCGCCCGGCGCCTGGGTGGCCTTGCGCGAAACGCAGCAGGACGGTGGCGAGGCAGGCAACTATAACCTGTGGATGACGCAGAAGGACAGCGCCCCCAATGGGGCCACCGTTGCTGACTGGAACGTTGGTTCGACTCGCGGCTACCACTTTGACGTGCCCAACGGAACATACGCCGTCGACCTCTACTTTGCCGAGGTCTACTACAACACGCCCGGCGCACGCGTCTTTGACATCAAGATCGAGAACAACGTGGTCACGGCCAACTTTGACCCGTACGTGGCCGCTGGCGGCAAGAACAAGCCGGTCGTGCGCAGCTACTCTGTGCCCGTATCAGATGGGCGAATCGACATCGATTTTGTCCAGAAGGCGGCCAACGAGCCCACCATCCACGCCATACAGATCACGGGCCCGGGCTACACCCAGCGGGTGAACTGCGGCGGCGGAAGCTATACCGACACCATGGCCCGTGTATGGGTTGCTGACCAAGAGTACGAGTCCGGCAGCTTTGGCTATGTCGGTGGCAGCACGTACCAGAGCACGAGCGATATCATCGGCACCAACGATGACACGCTCTACCAGACCATGAGACTAATCTGGACCGGCGCTCCGGCGGTAGGCCGGTTCTGCCGCCGAACCGATCAGGCGAGTGGCAACGACCGCATGCGTTTCGACATCGACAACAACTATCTCTACAACGGCAGCTTCAGCACGGTCACTATCAGCGTCACCTACTACTCTACTGGCACGGACCGCTGGGAACTACGCTACGACGCCATCGGCAACCTCGATAAGGCTGCGACCCCTGCCGGGTCGGCCAACCCCTGGGTGCAGAAGGACAACTCGGGCCTATGGAAGAAGGCGGTGTTCTACCTCACCGATGCGCGCTTTGCCAACGGCCAGCCGGGAGGCACCGATTTTTCCATCCACTGTTCTGACGACGGCAACGAGTGGATCAGCTTTGTTGAAGTCACCAAGGGCGGCTCCCAGGAGCCGACAGCCACGCCCACCGTCACACCGGTTCTGGCCACGTTGGCCGGTAAGGTCAGCCTCCAGGGCCGGCCAGCGCCGCCGAACGCCCAGTGGGTAGTGGCCCTCACGGTCAAAGTAGGGGCAACCTCGTACACAGCGACAACGGATGCCTCAGGCAACTTTGTCGTGCCCGGAATCGCTCCCGGCACCTACGACATCTGTGTCAAGAATAGTCACACCCTATCGAACAAGCGCACCGGCGTCGTCCTGGCGAGCGGCACCAACAACGTTGATTTCGGCACGCTGCGCGAGGGCGATGGGAACAACGATGACTATGTGACCATCGTTGACTTTTCCCTGCTGTCCGCGGGGTTCTTCCCGAGCTACAACGCGGCCGCCGACTTTAACCAGGATGGCTACGTCAACATCAACGACTTTTCGCTGCTTTCGCTCAACTTTGGCGGACACGGCGACTGCGCTCCATAGACCCTGTCCAGGCGAAATCTCCCGACTGGACCCTTGCTGAAGGAGTCAGGATGAGAGTGTCACACCAAGACAACCGAGCCGCCACTGGGCTCGGGCAATTCCGCTCGCTGCTAGTTGGGCTAATGCTGATCTGTCTGTGCGTTGCCCCGCCAGCAGCGGCCCGCGCAGGTGGCCTCCGATTGGCAGCGGCGGCGATGCCCGCTGCTCGGCCTTCTGGAGAGGCGGCCTCAGCGCAAGGGTCCCGGTGGCTTGGTCTGGCATCGGCTGGCCAGACGGTCGTGGTCAAGCTCAATCCGTCCGTCTCCGCTGTCAGCAAGGATCAGATCTTTACTGTCGACATCCAGATAGTGGCCGGCGCTCAGCCGGTCGATGGTGCCGAAGTCCATCTGTACTTTGACCAAACGTACCTGCAGGTGGTCAATCTTGCGGGCAACCCGGTGGGAAGTATCCAGGACAACGGCTACCTGAGCCAGGTCATCCGCAACAAGGTCTACACCGATACGCAGCAGGCCCGCATCTACTTTGCCGCCGGCATCTACGATCCCGAAGAACCCAAACCTAGCGGCACTTTCCCTCTGGCCACGGTTCGCTTCAAAGCGCTGTGGGGCACGGGGGGCAGCACCACTCCCTTGACCTTTGGGACGGTCTTGCCATACCGCACGGAGGTCACCTTTGCCGGCAGCTCCATGCTCGGCAGCGTGGAAAACGGCGGAGTGGTCATCAGCGGAGCAACTCCGCCGATGACCCCAACCCCTACGGCTACATTCACCCTGGTCCCCACCGCTACTCCAACGCCGACGCCGACCAACACGAAAGCGCCAGGCCGCACTGTGTACGTCAACCTTGCCCCGTCGATGTCCTCTGTGGCCAGAGATCAGCTCTTCACCGTTGACATTCAGATTGTGGCCGGGGCACAACCCATCGACGGTGCGGAGATCCACCTCTTCTTCGACCAGCTCTTCCTGCAAGTCGTGGACGCGTCGGGGAACCCGACGGATCGCATTCAGTCCAGCGGACTGCTCAGTCAGGTCATCCGCAACAAGGTCTACACGGACACACAGCAGGCACGCGTCTACTTCGCCGCCGGCATCTATGATCCAGAGGAGCCCAGACCCAGCGGGACGTTCGTGCTGGCCACCGTCAGATTCAAGGCGTTATGGGGAACCGGAGCGGGCAGCACGCCTTTGACATTTGGAATCGAGCTGCCCTACAAAACCGAGGTCACTTCTGGTGGAGGTTCAGTGCTCGCCGGAGTAGGAAACGGCAGCGTCACCATCTCCGGCCCGGAGCCGCCGATGACCCCCACACCCACTGCCACCCCGACCAACACGTTCACCCCAACGCGGACCCAGACGTCCACCGCGACGATGACCAGTACGCCGACGTCGACTCCCACTCGCACTAGCACGCCGACCATCACGCCCACGCCCAAGGTCACTTACTCGGTGTGTCTGTCCCAGGGTCTCCTGCCCAACACCGGCTACAACGGTGCGCAGGATACTCATCTGCACTCCTGGTATCCGGCCACGGTCAACGGAGCCGAGGCCTTCTTGCGATTGCGTACCGACAACGGTGCCCGTCCGGCGCTCAAGTTCCGGCTCGAGCCGGTGATCCCCATTGGGCCCGGTGTCACCGTTGTCAACGCCACTCTTCGCCTTTCCCTGGCTTATGTCAGCAACAGTTACGCTATGACCGCGTCGGTCTTTCGCATCAATCGCCCGTGGGACCACGCCTCTGCCACCTGGCTGAGCCCGTGGGCCGCGGCTGGCTGCGACGCGGTTCCGTCCGACCGCGAGGGAACGGCAGTCGCCACGGCGTCGATCCCGGCCGAGCACGCGAACTGGGTTCTCTGGGATGTCACTGCCCTGGTACAGGATTGGGTGACCAACGGTGTACCCAACAACGGTATGCTGCTCCTGGGGCAAGGCGAACTGAACCGCGAGGTGAGCTTTCAATCGTCGAACCACCCGGATCCCAACTTTAGGCCGCAGCTTTGCATCACCTATTTTGGAGAGGGGACTCCGCCCACGCCGACGCCTACCGCCACCGTCTCACCCACACCCACGTGGACCACAGAGGGCACTGCTACCAGAACGCCAACTGAGACGGCGACCGGCACCCTGATTCCCACCGCAACGCCCACCAGGTCGGCGACGCCAACCACGACTGATACGCCCACGCCAACCCCGACCAACACGCCGACGCCAACCAGGACGTCGACACCAACCTCCACCTTCACACCCACCCTCAGTCCGACGGCGACGAATACGCCGATTCCCTATGACCTGCCCATCACGCGCTGGTTCCAGATGGGCATATCGCCTGCCGGCTACAACGGCATTGCCGATACCTACATCACCTCCAGCGACGAAAACCGCAACTCGGGCGGTGAGTCTGTACTCAGGATCAACTATGATGGCCGCGAAAAGACGCTCATCAGGTTTGACCTCTCGCGCCATGTCCCCAGTGACGCCGTGGTCACCAGCGCCCGGCTCGATGTCAACTTTTACATGTTCGACTCGCGCTATCCGGGCGTTCCGACTCAAATAGGAGCCTTCGAAGTTCTGCGTCCCTGGGCCGAGTATGAGGCCACCTGGAGACGTCCGGTGACCGGCCTGAGTTGGACCGGGTGCGATGGTGTCGTCGACCGCAGCAGCGTGCCGGCAGCGTCGACCGTCGTGGACGCGACCGGGTGGCATATGTGGCAGGACGTCGGTCTGACACAACTCGTGCAAAAATGGGTGAGCGACCCCTCGGCCAACAACGGTGTGGTGCTGATCGGCCAATCGCCGACCGAGCGGCAGTCCTGGTTGGCCACCTCGTCGCAGAACCCCACCACCGCTTCGCGGCCAAAACTGTGGGTGGTATTCTACCGACCATCGCCGACGGCGACGCCAACCGAGACGGCCACACCCAGCCCCACGCCGACGGTTACTCTGACACCGACCGATAGCCCGACCCCAACAGCCACATCAACGCCGACTGACACGCCCACCAGCACGCCGACGGCTACTCACACCGCCACGGCGACGCCTACGACGACCGCGACGGCCACGGCTACGGCGACGCAGACCAGCACGCCTGAGCCGACACCTACCCATAGCCCGACGGCAACGGCGACAGCCACCGCATCGGCCACGCCTACGCCGACGCCTACCATTACCATTACACCCTTGCCCACGGCAACTGGCACCAGCACCGTGACACCAACGCACACGCCCACCGCAACGGTCACCTGGACGCCTACGCCGACCCTGTCGCCAACTGCTTCGCCCACTCAGACCGAGACGCCAGAGCTGTATGCCATCTTTGTGCCAGTCATCGTTCGTATGAGATAGTCGCAGATCCTGCCACGAAGCGACCTGGTGGCAGCGAGTCCTGCGTCGGCGTTGACGCGGTTGCTCCTGGCACAGCATCCAGTGCTATGGCCAGAGCAGAGTTCAAGGAGCGAGGCATGGTATTTCGAGTTCAGGCTGAGGCAACGCTCGGGCAGTCTGATCTGTCCGAGCCCTGTGCCCATATCACGAGAGCAGTGCCGGGCCGCATTTGGTCCGCCGAGCCGGCGGCCTCGGCCCTTAGGCCAGCCGCGCTGGTTCTGCTGACGGGCCTGCTGTCTCTTCTGCTGATGGCAGCGCTTGGGCAGACGTCAGTTCTGGCCACGCGCTCGCCTGACTCTTCGGCTGCTCTGACCGCGTCCCAGTCGTCAGGGACAGTCGTGGTCAACCTCAACCCGTCACTCTCCAGCGTCGCCAGGGGCCAGATCTTTACCGTGGACCTACAGCTCGTGGCTGGCAGCCAGCAGGTCGACGGCGCCGAGGTACACCTCTTCTTTGACCCGTCCTATCTCCAGGTCGTAGACGCGGCCGGCAACCCCACCGACCGCATTACCTCCAGCGGCTACCTGAGCCAGATTCTGCGCAATCGCGTCTATACGGATACCGGCCGCATCCATTTTGCCGCGGGCATCTACGACCCGGAAGAGCCCAAGCCGAGCGGAACCTTCCCTGTGGCTACGGTGCGTTTCAAGGCCCTCTGGGGGACAGCCGGACTCACCACCCCTCTCACCTTCGGCAACGCTCTGCCATTCAAGACCGAAGTCACTTACGGAGGAGTCTCTGTTCTCGGAGGGGTTGAGGACGGAGCCGTGGTCATCTCTGGCGAGCAGCCCGCGGCGACTTGGACTGCGACCCCAGCGCCGACGTCGTCGGCGACCCCTACCAGCACCGCGACGGCAACGCATACATCGACACCGGTCGATACAGCCACCCCTACTGCGACACCTACCACTACCGACACTCCCAGTCCCACGGCAACCTCCACCCCGACGGCGACACGAGAGTGTGTCCCGATTACCCTGTGGCTACAACAGGGTGTTCTGCCGGACGCCTCGTATACAGGAGTTGCGGATACCTTCTTGAGTATCGATGAGGCGACCGTCACCCACGGCGGAAGTATCTCTCTGCAGATGAAGAACGATGCCAATGGCGGCAAGCGGCCCCTGTTGCGGTTCGATGTGAGCCGCATTCCGGTAGGCTCTCTGGTCACGGCAGCAACGCTGCATCTAGCGCAGGATCCATACCGCAAGAATGACACCTTTTCCTCATCGGTCGGGGTCTACGCCGCTCACCGCAACTGGAACGCTGCGGAGGCCACGTGGTACAAGGCAACGGCGCTCGATTCGTGGGCCAGCGCAGGGGGCGACGGTGCTACCGACCGCAGCTATGTGGCCGAAACCAGTCTCGATATTGGCGTCATACCTGAATGGCAATGGCGTCTGTTCCCTGTGCGCGAGATCGTGCAATACTGGGTCAACAACCCTGCAGAGAACCGAGGAGTCTTCCTGATCGGCAGCGGCTTTAGCCAGGAGTTCAGGTTCTACTCCAGCGAGTACCCGGTGGCCGCTCAGCGGCCCAAGCTGGAGGTTGCCTACTGCCTCCCGCCGCCCACAGCCACTCCTACCCTGACCCCTACCCCAACGTCCACGCCAACGGTGACCCCGACGCCCACCGCCACACCGCTGCCGGGCACCATCCTGGGCATGGTGTGGAACGACCTTCTCGGTGACGGGATCATGGAGCCAGACGCGGTAGGGCTGGCCGGTGCCACCCTCTATCTGTACGATTCTGCCCACCCGGAGCCAGGGCCGCCAGCTCGCCCGCCCTTGATTACCGGAGCCGATGGCCTGTTCGCATTTGCCAGCCTGGCTCCTGGCTGGTACACTCTGCTGCGGGAGAACCCGATGGGATACACGTCGACAACGGGCGACAAGTTCGATGTCCTGGTGACCAGTTCCGCCAGCGTGCGGGTCAATTTCGGCGCCTGGATTCCTCCGACGCACACGCCGACGGCAACCAGCACCCTGCTACCAACAGCTACGCCAACGCGCACACCAACTGCCACTGTGACGGCATCACCCACGCCCACCGCCACGGTGACGCTGTCGCCCACGCCAACCGCCACGGTGACGCGGTCGCCCACGCCAACCGCCACGAACAGTCCCACACTGTCGCCAACGCCAACTGAGACGAGCACACCCGAAGTATCGCCAACACCGTCTGTAACGCGCGGCCACTACCTGCTCCTGCCTCTGATCTTGAGAGCGTTTCAGCGGTGATCGATATCGGTCTGGCAGACACGCGAGGTAGACTATGAAGAGATGGTCAGTGACTCTGGCGCCCGTACTGCTGTTGGCGCTCACGCTTATGGGCTGGCTGGCTATCGCCGGAGTAGCCGAGGGCAAGTCGGGCGTGGCTCCTGCACCGCGTCTGGCCGGTTCCTCAGCCAGTGCAACGCCGGTGACTCTCACCCTCACCTTCCAGCAAGGCGTCTCGCCAACCGCCGGCTATACCGGCACCCGCGACACCTACATCAGCCTCTTCGCGCCCCCCACCAACTATGGCTTTCAGCCCGAGCTGCGGATGTCGTACGACCTGCGCTACCGAATACTGCTACGCTTTGACCTGGCGCAGCACCTGCCACGCAATGCCACGGTGGTCTCAGCGCGACTGGAACTCCAGGTCTATTACCGCGAACAGCCCGCTACGACCACTGACGTCGGGCTGTATGAGTTGCTCAAGCCCTGGACGGAGGGGGGAGCCACCTGGCTCAACGCCTCAGCGAGCACGCCCTGGCAGGTTGCCGGATGTGAAGGAGAACAAGACCGAGCGGGTGACTATATCGCCGTGAGTCGCCTGCGCAACGTGGGCGTCTGGCAGACCTGGGAGAACGCCTTGCTGCGCGATCTGGTGCAGAGATGGGCGGCCGAGCCCGACTCGAACCTTGGGGTGATCTTGCTCGGCCTTTCGACAACCAAGCAACAGTGGCTAATCGCCTCATCTCAAGCCGAAGCCTCTTCACGGCCGCGGCTCATCGTGTCGTACTATGTTCCCGAGCCCACTGCTACGCCCACGGCGAGTGCCACCCCGACGCGCACACCCACCTTGACTGCAACGCCCAGCCGCACGTGCACACCCTCGCCCACGGCCATTGTCACCACGGCCATGGTCTCCGGCCTGGCCTGGCGAGACGACGACGCCAACCGCACTCGTGACCCCGGTGAGCCGCCACTGGCAGGGGTAACCATCATCTTGAAGGATGCCAACCACCAGGAGCTGGCCCGGCAGGTCACTGGCCTCGACGGCGCCTATGCCTTCACCAATCTGCCTGGTGATAGCTATGTCCTGACCAGAGAAGACCTGACGGGGTACACGCTCAGCTACCCGGTGGCGGGTTCGTACGCGTTCTACCTGCTGGGAGGCCAGCACCTCTCGGGGATGGACTTTGGCTTTGTCCCCTGGCCCACAGCCACTCCCACCGCGACGCCCACCCCAACCGATACGCCAACCCCCACCCATACCGCGACCCATACACCTACCGAGACAGCCACGCCGACCAGCACCGCTACGCCCAGTCCGACCGCCACGAACACGGCAACCCCTACCCACTCGCCTACCGCGACTGTCACCAAGACCAGTGTGCCCACGTCGACACCGACCGCCACACCCACTTTCACCCTGACGCCCACGCCTCGCGGCACTCCGGCAGGCAGCCTGTGGGATCCCATTCCTGTTGTGTGCGAAGGTCGGTACAGCGGCACCACGGTTGGTCGCCCGGCCGTGATCCAGGATTATGGCCTTTGCGGGGCAGGGCTGCTCGGACCCGAGATCATCTTTGAGTTCAAAGCAACCTACAACCTCGACCGACTGAACATCAGCCTCGCTTCTGAGGAGGACCTGGCAGCCTTTGTCCTCTCCGGCGCGAGTCCGCTCACATGTCTCTACGCTGGAGGCTCAGTGGTCATCCCGGGCATCGCCGCCGACACCAGGTTGTTGATAGCCGTGGATGGCTCCGAAGCGGGAAGCTACAGCCTGGCACTCCAGTGCCAGCCTCCTCCGGTGACCACACCAACCGAGACCAGCACGCCCACTCCAACCGGAACCCAGGCTCCCACGCCGACCGCGACCCTTACAGCGACTCCCACCCGCACCCCTGAACCCGGCACGGCACGGCCGGCCTTTCTGCCCCTGGTGTTTCGACCTCGACTGGAATTCCTGGTCGATTGCGGATCTGACGTGGCATATACCGACAGCGCCGGCCAGACCTGGAAAGCTGATCAGGCCTACGAAGCGGGGAGTTGGGGTTACGTGGGAGATACGGGCGTCAGCGCGGTGAGCAGGACAATCGACAATACCAGTGATCCAACTCTCTATCAGACCCTGCGCTGGTCCGAGGGTGCCTTTGACTACCAGTTCGTCGTTCCCAACGGAACGTACGAGGTAGAGCTGCACTTTGCCGAGATATTCTTTCGGAGCGCCAACCTCCGCAAGTTCAATGTCATTCTCGAAGGCCAGACCGTCCTGGCGGATTTCGACGTGTTCGCATCTGCGGGGGGAGCCTTCCGTGCCCTCAAGCGCACGTTCACGGTGACGGTTTCTGACGGTGAGCTCAACGTGAGCCTCGACCGCGGCTCGGCAAACAATCCAATGCTCAACGCGCTCAAGGTCGTGAAGCAGTAGGGCCTCGGGACTAGACCTGCACAAGAACGCGGGCTGCAATGGCTGCAGTCCGCGTTCTGTATCTGATGACGCGCAGGGGTGCCCAACCGACTATTCGGGGAGACGCTTCACGGCTACCAGCGTATAGTCGTCGAACTGCGGCTGGGCACCCACAAATTCAGCCACACGCTCCCGAACCAGCTTGACCAGCTCCGTGCAGGGCCTGACGCTCCCCTCAGCAACGGTCTGTATCAAACGGTCTTCCCCGAACTCTTCCTCCTGTTCGTTCACCGGCTCAGTGACCCCATCGGTATACAACACCAGAACATCCCCGTGCTCCAACCTGGTGTGCCCGTCCTCCAGCTCGGCCTTTTCGATGACACCGAGCACCACACCCTTCGCCCGGAGCAGCTCGGCGCGGGCTGAGGACCGTCGCCAGAGAATGGGCGGGTTGTGGCCTGCGCTGGCAAAAGCCAGTTCGCCAGTGTGCCAGTTCAGAACGCAGTAAAACATGGTGACAAACATGTTGCTGCGGGTGTCCGACATGATCAGCTCGTTGACGCGCTTGAGAGTCTCCGCGGGAGTCCGCCGTTCCAGGGCGCTGGCCCGAACCAGAGTGCGCGACAGGCTCATGAACAACGCGGCGGGCACACCCTTGTCCGACACGTCGGCAATGACGAGGCCCATCGAGTCGGCGTCAAGCTCGATAAAGTCGTAAAAGTCGCCACCGACTTCTCTGGCGGCGTGCCAGTCGGCGGCGATCTCCCAGCCAGGCCGGTAGGGGCAGCTATCGGGCAGGAAACTGACTTGAATGTCGCGCGCCAGCCGCAGCTCCTGCGACATCCGTTCTTGCTGCAATACTGTCTCATAGAGCCGCGCGTTCTCAATGGCGATCGCCGCCTGGTGAGCGATGCCCTCAACGATGCTGATCCGCCGCGGCGAAAAGGCGCCCGCGGATTCCGTGCAGTCCACCAGCAGCACTCCAAACAGGTCATTCTTGCTGACCAGCGGCACAGCGAGCACGGATTTGATCTGAAATGCCTGCATCTGCTCTGGGATAAGGGAAGAGTCGGCTGCGGCTTCAACGGACAGCCTGCCCTGCTGGCGCACGACCTCATCCAGCAGCGGCATCTGACCTGATTTGAAGCGCAGACCGTGAAAAGCCGCCATCAGTTCCTTGGTGAGTCCGTGCGAGGTATAAGGCACGAACTCCTGCGACCCCTTCTCCCACATAAAGATCATACACCGGTCCACGCCAGCGAGCAGCGGCGTCAGCCGAACGATCTTGGCCAGGTTCTCGGCCAGGTCCGCCGACGACACCAGGGCCTGTGCCACCTGCAGCAGTGCTGCGGTCACCCAGGCCTCTTCGTGTTGCGCGTCCAGCAGCCGGGCGTTCGCAATCGCCATGGCGGCCTGATCTGCCACCCCGGTCAGGATGGCCTTCTTGCGCTCGGTGAAGCGCGTGGCCTGGTTCACATAGTCAACAATCATCGCTCCGTAGGTCTCGCCCCGCGAACGCAATGGCAGGGCGAAGAGACTGCCTACCTGATAGGCCTTGAGCAGGCCATCCGGTATCAGCCTGGGGTCGGCGTTGCCCTCCATAAGTACTGACGAACCCGAATCGCGGAGGCGATCCAGCAAAGGCAAGTCGCCTGGCTGAAACCGCAGGCCGTCAAACAACGGGCCTACGCCGGGCTGGCGGGTGTAACCAGAGGCGGCAACAAACTCGTGCATCTGCTCGTCGAGCAGCAGAATCGTGCAGCGGTCCACTCCCACCAGCAATGGAGTGATGCGGGTAACGGTCATGAGAATCTCGTTCAGCGAACCGAGGTTGCCCACTGCTTCCGCCACCTGCAAGAGAGCCGTGGAGGTCCACGCCTCTTCTTGCCTGAGGGCATAGAGCCGGGCTGCTTCGATCGCCACGGCCACGGGCGCGGCGAGTGACTGCAGCACCATCAGATCATCGGCTCCGAAGGCGCCAACCCGGTTGCTCTGGACGTCAATCACCCCGACGATGCGCTGCTCCACCTTCAGGGGCACAGCCAGCTCCGCGCGCGTATCCACGAGGGCCTCATCGAAGCAGAACCGCGGCTCCCGACTCACATCGTTGGCCAGCAGCGGTTCTCCATGCTGGGCCACCCAGCCGATGATGCCTTGTCCGGTGGCAACCTCCAGACCCCGCTCCCGAATTGCCGCGCTCGTGCTGGTGCGGAACACGACTTGACCGTCAGGATCAATAGTGAAGAGACCCACGTGGTCGTAAGAGAAGGTGGACCTGGTCAGCTCGACCACCTGGCCAAACAAAGTCTCCAGGTCCAAGATGGATGCCACCTTTTGCGCCACAGTGCCGATTGCTGCCACCTGGCGGGCCTTCTTCTGCTCATCCTGGAATAGCTGCTCCAGCTCGGTCGCCCGAAGACCAAGCCGCTCCCACGCCTCGTTGAGGCTCCGCAATAGGTATGCCGACGCCACCAGTGCCATGGCCAGAAAGACAAAGGCGGGACCACCGAGGTCGGCGTAGGTAAGGGAAACAACGATCGACAGGGGCAGTGGGGCGAGTTCTACCAGCAGCGAGTAGGCGCCGATGCGACGGTAAAAGTCCCGCAGCCCGGCTCTGCCCCCTCGCAAAAGCGCTCGTCCGCCCCATGCAGCGTGGTCCAGCAGGAACCAGAGTAGCAGGGTTGCTGACAGCGGGGTCAGCATGGACCAGGTGGTCGTACTCGCCCCAATTGTGCCACCCAGGGTGAGGTAAAGCGCTCCGCTGGTCAGTGCCATGCACGCCTTGAGCCCGGAGCTGAACAGAGGAAACTCGATGGCGGACTTCCAGTCGAAAGCAGGTACGACCGGCGTTGTCTTTGGCCTGCTAAGAAGCGCTCTCAAGCCCAGGTACAACAGCCCGCTAAGAGCGGCCACCCAGCCGCCAGCAACCGGACCAAACACAAACACCGCCGCCAGATCCACAATGCCCACCAGACTGTGGGTGACATCACGTTCAACACGAAATCCGAGGTGTTTGAGAAGGCACGAGAGAGCAGTAAAGAGGGCAATGCCGCCGCTGGCGGGCCAGAGTTCCGCCCAGCGCGTGCGGTGCAGAAGCAGCACCCATCCCAGGATGCCGATGCCCAGGCTGTAGGCGGCGATAAGGCTCCCGCGCCAGGGGCGCAAATCCAGCGGACGGCGCTCAGCCATTCTCTTTGGCAACTCTAGGCGGGGTGATCGTCGAGGCCAGACGGGGGTCTGGCTCGACCGGTGGACTGCTGACCGCTGCTCGCACTGGTCAGCGGCGAGAATGCGTCAGTCGCATCCGTTTCACTGACCAAGATTTCCAGCACTGCATCCAATCCAGCAATATCCAGAACGTGCATCAC
>Ga0116184_10000308_pt1 | contig 59862 bp, 55 predicted proteins | sample AD_JPNNA5_MetaG_FD_89886 | JGI IMG/M metagenome (GOLD analysis project Ga0116184, IMG submission 89886) | Active sludge microbial communities of municipal wastewater-treating anaerobic digesters from Japan - AD_JPNNA5_MetaG | ecosystem: Engineered > Bioreactor > Anaerobic > Digestate | place... | reverse complement strand
GGCTGGCCGTACGGTGGTTCGGTGCCCATCGACGTCCCGATCTTCCTGTCGGCGTTCGTCACGTTGTTCGTCATCATGGATCCACCCGGGGCGATCCCCATCTTTCTCGCGCTCACTCGTCGACTCCCACCGAGGGCGCAACGCGCGGCGGCGCGCCGTGCCTCACTGGTGGCGCTGGTCGTCATCGCCTCGTTTGCGGTGTTCGGGCAGCGAATCCTCGACTATCTCCACATCTCCGTTGCTGCCCTGCAAGGGGCCGGCGGCCTCCTGCTCCTCATCGTCGCGCTCCAGTTGTTGACCGGGGAGGAGTCGGAGCAGCACGCCGATGCCGGCGTCAACGTCGCCCTGGTCCCGCTCGGGACTCCGCTCCTGGCCGGGCCGGGTGCGATCGTGGCCACGATGCTGGCCATGCAGCGCGCCCAAGGGGGCGCGCAGGTCGCATCGGTCTTCCTCGCCCTCGCGGCCGTCCTCCTCATCACCTGGCTGACCTTCCGGTATGCCGGGGCGCTGCTCCGTCTGCTGCGTGAGTCCGGAATCGTCCTGCTCAGCCGGATCGCCGGACTGCTGCTGTCGGCGATCGCGGTGCAGATGATCGCCGACAGCGTCCGGGCCTTCATCGAGGCCTGATGCCGGGCAGAGCGCCACCCCCTGCGCCACGCCCACGGACAACTGAGAGAATCACAGGACCACCCGGCATACCCCTCACCGACCACATCCCGAAGGACGACCGGTGCCCCCACGCTCAAAGGCCAAGTCCGCCGCCATCATCGCCGTCGCCAACCAGAAGGGCGGCGTGGCGAAGACCACGACGGTTGCCTCCCTCGGTGCAGCCTTTGCCGAGATGGGCAAGCGGGTCCTGCTCGTGGATCTGGACGCCCAGGCCAGCCTGACCTTCAGCCTCGGTGCCGACCCCGATGAGGTCGAGTTGTCGATCAATGACGTCCTCACGGGTGGTCACGCCCTCAAGGACGTCATCGTCTCGTGTGACGACGGTGTGGACCTGGTCCCCAGCGCGATCGAGGTCGCGGGCACGGAGGCGGCCTTGCTGGGTCGGCCGGCTCGCGAGTATGTCCTGCAGCAGGCTCTGGATGACGTCCGCGCCGATTACGACCTGATCCTGCTCGACTGCTCGCCGAGTCTGGGTGTCCTCACCCTCAACGCCCTGACCGCAGCCAACGGCTTGATCATCCCCATGTCGGCGGAGATGCTCAGCCATCGCGGCGTCGGGCAATTGCTCGACACGGTCCGCGACGTCACGAAGTTCCTCAACAAGAAGCTCGTCATCCTCGGCGCGCTCCCCACTCTCTACGACGGACGGAGCAACCACGCACGTGAGGTGGTGGCCGATGTCGGTGAGCGTTACGGCATTCCGGTCCTCATGCCGCCCATCCCCAAGACAGTGCGCTTCGCCGAGGCCCCGGCGGTCGGCCGGTCGATCCTGAGGACGGCGCGGTCCTCCAAGGGCGCGATGGCCTACCGCGAGGTGGCTGCGGCGATTCTCAAGACCCTCTGAGTCCGGCGTGGGCGTCGGCACCGCCTAGATTGGGCGTATGCCGCACACCACCAACGTCCTTCAGGTCACCTCTGCCGGTGCCCCCTTCATTGCGACCACCATCGAGCGTCGCGATCTGCGTGACGACGACATCCTCATCGATGTCGCCTACGCCGGGATCTGCCACAGCGACATCCACACCGCGCGGGACGAATGGGGTGCGGCTCACTATCCGATCGTCGTCGGACACGAGATCGCGGGCACCGTTGCTGCTGTAGGAGACGCGGTCACCCGTCACAAGGTCGGCGATCGTGTCGGGGTGGGTTGTCTCGTCGACTCGTGCGGTGAGTGCGAGTCGTGCAAGGACGGTCAGGAGCAGTTCTGCACCAAGCCGTCCGTGGGCACCTACAACTCCAAAGGCTACGACGGGGAGTGGACCGACGGCGGTTACACCCAGCAGTTCGTCGTCAGCGAACGCTTCGCCGTGCGCATCCCGGACGAGATGGCCCTCGACGTCGCAGCCCCCCTGCTGTGCGCCGGGATCACCACCTATTCCCCACTCAAGCGCTGGGGCGCCGGTCCGGGGAAGCAGGTCGCCGTGGTCGGTGTGGGTGGACTGGGCCACATGGGGGTGAAGATCGCGCACGCGATGGGGGCCGAGGTGACCACGCTGTCACGGTCCGATGCCAAGGCCGACGACGCCCTCGAGCTGGGCGCCACACGTCACGTGGCCACCTCCGACGCGGCCGCGATGAAGGGCGCGAAGCGCTCCTTCGACATCATCCTCAACACCGTGAGCGCGGATCTGGACATGGAGGCCTACCTCAGGTTGCTCAAGCCCAACGGCGTCATGGTCAACGTCGGCCTGCCGATGGAGAACTACTCGGTCTTCCCGTTCTCGCTGATCGGTGGCAACAAGGTCCTCACGGGCAGCCAGATCGGCGGCATCGCCGAGACGCAGGAAATGCTCGACTTCTGCGCCGAGCACGGGCTCGGGGCCACCATCGAGGTCCTCGATGCGAGCGACCCCAGCGCGGTGGACCAGGCGTGGGAGCGAGTCGTCGCGGGTGATGTGCGCTACCGCGTCGTCATTGACACGAGCACCATCTCACCGGCTTGAGCTGGCGGTCGCGTCCCACTCGGCAATGAATTGCTGCCAGGCCTTGCCCGCCTCGCCGCGCTGGTCCTTCGGTGCGTCGTCAATGCCCTTGGTCGCGTCGACTCCGGTCGCCCGACCGGTCGGCGTGGAGTTGAAGGTCAGGTCGACGGGGACGTTCGAGTCGGCGTAACCACTGAGGTGGATCTGCCAGGCTCCGTCCCAGCCGGCGCCCCGGAGCGCAGGAATGGTCTTCTGGGTCCAGACGCTGTGGCTGAGCGGGGACAGCATGACCTCAACGTGCCCCGGGGAGACGGTGAGCCACTTGATCTCTCCTGCGTCGCGGGCCGCCCCGAAACGGGGGTGCAGCACCCGGACCTCGGACGTGGTGCCACTGATGGTGTACTCGAACTCACGGTCCTTGTGGATGATCGTCAGCTTCGTCTCCTCGGGCAGGAGGCTCAGGTAGGGAGCGGCCTCCCGCAACTTCTCGTTCAGCGTGACGATGTAGCCGTCCGAAGCGGACCATTCCAGGGCACGGGGCTCGGCGACGAGCAGTCTCTGGATCATGAGGGTCTCGGCCGGAGTTGCCGGCGTCGCACCTCGCATCGTCAGGGGAATCTCCAAGGGCTTCCGGCTCTCCACGACGAGGCCATCCGGGAACGCCGCCGATCCGGCGGACGCCAGTTGGGTGTGGAGGTCAAGGGCCGTGGCGGCGTCGCTGACGGTGACCGTCCACTCCGACTTCTCCTCGCCCGGCAACGAGTAGGGTTCGCCCACACTCACCGAGGCCCCCGCGGTGTCGAGGGCGGGGAGTGCTGCGGCAACGGTGGCCGCTGACATGGGCTCGAGCTGCCACAGGCGCAGATCGGAGCTCGCTCCCTGACTGGTGCCCATCGTCCACGAGGCCTCCGTGGGTCGCTCTCCCTTGGCGGGCAGCTGGCTCAGAACTCGCGAAGCGTCGACCATTCCGTCCGTCGCATGGTTGGCCGTGTCATAGGCGAGTTCTGCCGTTGTCCGGACGTCCTCGGTGATCCCGTTGGCCCGCCACAGCCGTCCCATGTCCACACTCCGCAGACCGGGGTCGTCGCGAATCGTCCGGTATGCCGTGAGCATCGACTCGTTTTCACCCCGCCTTCCCGAGAGGGTCACCTGGTCGGGTCCCAGAGTCAGGGTGAGGTGCGCCTCCTTGAAGCCCGGCTTGCCCGCCATGAAGGACTCGAGCCCTCGGGCCAAGGAGTCGAGCTCGGCCGACGTGGCGTCCTCCTTGACACTCGCACCGGCTATCGCACGCTTGTCCAAGCCGGACGAGATCGACCCCGTGGACTGCTCGGGACCATCGATCCCCGAGAGGATGGGCTGCCCCTCGAGCCACGCGCGGTAGTTCTCGAGGCCCCTGGTGATCGTGCAGCCGGTCGCGAGGCTCACCACCAGCGCGATGACCAGCCCCCACCCGGCATACCGGCGATATGTCGTCCCCGACCTCACGTTCGACCTCCCCGTCACGGGCCCAGTGTGGACCAACCTCCGATGTCAGACAGCACGAGGTCGGTGTCTGGTTCCCTCAGCCCTCGGGCGGCCGGGCGATCAATGCAGCAAGGGCGGCGGCTTCCTCGGCGCAGGCTGGGCATCCAGCGAGGTGGGCCACGAAGGCTGGGTCGGGTCGGGCGTCGGGGTCGAGGACGGCTTCGACGTGCTGGTCGAGCAGATGGAAGCAGTCCTCGCAGCTCAGCCACGGTTCGGTGTCGAGGAGGAGGGCCTGGACGGCCTGCGAGGTGAGTCGTGCTGCTGGGCCGCTCATGCGATGCCCCCTTGGGAGTCGAGGTGTCCGGACGCGACGAGGTGGGCGCGCAGTCGGGACCGAACGTCATGAAGGGTCTTGTAGAGCGCGCCGCGGGTGGTCGCCAGGCGCTCGGCGAGGACGTCGATGGGCACCTCGTCGACGAGAAGGGCGACGGCGATTCGGCGCTGGTGAGGGGTGAGGGCCGCATGCATGGCGCGACTGAGTTCCACGGCCAGGTCGCCCGCTTCGGCGTGGTGCTCCGGCCCCGGCGAAGGGTCTGCGGGTGTGGCCACGTCCCGTAATTCGACCTGACGGTGTTGCCACTGTCGCCTCCGGACCTCGTTGCCCGCTTGGTAGATCGCGAACTTGAAGGCCCAGGTCGTGAACCGGCTGCGGCCCTCGAAGGTGTCGAGTTTTCCGAGCAGGGCGGTCATCGCATCGTCGGCCACGAGGTTGACGATGTCCTCGATCGTGCCGGGGGAGTCGTCGGCGAGGAGGCCGCGCAGACGCCACACCTGGTGCCCGGCCGCGCGCACCATCAGTGCATGGAGGCGGCGGAGTGCATCCTCGCGTTCGCGACCGGTGGCGTTGAGTCCGGCCACCCAGTCGAAGGCGATGTCGGTGTGGGTGTCGCGGTCGATGTCCTTGTGCCGGGCCGACTCGATGCGGTCCAGCGATGGGGCGGGCTCACTGCGGATGATGGGCACCGGGGTTCACCAACCCTCGGGTGTGGGCACGAGGATGCGTGCGGCCAGGGCCGGACTGCAGCCCCGATCGATCAACCCCATGAGGGCATGGACATCGACGCGGTCACGGGCGAGGTCCATCGCCTGCACGGGTAGGAAGCCAGCCTCGATGAGCCGCTGGCGCCGCCATTCGATGACGTCGCGCGCAGGTTCGCACCGCATGGCCGGAGGCTCCGGTCGGGGCCGATGGATGATCATGCCCGGTTGGTGTCGCTGCCCCACGGATGTCTTACCGGGGGTCCTGCAGCGCTCATGGGCCAACGCCCGGTTCGCGCTCCGTGGCCGGGCCCGCGGTAAGACGGCCACGCCGGGTTGACACACACATGTGGTCAGCGTCCCACCGGTCTGCCCCGAATGTCAGCGTCATGACCGGCAGCGCGTGGCGTTCGATCAACCCGACCAGGAGGATCCATGTCCACGTCCACCACTCCCACCGATGCGAAACCAGCACGGACTCCCGTGGGCGCGGGCATGACGCCGCGCCGGAAGGCTGTCATCGTCGGTGGCGGACTGGCCGCGGCGAAGACAGCAGAAGCGTTGCGGGACAAGGGTTATGACGGGCAGGTGCGGGTGATCACCGCTGAGCCACACCTGCCCTACGAGCGCCCTGCGCTCTCCAAGGGCAATCTCACCAAGGGTGGTGCTGCCGAGGGCGCGACGACGCTGTCCCAGGAGTGGTACGACTCCCATGACGTCGAGGTCCTCACCGGCCAGCGCGTCGAGAGCATCGATCCCAACGGCTTTCTCGACCTCCCGCGCGGCCGTCGGGTTCCTTGGGACGATCTCGTGCTCGCCACCGGAGCCGAGGCCCGTCGGCTCGACATGCCCGGAGCTGCACTCGAGGGCATCCACCACCTCCGGACTCTCGACGACAGCGACCGCTTGCGTCGGGCACTCGCCGGCGGGGGAGACGTGGTCATCGTCGGCGGTGGCTGGATCGGTCTCGAGGTCGCGGCTGCTGCGCGCTTCCACGGCTGTGCCGTCACCGTCCTCGAACAGTCGGCCCTGCCCTTGGCGCATGTCTTCGGCCCCGCCTTCGGGCAGTTCCTCGCCGATCTGCACACCGGTCACGGAGTCGAGATCCGACCGCACGCGGCCGTGACCGGCTTCCGCGGTGACGGCCATGGAGCCGTGGCCGCGGTCGAGCTCGCGGACGGCTCCGCAGTCACCGCCCACCTGGTGGTTGTCGGCGTCGGCGCGGTCCCCACCACCGCCTTGGGTGCTGGCCTGCTCGCCGTTGACAACGGCTTCGTCGTCGATGAGCGACTCCGGACCTCCCTCCCGAACGTGTATGCCGTGGGGGACGTCGCGAATGCGTGGCACCCGACGCTGGGGAGACAGGTCCGGGTCGAGCACTGGGACACCGCCCTCCGGCAGCCCGCGGTCGCCGCAGCCGGGATCGTCGGTGAGCACACGGCATACGACGCCTTGCCGTACTTCTTCAGCGACCAGTACGACCTCGGGCTGGAGTTCGTCGGGCTGCTCACCCCGGGCAAGACCTACGACATCGTGCGCCGACCAGGGCCCACGGACCGGGAGTTCGTGGCGTTCTGGCGTGACGGAGTGCGCGTGGTCGGAGCCATGGCGGTCAACACCTGGGGGCTCACCAGCGACCTCGAAGCCCTCGTCCGTCAGCGACCGGACGTCAGCTCGTCACGCCTGCGTGATCCTGACGTGCCACTGGCCGACCTGACCGGTCGGCGGCTGGACCCGGTGCCGTCAGTCCCCTGAGGGAGCCGAGTTACCGCCGGACGCATTGCCACCGCGTGTGCGACGACGGTTGCGGGATCTCTTGGGACGAGGGGCATCGCCCTCGGTCCGCGGGGTCCGGTCGCCGCCACTGCGGGCCGAGCCCTGGCCCGAACCATGCCCGGATCGGCCGCGTCCACGGTCGGATTCGCCGCGACCGTGCGAGCCCTCGCCGGCGCGGCCACGACCGCGACCGGCCGACTTGCCGGTCTCACCGAGGTCCTCGAGGGTCTCGGCGCCCAGTCCGGCCCGCGTCTGCTGCGACTTGGGCAGTCGCCCCTTGGCCTCGGTGGGGATGTCGAGTTCCTCGTAGAGGTGGGGGCTCGAGGAATAGGTCTCCTCGGGAGCCGGGATGCCGAGGTCGAGCTGCTTGTTGATCAGGCCCCACCGCGGCACGTCGTCCCAGTCCACGAAGGTCACGGCGACGCCCTTCTGACCTGCGCGGCCGGTGCGCCCGATGCGGTGGACGTAGGTCTTCTCGTCCTCGGGGCACTGGTAGTTGATGACGTGGGTGACGTTCTCGACGTCGATGCCGCGCGCGGCGACATCGGTCGCGACGAGGATGTCGACCTTGCCGGAGCGGAAGGCGCGCAGGGCCTGCTCACGAGCCCCTTGGCCAAGGTCACCGTGGATCGGGGCGGCGGCGAACCCGCGCTCGATGAGGTCGTCGGCGACCTTGGCCGCCGTGCGCTTGGTGCGGCTGAAGATGATGGTCAGACCACGGCCGCGGGCCTGGAGGATGCGGGCGAGCATCTCGGTCTTGTCCATGGCGTGGGCGCGGAAGACGTGCTGCGCGATGGCCTTCACGGTCTGGCTGGTGTCGCCCTCGGACTCCGACATCGCGCGGATGTGGGTCGGCTGGCTCATGTAGCGACGGGCCAGGGCGACGACCGCGCCGGGCATGGTGGCCGAGAAGAGCATGGTCTGGCGGTTGGCAGCCGTCATCGCGAGGAGCTTCTCCACGTCGGGGAGGAAGCCGAGGTCGAGCATCTCGTCGGCCTCGTCGAGGACGACGATCTTGGCGTGCGAGAGGTCGAGGTGGCCCTGCTTGGCCAGGTCGATGAGGCGACCCGGGGTGCCCACGACGACCTCGACGCCCTTCTGGAGGGCCTCGATCTGGGGCTCGAAGGCGCGCCCGCCATAGATGGTGAGGACGCGGATGCCGCGTCGTTTGCCCGCGCGCTCGAGGTCGGCGGACACCTGCACGGCGAGCTCGCGGGTGGGGGCGACGGCGAGCGCCTGCGGCTTGCCCTGGTGGCGGAAGCCGGCCCATGCCTCGTCCTGCGGGGAGATGACCCGGTTGAGCAGCGGGATGCCGAAGCCGAGGGTCTTGCCGGTGCCGGTCTTGGCCTGTCCGATGATGTCGTGGCCGGAGAGGGCCACGGGCAGGGTCATCGCCTGGATGGGGAAGGGCGAGGTGATCCCGTGGTCGGCGAGGGCCGCGACGATCTCGGGGTGGATCGGGAAGTCGGAGAAAGAGCCAGCCGGAGCGGTCTGAGCTGCGGACGGCGCCGCGGCCTCCGCTGACTCGTCGGACGTCGCCGCGGGCACAAGGGTGTCGGACATGGGAGAACTCTCTGATCGGCCTGACGTGCCGCACGGCGGACGTCAAACGCACGAAGGCGGGCCGATCGGAGTTCTGCTGCACCTGCGCGACGCAGACGAGCGCTCGTGGTGCGGTGGGCGAGCCGTGCTTCGCCCGAAAGTGTGTCGTGCCGACCGGGCACCGTTGACCTCTCCATCCTACCGGCTGGTCGGACGCCCTCGGGCGTGCCGATCCCCGGGCCGTACGCTGCGAGTCATGAGTGACCTCCCGCCCGCGGTTGGGGCGTCCATGACGGACCCGGCGGACCCGGCATACATCGCCGCACTGACCGACTTGCTGGGCGTCCTCGCCCACGGCTCACTCATGGCCTGCCTGCGGATGGCCGCCGATGCCGACCTCGCGCCCACGCTGTCGGTCAAGACCGCGATGGCCCGCCTGTCGTCGGCGGAGTTCCGAGCCTTCGACGAACTGCGCGAACACATGATCGCGCGAGGCATCGATCCAGATACGGCGATGGCGCCCTTTGCCGGCCCCTTCGCGGCCTATCACGAACGCACCCGGCCCAGCACGTGGCTGGAGGCCCTCGTCAAGGCCTACATCGGCGAGGGGATCGCCAAGGACTTCTATCGTGAGATGGCCGGTTTCGTCGATCCGCAGACACGCGCCGCCATGGAGCCGGTGCTCGATGAGCGCGAGGAGGCCGAGTTCGTCGTGCCGATCGTCACGGCCGCGATCGCGACCGATCCCAGGTCAACCGGGCGGCTCTCCCTGTGGGGACGTCGACTGATGGGGGAGGCGCTCTCGCAGGGTCAGGCGGTTGCGGTCGATCGGGATGCTCTGGCCAACCTGCTCGTCGGAACGGGAGCCGACCTGACTCGGGTGGGGGAGATGTTCGAGCGCCTGCAAGGGCGCCATCAGGAGCGGATGGCCAAGCTCGGCCTCTCGGCCTGAGTGGTCGGCGGCCACGCGGTGGCACAGAAGAAGGGCCCCGACCGTTGTGGTCGGGGCCCTTCTCTCGTATGCCGTGGGGCTGGCGGTCAGACCTGCTTGCGGCCGGTGGCCATGCCGTAGCCGACGATGAGCAGGGCGGCGACGACGACACCGGCGAGAACGGCGACCCAGGCGATGCCGCCGCTGGCGTTGGAGTAGCCGAACTGGGCCACGACCCAAGAGCCGATGAGTGAACCGAGGATGCCGAGGATGACGGTCACGAGCGTCGAGATGTTCTGCTTGCCCGGCAGCGCCAGGCGCGCGAGAGCGCCGATGATGGCGCCGACGATGACCGCGACAATGATGGTGCTGATCATGGTGACGGATCCTTGTCTGCCCGACCAGTCAGGGCTGGTCTTGTATGGGCTTTGTCTAGGGTTGGACGAGTATCACTGTAGATGAGTGCGGCCCTGTCTGGGGCGAAGGGTGCGGGCCAATGAGCCCGTGTGTCCCGGGTCGTGAGCGATGGTCGCCGTGACCTGGGGTTCCTACCCCGGGTCAGGAGAGTCCGAAGCCGACGCGGCCGCGCTCGCCCTCGCCGATCTGGACCCAGCCCAAGGCTGCGCCGGGGACGAGCAACTGTCGCCCCTTGACGTCGGTGAGGCGCAGGACGCCGCCCGCGAGGGCGGCCTCGACGGCCTGGGCCACTTCCTCGGGGCTGGCGTCGGTCTCGATGGTCGTCTGCCCGGACACGTTCTGGACGGCGATGCTGACCTCCACGGTCGGCCACCTCTTTCGCATTGGGGAGCCACGGCATACGTCGCCGTTGCTCGTTGTGGGGGATTGTCCTCCTCAGCAACCCTACGGGGCGTCGCTTCCTTCCCCGACCTTCGGGAAGGAGCCGAGCCCACGCCAGGCGAGGGTGCCGATGAGGTGGGCGGCGTCGTCCTGGGAGAGATCAGCGTTCTGGGCCAGCCAGTGCCGCGCGGTGATCTGGGCCATGCCGGCCAGGGCGACACCGAGGAGCATGGCGCGCTCGTCGTCGAGACCGGTGTCGGCGGAAATGACGTCGGCGATGAGCTCGGCACAGGTGAACTCGACGGTGTCGAGGCGCTGGCGCACCTGGGGGACGCTCGTGAGGTCGGATTCGAAGACCATGCGGAAGGCCGCGCCCTCGCGACCGACAAAGGCGTAGTAGGCGCCGATCGTCGCCATGACGAGGTCCTTGTTTCCCTCGCCTTCCGTGGGGCGGGACAGCGCTTCGCGCACGTGGTTCTCGAGCGCTTCGCAGTGCCTGTCCAGGAGAGCGAGGTAGAGGTCGAGTTTACCCGGAAAGTGCTGGTAGAGAACGGGTTTGGAGACCCCGGCACGGTCGGCGATCTCGTCCATCGCTGCCGCGTGGTAGCCACGGGCGACGAAGACGGCCTGAGCGGCCTCGAGGAGTTGGGCTCGCCGCTCGGAGCGTGGCATGCGTTGGCCTCGCGGGGTGGAGTGGCTCGTCATGGTCTGGGCATGCCTCCCGGGTCAGCAACTGGTGGCGGCCATCCTACGAAGGTGTGTCGGAGTGCGCGGGTTATCGTGCGGATCATGGACATCCCGCTCGTGCCACCGGGACCTCCGCTGACCGCGCGCGAGCGCACTCGCTTCGCGCGTCACCTGTTGCTGCCGGGCCTGGGCGAGCTCGGTCAGCGCCGTCTCCGTTCGGCACGGGTGCTGCTCATCGGAGCTGGGGGGCTGGGCTCACCGGCCGGGCTCTATCTCGCCGCGGCCGGAGTGGGCACCATCGGGATCGTTGACGACGATGTTGTCGACCTCACCAACCTGCAGCGCCAGGTGTTGCACGGCCACGCGGATGTCGATCGCGCCAAGGTCGACTCGGCGCGAGACGCCCTCATGGCCGTGAGTGAGGACCTCGACCTCCGATGCCATGGCGAGCGACTGACCGATGCCAACGCGCTGGCCATCCTGGCCGACTACGACCTGGTGGTCGATGGTGCCGACAACTTCCCGACCCGGGAACTCGTGTCTCGCGCCTGCGTGATCCTCGGGCTGCCCCACGTGTGGGCTTCGGTCTATCGCTTCGATGCGCAGATCAGCATCTGGTGGCCGCCGGAGGGCCCCTGCTATCACTGCGTCTTCCCGACCAGCCCAGCCGCGGATCAGGTGCCGTCGTGCTCGGTGGGCGGGGTGCTCGGGTCCACGGTGGGAGCGGTCGGATCGGTCCTGGCCACCGAGGCGATGAAACTGGTGACGGGTTTGGGCGATCCGCTGGTCGGGCGACTGCTGGTCCACGACGGGTTGGCCCAGCGGTGGGATCCGGTCCCGGTGCGTCGCAACCCCCACTGCCCGGTTTGCGGGGAGGGGAAGGCTGTGGACGGCCCACCGTCCGGCATACCGGAGAGTCTCGTCGGTGCGGCCGAGGGGAACGGGCACGAGGGTGCGCGGGCGGCGCGGCCCTCGGTGGACGTTCGGGAGTTGGCCGCCTTGCTGGCCTCGGGGTCGCCCCCCATGCTCATCGACGTGCGCGAGCCCGGAGAGCGAGAGATCGTCGTCATCCCTGGGGCCAGGCCCGTGCCGATCCACCTGATCCGCTCCGGGGCGGCTGGACTGCCCGTCGGAGTCCCCGTCTACGTGCACTGCAAGTCTGGCGGGCGTTCGGCGGAGGCGGTCGACCTGCTGCGGGCGGAGGGCGTGGACGCCCGCGATGTCCTTGGCGGTGTCCTCGCCTGGGTCGCCGGGGTGGATCCCGACCTCGCCACCTATTAGCGCTTGGGCTGATCCAAAGGGTCAAGGCGTCCCTCAAACATGCGGCGAACCACTTGAGGGGTCTCGACACTCAGGCCGCCTCGACTTTCGCCTGCGTGTCCAGACCCCTCAAACATGAGGTGTATGCCGTGGGGCTGGGTTGCCGGGTGGATCCCGACGTCGCGACCTACGAGCGGTTGGGCTGGCCATGGACTCGCGCAGCGGGTGGGGACACGGCTGGGGTGTCGGTGGCCCGTGCTTGGATCACGGAGTGCTCCAACTGCTGCCGCCGGCCCCGCTGACCGGGCGAGCCCTCGGGCTCGACCCGTCGCAGCAGGCAGTGCTCGCGTGTCGGGAGTCGGCGCTGGTGGTTGTCGGTGCACCGGGCACCGGCAAGAGCGCCCTCGTGGGGGAGCTCATCGCGGACCGGGTTCAGTCCGGCGAGGTCCGAGCCGGGCAGTGCCTGGTGCTCGCACCCACTCGTCGAGCAGCCGCGCGGCTGCGGGACCAGGCCACCCTGCGGGTCGGTGGGACGACGGGTGAGGCGCTGGTCCGCACGCCACACTCCTTCGCGTTCGGGCTGCTGCGCCGGGCGGCTGCTGCCCGAGGCGAGCCCGCTCCGCGACTGATCACGGGGCCCGAGCAGGACGTGATCCTGCGCGAGATGCTCGACGGTCATGCCCGAGGTGAGGGGCGTGTGCCCGACTGGCCCGCGTCCCTGCATCTGGCGCTGGGCACCCGGACCTTCCGGTCGGAGTTGCGTGAGCTGCTCATGCGAGCCGTCGAACTCGGCCTCGATCCCGAGGACCTGACCGCCCTCGGGGTGCGCCATGAGCGACCCGAGTGGGTCGCGGCGGCCTCGGTGCTGCACGAATACGATCAGTTGACCGCCCTGAGCAGCGCAGGCGCCATGGATCCGGCGTGGATCGTGGGAGCGGCCGCACACGTCTTGGCCGACCTGCCGGTGGTTCGGCGACAACTCGGTCGCGACCTGTCACTCCTCGTGGTCGATGACGCCCAAGAACTCACCCCGGCCTCGGTGCGCCTCTTGCGCATGATCGCCGTTGCGGGAGTCCCGATCGTGCTCCTCGGCGACCCGGATCAGGCGACCCAGACCTTCCGCGGCGGAGACCCGAGGCTCTTCGCCGAAGTCTTCCCGGGAGCGCCCGTCCTTGCCTTGGACCAGAGCCATCGGCTCGCGGGTGCGATCGCGGGTGCGTCGCGGACCATCCCGCGCTACATCGGTGCCGCGGGGACAGTGGCCCACCGGACGTGGGCCGAGGCCGACTCCGGGCAGGCCACTTCCCTTGGCGTGCACCTCTTCCGGACACCTGCGCAGGAGGCTGCGTGGCTCGCGGACCATTTGCGCCGCAGGCATCTGCTGTCCGATGTGCCGTGGTCAGCGATGGCCGTCATCGTCCGTGGTGGTGCGCGGGCGGCGACCTTGGAGCGAGCGATGCGCACCGCTGGAGTGCCGGTCGTCGAGCGATCCAGTGACGTCGCGGTGCAGGACGACCCTGCGGTGCGGCCGTTCCTGCTCCTGTTGGGAGCCATCCTCGGCGATGAACCACTCCGTGTGGAGGCGGTTCTCGAGTTGTTGCGCTCGCCGCTGGGGTCTGTGGATGCGGTGAGCATCCGTCGCCTTCGGCGGGAGTTGCGGCGGCAGGACGGGGAGGCCGGTGGTGTGGCCACGAGCGATGCGCTGCTCGTGGCTTGCCTCGACGACCCCTCCCTGCTCTCTGGGCTTGGTCCAGAAGGCTCCGGGGCGAGGCGGGTCGCCAGTGCGCTCGCCGCCGGCCGCGCGGCGGCGAAGGCCTCCGGAGCCACGGTCGAGGCCATCTTGTGGGCGCTCTGGAGTGCCACCGGGCTGGCCACCCCATGGCGGGACTCGGCCCTGAAGGGTGGTCCGGCCGGGCGCCGCGCGGATCGGTCCCTTGATGCCGTCCTGGCCCTCTTCGAAGCCGCGGCGCGCCATGTCGAACGCCTGCCCGGTGCCGCGCCACGTTCCTTCCTCGACCATCTCCGAGCCCAGGAGGTCGTGTCCGACACGATCGCGGCCCGCGCTCCCCAAGGTGAGGCCGTGGAGATCCTCACCCCCGCAGATGCTGCTGGTCGGGAGTGGGACGTGGTCGCCGTCGCGGGAGTGCAAGAGGGCGTGTGGCCGGACCTGCGCCTGCGTGGGCAACTTCTCGGAGCCGCCGACCTGGTCGACGTGGCTGCTTCGCGGCTCGGAGACCGCAGGGCCGCGAGGACGGCCGTGCGTCATGACGAGACCAGGCTCTTCCACGTCGCGATCTCCCGGGCCCGCGCCCACCTGCTCGTGTCAGCCGTCCGCAGCGACGACGAGCAGCCCTCGGTCCTGCTGGATCTCATCGACCCGGTGACCGACTCGACACGAGGACGCGACTTCACCGATCCGCCGCGGCCTTTCTCGCTGGTCGGAGTCGTCGCCGACCTGAGGCGGCAGCTCGTGGCCGACGACCCGCAGACTCGCGGTCGAGCGGTCACCCTCCTCCAACGACTGGCCGCCGCCGGAGTCCGAGGTGCGGGTCCGCAGTCCTGGTGGGTCCTCAACGCGGTGACGGACAGCCGCCCCCGGCGTGTGGCGCCAGACCTCGTGCGGATCTCACCATCGACGCTCGACCGGTTCGCCCGCTGCCCCCTGCAGTGGTATCTCGGGAACTGCGGGGGCAAGGGGCCGAGCGTGGGCGCCAGTCAGATCGGTTCGCTGGTGCATGAGGTGGCGCACGACCTCGGTGACACCAGCGCCTCCGACTATGTGCGTGCAGTCCGTGAGCGATGGCCCAGGCTCGGACTCGGCGATGGCTGGATCTCCAAGAAGGACCTCGCTCTTGCCGAGGTCATGGTCGGTCGACTGGCCGAGCATGTCGCCAAGGCCGTGTCGGAGGGCTGGCGTCGGGAGGGATCGGAGATCAGTTTCTCGACACAGGTGGGCCGAGCCCGGCTCGAGGGGCGGGTTGACCGAGTGGAGGCCTCCTTCGCCGGAGATGAATTGCGGATCATCGACCTCAAGACGGGTGCGAGCAAGCCCACGGCCGATGAGATCACGCGTCATGCCCAGTTGGGGGCCTACCAGGTGGCCGTGGACGCTGGCGCTCTGGGGGAGGGGGTGCGCAGCGCTGGCGCCGCGCTGCTCCACCTCGGCAAGGCCCACTCCTCGAAGACACCGCTTCAGGTGCAGGGGCCACTGGCAGGCGATGCTGATCCTGAGTGGGCGCGCGACCGGATCATCGCCGATGCGGAGGCGATGTCGTCATCGACCTTCGTCGCGACTCCGGGCGGGGGGCTCTGCGGGACCTGTGCCGTGCAGTCGTCATGTCCCGCGCGTCCGGAAGGGCGGCGACTGCTGTGACCTTCAGCGCCCACGACGTGGCTCACGCCTGCGGTCAGCGGCATCTGCCCACTCCGGAGCAGGTGGCGGTGATCGAAGCCCCGCTCGAGCCACTGCTCGTGGTGGCCGGGGCGGGCTCGGGCAAGACCGAGACGATGGCGGCCCGGGTGGTCTGGCTGGTGGCGAATCACTTGGTGCGTCCCGACGAGGTCCTCGGGCTCACGTTCACGCGCAAGGCTGCCGGTGAACTCGCCGAGCGCATCACGACCCGGCTCGGTCGCCTCCGGGACAGCGGCTTGTGGGTCCCTGAGGCAGGAAATGAGGAGGGCGGCGCAGCCTCCTACGGTGAGATCCCGACGGTCTCGACCTACCACGCGTATGCCGGGCGACTGGTGCGCGAACACGGGGTCCGATTGGGTTTCGAGGCCGAGACGAGATTGCTCACCGAAGCGGCCGCGTGGCAGGTCGCCCACGAGGTGGTCCAGGCCTACGACGGACCGATGGAGGAGATGAGCAAGGCGGCGAGCACGGTCACCGCTGCCGTGGTCGACCTGGCCGGGGAGTTCGCCGAGCACCTGATGTCGCCGGACCAAGTCCGCCGCCATCTCGACGAGGTCTGCGCCCATCTCCAGTCCTTGGTCAAGGCGCAGGGGTCCAAGAGACGCGACCTGCCCGCACAGATCCGCGACACCGTCCAAGCCCTGAGAGAGCGTCGTCTGGTCCTGCCACTCGTCGAGGCCTATGCGGACCTCAAGCGAACCCGCGACGCCATGGATTTCGCGGATCAGATGGCTGTGGCGGCGGCTCTGGCCCGTGACTTCTCCGATGTTGGCGCTCAGGAGCGCAGCCGGTCTCGAGCGGTCCTGCTCGACGAGTTCCAAGACACGTCCGAGGCGCAGCTCACTTTGCTGAAGGCGCTCTTCGTCGATGGCGTGCGACCTGCCCCCGTGACAGCGGTCGGCGATCCACACCAGTCCATCTATGGCTGGCGGGGCGCGAGCGCCACGACCCTCAAGCGCTTCCGCGCTGATTTCGGACACGATGGACCCGCCCAGGTCCGACCACTCTCGACGAGCTGGCGCAATGACCGGCGAGTCCTCGATGTGGCCAATGCCATCGCCGACCCCCTGCGGGCGACGTCGCTCGTCCCGGTGGAGAGCCTGCGACCGCGTGCTGAGGCGGGACGCGGCCATGTGTCGGTCGCGCGGGTCGGGACGGTCGAGGAGGAAGCCGCTCTCGTGGTGGACTGGGTGGTCGCGCGCCGACAACGTCCCGGGCGGTCGTCGGCGGCCATCCTGTGCCGCAAGCGCTCCCAGTTCGAACACATCATCGCCGAACTCGAGTTGCGCCGGGTGCCCCATGAGGTGGTCGGTCTGGGGGGCCTGCTCAACACACCTGAGGTCGCCGATCTGCTCGCCCTGCTCTGGGTCGTCCAGGACCCATCGCGCGGGGATCACCTGATGCGCCTGCTCACCGGACCTGCCGTGCGACTGGGCGCAGCCGACCTCGACGCCTTGGGTGCATGGTCACGCGAGGTCCACCGTCGGCGCCGAGTCCCTGAGGACCAAGAGGCGCGCGAGCTCGAGCGCGAGAGCGCGGACGAGGCGAGCCTGGTGGAGGCGTTGGATTCCCTGCCCGGCGAGCAGTGGCGCGGCCCTGAGGGAGAGCATCTGTCAGCAGCCGCGCGCGGTCGTCTCGGCAGCCTTTCCGCCTGCATCCGGGGGCTGCGGATGGGCGCTGGCGCGCCACTCACCGACTTCGTCATGGACGCAGAAACCGCCTTGGGCCTGGACATCGAGATCCTCGCCCGACCCGAGTGGACGGCTGGCGCGGCCCGTGCCCATCTCGATGCTTTCATTGACGTCGTCGCGGGCTTTGCGGCCTCGGCAGACCGACCCAGCCTCGGTGGGCTCCTCGATTGGCTCGACGCAGCCCGCAAGGAGGAACGAGGACTGGACCTCGGTTGGATCGAGACCAACCCCACGGCGGTCCAGGTCATGACGGTGCACGCAGCCAAGGGCTTGGAGTGGGACGTGGTGGCGGTCCCGGGACTCGTGGAGTCGACCTTCCCGGCTCATTCGGCCTCCACCACCAAGGCCACACCCGGTGGGTTCACCCATCCCGCACCCCGTGACAAGGCGTGGCTCCAGGGTCTTTCGGGGCTGCCCCACGACCTGCGTGGTGATCGTGAGGGGCTCCCGCGGTTTGCCTGGGACGCCCTGACGGAATGGGACGAGGCCGCCGATGCCTACGAGACCTACCTCGATGCGTCCGGGGATCGCGGCATCGCCGAGGAGCGACGTCTGGCCTACGTCGCCTTCACGAGGGCGCGCAACGACCTCCTGTTGACAGCCCACGTCTGGGGCAGCGCCAAGACCCCTCGGGTCACCTCGCGCTTCCTGGACGAAGTGGTGACCTCCGGACTGGTGGACCGGCAAGTGGCCTGGGTCGAGCTCCCACCGATTGACGAACCGGCGGACAACCCTCGCCTCGCCCAAGAGGTCGCGGTGGCCTGGCCGCCCCCATCGGAAGGTCCACAGGAGCGTCTCCTCGATGCTGCACAGACCCTCTCGGTTCCCTTGGATCACGACAAGGCTCGCGCTCTCGGGCCGCTGGAGGCGGGCGAGGGCTCACCGGTGGATTCCCGTGGGTGGGCGCTCGAGGTCGACGTCCTCCTGGCCGAGCGCTCACGCGCCGCGAGTGCCACCCCCGCAGTTCGGATGCCTGCCCACGTGTCCACGTCGGCCCTCCTGGGACTCGCGGCCGACCCGCAGGCCTTTGCCCTCGAGGTCCGGCGCCCGCTCCCCGCACCGCCGGCTCTGGCCGCCCGCCAAGGGCAGGCCTTCCACGCGTGGGTCGAGCAGCACTACGGTCAGGCGGCCTTCATCGACACCACGGATCTCCCCGGTGCCGGTGACGAGGGGGATCCGGTGCCCATCGCGACGCTCCGGGAGCACTTCCTGGCCAGCGAGTGGGCGGACCGGTCACCTCTCGAGATCGAGGTGGCGGTCGAAACCGTGATCTCCGGCGTCGCAGTGCGCGGACGGATCGATGCCGTCTTCCCGGATCCTGACGATGCCGACGGGTTCGTCGTCGTCGATTGGAAGAGCGGACGCCCTCCGACCGGCCATCAGGCCGAGCTCCGCGCCTTGCAGTTGGCGAGTTATCGACTCGCGTGGGCGCGGCTGCGGGCCGTCCCCCTCGAGCGCATCCGAGGAGCCTTCTTCTACGCCGGCACCGGCGAGACGACCTGGCCCGAGCTCGTCGGTGAGGCCGAGCTCGAGGCGGTCCTCACTTCCGGGTCCGCTCCGTCCTGACGGGATCCGTCCCGCCTGCCTCATTGAGAGGGACGGGCTGGGTGGCGTGTGGATCGAAGTCTTCGTCGGGCTCATCTGACACATCCGGGGCGCGCTCGTCCGACTGGTCTGACGCATCCGAGTCAGGCTCGTCTGACTCATCTGACACTTCTGAGTCCTGCTCGTCCGACCCATTCACGTCGGACGTCTCAGTGCCGAGCTCCTCGGACACCTCCCTGCCCAGCACGGGGACCGGCTGGGTGGGGTCACCGCGTTGCGCGCTCGGCAACTCCTCGTCGTCCTCATCCTCCACGGGCGCGGACGGCGCCACCGGCCGCACGCGGGCACCGGCAGCGGACAGGGACATCCTCCGATAGTCGTCGCTGCTCTCCTCGAGGGAGTGCACATGGTCATCGAGACGTCGTAGCCGGCTGGTGAGGCCGTCGGCAGCTGCGGTGTCCGCGCGAGCCAGAGCCTCCATCAACTCGCGCAAGACCGAGAGTTCCCCCAGGAGCCGAGCGCGGATGAGCAAATGGGGATCGGGTCGTTCGACCCGGGAGTGGGCATAGGCCTCGAGGACGGAGGCCACCGCCTCGGCCGAGGCTTCGTGGACGAGATCCGCGAAGTCCTCAGCGGGATCCGCGATCTGGGCGGACTCCCAGCCGAGAAGCCCCCGCACTCGCCCGGAGTCCGCGTCATCACCGTCGAACACCGCCAGGATGTGATCACCGCTCAGGGAACCATGGATGGGTGTCGTCGCGAAGCGCCACAGACTGACATCCTCGAGGGCGTGCTCCCAGCGCGTCAGAAGACCGGTCGGGACGCGGCCGCTGGCAGCGGCGCGGTCGAGGTCAGAGAGGCGGCGGGTCCGGTAGGTGTCCGCGTCATAGGCCGGCACGCCGGCTTCGTCATAGAGAGCCGGATCGAGATTGTGGACCGCAGCCAGCGCTCGACCCACCTCGGTCGCCAGCCCCGGCCCGGAGGGGAGGGCCGCGAACTCCAGGGCATGGCCGGGCAGGAGCGGATGGACCGCGGCCCGACCGCCTTCCTTGAGTGCGACAAAACCCTTGGGCGCCGGCACGGCGACAGAGAGACGGCGCGCCAGCAGACCCAGAAGGGGCACCACGGCGTCGAGCGCCGCGGCAGCGGTCTCGGACCGGGGTGATCGTACGACCCAGTGCCGGTGCTCGGTGTCGCGGACGATCGCGGTCTCGAATCGATCCCCGGGGATCGTGGGCAGCGCCTCGACCGCCACGGGATCCAGACCGGGGACGGCCGCGCTGGCCAGGGCAGCGAGTTGGAGAGGACTTCGATCCACGGCCCCACCGTAGGCGCTTGCACCGACTTAGAGTGGGCGACATGGCGCGCGGGCAGTCGGTCGATCCGACATCGACACGCTCGACGACCCCTCTGGCGAGGCTCACCTTCACTGGGCCGGGGCTCGACCGCAGCGCTGACGAACGAAGCGAGCCGGACCTGATCGAGCGAGTGCTCGCCGACCCGGCGACTCAGGTCGTGTCCCTCCGTGCCGGCCGATTCCCTGTCTTCGAGGACACTGTCGCCACGTCGGGCGAACCATCAGGCATCGCTGGATCGGACCACGGCGGCGAGCCAGCGGCCCTGGCCCTGGTGACCCGGCCGGGAGAGAACGCGGATCTCGCACGCCTCGCCGTCTTCCTCGGTCGGCGCGTCCCTGCTGACGAGACGGGTGGGGAAAGAGCACAAGCCGGCTCCACGGCATACACGGCGGTCATCGGTGTCGTGGAGGACGAAGAGCCACCTGCGGAAGGCGTGGGTGCTGTGCGGTGGCGTGGTCTGCGCTCGATCGCGGTTGGGTTGCCGCCCGAGGAAGCCGCCATCGCCGCAACACTGAGCGCGCTGGTCAACTGGCATGCCACGCACACTCACTGTCCCCGCTGCGGTGACGCCACGGTGGTGGCCTCGGCGGGTTGGACCCGGCGTTGCCCCCGAGATGACAGCGAGCACTTCCCGCGGACAGACCCTGCGGTGATCATGGCGGTCGTCGACGAGTCCGACCGCCTCCTCTTGGCACGTGGGGCGGGTTTCACAGCCGCCGGGATGTCGGTGCTCGCGGGCTTCGTCGAGCCGGGGGAGAGTTTCGCCGAGGCCGTCATCCGCGAGGTGGCCGAGGAGGTCGGAATCGAGGTCGTCGACGTGACCTATCTGGGTGACCAGCCGTGGCCCTTCCCCAATGGGGTGATGATCGGCTTCTCCGCGCGAGCGCTGACCACCGAGTTGCGCCCCCAGGACGGCGAGATCGAGGCCGCTCGGTGGTTCACGCGTGCGGAGTTCGCGGCGGCTCTGGCGGATGGCTCACTGCAGATCTCGGGGCGCCTCTCGATCGCCCGTCGGTTGATCGAGCACTGGTATGGCGAGCCGCTCCAGGTCCCCGAACGCAGTCTGCGTGGCTGAGGCCCTGTCACCGCGAGTTCGTAGGCTGGCCCGGTGAGCGTCACCCTGTCCTCGGCCGCGATGAGTGCGGACGCCATCCTCGCCGCCCTCGATCCCGAGCAGCGCGCGGTCGCGGAGGCGCCACAGGGTCCGATGGTGGTGCTTGCCGGGGCGGGCACGGGCAAGACCCGAGCCATCACCCACCGGATGGCGTATGCCGTGCGCTCCGGCATCCATCAACCCTCCCGTGTGTTGGCCCTCACCTTCACGGCACGTGCCGCCGGCGAGATGCGGACTCGCCTGCGCGACCTGGGCGTCGTGGGGCTCCAGGCGCGGACCTTCCACTCGGCGGCGCTGCGACAACTGCACTACTTCTGGCCCGGCGCCATCGGCGGACCGGCTCCGGAAGTCATGGCGCACAAGGCGAGCGCAGTCGCCGAGGCTGCTGGCCGTCTGCGAATCCGCGTGGACCGCACCGAGATTCGCGATATCGCAGCGGAGATCGAGTGGGCGAAGGTCGGAATGATGTCCGCCGATGCGTATGCCGCGGGTCTGGCTGCCGCGGGTCGTGAGCCGCCTGCGGGCCTGGATGCCACAGCCATGGCCCGGCTCCTGGCGACCTATGAGGACGTCAAGGGCGAGCGCGGGGTCATCGACTTCGAGGACGTGTTGTTGTTGCTCGTCGGCATCCTCGAGGACCGGGACGATGTGGCCCGGGCCGTGCGCGGCCAGTACCGCCATTTCGTCGTGGACGAATACCAGGACGTCAGTGCCGTGCAGCAGCGGCTGCTCGAGTTGTGGGTGGGGGAGCGTGACGATCTCTGCGTGGTCGGGGATCCGGCACAGACGATCTATTCGTTCACGGGTGCGAGTTCGGATCATCTGTTGGGTTTCACCAAGCGGTGGCCGGGGTCGACGATCGTGCGTCTGACCCGCAACTACCGCTCCACTCCCGAGATCGTGGGGTTGGCCAACGCCCTCCTGAGCGCGCCCGGAGGCGTGCGTCGGAGTGGATCTGTCGAGCTCGCCGCCCAGCGGAGCGGGGGGACAGCGCCGGTCCTCGTCGCGCACGAGGATGACCCGGCCGAGGCCCACGCCGTCGCAGCCCGGGTCTCGGAGTTGTTGGATCGGGGCCTGCCGGCGGAGTCGATGGCGGTGCTCTTCCGGACCAACGGGCAGAGCGAACTGGTCGAGACGGCTCTGGCCGAGCGAGACATCCCCTATCTGGTGCGCGGTGGTGAGCGCTTCTTCCAACGTGCCGAGGTGCGCGACGCCGTGCTGCTGCTGCGTGGCGCGGTGCGCACAGACGACGGTGAGGTGCCGCTCGGTCAACTCGTGCGTGACCTCCTGCTCGGTGCCGGGTGGTCCCACGAGCCGCCGCGCACCGGCGGGGCGGCTCGTGAGCGATGGGAGTCCCAGTCGGCGCTGGCGGCGCTCGCCGATGACTTCGTCCGGTCGACGCCGGAGGCGCGGCTCGGTGACTTCGTCCGCGAGCTCGATGAGCGCAAGACCAGCCAACACGCGCCGACCGTGGCCGGAGTGACCCTGGCCTCCCTCCATGCGACCAAGGGCCTGGAGTGGGACATCGTCTTCGTCATCGGCTGCTCGGAGGGGCTGCTGCCGATCACGATGGCCGACACGCCGGAGGCGATCGAGGAGGAGCGTCGGCTCCTCTATGTGGGAGCCACCCGAGCTCGGGACGAACTCGTCCTGTCCTGGGCCAAGGCGCGGCATCCCGGCGGTCGAGCCAGTCGGCGCCCCTCGCGCTTCCTCCAGCCCGCTGCGAGTCTGCTCGGCCCGGCCGCGTTGGGTGCACAGGCTGGAGTTGTTGCCGGAGGGAAGGGTGGAGGAGCCAAGGCCAGGAAGAGTGGCTCGGGTCGTCGTCGGCCGACCTGTCGGGTGTGCGGCAATGATCTGGGCACTGGTGCGGAGCGAACCATGGGCCGATGCACCGGCTGTCCGTCCACCTATGACGAAGCACTGTTCGAGCGCTTGCGCACGTGGCGCAGCGAGACCTCGAAGGCAGCCAAGGTGCCGGCCTTCGTCGTCCTCACCGACGCCACGTTGATCGCGGTTGCCGAGCGTCGGCCCACCACCCGCGGCGAACTGGCAGCCATCTCCGGCATCGGCGCTCACAAGTTGGAGACCTATGGGGGTGCCCTCCTGGAACTTGTTTCCACGAAATCCTGAGCTTCCCTTGGTGGCCAATCACATGTGAGGACAACGGTTCTCGGCGCTCAGGCCCTTGTTGCACGTCGTGCCGACGAGGAAGGTGACGTTAATTCCTTTGCGTGAGGCCTCGACCATCTCCTACTCTCGTCGAGACGCGTTCGACGTTTTGGGTGCGTCGACGACAGCGAATGAGCCGACATCAGGTGGATGTCTGATGACAGAGAGGAGGGTGACCGCCGTGGTGACCACGATCAATGAGCCGCAGGCCGCTGGCATTGCCATGCGCCCCCGGATTGCCCTCTCCGCAGAGTCCCGCCACGTCGGTGTGACGGCAGGTGCCGTTGCCCGCACTGGGTCCGCTGCCGGTATGGGTGGTCGCGATGGCGCCACTGATGCCGCCGCGACCGCTGTCGTGAACCCCGCCCTTGGAGGCGCCGCCGTCTGACCCTCGGCTGGCCGACCAAGGGCCGTGGCTCCCGACACCGGGATCCACGGCCCTTCGCGTTGTCCCGAGGGCACCACACGCACCCAACTCATCCGTCCCCGGCCGTGACCCGGCCACCTGTCATGAAGGAGGTGATCTCGTGCAGACGACCGACCTCTTCGAGCTGCTCGAGATGCTCGAACGCACCGACATCGTCCCGTGTCGAGTCCACGACGCGGAGATCTGGTTCGCCCAGACCCCGCAGGACGTCGAGTTCGCCAAGACCCTGTGCGGCACCTGCCCGGCGATCAACGCCTGTCTGGCCCACGCCCTCGACCGCGAGGTCTCCTGGGGCATCTGGGGCGGTGAACTCTTCGAGTGGGGACACATCGTGGCGCAGAAGCGTCCGAGAGGCCGACCCCGCAAGGAGACGGTGGCCGCGTGAGCAGCTCCCGTCCCACGTCGTCACCCGACGCACCCGACGCACCCGCGTCCCGGTGACGACCCCATGAACACACCCGATTCGTCCAGGAGGACATCATGCGCAGCCAGCCGTTCCGGCAGCTCCGCCGATCCGCGCGCCAGCGCCGCCTCGAGGAGTCGGCTCGCCGGCTCCTCGCCCAGAGCGAGCACCAGCGCCAGATCGCCGTCGTCCGCGCCCACGTGCGCTGACCGCGGAGCCGATGCGGTGGTCACCCTTGTCCGGGTGGCCACCGCATCCTTGTCTGCGAACGCGTTTCCCCGCACCGGTGCGCCGGCCCGCGAAGGGGCGGCACGGCATACGCTCATCCGCATGGCCCTCAAGATCGCCCAGGACGAGACCGCCGACCGAGTTCTCTCGGAGGATCCCTTCGCCCTCCTGGTTGGCATGCTCCTGGACCAACAATTCCCCATGGAGCGGGCTTTCGCCGGCCCCGCCAAGGTGCTGGAGCGCTTCGGCACCCTTGACCCGGCCGCGATCGCCGCGGCGGAGCCGGAGGCCTTCGCCGATCTCTGTGCGACCCCACCGGCGGTGCACCGTTACGGCCGCTCGATGGCTGGGCGTATCCAAGCCCTCGCTCGGGTGGTCGAGGAGCAATACGGTGGCGACGCCAGCGCGATCTGGACCACGCAGGCAACCGGCGCGGACCTGGTCAGAGCGCTCAAGGCGTTGCCCGGTTTCGGGGAGCAGAAGGCGAAGATCTTCGCTGCCCTCTTGGCCAAGCAGCTGGGAGTGCGGCCGGCGGGTTGGGAGGCGGCGTGCGGGGCGTATGCCGAGAAGGGCAGTTTTCGCTCGGTGGCCGATGTCGTCGACGGGGTGAGCCTGCAGAAGGTGCGGGACTTCAAGAAGCAGGCCAAGTCCGCGGCCAAGTCGGCTGCCACCTCATCCTGACCCGGGACGCCGACGGTGGACACGGCGCAGCGGGAGTTGGGCGACGACGGGGAGCCGGGCCCTCGGGCCTGCGTGACGTGTGGGCGACTGGCCGGCGGAGATGACGCGGGGGCGGCTGCACTTCTGACGTGGAGTCGCGGTGTCGAGAACGGGCGCGTGGTCTGGACCTGCGATGTGTGCACCCGCAGGCACGCCCGTTCGATCGAGGGCAAACTCGACTCGGCCTGGTGGTGACGGGACCTTCCTCAGACGGTCGGGGCGATCGGAGCGGGCAGGCGGTCCTCGTCGATGCCCGGCAGGTGCGCGCAGAGCAGGTCGCGCATCGGGACGGTGCCCCCGATCTGGCTGAGAACGCTGATCCCGCCGAGCCAGACCCGGTGGATGAGCAGGTAGTCGGGCGGCAGGTTGAGCTTGGTGGCCACAAGAAAGTCGGGGCGACGGGGATCTTGGATCCGGGCGGCTACTCCACGCAGCCACGGACGGTCGAAGGTGAACTCTTCCGACAGGAGTGGCTCGAGGAAGGGGAGCAAGTAGTCGAGCAGGCGCTGGGCATCGATGCTCACTCCGGGGCGGATGAAACCCTCGGCGCGCAGTCCGCGCTCCAGTCCCTCCGCGTCCCCGGTCAGGGCGAGGGTGAGGAGTTCGCCCATGGCCACAGGCAGCCCGTCGGGAAGGCGGTTGACTGCCCCGAAATCAAGCACTCCCAGGCGGCCGTCAGGCGTGATCCTGAAGTTGCCGGGGTGGGGATCGGCGTGGAGGAGGCGGGCGCGGTTGGGTCCACGGAGGAGGAACTCGAGATAGAGACTCGCAGCCTCGTTGCGCTCATCCGGTGAGCCCTCCGCGATGATGCGCGAGAGGGGGGTGCCCTCGACCCACTCCGAGACGATGACCTGCTCAGACGCCGCGAGGACGTCGGGGACCTGGACATCGGGGTCGCCGTGGAAGGCCCTGGCAAAGATCCGTTGGTGGTGGGACTCGACCGCATAGTCGAGTTCCTCCTCCATGCGCTCGCGCAACTCGTCCATGACCGGTTTGACGTCAATGCCCGGGATCCAGGTGCCCGCGAGACGGGCCACCCGGGAGAGTTGGGCCAAGTCGCTGAGCAGGGCCGGCCCGGCTCCGGGGTACTGGATCTTGACGGCCACCGGCCGACCGTCACGCCACGTCGCGCGGTGGACCTGACCGATCGAGGCCGATGCAGCGGGGTTGTCGTCGAAGTCGAGGAATTTCGCGGTGCGCCAGCGGGGTCCGAGCTCCAAGGAGAGGATTGCGTGGACGGTGCTCGCTGGCATGGGGGGCGCGGCGTCCTGCAGTTTGGTCAGTGTGGCGCGATAAGGCGCGGCCATCTCCTCGGGCATCGCCGCCTCGAGCACCGAGAGGGCTTGACCGAACTTCATCGCCCCGCCCTTGAGTTGGCCCAGGACCGAGAAGAGTTGGTCGGCGGCCCGGGCTTGCATCTGCACGGCGACCTCCTCCGCCGTTGCGCCGCCCACCCGCTTGCCCAGACCCACGGCAACGCGACCGGCGTGGCCGAGCGGCAGCGAGGCGAGCTTGACGCTCCTGCTCAGGGCATGCCTGGGGATCTCGGTCATGGCCCCATTGTGACCCGTGTCCCGGTGGACCCCGACACGCGGACAGGGCTACGCGGTTCGCACCGTGGTGGGCTGGCACGCACAGTCGGGGCGTGCTGGCCAGTACCGGTGAACGATCTCCGGGCGGGGCCCAACGACGTCGCACGAGACACCGGCGAGGGAATGGTCCCCCAGCAGTGCCTGCCGGATGGTCAGTCCGGCGATCGCGGCTGCCAGGACGCCGACTCCCGGATCGAGCGCTGTGGCGGGCGTGGCCGACGGCGGGGAGTCCAGGGAAGTCGGTGGGAGGAGGGAGGGTGGGACCTGCTGGCAGGAGAGGCAGGCGCTGGCTCCCGGCACCACGAGCGGCCCGACCTGCAGCAGCTCGGGGTGCTGTTCGACCGGGAGATGGAGCACGCCGTGGTGCAGCCAGGGGGCGGTGCGCTGCGGGCTCGTGCGTCCTCGACTCACGGCCACGATGGCCCCGATCTCCTGAAGGGGCGAGAACTCCGGGCGCCGATGGTCTCGGCGGGCAGGCGGGGTGGTCGGCCAACAGAGCTGCTCCACGGCATACGCACCGACCGATACTCGGTGCAGGCCGCAGGTGCGCAGCGCGTGGGCCACGAGATCCACGAGAGGGCCAGCACCGTCCACGACGACATGGATCCGTGCCAGTCGCTCTCTGTCGTTCGCTGGTCCCATGTCACCCTCCCGCGGCAATGTCCTCGATCGAGTGCACCGAGGGTCCGGGCTCCGCGCCGGACAGGGGCCAATCTGTCACGGCTGGAAGGGCCTCTCGCCGTCATCCACAGGCCGATTCGCACGCGTGAGCAACGGCCGACGGCCCCCACCCCGCGCAGGGGTGGGGGCCGTCGGGTCGAACCCGGCGCTGTGGCCTGGTCGGACTCAGGCCTTGCCGAGGATGCGGTTGAGGTTGGTGCCGCAGTCGGGGCACTTGCCCTTGGCCATGCGGCGACCGTTGTCGGACACGACAACGTTGCCCTCGGCCTCCTTCTTGGCCTTGCACTTCACGCAGTAGAACTCGCCCTTGTAGGTCTCAGCCATGTGAGGTTCTCCTTGAGGGGTGGGGCCGCGAGCGGCCGAACCCAGTTGGTGTGTGTGCCGCATCTTGTACGGCCCTGACCAATCGAGCGTAGACGAGCACACCGACACCCTTGACCGTGTGGACGGCGCGTCGAGCGTCACTTGCCTTCACAGCAGCCTCATTGACCACATGAAACACTTCAGTCACTAGTTGGGAATCGTTCCCGCGCGCCTACGCGTGCTCGGCCACGCTGCTTCTACAGTGACGAGATGGGGACGGCGCAGTCGAGCAATCCCGCGGACCATGCGTTGCGGGTGCGTGCCGCCATGCTGTCCGGCCGGTATCTGGGGGGTCATGCTCGACCCGGGAGCGTGCGCTGGGTCGACACGATGACCGGCCGGTGGGGGAGCTGCACCCCCAGTGCAGGCACGATCCGGATCTCGCGCAGGGTCGAGCACATGCCGGTCCATGTTCGCGACTACGTGTTGCTCCACGAACTCACCCACCTGCTGGTCCCCGGCCATGGCCCGAACTTCTGGACACTCATGGCCTCCTACCCGCACGTGGATCGGGCGCGAGGTTTCCTCGAGGGGGTCGACCATGTCCACAGCCGGGATGGCGAGGGCCGGGCCCCGGCACTGGAGGGGGAGAAGTCAGGTCAGTCCGAGATGTCGGCGCCCGGCTGACACGAGGGCGCTGATCTCGCTGTCGGGACCGTCGGGCAGCGACGCGACGGGCCACCACCGCACGTCGAGGGACTCGCCGGACACCACGGGTTCGACCATCCGGGGCACCTGTGCGACGAACCGGATGTCCAGATGGACCTGGCATCGCTGGAAATCGCCGAACAACTCGTGGCGATCCAGTTGGGCGATGCCCGGGATTGGGGTCACCGTCGGGATGCCCGACTCCTCGCGGGCCTCTCGCATTGCGGCGCCATGGACGTCGAGGTCACTCACCTCGTAGTGACCGCCGAACTGGAACCAGCGTCGCGCCTTCCGGTGCAGGGTGAGCAGCACCTCTTCACCGGTTTCGTCCAGGACCACACAGGAAGCCGTCAGGTGTGCCGGTGGCCCCGACTTGTCCATCGCGTTGGGGTGCGCTGTCAGGTGAGCGAGGTACTCCTCCTGCAGGCGGCGTTGGGCTGGGTCGAGGGGCCGGTATGCCGTCAGCTCCCGGGTCGCATCGGCGTGCAGGTGTGCGCTGGTCGCCGCTGGGACCAACGGTCCGGAAGGGTCGAGGGTCACGATCCGGACTCGGGGCGCTGCCCCCCGTCACGGTCGCCATCTCCCTCGCCCTTGCCCTCGTGCTGGTCGCTCGACTGTGCGTCAGCGAGCAACTGAGCGAGCGCGGCATCCATCTCATCGGCGACGGGCGTCGTGAGGCGCTCGACATAGCCGAGCACGTCGTCGAGGTCGGCCGCGCTGGGGGCCAGATCTGGGTGCTGCCAGGCGCGGTCGCGCAGTGCCGCCCCGCCCCGTGCCTCGAGGGCGGCGAAGAGATTCGCTGCGTCACGAAGGCGGCGTGGCCGCAACTCCAGGCCCACGAGGGCGGCGAAGGTCTTCTCGGCCGGTCCTCCAGTGGCCCGGCGACGCCGGATCGCCTCGCCGAGGGCCTCGGCATGGGGGAGCGTCGAGCGGACGGCCGCTGAGGAGACGACGTCCACCCAGCCCTCGACGAGGGCGAGGGAAGCCTCGAGGCGGGCGAGCGCGGCCAGTTGGGCGGGGGTGCGCTCCGGTGGGGCGAAGAGTCTGCCCTCGAGAGCCTCACGGACGGCATCGGGATTGGTCGCATCGATGGAGGTGAGGCTCGACTCGATGGCCTCGGTGTCGATGACGATGCCCGATCCGTAGTCCCGAACTGCCGCCAGGAGTTGGGTTCCCAGCCACGGCACCGAATGGAAGAGACGAGCCCGGGCAACCTCGCGCACCGCGGCATACAAGAGCACTTCGGAGGCGGGTAGGTCCAGCCCCTCCGCGAATTCGGCGATGTTGCGCGAAAGGAGAGCGACCGTGGGACGGCTCACCAAGGGGAGGGTCGGCTCCGTGCCGCTCAAGAGTTCACCCGAGAGGGCTCCCAGACCCTGACCCACCTGCATCGAGAAGAGGGAGCCGTGCACCCGCCGCATCATCGACTCGACTTGGCCCATCATCGCCGCGGGGTTCATCCCGGGAGGGAGCATCCCCTCAGGGAGGCCACCCTCGCCGATGGAACCCAGTTGGCGGCCGAGGGCGCCGTGGATGGCTCCGGTCACGCCCTCGGCGATGGGTTCAATGAGTTGGACCCAGGCGGGCATGGTCTGCTCGACCCATTCGGAACGAGACCAGGCCACCCCTGTGAGTCCCGATGCGGTGAGTTCGGTGATCGGGTCAAGCCACAGGTCCGCGACACGGACGGCGTCCGCCACCTCACGTGCGCCCTTCTCCGAGATGCTCGGGTCGCCGTCGGAGGCAATCACCTTGCGGGCCAAGTCGGTGACCGACGTGGCGTCAAGGCCACCGTCGGCTTCGCCTCCGCCCGTGAACAGCGACTGGAGTTGACCGGCCATCATCGCCATCACCTGCGGGTCGATCTTCTCCAGACCGGCTCCGCTCAGCATCTCCCGCAACTCCGGCGGCAGGTCGGCGCCGCCGGTGAGGTCCTTGATCAACTTCTCGATCTCGGGGGGCAGGCCGAACTGATCGTCGGCGGGTGTGGACTGGTCGTCGCTGGTCACGACGTCTCCTCGGAGCCTGAGAGAATGGGTGCTCCCTACCCAACCATGACGAGACGGGATTGGTTCCCCTCCGAGGAGTTCGATGAGCGACCAGGCACGTCCTGACGGCGTCCTCGCCGACCTGCGCGAGGAGCCCCTGTCCGTGGACGAGGCGATCGCGGCAGTTCGCGACGAGACCTGCGGTGCCCTCGTGGTCTTCGTCGGTCTGGTCCGTGATCATGACCACGGCGTCCACGTCCGCGACCTCGATTACTCGGCCCATCCGAGCGCGTTGGAGCGTTTGCGTGAGGTCTGCGCGCTTGTCGTGTCACGGACCCCGCAGGCGCGGGTCGCCACCCTGCACCGGGTCGGTGAACTCGCGATCGGCGACCTGGCCGTTGTCGTGGCGGCCGCAGCTCCGCACCGGGGTGAGGCCTTCACCGCGGCGCGCGACCTCATCGACACCCTCAAGGGTGAGGTGCCGATCTGGAAGCACCAACGGTTTGCCGATGGCTCGACGGAGTGGGTCGGGCTGCCGTGACGGACGCGTGGCGGTCGACAGCGGACCCGACTGGTCCCGACGGCAGCTTGGTCAACATGATCCCGAGCGGTCCGCACGTGGGCGAGGAATCTCGTCGATCGCATCGCGACGGCCATCGACCCAGTCGTTGGGTGGGCGGGTTGCTGATGGGCGTCTTCCTCAGCGTCGCCGCTGCCGCCGGGTTGGTCTTCGTTCCCCTTCCGTATGCCGTGATGATTCCGGGTCCGGTGACGGACACCTTGGGCTCCCTCGAGGGGGAACGCATCGTCGATGTCTCCGGCACCGAGACGTATCCCACCGAGGGTTCCCTCTTCTTCACCACCGTGCGGGTGCGTGGCGGCCCTGATCAGCGCATCACGGTCTATGACGTCCTGGGCGCGTGGCTCGATCCCTCGTCGGAGGTTCGTCCGGTCGAGGACTTCTACCCCAAAGGCTCCACGAAGGAGCAGGTCCAGGACGAGGGTGCTGCGGAGATGGAGAACTCCCAGCAGGTGGCGGCCGCAGTCGCCGCGCGGGCGCTGGGACAGGACGTCACGGTTGTCGTCGAAGTGGCCGGCGTGCAGGAGGGCTCGGCCGCTGCGGGCCTGATCGAAAAGGGTGACGAGATCGTCTCTGTCGACGGGAAACCGGCGACCTCGCCGGCCGTCGTTCGTGCCGCGGTTCGCGCCCATGCGGTGGGCGATGCTGTGCCGATCGTCCTGCGGCGTGCGGGCGCCGAGGTCTCGGTGGCGCCCGTGGCCAAGGACAACGCGGGCACTCCGGTCATCGGGGTCCTCATGACGGGGAAGTACACCCTGCCCCTCGACGTCACGATCCATGCCGGTGCGGTGGGAGGTCCCTCCGCGGGCTTGATGTTCTCGCTCGCGATCTACGACCTGGCCACGCCGGGGGCGCTCACCGGCGGCGCGAAGGTGGCGGGCACGGGGACGATCGCGGACGACGGCACCGTGGGCCCGATTGGTGGGATTGCCCAGAAGATGGCCGGCGCCAAGGCTGGCGGAGCGACCTGGTTTCTGGCGCCAGCGGACAACTGCACCGAGGTCGTCGGACACATTCCAGACGGTCTCCAGGTGGTGAGGGTCGACACCTTCGCCACGGCCGAGAAGGCCGTGACCGCGATCGCGGCGGACGAGGCCCAGGACCTGCCTCGCTGCGCGCCCTGATCCGACCGCTTGATCGAGCGCTCAGGGAGTCAGTCCTCGAAGGTCGCCCGCAGGGCGTGCACGATCCCCGGCGCGAGATCGGGTCCGCTGGCCACACGATCATCGCGGTCGTGGTCTCGCTGCCGGAGCAGGCAGACACTGGCTCCGGCGCGCGTCACGGCCACGACCAGGCGGATGTCGCGGCGTCCCGGGTGCGAGGTGAGGACCTCGAGCGCGGCATCGGCGTCCTCGGGCAGGTCGCGCTCGGCGTCAGGAGGCACGACCATCCGCTCCACGGTCAAGGCGGTTCCGTGGACCTCTGGTGGCCACGCGAGGCGACCGAGGAGGGACTCGAGCGAAGACGTCGCCTCGAGCCCTTCCTGCTCCACGGCGCTCAACGCACCGGGCGCAAGGTCCTGCGCCTGGAGGCCTCCGTCCAGCCCGGGCTCAGCGGCCACCAATGCCGCTGTGGGGACGAGTGCGAAGAGCCGAGGGTTCTGATCCCAGCCTGCGGACGCCACATGGCGCTCGATCTCCAAGGCGGCGATCTCCAAGGGGTCCACGGTGGGCTGGATCTGGGGTTCGGCAGGATCGGGCACGGATCCATGGTGCCCCATGCGGGCGCACTCACGTTCGGAAGGTAGGTTGGACACTCCCGGTGCCGAGGCCGAGGCAGCCGGGGTTCGACGATCAGGAGCCGAGCGCTGTGAGCCGACCCGACTGGTTCGATGACATCCCCGAACCGGAGGATGAGGGCTCGCGTGCCGCAGGGGGGCAGCAGCCCCCCGCGGCCGGTGGGGTTCAGAGTTCCTCGCCGGAGGGGAAGGCGCCCAAACCGAGGCGATCGGTCCTGGGTCCGACCTTGGGAGTCATGGGTGTCCTGGCCTTCATCCTGTCGAGCAGCGCCGGCCTGATCACCGACCTCTGGTGGTATGACTCGGTCGGCTACCGATCGGTCTTCACGACCGAGCTTCTCGCCAAGGCCTTGCTCTTCGTCGCCGGCTTCCTCTTGATGGCTGCCCCGGTCGCTGCGAGCTTCGCGCTCGCGCATCGGACCAGGCCCTTCTTCATCCCGTCGACACCGGCACAGGAAACCTTGGAGCAGTATCGGCGGGCCCTCGAACCGCTGCGCAAGTTGGCTCTGATCATCGTGCCGGGCATTCTCGGCGTCCTGGCCGGCACCGCGGCGATGGGTTCGTGGCAGACCTTCCTCCTGTGGCGCAACGGGGGGGACTTCGGGATCCTCGAGCCGCAATTCCAGCTCGATGCCGGATTCTTCGTCTTCACGCTGCCGTGGCTGCGCTTCCTGGTGACCTTCGTGACCATCGTGCTGGTCATCACCCTCGCCGTCGCGGGCCTGACCCACTACGTCTACGGGGGGTTGCAACTCCCCGGCCGCGGGCCCTCGACACGAGCCGCAGTCATCCACGTCGGCATCCTCGGAGCCCTGTTGGCCTTCGTCCGCGCCGGCGCCTACTGGCTCGACCGCTACGCCCTGACGACGGCTGATTCGTCGCTCATCACCGGGATGACCTACACCGGGGCCAACGCGGTGCTGCCGACCCGGAGCATCCTGGCGGTCGCCGCCATCATGTGCGCGCTGCTCTTCCTCGCCTCACTCTGGACGCGCAGTTTCCGCCTCCCGATCATCGGCGTCGTCCTCCTCACGGTGACAGCGGTGCTCGTCGGCACGGTCTATCCCGCTCTCGTCCAGTCCCTCAAGGTCAAGCCGTCGGAGCGCAGCCTGGAGGCGACCTACATCGGGCGCAACATCGGGGCGACCCGCGCGGCATACGGATTGGATGCCATCGAGACCACGGCCTACGCCGCGAAGACGGAGGTCGAGCAGGGCCAACTCCGGGAGAACGCCGAGACGATCCCCGGCATCCGGCTCGTCGATCCCAACGTCGTCTCACGCACCTTCCAACAGTACGAAGGACTTCGCCAGTACTACGCCTTCCCGGACAACCTCGACGTCGATCGCTACCACATGGAGGAGTCGAAGTCCGACGCCGTGGTCGCGGTGCGCGAACTCAAACTGTCGGGAGTGCCTGCGGCACAGCGCAACTGGGTCAACGACCACACCGTCTACACCCACGGCTACGGCTTCGTCGGGGCCTACGGCAACCGTCGGACCTCCGAGGGTGACCCGATCTTCTTCGCCGGTGGGCTCGGCACCACGTCCGACGTCTTCGGTGAGTATGAGCCGCGTGTCTACTTCGGCGAGGAGTCCCCGAACTACTCGATCGTGGGCGCCCCCGAGGGTGCGGATCCGAAGGAGTTCGACTACCCCGATGACAAGGGCGCCGGCGGCCAGCAGAACACGACGTACGCCGGCAAGGGCGGTGTCTCGCTCGGGTCCTTCTTCCGCAAACTGATGTATGCCGTGAAGTACCGCGAGCCCAAACTCCTCCTCTCCGACCAGGTCACCGACGCCTCGCGACTGCTCGACCACCGGTCTCCCGTCGAGCGCGTCGAGCGCGTCGCGCCGTGGCTGACGCTGGACGGCAACGTCTATCCCGCGGTCGTGGACGGCCGGATCAAGTGGATCGTCGACGGCTACACCGTGACCAACCGCTTCCCGAACAGCCGTCTCACCGACCTGGCCGTCGCCACCTCGGACTCGGTCAGCGAGCAGTCGCGGGTGATCAACATCGCGAGTGGGCAGGTCAACTACGTCCGCAACGCCGTCAAGGCGACCGTCGACGCCTATGACGGCACGATCCGGCTCTATGGCTGGGACACCACCGACCCCCTGCTGACCGCGTGGGGCAAAGCCTTCCCGGGCAGCGTGAGCCCGCTGTCCCAGATCTCGGCCGACCTCATGTCCCACGTGCGCTATCCCTCTGATCTGTTCAAGATCCAGCGCCAGATGCTCTCGAAGTACCACGTGACCGACCCGGACTCCTTCTACACCGGGCAGGACTTCTGGCGGGTGCCGAAGGACCCGACCCACGCCACCCAGGACCAGCCGGCCTACTACCAGTCCCTCGCCATGCCGGGGCAGGAGTCGCCCACCTTCTCGCTCACGACGACCTTCATCCCCGAGGGCTCCGGGCGGGAGATTTTGCGCGGGTTCCTCGCCGTCGACGGCGATGCCGGGGCGACCGCAGGCAAGCCGTCGGGCGATTACGGGAAGATGCGGCTGCTCGAACTCCCGCGCGCCTCGGCGGTCGATGGTCCGGGACAGATCCAGAACCAGATCAAGGTCTCGGCGGAACGTTCGCAGAGCCCGAGTGAGCCCCTCAACCTCAGCCAGTTCATCACCCAGAACAGCCAGTCGGGCAAGGAACTGACCTACGGCAACCTGCTGACCCTGCCCGTCGGCGGTGGACTGCTCTACGTCCAGCCGCTCTATGTCCAGGCGAGCAAGGAGGGTGGTTCGTTCCCGCAGATCAAGGCAACGGTCGCGGTCTTCGGCAAGAAGGTTGCGTGGGGCGAGACTCTCGATCAGGCCCTCGACGGCCTGTTCGGCGGCAACTCGGGTGCCACGGCTGGCGACGAAGGCGCAGCCCCCGACCCCGGCACCACACCGGTGCCGGCCCCGGAACCCACCCCGGGCGTGACACCCCCGCCCACGACCCCACCCACGGGCACCGCGGCCCTCTCGGCGGCAATCGCCGAGGTCCAATCGGCGTATGCCGCGGGGCAGGACGCCTTGAAGGCGGGAGACTTCGCCGCCTATGGCGCGGCGCAGAAGCGATTGGAGGACGCCATCGCCAAGGTGAGCGCTGCGGCGGCCGCCCTGCCGACTCCGACCCAGTGAGCCGTATCGATTTTGATCCGGCGAACTCTTCACGTAACCTCGTGGGACCGAGCAGCCGCAAGGTTGTTCACTCGACGCGGGGTGGAGCAGCTCGGTAGCTCGCCGGGCTCATAACCCGGAGGTCGCAGGTTCAAATCCTGTCCCCGCTACCAATGTGATGTCTCAAGACATCGGAAACCCCCGGACCCTCAGGGTCCGGGGGTTTTTGTCGTGCAGGGCTTGGTCTCGGCAGCAGGCCGGCGTCATGCAGAAGGAGGGAGGCGTTCCGCGAACTGCATGACGGTGGGGGATGAGGAGTCCGAGCGGATGGCGTCATGGGGGCCCGCATAGGGTGGCGGCATGCCGTTGGACTACGAACTCCACGAGGATCGCCTGCCCAACGGGCTGAGAGTCGTCGTGGCGCCTGATCATGGCGTGCCTGCCGTGGCCGTGAACCTCTGGGTGGGAGTTGGCTCTCGCCACGAAATACTCGGACGGACCGGCTTGGCCCATCTCTTCGAGCACCTGATGTTCCAAGGCTCGAGGTCAGTGCGTTCGGGGGAGCACTTCGAGGCTCTGATGGCGGTGGGTGGTCGGCTCAATGCGACCACGTGGTTCGATCGCACCAACTACTTCGAGACGGTGCCCACGGGCGCCATGGATCTGGCTCTCTGGCTCGAGGCGGATCGCCACGGGCACCTCCTCGACGCGGTCACCCAGGAGAACCTCGACAACCAGAGGGACGTGGTCAAGGAGGAGAAGCGACAGCGCTACGACAACGTCCCTTATGGAGAGGTGCTCCCCGATCTCTACGCCACCCTCTTCCCGGTGACGCATCCCTACCACCACCCCACGATCGGCTCCATGGAAGACCTCGATGCCGCGACGCTCGAGGACGTCCACGACTTCTTTCGTCAGTGGTATCGGCCGGACAACACCGTCCTCACCCTGTGTGGTGATGTGACTCCCCAAGCGGGAATGGCAGCAGCGCATCGCTATTTCGGGGAACTCCTCTCGCCGGAGCCGACCGTGCACCGTCCGCCCATCGCACTCGGTCCGCTGTCCGAACCCGTGCGATTCGTGCGCGTGGCCGACGTGCCGCACGACCGGCTGACGTTCGCCTTCCGGCTGCCCGCAGACCCCGATCCGGTTGTGCTGCGTGCGGGCCTGGCTCTCGATGTCCTTGGGGGACTTTCCTCCTCGCGGCTCGTGCGCCAACTCGTCCGTGGCAGTCAGGAGGCGCTCGCGGTGAATGCCACGGCATGGGGATTGGTCGACGGTGCGTCGATCGCCTTCCTGTCCGTCGATGTCGCCTCCGACGCGGAGACTGCCGCGGTGGAGCACCACGTGCTCACCGAACTCGATCGACTGGGTCGGGAGGGCCCCGTCGATGATGAGGTCGAGGCGACCCTCGCCCAGAACGAGCGCGGCTGGCTGTCCTCACTGGCCGCTCTCGACGAACGGGCCGATGTGATCAGTCACAGCACATTGCTCCAGGACGACGTCAGTTTCGTCAACACCCATGTCGACGAGTTGCTGGCGGTCACCGGTGAACAGATGCGGGAGGCGGCTGCGTCCTTCCTGCGCCCCGAGCAGTGCGCGTTGGTCAGCCACGTCCGCGGCCAGACGGAGAAGGAGGGGCTCGATGACCGTGCGTCCTGAGGTGGCCCAGCGTCCAGAAGTGTCGCCTCCCGTTCCGTGGCGGCAACCCGTCCCCGTCGTGACCCGCCTCGCGAGCGGATTGACCCTCGCCACGCATGACCTGCCGGGACAGCAGGTCGCCTCGGTTCGAATGGTCATACCGGCAACGTTGGCGGATGAGGGCGCAGGGCGCGAGGGTTCCACGGAACTCATGACCCGCCTCCTCGACGAGGGCTGCAGGGGACACTCGCCGGAGGAGTTCGCGCTCGCGCTCGAGCGGCAGGGCATCGTCCTGGGCGCCGGCGCAGTCGAGGGCGGGGTCAGTGTCGACCTCGATGTCCCGGTCCGGCGCCTTCCGGATGCCCTCGAGCTCATGGCCCTCGCCGTGGCCGAGCCCACCTTCCCGCCTGATCAGGTCAGCCGAATCCTGCGCAACCGATTGGCCGAGATCGAACACGAGAACTCGTCCGCCCCGCATCGCGGCGCACGGGAACTACTCCGCACCCTCTGGGCCCCTGGCACGAGGGCAGCGGTCCCCACCGCGGGAACGAGTGAGTCGGTGGCTGCCCTCACGCGTGAGGACCTGGTGGCACGTCACCGATCCCTCGGGCCTGCGGACGCCACGGTCGTGGTCTCCGGCCACCTCGCAGACCTCGACGTTCGCCGCTTGGTCGAGGACAGCCTCGGGACGTGGCTCCCGGGGGCGGGGGAGGGAGTGGAGCCCGCAGCACCTCAAGCCGCGGGCGGTGGCCCTCGGATCGTCCTGGTCGATCGACCTGGCTCGGTCCAGAGTGAGTTGCTCGTGGCGGCACCCGGACCCGACCGCACCGATGAGCACTGGGCCGCCTTCCCCGTGACCGCCTACCTGCTCGGCGGGTCGCCCAACGCGCGCATCGATGCCCTCCTTCGCGAGGACAAGGGCTGGACCTATGGCATGCGCGCGTCCGCGCGTCCGCGCGTGCGCGGTGGATCATTCGTCGTGTCGGGCTCGGTCCGAGCCGACGTGACCGCTCCGGCTCTCTCGGCCCTCCTGGACATCCTCGAGGAAGCTCATTCGGGATTCAGCACCGCGGAGTTGGTCTCGGGCGTCGACTTCATCACGCGCGCCACGCCGGCGCGGTGGGCCACCGCCGATGTCGTGGCTGATGAGACGGCTGCTCTGGCCATGGAGGGGCTGCCGTGGGACTTCCCACAGCGCACCATGGAGTCGATGTTGCTCCTCACCGTCGAAGACCTCATGAGGGCCTGGTCGAGAATTGCCCCGGAGGGGTGGACCGTGGTCGTCGTCGGTGATGCGGACACGATCCGGGCTCCCTTGGAGGGCCTCGGGCTCGCACCCGTCACCGTGGTCCCTGCCTGATTCCTTTGTTTTGCATGTCATCACACGGCATGTGTGCTTGGATGCGCGCATGTCCGAGCGTCGTGGCCGCCGACGAGCGGTGACGCCCGGGGACATCCTCGAGGTTGCGAAGCGCCATGCGGTGGCCCACGGTTGGCGCGCCAGTCGCGTGCAGGCGATCGCCGCTGAGGTGGGCGTGAGTCGCCCGACCCTCTACAGCGCCTTTCCCAGCAAACAGGATCTCGGCATCGCGATCATCCGTGACGTGAACACCACGCTCCTCGACGCCTTGGCACTCTCCATCCGGGACGCCCGGACCACCGAGGAAGGACTTCGCCGCGGGATTCTCTTCGCCCTCACCGAGGCCGATCGCAATCCGCTCGTCGCCATGATTCTTCGTGAGGACGGCGGGGAAGGCACTCTCACGGCGGCGGCATCGGTCGGCCAGGACACGATCATCCCGATGGCCGTGCGCGTGGCTGCGGACCTCCTGGCCGCTGGGCACCCAGAGGCAACCCCGGAGCGCTTGGGCCTGGCGGCCGACACGGCGGTCCGGATGACCTTCAGCCATGTCCTCGTACCGGGTGATTCGTCACACGAAGACCTTGCCGATCGGCTGGCGGCTCTCTGCATCGGCATTCTCGAGACCCCCGAGGAGGGGCTCCGCGCGGCGCGGTGAGCCCGCCCGGGGAGTCAGCCCACGGCATACCCATGGGTATGCCGTCCGCTCACCACGCGCGGTCAGAACCCGATGCGGGCGAGGACTTCGTCGTGGAGCCGGCCGTTGGTCGCGAGAGCGTTGCCTCCGAAGGGGCCCTCGGCCCCTGACAAGGACGTGAAGCGACCGCCCGCCTCGGTCACGATCGGTGCGAGCGCTGCCATGTCATAGAGGTTGAGTTCAGGCTCAGACGCGATGTCGACGCTGCCCTCGGCGAGCAGCATGTAGGACCAGAAATCGCCGAATCCCCGCTCGCGCCAACAGTCCCGGGCGAGATCAAGGACGGCCTCGGTTCGGCCGACGTCATCCCAACTGGTCACGCTCGCCAGTGAGATGGAGGCGTCGGCGAGCCGGGAGACCCCCGAGACGTGCAGGCGTGAGGCGGAGGTCAGGCTGCGCCCGGCCCAGGCCCCAGATCCTGACGCGGCCCACCACCGTCGGCCGAGGGCCGGGGCGGCGACCAGACCGACCACTGGGTCATCGCCATCGACCAAGGCGATGAGGGTGGCCCAGACCGGCACGCCCCGGACATAGTTGTGCGTGCCGTCGATGGGATCGATGATCCAGCGCCGACGTGCGTGACCAGTGGACTCGAACTCCTCGCCGATGACGGCGTCGCGCGGCCGAGTGCGTCCCAACTGGCCGCGAATGACCTCCTCGGCGCTGCGGTCGGCATCGCTGACGAGCGTCAGGTCGGGCTTGGCCTCGACCACGAGGTCCTGGGCGCGGAAGCGGGGGAGGGTCACGCGTTCGGCGGCGTCCGCGAGGACATGGGCCAAGCGCAGATCGTCGTCATAACTGGTCACGGGGCTCACCGTAGCGCTCGCCCGACGCAGGCCGGTCGCATCGCGCCTGTTCGACAGGCGGGACGGGACTTGCGCCGCATCACAATCGGGTCTCGTCTGCCTGCCGATCCTCCCGATCCGGCCGGATTTGTTCTTTGATGGACAGCGCGACGTTGTTGACGTCAGCGAAAGAGGGGCCTGACCCGGGCGACCTCTTCCACACTGGCCATCCGATCGCGATGGCAGACCAACACAGGAGGACATCCATGCGAGGAACCACTCGCACGGTGGCCGTGGCGGCAATTTCAGCCGCGGCCCTGATCGCAGCCGGTTGTGGCGGCGGTAGCAGCAGCGACGGCGGGGCCAGCGGCAGCGCCGACGGTGGCGCCAAGACGGGTGGCGAGATCACCATCCGCGGCTGCAACCCCGAGAACCCGCTCATCCCGAGCAACACCACTGAGACCTGTGGCGGCAACATCATCGACGCCTTTGCGGCCAAGCTCGTGCACTACAACGCCGAGGACGCCAAGCCGGAGATGGACATCGCGGAGTCCATCGAGACCACGGACAACCAGACCTTCACCGTGAAGCTCAAGAAGGGCTACAAGTTCCAGGACGGCACCGAGGTCAAGGCGAAGAACTTCATCGACGCCTGGAACTACGCCGCCTATGGCCCCAACGCCCAGAGCTCGGGCTACTTCATGGAGCCCATCGAGGGCTTCGGTGACACCCAGTGCACCGGCGAGGGCGACGACCCCTGCGCCGACGCCGGCAAGCCCAAGGCCGACAAGATGACGGGTCTGGCGTCCACGGACGACTACACCTTCACCATCAAGACCACCGAGAAGGTCTCCAACCTCCCGGTGCGCCTCGGCTACTCCGCCTTCTCCCCGCTCCCCGACTCCTTCTTCAAGGACCCGGCGGCCTTCGGTGAGAAGCCGATCGGCGCCGGTCCCTACCAGGTCGAGTCCTGGACCAAGAACCAGTCCGTCGTGCTCACCAAGTTCGCGGACTACTCCGGCAAGTTCGGCGGCAACCTGGACAAGATCACCTTCAAGATCTACCAGGACTCCGACGCGGCCTACAACGACGTCATCGCCAACCAGCTCGACATCACGGACGAGATCCCCACCTCGGCCATGATCGATGACAAGTACAAGGCCGACCTGCCCGAGCGCAACGCGCAGAAGGCCACCGGTGTCATCCAGACGGTCACCTTCGCCCCGGTTGCGGTCGACCCGGCCTACGCCAAGCCCGAGGTCCGCAAGGCCATCTCGATGGCCATCAACCGTGACGAGATCATCAAGAAGATCTTCAACGGCACGCGTGAGCCCGCGACCGGCTGGGTCTCTCCGGTCGTCGACGGCTACAAGGCCGACACCTGCGGTGACTCCTGCAAGTTCGACGCAGCCAAGGCCAAGGCTGCTCTCGAGGCCGCGGGTGGCTTCCAGGGCACCATGACCCTGTCCTACAACGCGGACGCCTCGCACAAGGACTGGACCGAGGCCACCTGCAACTCGATCAAGAACGCTCTCGGTGTGGAGTGCGCGGCGGCCGGTGTCGTCGACTTCAAGACCTTCCGCAGCGAGATCAAGAAGCGCGAGATGAAGGGCATGTTCCGGACCGGCTGGCAGATGGACTACCCGTCGATCGAGAACTTCTTGGCCCCGATCTTCAAGACCGGCGCCTCCTCCAACGACGGTGACTACAGCAGCGCGACCTTCGACAAGCTCCTCGTCGACGCCGCTGCCTCCACCGACGCCGCCGAGGCGAACAAGAAGTACCAGGAGGCCGAGGCCGAGTTGGCCAAGGACTTCCCGTCCATCCCGATGTGGTACGGCAAGACCACGATGGGTTGGTCCGACAAGGTCACCAACGTCAAGATCACCGCGTTCGGCACGATCGACCTCCCGTCGGTCTCGCTCAAGTGATCCTGATCCGGGAGTGATTTCCGGATTGACCACATCAGCCCCACAAGGCTGAGACACAGGCAGTCGGCCTGCCAGCGCTCAGGCGCTGGCAGGCCGATCGCTGTCCCGGCCCCGTATGCCGTGCGTTTGCCATGGCGTTCCGGCGCGACTCGCCGCGGACTTCGGGTACGTTGACCCTGCAATGCGGCCCGCTGTTCGCTAGGTTCGCACTGTTGTCTTGCACCAGTTCGTGAATGACCCGCCAGCGATGACGCTCCCGACACCTTGGGGCGCTGCGCCCGGCGTCCAGCCGCTCGCCCGTGGACCACGGGAGGGCCGATCGGAAGGGAGGTGACCGGTGGGCACCTACGTCATCCGACGCATCCTCCAGATGATCCCCGTGCTCCTCGGCGCGACATTCCTCATCTTTGCCATGGTCTTCGCCCTGCCCGGTGACCCCACCGCCGGCAAGTGTGGAGAGCGACCCTGTCCCGCGGCATACGTGGCGAAATATCGCATCGAGCACAACCTCGACGACCCCCTCCCACTCCAGTACGTCAAGTACGTCGGACTGTGGCCGACCAAGAACCTTGAGTCCAAGGACCCGAACGCGACCCACTTCAACGGGCTCTTCCAGGGCAACCTCGGGACCAACTACAACGGCTACAAGGTGTCCGAGGACCTCAAGCAGCGCTATCCGGTCACGGCCAAACTCGCGCTCGTCGCGATCATCGCCGAGACACTCATCGGCATCACGGCCGGTGTCCTCACCGGCGTCCGAAAAGGTGGCTTCCTCGACAATCTCGTCCTGGTCAGCACGCTGGTCGTGATCTCGATCCCGATCTTCGTCCTCGGCGCTCTGGGCCAGTACTTCCTCGGGGTCAAGGCCGGGATCTTCCCGGTGACGGTGTCCTCGAAGGCGACCTTCTATGAGCTACTGCTGCCCGGGTTGACCCTCGGCGCCCTCTCCGTCGCCTACATCTCCCGCCTGACCAGGACCAATCTGGTCGAGAACATCCGCGCCGACTATGTCCGCACCGCCATCGCCAAGGGCCTGACCAAGCAGCGCGCGATCGGCCTGCACGCCCTGCGCAACTCGCTGATCCCGGTCGTCACCTTCATCGGTTTCGACTTCGGCGGCCTGCTCGGCGGGGCGATCGTCACCGAGCGCATCTTCAACATCCAGGGCGTCGGTAGTTACATCTATCGCGGCATTCTCAATCGCGACGGTGTCGCGGTCGTCGGAGCCGTGACCGTGCTCGTCTTCGTCTACTTGGTCGTCAACCTCATCGTCGACCTCCTCTACGGATACCTCGACCCCAGGATCAGCCATGACTGAGCCCGCTGTTGCCGCTGCCTCCGATCCCCAGACCCTCAACGCGCTCGACGCGCAGGGGGACGTGGGCGAGGCCCGTTCGCTCTGGTCGGATGCCTGGCGCACCATGCGCCGCAATCCGCTGTTCTGGATCTCCTCGATCATGATCGGCGTCTTCGTCCTCATGGCGATCTGGCCGAGCCTGTTCACCAACATCGACCCCGCACACGCGATCCTCGAGAAGTCTCGTGACAAGCCGAGCTCGGAGGCGTGGTTCGGTCGCAACATCCAGGGCTACGACATCTACGCGCGGTGCATCTACGGAGCTCGCGCCTCGATCCTCGTCGGCGTCTTCACCTCCATCGTGGTCGTCTTCATCGGTGGCGCCATGGGTGTCTTCTCCGGGTATGCCGGAGGTTGGGTGGATGCCCTGATGTCCCGGATCGGTGACGTCTTCTTCGCGATCCCGCTCCTCTTGGGCGCGATCATCGTCCTGGTCTCGCTGCCGCGCTCCGACAACTACTGGTTCATCATCTTCAAGGTGGTGCTGGCCCTGTCGGTGCTCGGTTGGCCGAGCATCGCGCGACTCATGCGGAGTTCGGTGATCCAGGTCAAGCCCAATGACTACGTCCAGGCAGCGCGCGCTCTGGGTGCCAGCCCGTGGCGGGTGATCCGTTCACACATCCTGCCCAACGCACTCGCACCGGTCATCGTGGTGGCGACCATCAACCTCGGTGGCTACATCGCCGCAGAGGCGACCCTGTCCTTCCTCGGGATCGGTCTGCAGTACCCCGCGATCTCGTGGGGCATCGACATCGACCGAGCGATCGTGGGTCTGCGGACGACGCCGCACATGCTGCTCTTCCCCTCCCTCTTCCTGTCGCTGGCCGTGCTCGCCTTCATCATGTTGGGTGACGTCGTGCGCGACGCCCTCGACCCGAAGAACCGGTGAGGTGACCAACATGAGCAATGTGACCGAAGTCAGCCGCTCGTCGGCGAAGGCAGCAGCCAAGGGGCGCGCCGGCGAACGGACCTACACCCCGGTCGACGGCCTCCTGCTGGACGTCGAGGACCTGCACGTCGAGTTCCACACGGCGGATGGCATCGCAAGGGCGATCAACGGCGTCTCCTTCCAACTCCGCCAAGGGGAGACTCTCGCCATCCTCGGTGAGTCGGGATCGGGCAAGTCGGTGACGGCTCAGGCGATCATGGGCATCCTCGACATGCCGCCTGCGGTGATCCCCGAGGGGAAGATCCGCTATTGCGGTGAGGACCTCCTGACGATGCCAACCGAGCAGCGTCGCAAGACTCGTGGCCCCGAGGTCTCGATGATCTTCCAGGACGCCCTGTCCTCGCTCAACCCGGTCTTCCCGGTCGGCTGGCAGATCGCTGAGATGTTCCGCGAGCACCGTGGGATGAACAAGTCCGACGCCATGGCCCAAGCCGTGCGTCTCATGGAACGCGTCAACATCCCCGGTGCCAAGGACCGGGTCAAGGCCTACCCGCACCAGTTCTCCGGTGGCATGCGCCAGCGCATCATGATCGCCATGGCGATCGCGCTCGACCCGGCCGTCCTCATCGCCGACGAGCCAACGACAGCTCTCGACGTGACCGTCCAGGCCCAGATCATGGCCCTGCTCGAGGAACTCCAGGAAGAACGCAAGATGGGGCTCATCCTCATCACGCACGACCTCGGCGTCGTGGCCGATGTCGCCGACCGTATCGCGGTCATGTATGCCGGCCGGCTCGTCGAGACGGCCGACATCGAGCCGCTCTATGCGCACCCCGCGCACCCCTACACGCGAGGCCTGCTCGAGTCGATCCCGCGCCTGGACCAGAAGGGTCAGACCCTCGCCGCGATCGGTGGCCTGCCGCCTAATCTCCTGCGGATCCCGGAGGGCTGCGCCTTCAACCCGCGCTGCCGGATGGCTCAGGAGATCTGCCGGCAGGAGCGCCCGGAGTTGCGTGAGATCCAACCGGGGCGGCGCTCTGCCTGCCACTTCGCCGAGGAGGTCATCGATGCCTGAGGTCATTCTCGAGGCGAAGGATCTGCGCAAGTACTACCCGATCAAGCGGGGCGTGCTCAAGCGCACCGTCGGACACGTCAAGGCCGTCGACGGCGTCTCCTTCGAGCTGCACCGCGGCGAGACCCTCGGCATCGTGGGCGAGTCCGGATGTGGCAAGTCGACGCTCGGACGCCTGCTCATGCGGCTCGAGGAGCCCACTGAGGGCAACGTCATCTTCGAGGGCAAGGACTGGCACGCGGCGACCGGTTCGGAGATGCGGCGCCTGCGTCGTGACATCCAGATCGTCTTCCAGGATCCCTACACCTCCCTCAACCCCCGGATGACGGTCGGCGACATCATCGGTGAGCCCTTCGAGATCCACCCCGACGTGGTCCCCAAGGGCGGTCGGCGCAAGCGCGTCCAGGAACTCCTCGACCTCGTGGGCCTCAACCCGGAGCACATCAACCGCTATCCCCACCAGTTCTCCGGTGGTCAGCGGCAGCGCATCGGTATCGCTCGCGGGATCGCCCTGAACCCCAAGGTGCTCGTCTGCGACGAGCCGGTGTCAGCGCTCGACGTCTCCGTGCAGGCCCAGGTCGTCAACCTCATGGAAAAGCTCCAGGACGAGCTCGGTCTGGCCTATGTCTTCATCGCCCACGACCTCTCGGTCGTGCGCCACATCTCGGACCGGGTCGGGGTCATGTATCTCGGCAAGATGGCCGAGCTCGGCACCGAGGACGAGGTCTACCAGCACCCGACACACCCCTACACGCAGGCCCTGCTCTCGGCCGTCCCCGTGCCCGACCCCACCTTGCGCGGCAAGCGTCAGCAGATCGTGCTCGTCGGGGACGTGCCCTCGCCGGCCAATCCGCCGTCGGGTTGTCGCTTCCACACCCGGTGCTGGAAGGCCCAGGAGATCTGTTCGGTCGAGGAGCCACAACTCATCGACCGTCCCGATGGCGACGGCGTCCACCGCAGTGCCTGCCACTTCGCCGAGCCACGGACGGTCGTCGAGACCGTCGACGTCAGCGACGTCGAGCCCGATGAGCGCTTCGCCGTGGTCGAGACGCGCGATCCTGCCGCCGCCGCCGAGATGGCCGTCGGGGACGAGGTCTTCGCGCGCAGCGACGCCGAGGCCGAGGCGGACGTGCCGAAGCAGTACACGGGGGAGGAAGCCGCCTCAGAGCGTCCCACGCCCGGCGACCCCTCCCTGCTCGTCGAGAACGACGAGGGCGCTCCTCCACGACGCGAGATCTGAGCCGCGTCACGAAGTAGGCACCCGGCATACACGACGGGGTGAAAGGGCCGGCCTCCCTCGGGAGGCCGGCCTTTTTCGCGTATGCCGGGTGGCTGGCTCAGTCGGTCGGTTGCGGGTTGCGTGCCCGCAGCAGGCGGCGAAGGGACTCCAGACGTGACGGGCCGGACGGGCCAGCCCCTCCTCCAGCGACGAAGTCGTCGAGGGCACAGTCCGCCTCGTCGTGGGTGCAGCCGCGCGGGCACTCGTCAGTGCCGGCCTCGAGGTCGGGGAAGTGCACGATGATCCGCTCGAGGTCGACGTGCGCCAGGCCGAAGGAGCGCACGCCCGGGGTGTCGATCACCCAGCCGCCGGGCGCCGGGAGCTCGAGCGCGACCGCAGACGTCGACGTGTGACGCCCTCGGCCCGTGACGTCATTGACCTGACCGACAGCCCGATCCGCTTGCGGCACAAGGGCATTGACCAAGGTCGACTTGCCGACACCGGAGTGGCCGACGAGCACGCTGATCCGGCCCGCGAGTGCCTCACGCAGGGGATCGAGGCCGTCGGTGAAGTCGGACCTGGTCGTCACGAGATGCCGCACGCCGAGCGGGGCGTAGTTGGCGAGGAAGTCGTCGGGGGAGGCGAGGTCGGCCTTGGTGAGCACGAGCAGCGGCTCCATACCTGCGTCGTACGCGGCGACGAGGCACCGGTCGACCATGCGCGGCCGTGGCTCCGGGTCGGCGAGCGCCGTGACGATGACGAGTTGGTCGGCGTTGGCGACGATGATCCGCTCGACGGGGTCGGTGTCGTCGGCCGTCCGACGCAACACGGTTGCTCGGTCGTGGACGCGGACGATCCGGGCGAGGGCATCCGGGCCGCCCCCGGTGTCGCCGACGAGCCCGACGCGGTCACCGACGACGATGCCCTTGCGACCGAGTTCACGGGCACGCATGGCCAGGACGACACGTTCGGTGTCACCATCGGCGGCCACCGCGCCCCCGCCGACGAGCACCGTGTAGCGGCCTCGGTCCACGCCGATGACGAACCCGTCGACCGCATCGGCGTGGGCCGGGCGGTCCTTGGTGCGTGGCCTGCTGCCGCGTCGGTTGGGCCTGATCCGGACGTCGGACTCGTCATAACTCCCGACCGATCGTGCCACCGTCAGGCCCTGATCAGGTGCGCGCGCTTACCGCTGCCGGCAACCATGTCGGCCCACAGGGTGGTGAAGGTCGGCAGGGTCTTGCCCACGGTCGCGACGTCCTCGACGAGGACACCGGGGACGACCAGGCCCAGGAGGGCACCGGCCATGACCATCCGGTGGTCGGCATAGGTGTGGAAGACACCCCCGTCGAGCGGGCGGGGGGTGATCGACAGACCGTCGTCCGTCTCGTGCACGTCAGCTCCCAGAGCCCCGAGTTCGCGGGCGAGGGCGGCCAGCCGATCGGTCTCGTGCCCGCGGATGTGGGCGACGCCGCGGATGATGCTCGGCGTCTGCGCCAGAGTGGCCAGCGCGGCCACGACGGGCGTGAGTTCGCTGGCGTCATGGAGGTCGATGTCGATGCCATGGAACTCGCCCGTGCCGCTCACCGTCAGCCCGCTCCGGTCGAGGTGGACGTCGGCGCCGAACCGGTCCAGGAGATCACGAAGGAGGTCACCCGGCTGCGTCGTGTGGTGCGGCCAGCCGGGAACGTGGACCCGACCGCCGGCCACGAGGGGAGCGGCGAGGAACTGTGCGGCATTGGACAGATCGGGCTCGATGGTCACGTCGAGAGCAAGGACCTCGCCGGGCTCCACGCGCCAGGTGTGTGGCTCACTGTCGTCCACATCGACGCCCGCGTCGCGCAGCACCGTCACGGTCATGTCGATGTGCGGCAGGCTCGGCACCTGCGTGCCGTCATGGTGGATGGTGACGCCCCTCTCGTAGGCCGCGCCCGAGAGCAGGAGCCCGGAGACGAACTGGCTCGATGAGGAGGCGTCGATGGTCACGGTGCCACCACGGACGACGCCTTCACCGTGCACGGTGAAGGGCAGCGACGGCCCGTCGCCTGCGGGGTCACCAGCACCGTGCTCGGTGATCTCGACACCGAGGTCGCGCAAGGCCCGGATCACCGGGCCCATCGGGCGACGGCGCGCGGCCTCGTCCCCGTCGAAGCGCACATCACCGGTGGCCAACCCGGCCAAGGGGGGCACGAACCGCATGACATTTCCGGCGAGGCCGCAGTCGATCTCCACCCCCCCGGTGAGTGCGGCGGGTGTGACCAGCCAATCCGCATCCGGTGAGTCGTCGACGTCGTCGACCCGGCATCCGAGGGCGCGCAGGGCGTCGGCCATGAGGAGGGTGTCGCGCGAGCGAAGAGGTCGACGAAGCCGGGAGACATCACCGGCGAGGGCGGCGAGGACGAGGTAGCGGTTGGTGAGGGACTTCGACCCGGGCAGGGTCACGATGGCGTCGATCGGCCCTCGGGCGACCGGCGCGGGCCAATCAGCTGAGGGCATTCTGTGCCTGCACGGACAGCAACTTGGCGTCCTTGGCCGCCGCGCGGGCGGCGTGGCGGGCCTCGCGCCGGGTCGTCGCCCAGGTGCGGGCCACGCTGTCCCCAGCGAGCTTGGCGCGATAGGTCACGCCCGGCTTGCCCTCGGTGTCGACGGCTGCCAGAAGCAATCCACCGAGCAGGCCGAGGTTCTTGAGGAACTGCACCCGCTGCTGCTGCTTCTTCACCGGGTCGGTCTCGCGCCAGAAGGGGTGGCCAGCGATGGTCGTCGGCACGAGCGAGCCGGCGAGCAGGGTGGAGGCCAAGCGCGGGACCCGGCCGGTGGCGAGCAGGGCACCGCCGGCCAGCATGGCCACACCGTTGGCCCGCACCGCGAGCTCGGGGTCGTCCGGCAGCGGAGCAACGGCGCTCAGGGCATCCACGACGGGGGCCGCCGCGGCCGCCTTGGACGCCGGGCGACGCAACTGGTCCAGACCGCCGACCACGAACATGGCAGCGAGCATGGGGCGGGCGATTCGACGAACGATCATGAGTGAACTCCTGGGCGTGACACGTCGGTCCTGCGGGCCATCGGTTCTTCCTACCGTAGTTGCTCGCAGCCCCGGGGTGCGGGGAGTGCCCGCGTAGCCTTGGGGCCATGTGCGGGCGTTATGCAGCATCGGCCAACGTGGGCGAGCTCATCGAGGAGTTCGAGATCGAGGAGGAGCGGACCGGCGAACCCACGCGCAGCATCCTCGTCTCGCCCCAGGACCCGCCTGCTGGCAGTCCGGACTTCAACATGGCGCCCACGAAGCAGGCGCCGGTCGTCCTCACCCGTCGGCCGCGCACGGGGGAAGAGGCCGACACCGACGTCGAGCCCGTCCGCCAACTCCGATTGCTCACCTGGGGCCTGGTGCCCAGTTGGTCCAAGGACATCCGAGGCGGCGCCCGGATGATCAACGCCCGCGCGGAGACCGTGGCGAGCAAGCCATCCTTCGCCAAGGCCCTGGGGGCCCGGCGGGCGCTGGTCCCGGCGGAGGGCTGGTACGAGTGGCAGGTCTCGCCCACGGCCAATGACGCCAAGGGCAAGCCCCGCAAACAGCCCTTCTTCATCCACCGCGCCGACGGCGCGACGCTGGCCATGGCCGGGATCTACGAGTTCTGGCGGGATCGCGCGATCGCCGATCCTCAGGACCCGATGGCCTGGCTCACGACTTTTGCCGTTGTCACCGTCGCCGCGGAGCCCGGACTGGATCGGATCCACGACCGCCAGCCGCTGGTCCTCGAGCGCGACGACTGGGAGCGATGGCTGGCGCCTGACGTGACCAGCCCCGACGAGGTTTCCGACCTTCTCGTGACCGCTGCCCCGGGGCGCTTCGAGGCCCACCCGGTGAGCCGGGCGGTGAGTTCCAACCGGTCCAACGGCCCGGAGTTGCTCCTGCCCGCTCCCGTGAGTGACCTCGTCGGTGTCGTCGACCCGACCACGGGGGAGGTCATCAATGGGTGAGCCGGTGGTCGTGATCGTCGAGACTCCCGCGGGACCTGGCCGCGTCACGATGCGTATGCCGTCCGCTTTCGCAGCGCCGTCGGGTGCGGGAACGATCCCGGCGGGGGGAGGGCCCGGTGTCGGCCGGGGCTTGCTCGTGCTCGGGCATGGGGCAGGGGGCCAGTCGTGGTCCAAGGACGTCCTGGCCGTGCGCGAGGCCGCCGTCCGCGCAGGTTGGGCCGTGGCCCTGGTCGATCAGCCGTGGCGGGTCGCGGGTCGCCGCGTGGCCGATCGCCCGCCTCGGCTCGATGAGGCCTGGCCCTCCCTGGTCGCGTCGGCGCGTGACCATGCGCCAGGTGGGGTCCTCGTCGTCGGTGGGCGCAGTGCGGGGGCGCGGGTGGCCTGCCGCACGCACGAGCAGACCGGCGCCGACGCCGTGCTCTGCTTGTCCTTTCCGCTCCACCTGCCGGGCAAACCGCAGGCCTCACGGGTGTCCGAGCTTGCTCGACCCGTGGCGGCCGGCGTGCCGGTGCGGGTGGTCCAAGGGGCTCGTGATCCCTTCGGCACTCCCGACGAGGTCCGGGGCGAACTCGCCGTGACCCTGTCCCGCGAGGCCGCCGATGGCCTCGACCTCGTCGAGGTGCCCGGCACTCACACGCTCACCAGCCCGGTGCGTGTCGCCAGTGAGGTGACCACGTGGCTGGCCGCGCTTTCCTCGTGAGGTGAGCGGACGGCATACGACCGCCTGTGGGCCAGCCGGGAATGTCCCGGCCGCGGGCGGGCGTTGTCCCCTCCGTCCCATTCCCGATGTCCGAGGCGGTCCCATGTTGGTGCTCGCGGCAGCCGCGCCGGTCGATGCGCGGCTAGGGTGGAGCGCGATGAGCACTCCCACCACGTCCGAACCCGTCGAGTCCACCGAGGAGATCGAGGACCCCTCGATCTCCTTCGATGATGCCCAGGCCGAGGCCGACGCCACCGTCGATCTCGCGCAGGAGTCCCCTGAGGAGCGTCGGGCCCGCTTCGAGCGCGAGGCCCTGCCACTGCTGGATCAGCTGTATTCGGCGGCACTGCGCACCACCCGCAACCCCACCGATGCCCAGGACCTCGTCCAGGAGACCTTCGCCAAGGCGTTCGCGGCCTTCCACCAGTACCGGCCGGGGACCAACCTCAAGGCGTGGATGTATCGCATCCTCACCAACACCTACATCAACAGCTATCGCAAGAAGCAACGCGAGCCCAAGCAGTCCGACGCCGCAGAGGTCGAGGACTACCAGATCGCCCGAGCGGCCTCCCACACCTCCTCCGGGCTGAAGTCCGCCGAGGTCGAGGCACTCGAGCATCTCCCCGACACCGAGGTCAAGCGCGCGCTGCAGGCGTTGCCGGAGGAGTTCCGGCTCGCCGTCTACCTCGCGGACGTCGAGGGCTTTGCCTACAAGGAGATCGCCGAGATCATGGGCACCCCGATCGGCACCGTCATGTCCCGCCTGCACCGCGGCCGTCGGCAACTGCGCGAGTTGCTCACGGACTACGCCCAGGACCGCGGGTTCAGCGCCGCGGGTCGACCGGGGGCCTCGGCTGCCGGAGATGATCCGAGCAGCGATGACGGGGAGGCCGAGCGATGAGCACCGGGGATGGCACGCAGGCGGTCCCGCCCGGAGGCGCGGAACCCCATGAGGGGCACACCGACTGTTCGGAGGTGCTCCACCGCATCTTCGAATACCTCGACGGGGAGATGGGTCCGATGGACGTGGCACGCGTGGCCGCGCACTTGCAGGAGTGCGGGCCGTGTCTGGCCGAGCACGACCTCGAGCGCACGCTCAAGGCGGTGATCCGTCGCTCCTGCGCTCAGGAATCGGCGCCGATGACCTTGCGCATGTCCATCATGCAGAGCATCACGGTCGTGCGTTTCGACGATCGCGGCTGAGGCCGGCGCCCGGACGGACGAGAAAGGGGCTGGACACCATGGTGTCCAGCCCCTTTCTCGGGTCATGGTCCGCGCTCAGGCGTTGGGACGGCGACCGTGGTTGGCGCCGTTGCCCTTGCGGGAACGACGCTTGCGCGCACGCTTGCTCATGAGATGTCTCCAAACGGGGTGGGATGCACGACACGACAGTGTGTGCCGTGTGGCCTTGTGCCATTCTCGCACATGAAGGGCTGTGCCAGAATGGGACCCGGACGTCAGCTCCACCGGTGGACTGGCCATGATCATGGGGAGTATCACATGCGTACACGTCGTCTCTTCTGTGCCACCACCCTGCTGGCCCTGACCACCGTCGCAGGTGCTGCAGCGGCAAGCGCCGCCTCCCTCGAGGTCGAGAGCAACCCAGTGCCGCGCACTCAGGTCGTGTCCTTGACAAAGGGTTCCGGACTTGAGAAGTTGACCCCCCAAGTCTGGACATGGAGGCCCTGACCGACCCTCGCCATGTGACCGACCGTGACGGTTGAGGCCGGTCAGCCCACGATCTCGAGCGCCACCCACGTCTACATCGCGTCGGTGTGCGGGGTGGCCGTGGCCGCCTTGATGGCGGCCGCGCTGGCCGGCGCCCCGCCCGATCCGGGACCATTCATCGCCCTCGCCGTGCTCTCGGCGATCATCTGGTCGGTGGGGGAGAACCTCGTCGAGTCCCAAGTCGGCATCACGCTCCTGGGAATCCTTCTGCTCGCGGCCGCCGTGGTGGTCGGCCCGTTGGGTGCCGGCCTCGTGGGGGTGCTCGTCGCAGGCGTCTCCAGAGTGCGCACGCCGTGGTCGGCACGAGTGTTCAACATGGCGGTGTCTGGGCTGCTGGGAGTGGTGGCCGGAGTCGTCTACTCCGCTGCGGGGGGGAGTTCGCAGGCTGCGGCGCTGCGAGGACTTGGGCCGGTGACCGCTGAACTGGCCATTCCCCTTCTTGTCGCGGTGGGTGCGCAAGCGGTCGTCAATGTCATTCTCATCGCCGGGATCATGCGCGTCTCCCAGGGCGTCCCACTGCGGCTGACGGCCTCTCGCCTCTTTCTCACGACGGGTGCACTGTCACTGGGATACGCGGTCCTCGCCACCCTGCTGGTGATCCTCTGGCTGCCGGCAGGGCTGGGTGCGGTGAGTGTCGTGCTGGCCCTGGCGCCGCTCATGGGTGCCCAATGGGCGCTGGGCCAGTACGCCGCACAGAAGCGGACCCAGGAGCAATCCTTGGAGTTGCTGGTGGCCGCCATCGAGTTGCGGCTCCCGCATCTGGTTGGCCATGCCGCTCGCGTGGGGCAACTCGCGGGACGCCTCGCGGAGCACCTCGGCCTCGGTGCCGCCGAGGTTCGCGACATCGAGCGCGCCGGGCTGCTCCATGACCTCGGCCAGATTGCCCTGCCACGGTCAGGCCCACGTCCCGCACCCCGGCCCGACGGCTCGACCCACGCTGGTCGCGGAGCCCAGATGCTCGTGGGTGTCGCCTTCCTCCGAGGTGCTGCTGCCCTCCTGGCCGGTGGCTCCCGCGTGACCGATCGACCAACGGGAAGCGAGATCGTCGCTCTCGCCGCGGCATACGACATGGCCGTGGGTGTCCACCAGCGAGATCTCAGCGTGGCCGAGTTCTGCCTCGAGTTCGATCCGACCCAGTCTCTTCCGGTCCGGCTCACCGAGGCGCTTGCCTGGTGTGTGGCCAGACCGAGATCCGGGACGAGTACGTGAGAAGGGCCTTTCGTCGGTTGCCCGCGGGATCCGTGGTCATCTCGCTGGCTCTCGTGGTTCTCCTGGCCAGCATCGCGACGGGATTCGAACAGACCGTGCGCGCGTGGGGGCAGGCCATGCCGTTGATGACAACCGTCTTCGTCCTCGTGCTAGCGGGTGCAGTCATGGAGATTCGCCTCCCCAGCGGACGGCGGCTGGCCCCGGTCGCCATGACCGCTGGTCTGTCGGCATCGGTCCTCCATGCCATCGACGGCTCTCCGGACTTCGATGTCCGCCCAGCCGTCGTGATCCTGCTCGTCGCGAGTGCCCAGCTGTTGGCGCTCCTCATCCGGCATGCCACGCCCTCGCTCGCTGCCCGCGTCGGCGCGGGCGTGCACACCGCATCTGCCGCTCGACTCCTCGGGATCGCCCTTGCCGTGTGGCTGGTCCGCAGCAGCATCGGCGAGCGCCGATCGTTGTGGGCTTGGGCTGCCGATGACTCCACCTCCCGTGTTCTCGTGGCGCTCGCCCTCATCGGGGTGTGCCTGGTCGGGCTTGCCCTCGAACGCACCCTTGCCGCCGCCGCGCGCGCACGCCGTGAGCACGCGCGACTGCGGGCTGCGCTCAGGGACGAGATGACAGAGGCGGCCCCCTTGAGTTTGGCCTTGGTGGTGCCCGCGCCCATGGCGGCCCTCACCGCACCCGTCGTGGGGGTTGCCGCGATCCCGCTGTCGCTGTTGCCCGTGGTCCTGATCTCCTTCTCCGTCGGCCTCTACGTGGGCGTCGGGGCGACCTTCCGCCAGACCGTCCGAACCCTGGCCAGGTTGACCGAGGAGGGTGGCTACACTCCGAGGCGGCATGCCGAGCGAGTGGCTGACCTCGCGAGGGCGACCGCCTTCCGTTTGGGGGTCAGCGCGCATGACGTGCGGTCGCTCGAGTTCGCGGCACTCCTGCACGACTTGGGTCAACTGGGTCTGCAGCACCCGATCCCTGCCGGTGCCACGGTCCTCGCTGCGCCCCATGACCAACAGACCATGGCCAACGATGGCGCCGCGATCATCCGGCACAACCCGGACCTCGAGGTGGTCGCGACGGTGGTCGAGGGCCAGGCCACCCCGTATCGCTCGGTGGTGGAATACGCCGTTGAGGTGCCCCTGACCAGCCGGATCCTCAAGGTCGCCAATGCCTTTGACGATCTCACTGGTGGACGGCGGGACACTCAGGCCATCACCTCCGCGATCGAGCGCATGCACCTCGGGCTGGGTTATGAGTACGACCCACGAGTGGTCATGGCGCTGGAGCAGGTCATCAACCAGCGCTGGACCACCCGTCGCTGAGCCCCGGGTAGCATCAACGGGCCCCCTTCCGACCTGATGAGGACACCTCGTGGAACGCCTCGAACCCATCGTCTTCAACGATGCCTGGGGCTCGCGCGTGTCCATCGCCAGCCTCCGAGGACTGCCGATCCCCAGCCCGGAGCCGGAGTCGGAGTTCTGGATGGGGGCTCACGAGGCCGGTCCATCCTTGCTGAAGGACCGTGATCACCTCGACCTGGCCACCTGGCTGGACCGCGATCCGGAGGCACTACTGGGCGCGGACACGGTCGCGCGTTTCGGACCGCGACTGCCCTTCCTCCTCAAGGTGCTCGCGCCCGGCAAGGCCATCTCGATCCAGGTCCACCCCACCGCCGAGCAAGCTCAGCATGTCCGCAGGACCCGCGGCCCCGGCACCTATGTCGATGACTGCGCCAAGCCGGAGTTGTTGCTGGCGATCGCCCCCTTCGAGGTCTTCATCGGTGTCCGTGACGCGGCCCAGGCCGCAGCCTTCGTCGGGCGTCTGGACGTGCCGGAGCTCACCGCAGCCCTCACGGCCTCGGCGGAGGCGAGCGACCCCATGCACGCCTTCCTGGACCACGTTCTGGCCACGCCCAGTCGCGACGCGCTCGCCCTCACCCGCGAGATCGTCGCGGCGTGCGTGCGCGTGGAGGCGACCGACGACGAGTTCGGGGACGCGGCCGCCGCGATCGTGCGCGTCGCCGAGGAACACCCCGATGACATCGGGCTCGCGGTTCTCGTCGCCATGTCCCACCGCGTGTTGCAGCCGGGCGAGTTCGTCGACGTCGCGGCCGGTGTGCTCCATTCCTACGTTCGCGGGTTGGGCATCGAGATCCTCGCCAACTCTGACAACGTCGTCCGGGCCGGCCTGACCGCCAAGGAGGTCAACACGGCCGAGTTGCTCCGGATCGTGGACACTGCGGCAACGGGTGTGGCTGGGCGAGCGCGCGAGGTGTCGCCCGGAGTGCAGGTGTTCGACTCGGCATCCGAGCAGTTCACCCTGCACCGGGTCGATCCGGCACACGCCGACGGCCTCCCGGGAGCTGGGTCGCCGCGCATCGTCTTCGTCCTGCGGGGGAATGTCCAGCTGTCCACCGCGGAATCGGAGTGCGTGCTCCGTGACATGGAGTCGGTGTTCGTCCCCTTCGGAGAGTCCGACGTTCGCGTGCGGGGCCGCGGCGAGGTCTACGTGGCCAGCGTGCCAAGACCACACGCGACCTGATCTGGCCTCACGTGCGGTCAATTCGGTCCCTTGCTGGCTCCACGGCATACGTGGCCGTCGTGGCAGTTGTGGAGGCACCTCGACACGAGGCGGCTGAAGGGCGCCACCCGCGATGGGTGGCGCCCTTCAGCAGCGCAGGGGGCTCAGGCCGACTGCGTCACTTCTTCGTCTCGGCGAAGATCTCGGCGATCCGGTCGATCTTGGCCAGCAGCTCATCGGCGACCGACTCGTCGAAGGAACCCTTCGTGCCGGAGGCGCCGGCGAGCTTGGTGGCCTCGTTGACGAGGGTGTGGAGCTCGGGGAACTTCTCGAAGTGCGGCGGCTTGAAGTAGTCGGTCCAGAGCACCCACAGGTGGTGCTTGACCAACTCGGAGCGCTGCTCCTTGATGATCGCGGCGCGGACGCGGAAGTCCGCGTCGTCGCTGTCGGCGACCTTCTTGCAGACGGCCTTGATCGACTCGGCCTCGATCCGGGCCTGAGCCGGGTCATAGACACCGCAGGGAAGGTCGCAGTGGGCACTCACGTCGGTGATACGCAGCAGACGGTCGAACATGTCACTCCTGAGGTCAGCGCCGGGTCGGCGAGGCGAACGGGTCACCACCCAACCTACCTCCCGAGGCGGTGGGCGAGGGCTCTGGGGAGCCGGGTCATGACCACCCCGACGATCGACGACTCAGGGACCGGACCGATATCGAAGGAGGTGACCCCCTCAGCGGCGTTGTCGGAGTCGATCCACCAACGTGACGGATCGCCGGGGTCGCGTCGAAGGAGGCGCTTGATCGATCGTGGCCGGCGCTCGCCGTGGCGGTCCGGAGGCAAGTCGAGGACCACGATCTGCCCGGGGCGCAGGACGAAGCGTGAGGTGACCACGAGGAGGTCGCCCTCGGTGTAGGTCGGGAGCATCGAGCGTCCTCGGACGCGGACCAGGCTCAGGGGAAGGACGAGCACGTGCTCATCCTGCGGCATGAATCACACGCGATGGCGCGCTGCGCCGTGGGATGATGGCCCGGCTGCGGTCACCCCTGCCGTCGGCATCGCTGATCGCCCACCACCTCGGGCGCACAAGGCCGGTGCCGCCCGCACCTCATCGATCTCGTCCAGGAGTCCTCCCATGGCCGCCGCGCCCGAGCAGTTTGCTTTCGACCCTCAGAGCCCGGTCTTCCGGGCGCACGAGGGCGGCAAACTCGGCGTACACGCCACCCAGCCGCTGCGGGATCGTGCGGATCTGGCGCTGCTGTACACACCCGGGGTGGCCGAGGTGTCGCTCGCGATCGCGGCCGACCCCACCTTGTCCCTTCGCTACACCGCACGTGGCAACACCGTCGCCGTCATCAGTGATGGAACCGCAGTCCTGGGCCTGGGCGACATCGGCCCGTTGGGTGCGATGCCGGTGATGGAGGGGAAGGCGGTCCTCTTCAAGCACTTCGCTGACATCGATGCCGTGCCCGTCGTGATGGAGTCGGGCACGGTCGACGAACTCGTCGAAGCAATCGTCCGGATCGCGCCCAGCTACGGCGGGATCAACTTGGAGGACATCTCGGCGCCTCGCTGCTTCGACATCGAGGAGCAACTCAAGGATCGCCTCGACATCCCCGTCTTCCACGACGACCAGCACGGCACGGCCATCGTCGTCCTCGCTGGCCTGATCAACGCGTGCAAGGTCCTCGACCGCGAACTCGCCGAGCAGCGGGTGGTGGTGGCCGGCGCCGGAGCGGCGGGAGTCGCCGTCACCAAGCTTCTCCAACGGGCTGGGGTCCGCGACGTCATCGTCTGCGACAGCCGGGGGATCCTGGCTCCATCACGGGGAGATCTCGGCGGTCACAAACTCGCGCTCGCCGCCTCGACCAATCCCCGTGGCATCCACGGAGGGCTCGGCGACGCGCTCGTGGAAGCTGACGTCTACGTCGGAGTGTCGGGCGGCACCGTCCCCGAGGCGCAGGTCGCGCGAATGGCTCGCGACTGCATGATCTTCGCGCTGGCCAATCCCACCCCAGAGGTCCATCCGGACGTCGCCCGCCGGCACGCGGCCATCGTGGCCACCGGACGCTCGGACTTCCCGAACCAGATCAACAACGTGCTGGCCTTTCCGGGGATCTTCCGGGGGGCTCTCGACTCCGGTGCTGGGCGAATCACCGAAGCCATGAAGTTGGCCGCAGCCGGCGCGATCGCAGCGCTGGTGCCAGTGCCGACTCCTGACGAGATCGTCCCCTCGGTCTTTCAAGAGGGCGTGGCCGACGCAGTTGCGGCCGCCGTCGCCGGGCTCGCCTGACCCCCGGCTCGGTCAGCGCGTGCGGGAGGCGAGCTCCGCGGCATACGACTGACATTGCCCCCACGTGGGAAGGAGACCGGCGTCGATCGCCTCGCGGAGCGAGGGCGCCGCCGAGTCCTTGGCGGACAGCAACGGCTCGATGCCCTCGGGCAGCGCGAGTCCGATCTCGGGATCGAGCGGGTGGATGCCGTGCTCGCCGGCCGGGTTGTAGGTCGCGGTCACGAGATACATCGCGGTCGTGTCGTCCTCGATCGCGCAGAAGGCGTGGCCCATACCCTCGGAGAGGTAGACCGCCTTGCGGTCGACCGTGTCGAGCACGACTGATTCCCACTGCCCGAAGGTCGGTGAGCCGACCCGGATGTCGACGATGTAGTCGACCAGGGCACCGGAGAGGCAGGTGATGTACTTCGCTTGGCTGGGCGGAACATCCGCGAAGTGGATGCCGCGGACGGTGCCCCGAGCCGAGACCGAGATGTTGGTCTGGACGAGGTCGGGTCGGTGACCGAGCTGCTCGGCGAGTTTGTCCCCTCGGAAGGACTCAAGGAAGACACCGCGACCGTCGGGGAACTGGCGGGGGGTCACGACGAAGGCACCCGAGATGGCGAGCGGGGTGATCTCCATCAGGAGATGCCTCGCTC
>Ga0116184_10000298_pt1 | contig 60536 bp, 6 predicted proteins | sample AD_JPNNA5_MetaG_FD_89886 | JGI IMG/M metagenome (GOLD analysis project Ga0116184, IMG submission 89886) | Active sludge microbial communities of municipal wastewater-treating anaerobic digesters from Japan - AD_JPNNA5_MetaG | ecosystem: Engineered > Bioreactor > Anaerobic > Digestate | place... | reverse complement strand
GGAGTCCGGCAGGCGCAGCACCCGCGCCATCTCCGCGGCCGTGGCGCCGCGCGCTCCCGCGAAGGTCATGGCCAAGGCCGTGTGAAGGCTGTGGGGCGAGAAGAAGAGATTTCCCTCGGCGGCGGCCAACTGTCCGTACAGATCGAGGGCGAACCGGTTGCCGGCCGCGGCGGCCGACCGGGCTTCGGAAAGATCGTCGGGCGCGGCGGCGGCGCCGAAGGCTACGGCGACGACGATCAACATGCTCGCAAAGGTCAAGCGCTTCATTCGTCCTGTCTCCTTGTGGGGCCTTGGGTCATTATAGACCGAATCCGTCGCGGGAAGTTCCCTGAGGGCGGCGCACCCGCTTCCTCCCACGCGGTTCAAGCCGCGGGTCGAGGACATCTTTGCGCGGCGGGTTCCGCGGCCCCGCCGCGGGCGCCGCCCGCCGTCTTCCCCGCGGGAAACAGGGGCCGGAGCCGGAAAACACGAGGGGCGCCGGCCCGCGCGCCGGCGCCCCTCGCAACCCACGACCCGGAAAATCAGGCTGCCCTACGGGGCCGGACATTGCGCCGGATAAGAGGCGCAGTCAAGTTGATCCTCCGTGGGATCGAGACCGCAGCCGGGGAACGGACTCCTCGGCGCCGGCCCATTGGAGTAGAGGTAGGCGAGCGTATAGATCGGATCGGCGATGTCGATGCTGCCATCGTCGTTGGCATCGGCCGCATCCAGACAATTCAGCGTCCCGTGCGAGAAGATGTAAGCGAGCGTGCGGACCGGGTCGGCGACATCGATCTTGCCGTCGGTGTTGGAATCGCCTCGCCTGAACCGCGTGCCCGTCTCCGTCACCTCCACCGTGCAGCTTGCCGGGGCGGCCTCGTAAGCGCCTATCGCGGGAACGACCGCAATGACATGCGAACCCGTCGCCAGGGCGCCGGAATCATAGCTCGTCGCTGCCCCGCCCAGCGTCGCAACAGTCTCGCCGTCGATCAGGATCCGGATCGACTCGTACACGACCTCGGCGGTCCACGTTACGTGCGCCGCGCCGCCGTCACCGGCCGTGCAGGCCACGATCGCCACCGCCGGCACGTACTCAATCTCGGCCGTGCACGGACCCGCTTCGGCCGTCAGGGCGCCGAGCCCGCCGGAAACCCGGTACACGTACGAACCAGGCCCGTCGACCGTGTCGACGTACGTCGTCGGCGCGCCTAGGAGGGTCGCGATCTCGCTCCCGTCGCGCGTGATCACGACCTGATCGTAGGCCCACCCGCTCGTCCACGCGAGATTGACCGTCCACGCATCGTCCCCAGGCACGCAGGCGACGTCCGCCGGCGGCGGCAGAGGAACGACCACCGTTCTCTCCGCGTCGGCCGCCTGCTGGTCCCCTATGAACGGCCTGACGGCGAAGGTGTGGCCGCCGGGAGCCAGCGGTTCGGTGTCGAAGGACGTGGCCGTGCCGGGCAGATCCGGGCTCAACGCCGTTCCGTCCAGGAGAATCGTGATGCCGTCGTAGGCGGTCGCATTCGTCCAGACCAGATGCGCCCGGCGGTTCTCATCCACCGTCGCCGCCGTGAAGGTCACCGGCGGCACGAAACCGATGCCCACCGTGCAGGACGTTTCGACGGAGCTCAGGCCGCCGTGCAAGCCGTGGAACGAGTACTGGTAGATGCCAGGACCGTCGACCACGTCGGTGAACGCCGTCTTTGCGCCGGGGAGGAGAAGCAGCGGCTCGCCGTTGCGGCTCACCTGGATGCTCGTGTACGTCCAGCCGTTCACCCACTCGCATTTGATAATCCAGCTGTCCGGCTGGTGGGTGCACACCAACTCGGCGATCGGAGGAAGCGGAGCCTGCGCGCTGCAGGCCGCGGCCGCGGCCGCGTGCGCTCCGATGGAAGGGATCACCTGGAAGCTATGCGCCCCGGGATTGAGCGCCGTCGACGCGTAGCTCCGCGCATCGCCGCCGAGGCTCGGCGTGACGGCCGTCCCGTCGATCACCACCGCGATGCTCGTGTAGGTGTCCGCGCCCAGGTCCCACGCCAAGCGCGCGATCCGATCCGCGCCGATGACGCACTGCGTGATCGCGACCGGCGGGACCCCGAGCTGCACCATGCACGGCGGCGAGCTTTGCGTCAGGCTGCCGAAAAACCCGTAGACCGTGTACTCGTACGTGCCCGGCCCCGGCACGGTGTCGGTGTAGGCGCTGGGGGCGCCGCTCAGCGTGTCGATCGCCGTGCCGCCCCGCAGAATCATGACGTTCTCGTAGGCGTAGCCGTTCTGCCATGCAAGCTGGACTTTCCACACGCCGCCCGCCGCGGTGCAGGTGAGCGCGGTCGGAGCGGGCAGCGGCAGATTGCCCTCGCACGCCACCGGCGCCGAGCTGAAGGCGCCGACCGCGGCCGTCACCGCGATCGTATGCGCCCCCGGCGCCAGCGCGGGGGTCACGAAGGCCGTGTGGGTCCCGGGCAGCGGCGTCGGCTCCCCATCGATATGAACGACGATCGCGTCGTAGTCGGCATGGTTCTGCCACGCGAGGCTGACGGTCAGATCGGCGTTGAAGACGCAGCCCGCCAGCGTGACTGGCGGGACGTAGGACGCTTGCACCGCACATTCGGCCGGTTCCGATGTCCGGCCGCCGAAAACGCCGCTGACCGCATAGGTGTACCCGCCGGGGGCCGGCAGGTCGTCGGTGTAGCTCACCGCCGTCCCGCTCAGGGTGCGGACGACGGCGCCGTTGCGGGCGATGACGACGTTGTCGTACGCCCACCCGTTCTGCCACTGCAGGTTGACCGTCCAAGCGTCGGGACTCGTCAGCTCACAGGCGAGCGCCGTCGGCGCGGGCACCGGCGCCAGCACGCCGCAGGTCTTGGCCTCCGCCGTGTAGGTGGCGGCGTCGACGGTGATAAACGGCGTTATCGTGAAGACGTGCGTCCCCGGGCTGAGCGGGGCCGAGCTGAAGGCAACCGCGTCGCCGGCCAGCGTCGAGTCGACGCCGTCCACCGAGACGGTGATGCCGCTGTAGGCCGCCGACCCGTTCGTCCAGGCCAGCCCAGCCACTTGGCCCGTTTCGATGGCGCAGGCCGTGATGCTAACGGGCGGCACGAAGGTGAACTCGACCTCGCAGGTCGCGGCGCCGCTGTTGTTGCCGTTGTAGACGCCGCACACCTCATAGACATGACGCCCGGGCAACGGGGCGGCATCCACGTAGGCCGTCGCGTCGCCGGCCAGCGTATCCACCAGGTCGCCGTCACGATACACCCTGATGTTCTCGTACGGCATGAGCGGATCGTTGGTCCACGCCAGCGCCGCCGACCACGTGCCGGCGATGGGCGTGCACACCAGATCCGCGGGCGGCACCAACACCTTGACGACCAGCACGGGCCGCTTCGCGGTCTCCGGGAACTCGCTGCTGGCGAAGTTGTAAATTCCCGCCACGTACTCGAAGAGCGGAGCGTCGGGACCGGAGGCTCCGTTCTGGGTGATCTTGAAGCCGAGGTTCCCCGCGGGATCATCCACCCAGGCCTGCACCAGATCGATCACGTCGAAGTCCACCCACGCGCCCACCGGATCCCGCGTCACGCAGGGCACGGCCGCGCAATAAGGATTCGGGAAAGTCTGGGGCGCAAAGGTCGTCGCCGCCGCGACGGGACCGACGTCGCTGTCGCCGCACGCCCCGGGAAGCTCCCAGTCCTCCTCGCCGTGACGGGCCGCATTCCACGTGACCTCGCCCGTAAGGGCGAGCCGGCCGTTCATGAAGTTGGGGGTCGGGGCATCCACGCCCGCTCCCTCGTTCCACACCCGCAGCGCCTCGCGGATGTAAAGATCGTGCGCCGGGGGATTGTAGGGCCCCGGCCCCCGGGGAATCGGACGGCTGTCGTTCGGGAAGGCGATGTCGCGCAGCAGGAAGTAGAGGATCGACAGCTTCGCGTCGACGACGACGGCGCCCGCGGGGATCGCCGAGACGTCGATGCGCATCAGTATGTCCTTCTGGTCGCCGCGATCGCCCCAGGGCTCGTTCTCCGCGAAGCCGGCCCACAGGCTGCCCTGTTCGAACTGCGGGTCCTTGCCCGTGTTGTTATCGCCCCCGCCGTAGACCAGAATGTGCGCATCCGCCACCACATCCGCCGCGGGGTCGAAGACGCGGCCGTTGACGACGCCGTCTTGAAAGGCGTAGCAGCTCTCGCCGAGGTTGAGCGCCGTGCAGTACACGGTGTCGGACCAGATGTGCTCGCCGCCGTGGATCTCCGCGGCCCTGACCCCGTAGGTCTTCCGCTCGAAACCGTCGGTCCAGCCCGGATCGGCGTCCGTGAACGCCACCGCCGCGCCGGTGAGCGTCGCGAGCGGCGTCGCCGGATCGGCGGGGCCGTATACCTCGACGGCGTCCCAGGCCGCGCCCGGGTTCCAGGTCAGCATCACCGCGCCGTCGGGCTCGGTCGCGCACTGCAGGTTACCGGGGGCCGCGACCGTCGGGACGTCCACCTGGATCGGATCCGCGGCGGCGCCCGCCTCCTTGCCGCCAGCGACGGCAACGACCTCGTAGGTGTAGGCACCCGCGGCGGGGACGGCGTCATCGTAGGACTCGGCCGCGGCCGACAGGCCCGAAGCGATCGTGGCGCCGTTGCGAAGGATCGCGATGGAATCGTAGGCGGCGCCGACGTTCGTCCATGTCACCTTCACGGCGTAGCCGTGCCCCTGAGCCTGCGCCGCTACATTCGCCGGCGCCTGCAGGGTTCGGACCACGAGCTTGGGATGCTTGGTGAGCTCGCCGTACTGGCTCGTCGCGAAGCCGTACAGGCCCGGCACATAGTCGAAATTGGGGTTCGGCGGAGCGTAGGTCCCGTTCTGCGTGATCTTCAACGCCAGGGTCGTGCCCCCGTCGGCGCAGGCCTGGACGAGATCCGTCACATTGAAGCGCACCCACGCGAAATAGACCGTCGGATCGAACATGGTCGTCGCCTGGGCGGTCGGCGGCGCAACATCGCTGTCGCCGTAGGCGTTGGGGATCTCCCACAGAAGCTGTCCGTGCCGCGCGGAGTTGAAAGTCACCCCGCCCGGATTCGACGGCCCTCCGTTCTGGTAGCCCCAACCGAACGCGTCGGACAGCACGGTGCCCTCGTTCCACTCCTTCAGCGTCGCGCGGGCATAGAGCGTGTGCGGCTGCGGAGCCGTGCCTCCCGGCGCCACATCCCGCATGTACAGATACCACACCGCCAGCTCCGCGCCGACGACGATGGTTCCCGCGGGGATCGCCGCGGTGTCGACCTTCAGGAAGATGTCCTTAAGATCGCCGTGGCCCACGCCCGCCAGGTCGCCTTCCTCCATGTAGAACCCGCCGCCGTTGTTCCAGTTTCTGAGGTTTTGACCGTAACCGACGAACATGCCGGTACTGGCATCCCCGACGACGTTCACAAGGTCCGCCGGCTCGGTGGACTCGCCGTTGATGACGCCTTCCTGGAACGCGAGGTAGCCGTCGGAAAGCTGCGCCGCGAAGCACGCCGCGGTCGCATAGGAACCGGCGGCGTTGATGCCCCTGATCCCGTACTCCTTGATGTCGTAGCCCGGGACCCAGCCCGGATCGAGATCCGTGTAACCGTCGGCCGAGCCCTCAAGGGCGGCGATGACGGCGCCGTTCCGCAGAATTTCGACGGCTTCGTAGGCGCCCGCCGTCCAGGTCACGGTGACCGAGGCATCCGCGTTGATCGAGCAGGCGGGATTCGCCGCCGCGGCGGGCGCGACAGCGGCGCAGGTCGCCGCCGGCGCGTTCTCCGCGCCCACGTAGGGCGTCACGGTGAAGGTGTGCGCCCCGGGCGCGACCCTGAACCAGCCCGTCCGCGGATCTTTCACTCCTGAGCCCGACTGGAAGGACAGCCAGGAATTGTCCGACCGGTAGCTCTCCGCGCTCCCGGCGACAGGCGATCCGGGGCCCGCCGTGCCGTCGATCAACACCCTGACGCCGTCATAGGCGCCGCCGTTGGTCCACTCCAGGTACGCGACCCCATCGCCGATGACGCAGGTGAGGTCGGCCACCGGCGGCACGGCGCCGGACGCAACGCCGGCCATCGCCGCCAGGGTCAGCAAGAACGCAAGAATCCTAGCCATGTGCCTTCTCCTTTCGCGTTGACAAGGGAACCGCCGGCGGAGACTCCTTCCTTGGTCGCTTCCGGGCAACTCCCTGCGGCGCGCACCCATCGCCCGCCGCGCTCAGACCATGAACACTCATTGTAGTTCGCGGCGCCCGCGAAAGCAACCGCGTGAAGCCCGCGAACGGCGATTTTCACCTCACAATCCCCGCTCGCAGCCCAGCGCATCCGGGGTTGCATCCGTTCCGGACTCCGGAAACGGCGGCGGCGGCGGCGGCCCCCCGCCGAACAGATACGCCAGTAGATACACCGCATCGGCGATGTTCAGAAAGCCGTCATCGTTCGTGTCGCACGCGTCGAGACAATCCACGGATTTCCCGCCGAAGAGATACGCGAGAACCGTCACGGCATCGCTGAGGTCGACGCGCGCGTCTTCGTTGGCCTGTCCGCGCACGAAGACGGGCGCATGGGGAGGAACGACTTCGATAAGCCCCGGGCGCTCCCGCACGACGGAAGCGCCCCCGTAGAACGCCGTCAGGCGCACCGTGTACACGCCCGGTTCGCGATACTCGTGGACCGGGTCGCGCGCCGGCGAAGCGGCGCCGTCGCCGAAATCCCACCGCCAGGATTCGACGGCGCCCGTCGTCTCGTTCGTGAACGCCACCGTGAGGGGCGCCTCGCCGCTCGACGGGAACGCGCTGAACTGAACCTCGGGTTGGGCCGCGGCGATGACCTCGATGTAGTCGGGCCGGTACGCCTCGACGGCGTCGTCGTCGTAGAACGCCGTGAGACGCACGGAATACACGCCCGGCGCCTGGTACGCGTGGGTCGGATCGCGCGCGGTCGAGAACCCGCCGTCGCCGAAATCCCAGTACCACGCCTTGATGTCCCCCGTGCTCTCATTCGTAAAAACGACCGCGAGCGGCGCCTCGCCGCGCCGCGGAGCCGCCGAGAAGGCCGCCACGGGGCGGGCGCTCACCGCGATGTAGTCGGCGCGCGCGGCTTCGGCGCTGTGGCCGCCCCAGCGCGCCGTCAAACGAACCGTATACAGGCCGTCGGCGGTGTACACGTGGCTCGGATCCCGCTCCATCGACTGGCCGCCGTCGCCGAAATCCCACAGCCACGAGTCCACAACTCCGGTAGTCTCGTTGCTGAACGCGACGGTGAGCGGAGCCCGCCCGGCGCGCACCGCCGCCGAGAAACCCACCACGGGCGAAGGCGCGACCTGCACGTAGTCCGTCCGGACGTGCTGCGCCGAACGCCCGGCGTACATCGCCGTCAGAGCCACCGTGTAGACGCCCGGCGCGAGATACTCGTGCGTCGCGTGCTCGTCGGTCGAACTCGCCCCGTCCCCGAAATCCCAGTGCCACGCCTCGGCGCCGCCGGTGGTCTGATTCGTGAAGGCGACGAAGAGCGGGGCTTGTCCGGCGACGACCGAAGCCGTGAACCGGACCAACGGCGCGGCATCGATGTAGTCCTCCCGGTAGCTGTCCCGCGACTTCGCCCCGTAGAACGCCGTCAACCGCACCGAGTACAGGCCGGCCGCGATGTACCGATGCACCGGGTTCGCCTCCGTCGACGTCGCGCCGTCGCCGAAGTCCCAGAGCCACGAGTCGACCCGGTCGGCATACGCCGTCAGGTTGGTGAACGCCGTCTGCAGCGGGACCGCGCCCGCGGTGGGCGACGCCGCGAAGGCCGGCTCGGGTTCCGGAGGCGGCGACACCTCGATGTACTCGGGCTTCTCGGCGACATCGCTGCCTCCCGGACCGGAGACCCGCAGCGTGACCGTGAAAGCGCCGGCTTGCTCGTAGGCATGCTCGGGATACGCCGCGGCGCTCGTCGTCCCATCGCCGAAATCCCACTCGTAGGTCGCCACCGCCCCGCCGCTCACGACGGGGAAAAAGCGCACCAGGAGCGGCGCCGCGCCGCCGCGCGGGACGCCGTAGAAATCCGCCTCGGGCGCCTCGGAGGCGACGACCGTGATATAGCCCGCTTTCTCCATGAACGCCGTCCCGCCGGGGCCGGTCGCCGTCAGGCGCACAGTGTACGTGCCCGGCGCCGTGTAAGTATGGACGGGGTTTTCCCGAGTGCTCGTCAGGTTGTCGCCGAAATCCCATAAAAACGACTGGACCTCGCCGGTCGTCAGGTTCGTGAACATGCTCGTAAGCGGCGCCGTGCCCCTCGTCGGCGCGGCCGTGAACTCCGGCACGGGCGGATCGGGCGGGATGTTGGGGATCTGGAGCACGAAATTGTCGATTCTTTGTTCGCTGGCCAGACTGCCGGTCGCGCCGGAGAACCCGAAGAACGCCTGGCCTGCGATGTAGCTGGGGATCTGGTGCTCCAGGACGCAGGCGGGCCCGTAACCCTGCGCCGGATTCGCGACGGTCACCGTCACTAACCCCTGCAGGCAGCCGACCTCGACATGGAATGTCCCGGTCCCCTTCAGCGGGACGGGCAGGTCGAAGGCCGCCAGGCTGTGTCCGTCGCCGCTGCGGCTGTCGTTGAGCGCCGCGTGGTTCCCGCTCGGGTCTCCGAAATCCGGGCTCAAGACCGTGTCGAACTCGACGGCGTAGCCGGTCAGCGCGCCGCCCCAGAACCCGAGGGCTCCGCCCGTCCCGCCCAGGGCCCCCTCAGCCGTCTCGTCTCGAATCCACAGGAAGGTCGCGCCCTCGCCGCCTTCCGGCCCGCCCGCGATCGTGAGATCGAGAAACGCCCTGAAATCGCCGCTCGGGAAGCGCGTCGTGTAAAACGCCGCCCCGGCCTGCTCCGCCTGCGCCGGCGTCAGGCGCAGCGTCCCGCCGCTCAGCGCCGCGCTGCCGTTGCACTGCCATTGTCCCGCGTGGGCGCCGCTGAAATCCTCGTCGATCAACGTCACCCAGGCCTCGCTCGTCGCGACCACGAGACAGCTCAACCCCGCGTGTTCGTATCCGCCCCACACCGAAGCGACCCGGAACACGTAGTAATCGCGGCCGCCGGGCAGCGCCGTCACGGTGGACACCGCCGTGCCGGGGAGCACCGCGATGCGCTCGCCGTCCCGGTACACCCGGACCTCCTCGTAGGCGGCGCCCGGGATCGTCCAGGCCAGGGCGACGGACTGCGCCGCGGCGTTGTAAGCGCAGGTGAGGTTCTGAATCGGAGGCGCCGACACGGCCGCGAGCTGGCCGCGCAGGTTCGCAATCCGGTTGCCGACAAACCGTTCCAACTCATCGACGTGGAAGTCGTAATCGTAGGGCGGCGTCTCGTTGTACGCCCCCCATTTCGCGCGATCCAGGAGCACATCGCCGCGGAGCTTCTCCCTGAGAAACTCGATCTCCGCGATCATGTCCTGCTGGCGGAAATGCGTGTCGAGGTGGCGCGCGACGGTGGCGTAGTAGCGCGCCCGGAAATCCAGCGTCCGGGCCAGCACGGCGTTGATGATGCCGTTCCACTTGAAGTCGCACTTCTGGTACTGCTGCGTCCCAAAGAGCAGGTGGTTCTCCCAGCGGATGACGTCGTTGAGAAGCCCCTGGGTCCAGTGGACGTCGCATTCCCAATTACGCCCGAAGGTCAGGTCGAGGTCCCACGGCAGCATGCTCCACCGCCGGCCGGATCCGTGGTAGTCCTGAAAGAGATAGTAGTTCTTGTGCGGGATGTCGGAGTTGTTCATGGCCGTGTTCGCCGCGAGATAGGCCAGGAACGGATCGATCTCCATGTGCTCGCCGGCGTAGGCGGTCATCGCCGCCCCGGAAAGCGTGTTGACCGCCGTGAGATACGCGCCGAGTTCCGCGATGCCCTCGGGCTCGGGGCCGACTTTCTGGACGAAGCAGCCGGTGCCGCTGTGCGCGTCTGCATCGCAGCCGGAGCCGCCGGCCTTGAAGAGCACCCCGCGCTTGTCGAAGCCGTTGCGATCGAGGTAGTCCTCGTTGGTCTGCTCCACGTAGGTGAAGAGGCCGTAGTACTGGCCGTTCATGTACATCGTCACCCACGTCACGTAGTTGCCCGCGCCGGGGATGATCTCGTCGGGCGCCCCGTCCTGCCCCGGCACGACCCGCAGCCCGGCGAGGCGGTGCTGTTCGTACCCGAGGTACTCGCGCATGAAGGTCTTGTCGCCGTAGGAACCGTTCATGTTGATCGCCCGCAGGCGCGATCCCGGCCCGCGGGCGGTGTTGTTGACGCGGCCGAAGACATCGAGCAGTTCCATGGGGTAGCCGCAGAACCGATGGTCCTTGGCGGGGAACTTGAATTTCCAGTTGGGCTTCGTCCAGTTCCACCAGGTGCGGGCGGAGCCGCCCCGGTAGCGCGCGGTGGCATTGTCCCAGACTTCGCCGTTGTACACGATCGTCGCCGGCACCATGAGGTCCGACGTCTTGTGGGCGTTGAGCCAGTCAAGATCGCTCGGCGCCATGAAGACGCAATGGAGGGGAAGCGCCCCCGGGGCCTGCTCGGGGTACACCATGTACCCGCACGCGGCGGAGGGATCGCCCTCCCGCGGAAAGCGCCGCACGTGCCCCGCCGCATCCCGGGCGGTGAACCAGTACTTGACGATGGTCCAGACGGGACGCGGCGCCAGCGTCGCGCCCCAGATTCCGTCGCCCGCGGCCTTGTCGCCGTGGTTGCCGTCGTCGAACATCGCGACGGAGGCCTCGCCGCCGCCGTCGTCGTAATGCAGCGTGACCGCGGCGACGCTGTCGTGATCGTCGCGCACACCGAGCCGGAAGCCGACCGCCTCGCCGGCGCGGGGCATGGCGGGCTGGTGAAAGATGAACCCGCGGTGGTCGGGATCGCCGGGATCGTTGGGATCCCCGGGATCGCCCGTGACGTACGGGTTGTGGAGGCTCGGGGGCGCATCGAGGCTCCACACGGCGTTGCGGCGGCCGGGCGTCTGCATGACGGGCTCGGCGGCGCCGTCGATACCGCTTCCCGAGAGCCTGATCCGAAGCCGCGCGTTCCCCGACAGGAACCTGACCCAGGCCGTGATGATGTAGGGGGCGCCCGCCTGGAGGCTCGGGCTCGCCGAGCACCTGACGCCGTTGGCGCCGCCATCGCCGGCCCCCGCGGCCACGATATGCAGACTTCGCGCGCCGCCGTGCCACCGGGTACTTTCCTGGAACGAGCCGGCGTGGTTGCCCGCGGCAATCCAGGGCGCGAGGCTCGCCCCCTCGAAATCGCCGGCGGCCAGGCGGTTGTCCCCGCCGCCCAGAGGCCGCAACTCGACATCGTCGACGAGGGCCTCGCCCGCCCCGCTCAGGTACAGATAGACGACGCTGGAGGTCGCCGTGCCGGTGAACTCGTACCGCAGCCATGTCGCCGCCGTCACCGCCTCCCAGTTCCCCGGCGCATCGTTCGACCAAAAGGGATTGATGCGCTGAAGCGATGCGCCGGTTCCGTCCGCGGCGGCGGGCCAGGGCGGCTCGTCATCGTAAGCAAGCGCTTCGACCGTGAGGCCCTCGGCGGCCGGCGGGACGGGGGGGAGCTTGAGGGTGATCTTCTCGCCGCCGTCGTCCAAACGTAGAGAAAACGGCCCGACCACGTTGCTGATGCCGTGCTCGGCCTGAATCCGCGCGGGATCCTTGGCGACCACAAGGTACGCGCCCGCCTCCAGGACGACCCCCTCGGAGAACGTGTAGTCGATGCCGTTGGAGAAATACCACCCGCCGAGATCCACCGGAAATCCGCCCCGGTTGTGCAGCTCAATGTACTCCAGCGCCTCGTTGTCCGGATCGCTCACCGGGCCCGGGCCGGGGTTGTACATGATCTCGGTGAAGACAACGTCCTCGACGTCCGCGGCGCCGGCGCATACGGCCGCGGCAAGCGCCATCGCGAAAACTGCATTCCGCAACCTTAGTCTCCTTTTGCCGCCGGAATCCGCGGTTCTACGCGCGCTTTAGGGCGCGTAGGCCTCGCAGCCCAGGGCGTCGTCGGTCGGATCGAATCCCGGTTCTCCGAAGGGCGGGGGCGGCTCCGGCCCCCCCGCGAAAAGGTACGCCAGCACGTACACCGCATCGGCGATGTCGACCACCCCGCTGTCATTGGCATCCGCCGCATCGAGGCAGGACAGCGTCCGCTGGCTGAAGAGATACCCGAGGATGCGCACGGCATCCCCGATGTCGACGCCCCGATCGACATTCGCATCGGCCCGCAGGAACGCCGTGCCGCATGCGAATGACGCGGAGTCGCAGAAGGTGTCGTTGCACACGCTGAGAACGGCGGTCCCCGCCGCGCAAGCCACGTCGTCGATGACGATGTCCCCCGTTTCCGTCAGCGTGAAGGGCACGGCGGCGCCATCGATGGCGACCGCGCTGTCGGAAAGGAACCCCGCGCCGCGCACGGTCAGCGTCGCGCGGCCGCCCGCCATCGCAACCTCGACGCCCGAGATGGCGACGGCCGGAACACAGGTGAAGGCGCCGTCGCCGCACAGGATTCCATTGCAGGCCTGCACCACCCGCACGACCCGCTCGGCGGAGGGCGCGGCCTCGATGGCCGCGTGGGCGTCGTCCACGATCACCGCGGCGACGCTCAGACCGTCCACGCGAAACTCGGTCTCGGGATAGAAACCGCCCCCCTCGATGGCCAAGACGCCGCCCGTCGTGACGGCGGGGCTGATCGCGGCGATGAACGGCGCGCCTCGGCACTGAAACACGGCGCCGGCGCACAGCGTCGCGTTGCAAGCCGTCAGCGTCCGCGGGCCTCCCGCGGTGCAGGCCGGGACCGTGACGAGGGCCTCCGTCGCGCTGACGACCGTGTATTCGACCGGGCCGCCATCGAGGAGGAACACGGTCTCGCCGGGGACGAATCCGCTGCCGCTGACCACGAGCACCTCGTCACCGGCCGTGCTGGCGGGGGTTACGGACGCAATCGCCGCTCCCGGCCAGCACTCGCATGACGCCTGGGCGCAAAGCTGTCCGTTGCAGATCTCGATGGCGTGGACCACGCGTGTGGCGCACGCCGGGATCGCCAGCGAGATCCAGGACTCGTCGTGGAACGTCACGGCCACCGTCTCGCCGTCGAGCGCGGCCGTCGTCTCGGGATAGAAACCCGAGCCGTGCACGGCGACGACGCCCCCGGAGCCGATCGCCGGATCGACGCCCGTGATCACCGGCGCGGCGCGGCACGTGAAATAGCCCTCGGCGCAGAACCCCCCGTTGCAGGCCGTGATGCGGCGATCGCCGCCCTCGGCGCAATACGGCACGGGCACGCGCGCCGTCGTGTCGGACACCACGACGGCGCCGGCGACCGGAGCGCCGTCGAGACGGAACTCCGTCACACCCGCCATGAACTTCGAGCCCTGCACGGTGAGTTGCTCGCCGCCCGCGGTGCTCTCCGGACTGATCGCCGTGATCGAAGGCGCGGGCCATGTGATCGTCAGCGTGCCGGGAACCACCGCGGCCATCACATCGAGGTTGGCGACGACGTAGGCGTTGAAAAGCGGCGGATCGCCGCGGCTCGCCGCCGCCAGCGCGATCGGCGCGGTTCGGGGAGCCGCCCCGCCGGCGAGGGCGCACAGGAAGCGGCCGATGCGCTGATCGACGCCCGCGGGAAGCGTCTGGCCCGCGTAGGGAGGAGCCCAGTCCATGATGAATCCGAAGGAGGCCCAGGTCGCATCGATGTGAACGCCGTGCCATTCGGGAATCACCGGGTTCTCATCCACCGCCGCGCCGGTCACGGTGTACAAGACCGCGTCGTAATCGAGGACGACGGTGGCCGCGGAGACTTCTTCCTGGTGCGTGAAGAAGATGGGGATGGAGAACGCGCCGGCATCGGCGGCCACCGTGACGTCGCCCGCGCGATAGGTTCCGGCAAACCCGGCGGCCGTGATTAGCGCGAGCGCCGTGCAGAGCCGCGTGATATCAATGGAACGACGCGCCGCGAAAACACGACCGCCTCTTCGCCGCATGAGACACCTCCCCTGTCTGCGCGACTCGTTCCCGCCTGACCAGACCAGTGGGCGATTGTAGCATGATCCCTCGCGGCGGACAAGAGGACGCGGTTGAATCAAAGCACCCGCATCGATAGAATGGCTAGGTACGAGGAGCCGGCAACATTTCGCAGCGCGCATTGCGCCGCAAGGGAGAAATCACATGAAACGTTCGCCGTACCGGTCTGCTGCCTGTCGGCACACACGTGCAGCGCGACGCGGCCTGCGCGCGCGCATGGCCTGCGCGGCGCTGCTGGCCGGCGCCGCGCTGCGCGGCGCGCCCGCCGATGTTTGCGTCAACGAGATCCACTACCGTCCCGCGGGCGACGATCAGGCGTTGGAGTTCGTCGAGCTCCACAACGCCGGCGGCGCCGCGGTGGATCTTTCGGGCTGGTCTTTCACGGGCGGGATCGCCTTCGTCGTGCCCGCCGGCACATGGCTCGAACGCGGCGGGTACCTGGCGGTAGTCAAGGATCCCGCCGTCGCCCGCGCCGTTTACGGCGCCGATGTGCCTATGACGGGCGGTTACACCGGTTCGCTCTCGGACGGCGGGGAGTGCATCCGCCTCGTCGACGGCGCCGGCCGCCTCGTCGAGGAGGTGTGCTGGCGCGATCGCGCTCCGTGGCCGGCCGCGGCCGACGGCCGCGGCGCGTCCCTGGAGAAACGCCGGCCGGACGCCGAGGCGGATTGGCCCGACAACTGGACGGCCAGTCTGGTCATCAACGGCACGCCGGGGGCGATCAACAGTTGCTGGCGGGCCAACCAGGAAACGCGTTTCATCCCTCTCGGCGCCGAATGGCGCTACTTCAAGGGCATCACGGATCCGCCCCTCGACTGGGCGGAACTCGGCTTCGATGACTCGGCGTGGAGCGTCGGCCCAGCCGGTTTCGGTTACGGCGATGACGATGACGCGACCGTGCTGGACGACATGCAGTTCATCAACGGCGTCCAACCCGGCTACAGCACCCTTTACATCCGCCGGACGTTCACGGCGGCGTTGACCTCCTACGTGCAGCTCTTTCTGGAAGTCAGCTATGACGACGGGTTCGCCGCCTACCTGAACGGAAACCAGATCCTGCGGCGGTGCGCGCCGCAAACCGCGGGAGGCTGGATTCCCTCGGACACCCTGGCGACCTGCGGCCACGAGGCCGTCGGCCACCAGCTCTTCGATGTCTCGAACGCCCTGCAGTATCTCGTCCAGGGCGAGAACGTGCTGGCCTTCGTGGGGTTGAATCTGACCCTCAATTCCACGGATTTCTCGCTGTCGCCGGGTTTTTTCGGCGTTCGCGACGTCGCCGGCATCGACGAGGCCATGGGAACGCTGATCGCGGAGCAAGCGATTCCGTGGGGAGCGATCTGGCGCTATGCCAAGGGAACCGAAGCGCCGCCGCCCGACTGGCAGCTCGCCGACTTCGACGACTCCGAGTGGCTCGAGGGTCCGGCGGGATTCGGGTACGGCAACGACGACGACGCCACGATCCTGGACGACATGCAGGGCTCCTACACGACGGTGTACATCCGCCGCCTCTTCGATCTGGGCGGCGGCGCCGACTCGATCAGACGCATCAGTCTCCACATCGACTACGACGACGGATTCGTCGCGTACCTCAACGGCGTCGAGGTCGCCCGCAGCGCCAACGTCACCGGATATCCGCCTTCCCACCGCGCCGTGACCACGACGAACCACGAGCCCGGCGTCCCCGAGGAATTCGACCTGAGCGCCGGGATCGACCTTCTGGTCGACGGCCCGAACTGCCTCGCCATTCACGGGATCAACTACACCCTCGGGAGCACCGATTTATCCCTGCACCCCGAGCTCGCCATCCTGCGCCTCGTCGGCGCGAACCCGCGGGCCCTGACCTGCCCGGTCAAGGTCAACGAGGTGGCGCCCACCACGGGCGCGGAGGAGGGCTGGATCGAGCTCTTCAATCCCGGCCCGGCGCCCTGGGATCTCTCGGGCTACCGGCTCGCGACGAGCGCGAGGGACACGCAGTTCTACGCCCTGCCCGAAGGCGCCGTGGTGGCGCCGGGAGGCTTCGCGGTCATCGAGCGCGCGGATTTCGGGGCGCCGATCCCCGCGGCCGGCGCCATCATCCTGTCCGATCCGGAAGGCATCATTTTGGTCGATGCGCGGCCGTACGACGTCGATCCGGACTCCGGCGGCGCCGCGGCGCGCCATCCCGACGGCCGCGGGGGACTGGACGTCGTCCTCGCCCCCACCAAGGGCGCTCCCAACGAAGCTCCGCCCGCCTGGGGGATCGTGATCAACGAGATCATGTATCACCCGGCCGCGCCCCCCGGAGCGGTCGAATCCGAGTGGATCGAGCTGCTCAACGCGGGAGCGGAGCCCGTCGACTTGACCGGCTGGCGCTTCACGCGGGGCATCGACTACGCCCTGCCGCCCGGCACCATCGTGCCCGCGGGGCATTATCTCGTCGTAGCGCGCGATCCGGCCCGCGTTCAGTCCGATTACGGCATAACCGGCGTCATCGGCGGTTATGCGAGCGGCTTGAAGAACGGCGATGAGAAGATCGTTCTACGCGATCACCTCGGCAACGTCGCCGACGAAGTCCACTATGCCGACGATGGGGAATGGCCGAAGGCGGCCGACGGCACGGGGCCATCCCTGGAGCTCGTCAACCCCGGCTACGACAAGCGCAGCGGGCAGGCCTGGGCCGCCGGCGCCGGGGCGGGAACGCCGGGAGCGGCGAACAGCGCCTTCAGCGCCGATGCCAAGCCCCTCATTCGCGCCGCGCGCCACCGGCCCGCCGTCCCCACGTCGCGGGACGTCGTGACGATCGCCTGCGAGGTCACCTGCCCCACGGCGGCGGTGGACGCCGTGGAACTGGCCTGGCGCATCGACGGCGCCGCCGAGTTCACCGTCGTCCCCATGTTCGATGACGGCCTGCACGGCGACGGCGCCGCCCTCGACGGCGTGTACGCCGCCCAGATCGGTCCGTTTCCCCACGGTACGATCGTCTGCTTCGCCGCGGCCGCCTGGAGCGCCACCGGCCGCTGGCGGGTCGTCCCGGCCGCCTGGGAGACCGATCCCTCGGTCACCATGCTCTTTCAGGTTCACGACAACCTTCCGGAGTGGGACGGCCCGACCTATCGGATCATCATGACCCAGGCGCGCCGCACCGCGCTGCAGACCCGCGACATCTACAGCGACGCGCTCCTGGACGCCACTTTCATCTGCGGCGATCGCATCCTGTACAACGCGGGGTTGCGGTACCGCGGAGAGCTTTCGCGCGAGCGCGATCCGAAGGGATACCGCCTGAACTTCTCCAACGACAAGCAATTCCTGGGAATGAAGCGCGTCAACCTGATCGGGTACCTCCCCGAAACGCAGCACCTCGGCATGACGCTCTTCCGTTCCAGCGACGTTCCGGCCCCGCGCAGCCGCATGGTGCGCCTGGTTTTCAACGGCCAAATCACCAACCGGTACGGGCACGTGGAGGCGGTGCACAATCAGTTCATCGCCCGGCGCTTCAAGGGCGACGACGAGGGGAACCTGTACCGCGGCGTGGAGGCGGCGAACCTCGACTATCGCGGCCCCGACAAGGAGAGCTACCGGCCGCACTACCACAAGCGGACCAAGGTGGAGCTCGACGACTACACCGACGTGATCGATTTGTGCGAAGCCTTCGCCAACACGCCGGACGCCGCTTTTACGGCGGCGATCCGGGCCCGCATCGATGCCGAGGAGTGGGCCCGGTTCTTCGCGGTTCACGCGGCGATCGCGACTCACACGGGGGGCGTCGCCTCCGACAACGGCAATGATTTCTACCTCTACCGCCGCCCCAGCGACAACCGCTTCGTGCTCATACCGTGGGACGTCGACGATAGTTGGCAGGTCGCGGACAGCCAAGAACGGCTTTTCCGCCCCTCGCTCCCGGCGATCCAGCGGTTCCTGATGCACCCCGACTTCACGCTCCTTTACTACGCGGCGCTGCGGGACCTCCTCGAAGTGCATTTCTCCGCCGAAGCCGCGACGGCGCGGATCGATCGGATCGCGCCCTACGTGCCCTCCGCCCGGGCCGCGGACCTGCGCGCCTACGCCGGCGCCCGCCGCGCCTTCATGGCCGCACAGGTCCCGACAACCTTCCAGGCCGCGATGGCGAGCCAGGGTTTCGTCCGCCACGACGACCTGTGGCGCTACTGGAAAGGCACGGAGGAGCCTTCCGAGGGCACGCTCCTCTGGACGACGCTCGACTTCGACGACAGCGCGTGGCTCGAGGGGCCGGGCGGCTTCGGGTACGGGGACAACGATGACAACACGATCCTCACCGACATGATCAACCGGTACTCGACGGTGTATATCCGGCGCGTTTTCGCCGTGGAAGATCCGGCGGAGATCGACAATCTCGTCTTGAGCGTCGTGTTCGACGACGGCTTCATCGCCTATCTGAACGGCGTTGAAATCGGCCGCGCCAACGCGCCCGGCGCGCCAGGCGCCTTCGTGCCGGCGACGGGGCTGGCCACGCGGGCCTGCGAGCCCGACGCGCCCGTCTCCATCCCCATCCCCGATCCCGCGGCGCTGCTGGTGCCCGGCGACAACGTGCTGGCGGTGCAGGGATTCAACGCGAGCCTCTCCAGCAGCGATTTCAGCCTGGCTCCGTCCCTCTCCCTCGGCGCGGTCATGGGCGAAGGTTGTCCGGGAACGCAGTACGTGGCAGGCGCGGAAGTCCTGGTCGAGGGCGTCGTATCCGTGGCCGACACCCGTTATCTGCAGCTCAACGGCGTCGATGCGCCGTACGATTACATCACCGGCCGGTTCAGCCTGCAGGTCCCCGTCACGCCGGGAGTGATGACCGTGACGGTCCGGGCCCTGCGGCCGAACCGGTCCGTGTGCGCGTCGAAGACGTTCAGCGTGGTCGGGGTGTCTCCCATCGGCGGAACGCTGTCCGCCGCCACGGCGCTCGACGCCGCCCGCAGCCCCTACTATCTCGACGGCACGCTCACCGTGCCGGCGGGTATAACGCTGTCCATCGGTCCGGGCGTCGAATTCATCATCGGCCCCAGATCGCTCTTCTGGATCGAGGGCTGCCTTCAGGCGGCCGGCACGCAGACGCACCCCATCCGGTTCAACCGCAGGCCGTGCACCGATTACTGGGGCGCCCTGTACTTCTCGAGCACACGCCAGGACAACCGGCTCGTCTGGTGCAATTTCACCTACGGGCGGGCCACCGGCGGCGCGAGCGCCGTCGTCACGGCGCGCTCCAGCAAGATCTTGATCGACAACTGCCTAATATCCCACGTGTATCAGGGCGAGGGCATCAACGCCTCCTCCAGCGCCATGGAAGTCCGCAACACCGAAATCTGCTACACCGGCGAGGGGGAGTTCGGCTCCTTCGACGGCGTGAGCATGGACGGGTGCAACCCCGCCGTCCTGGAATACTCCCACATTCATCACTTGTACGGCAAGGCGGACATGGCGGACATCAACAACTCCCGGCCGGGGTACGTCCGCTACTGCCAACTGCACAACGGGAGCGATGACGGCATCGATGTGGACCGCGGAAGCATCGTCGCCATCGGCAACCGCATCTGGTCGCATGGCGACCAAGCCATGAGTCTGATCGGACCGTACAAAAGCACCGTGGAGGACAACGTCATCTACGCCTGCACCTACGGCATCGCCCTGAAAGACAACCAGAAGGCGACGATCAACCACAACACGATCGTCGACTGCAGGACCGCGGGGCTGCGGCTCTACGAGAAGCATCCGGGCTACGGCGGCGGCCACGCGACGGTCCTCAACTCGATCATCCAGTTCAACGGCGCCGCCTACACCATGGACGCGGTGAGTTCGGCCACCTTCGATCACTGCGACGTCCAGCTCACGCCGCCGCCGCCCGGCGAGGGCAACTTCAACGCCGATCCCCTCTTCGTGAACCGCGCCGGGCGCAACTACGCCCTCACGGCCGCTTCGCCGTGCATCGGCACGGGCCAGAACGGGAGCGATATCGGCGCCATCCCCTACGCCGTCGTGCCGGTCGCCCCGGCGAACCTGCGCGTCGTCGGCTCGACGCCCACGAGCATCGCCCTTGCGTGGACGGACGCGTCCGTCAACGAGCAGGGCTTCGAGCTGTACCGCCGCGGGCCGGGCGAGACCGAGTTCTCCTTGCGCGCGACCCTGCCGGCGAACGCGACGGCGCACACGGACGCGGGGTTGGTTCAAGGCGGCACCTATGCCTATCGCCTCCGGGCGTTCAACGCCTACGGATACTCCAACTGGTCCAACGAGATCAGCCAGACGGCGGGCACGATCCCGCTGCCGCCCACGAATCTCGCCGTAACCGCCTTCGATCTCGACTCGATCGCGCTCGTGTGGGAGGACAACTCGACGGATGAAATCGGGTTCGAGGTGCATCGGCGCGGGCCGGGCGAGACGGTTTTCAGCCTGCTCCATACCACGGGCCCGAACCAGACCGCGTATCTCGATGACACCCCGCCGCTGCAGTCCGGCATGCTCTACGCCTACCGCGTCCGAGCGGTGGGGACGGGCGGCGCTTCGGACTGGAGCAACGAGGTCGTCCAGGAGACCGGCGAACTGCCGGCGGCGCCCAGCGAGCTGCGCGTCGCCTCCTTCGGCCTGGACTTCATCAGGCTGGCCTGGACCGACAACGCCTACAACGAGACGCATTACGCCGTCGAGCTTCAGTACCCTCCGGGCGCGCCGTGGCAGCCGCGCGCGTTGCTCGCCGCGAACACCACCGCCTACCTGGACGAGGACTTGGAGCCGGGAACCTACACCTACCGCGTCCGAGCGCAGAACGCCTCGGGGGCCTCCGAGTGGGTCGGCCCGATCGTCCAGACGACGGCCAGCCTGCCCGCCGCGCCGTCGGATCTTTCCGCCGCCAACGCCGGTTTGGACTGGATCCGGCTCACGTGGATCGACGCCGACGAGTTCGAAACCGGCTTCGAGATCGAGCGGCGCGGGGCAGAAGGGGGGTTCCAGCCCGTGGCGACGGCGGAGGCGAATGCAACCGCGTTCACGGATACGGGACTCGCCCCCGATACGCCTTACTGGTATCGCGTGCGCGCCGTCAATCCCTACGGCGCCTCGCCGTGGTCCGAGACCGCCGAGGGGCGCACCGGCCTTCTGCCCGCCGCTCCCGAGAACCTTCGCGTCATCGCCGTCACGCTCGACGCGCTCACGCTGCTCTGGAACGACCTCGCGGACAACGAGACCGGGTTCGAGCTCCAGCGCCGGCCGCTGGGCGGTTCCTGGGAGACCCTGGCGCTCCTGGCGGCGGACATCACGCTCGTCGTGGACGACGGGCTTCCGCCGGGAACGACATTCCAGTACCGCCTGCGCGCGGTGAACCAGTACGGGCCATCGGCGTGGAGCAACGAGGCGACGGGCAGGACGGGATCCCTGCCCGCCGCGCCGGCGGATCTCCAGGTCGCCGAAATCGGCCTCGATTATCTCGTCCTCGTCTGGCAGGATCGGTCCGATGACGAGATCGCCTTCGAGATCGAGCGGCGCGCGGGCGCGGAAGGCGCCTGGCAAACCGCGGGGACCACCGGCCCCGACTCCACCACCTTCCTGGATCAGAACCTTCCGGGGGGCACGGACTTCGTCTACCGCGTGCGGGCGCGCAACGGCTTCGGATATTCGGACTACTCCGGCGAGGCGGCCGCCCGGACCGGGACGATCCCGGCGCCGCCGTCGGCCCTCAGGGAGACCGCCTGGAGCGCCGCCTCCATCGCCCTCGCCTGGGATGACAACTCCGATGACGAAACCGGGTTCGAGATCCGGCGCCGGCGCGGGCCGGAGGGGCCCTTCGCCATCGTCGCCACCGTGCCCGCCGGCGCGACTTCCTGGACCGATGCCGACGTGACCGCCGGCGGGATCTACACCTACCACGTCTACGCCTTCAACGCCTTCGGGAACGCCGGCGCGGCGGAACCCTTGACAACCTGCGCCGGGATCAAGCTTCTCGCGATCTCCCGCCGCACCGGCAGCATCGACGGCGGCGAGGCGATCACGCTGAACGGCATCCACTTCCGCGCGGAAACCGCCGTGCGCTTCGGCGATGTCCCCCTGGCCGGCGCGACGTATGTCGACGGCGGCACCATCGCGGGCGCGGTTCCGCCGGGGCGGCGCGTGGGACCCGTCGACGTCGCCGTCGCCGACGGCGTCTACGGCGATGCGCTTCCGGCGGGCTTCCGGTACGTGCTGAATCTGCGGCGCGGCGATGCCAACGGCAACAACCTGATCACCATCGCCGATGCGGTCGCGCTCCTGGACCATCTCTTCAGGAGCGGCCCCGCGCCTTACTGCCCGGCCCTCGCGGATGCCGACGGCGACCACAAGCTGACCATCGGCGATGCGGTCTTTCTCCTGGCATACATCTTTCACCGGGGGCCGGCGCCGGAATCTCCGCGGGTGGATTGCGAATAGGACGAGCGGCGGCGCGGGAGCCGCCGGGCAAGGAGCACACGAAATGACGGGCATGCGCCGCAGCGGGCTGCGTCTGGCGGCGATTCTCGGCCTCGCGAGCGCCGGCGCGTTCGCCGCCGATCCGCCGCCGCGCGTGGTGATCAACGAGATCATGTACCACCCCGCCGACCCCAATCCTCTCGCCGAGTTCGTCGAGCTTCACAACGCCGAAGCCGTGCCGGTCGATCTGTCGGGCTGGCGTTTCGCCGAGGGCATTGCCTTCACCTTCCCCGAAGGCGCCGTCATTCTGCCCGGAGGCTATCTCGTCCTCTGCGCGGATCAGGACATCTTCGACGCCGTTTACGGCGCGGGGCTTCCCGTCGCGGGCCGGTACGATGGCAGGCTGAGCAACAGCGGAGAGGAGCTTCTGCTTCTCGACGCCTCCGGCCGCAAGGTGCAGGAGATCCACTATCTCGACGAGCTGCCGTGGCCGCCCGAGGCCGACGGCCTCGGACCGAGCCTCGAACTGGTCGATCCCGCCCTCGACGTCGATGACCCCTACAGTTGGAAGGCCGCCGCCGGCGGGCCGACGCCGGGCCGCGTCAACTCGGCGGCCGGCCAGCGGCTCCCCCTGAGCATGGCCGACGCCCATCACGCGCCGGACAAGCCGCAGCCCGGCGCCGAGGTCGCGATCACCGTCCGCGTCAACCACACGGCGCCCGTCGCCGCGGTGGACCTCATGTACGAGGCGCTGGGGCCGAACGACAACGCGGGAACGGTCTTTCAGATCCCAATGCGCGATGACGGCGTGGATCCCGACGCGGCCGCCGGAGACGATATCTGGTCCTGCCGGCTGCCGGGACTGCCGGCCATGACGCTGGTCAGGTACACGTTTCTTGCCCGAGACGCCGGCGGCGTCACCGCCGTGTTTCCGCATCCGGGAGCCGCCACGCCGAACCGCGCCTACTTCGTCGCGGACTACGTCGTGCCCGACGCCATCAACCTGTGGTGGATCGTCATGACTCCTCGGGCCCTGGCCGACCTCAACTCGCACGTGTTCACCAACGAGCTGGAGCCGGCCGCCTTCGTGTCGGACACCGGCAAGGTCTACGATCGCATCGGCATCCGTTATCGCGGCTACTGGGCCCGCCACTACGCCAAGAAATCCTGGAAGCTGGTCTTCAACGGCGACCGGCTTTTCCGAGGCCGGAAGCGGATCAACCTCAATGCCACCATGTACGATCCGGCCGGCTTTCGCGAGCATTTCGCCTACCAGCTTTTCAAGGATCTGGGAGCGCTGTACTGCGACACGGAGATGGTGCGCGTCCACTGCAACCGGCCCATCGGCTCCCACAACCCCTTTCTCGGCCTCTTCACCGCCATCGAGCAGGTGGACGCCCGTTGGGCGCGGCGCCGGAATCGAGACGGGGCGGCGGTTTACAAATCCGACAGCAACTCGATCCCCAATTCGGGCGATGAACGCTATGAGCCCGACCCGGCCGTTTACGCCCTCCACTACAATAAGGCGACCCGCGAGAGCGAACCCTGGGACGACTTCATCGACTTCACGCGCGATCTGGACGAACTCTTCGGAGCCGATGAAGCCGCCGTGAAGGCCTTCTTCGAGGCCCGCGTCAACCTGGCGGGCTTCTACCGGTGGATGGTGGCCAATGCCTGCATGCAGAACTGGGACGCCTTCAACAAGAACCACTTCATGGTGTTCGACGAGGCCGGCTCCGGGAAATGGGAGATGGCGCCGTGGGATTGCGATCGGGTCCTGGGCGACATGTGGGGCGCGGACGGCTACGGCGAGTACAAGCTGACGCCTTTCCTCGGCCGGCGGCACGATCCGGGGACGACGGGTTGGAACCGCGTGATCGACCGGTTCTTCGCGGTGGAGGAATTCCGGACCGAGTTCCTGCGGCAGCTCGGCGAAGCCCTCGCGACCGATTTCACCGAGGAGCGCTGGCTGCCGCGCATCGACGCGCAGGCGGCGGCCGCCGCCGCGGCTTCCAGCCTCGACGATCTGAAGTGGGGCGGCAATTGGACCGCGGGCGTCGCTCAGATGCGGCAGTACGTGACAAACCGGCGCAACTGGCTGCTCCAGACCTTCTTTCCGGGGACGCCCCCGGAAACGCCCGTCAACGCGGCGCCCGCCGATAACAGCGTCGTATGGCGCCTGCCCTTCACGCTCTCGGCTTCGCCCTTCGCCCATCCTGAAAGCGGCGCGACCCACTACTCGAGCCGCTGGCAGATCGCCCGGGAAACGGATGACTGGCAGGATGCCGCCGTCGACATCGTCTCGGAGACCGCGCGCACCTCCCTCACCGTCACGCTGCCCGTCTTCGCGGCCGGCGCGCGCTGGAAGTGGCGCGTGGCCTACACCGCCTTCGGCCGGGGCCCGTCGGCGTGGTCGGCGCCGACGACCTTCGTTCTGGCGGACCTGGGCTACGTGAACTCGCCGCTCAGCCTGGCAGGCGCCGCCAACGTCGATGTCGTCCTCAACGCGGGCGACGCCTCGAACGATCCCTTCGACAACGCGGCGCTCTTTCTCATCGAGGATGGGTATCTGGGCGGGCGCGGCCTGCCCACTTCGCGGCTGATCGGCGATTTCGTGCTGAACGATTACAGCGGCCCGAACGCCGTGCGCTGCAATCGGCGGGGCGCGTACCGCTACGACATCGCGATCCCGGTGCCCCCCGCCAGGTACCTAGGGCTGGAGTTCCTCGCCGCCGCATCCCCGGGGGATGCGAGAGTGCAGGTCAGGCTCGCCTATCAGGACGGCTCCACGGCGGACGGCGCCGTCCAAACCGATGACTGGTGCGACGACACGCCGGAACGGGGGATCGGCGGCCCCATGACGGAGAACCTGCGGCAGGCCATCGACGGCATGGACCGCTACGGCCCCGACGGCATCGAGCGCATCGGCGACGTGGGGCTTTTCGTGTGCCACGTGCCGGCGAATCCCGACAAGGTGCTCCAGTCGGTGACGCTCCTGCCCAACGGCGCGCAAAGCTGGTGGTTCAACAGCGATTTCACCCAGTGGAACCTCATGGCCCTCAACGGCGCGGCCGTGGTCTCCACGGTGAACTTCGAGGCGGCCCCCGCCGCGGGGCCCGCGCCCCTCGCGGTGGCCTTCACGAACCGGTCCTACGGAAGCGACCTGACCGGTTTCCTTTGGTCCTTCGGCGACGGCCGGACCAGCACCGAGGTCTCGCCCGCGCACAGCTACGACGCCCCGGGCAGATTCACGGTGACCTTGACGGCGCAGCGGTCGGCCGGCGGGCCGCTCGTCGCGGAGAAGCGCGATCTGGTTCTGGTCGATGCTCCCATCGCCGTGGATTTCGCGGCGGTCCCGTCCGGCGGCGAAACGCCGCTTTCGGTGGCCTTCACGAATCAATCCACCGGCGCGTCGATTCAGAGCTACCGCTGGGAATTCGGCGACGGCGCCGCCAGCGACCTGCGGCACCCGATCCATGTCTACACGGCGCCCGGAGTCTATACGGTCGCCCTCACGGCCTTCGGGTACGGCGCCGTCGAACGCCGGGAAAAAACCGAATTCATCCGGGTCTTCGAACCTTCGCACGCCGATTTCGCCGCCGACGCCCGCGCGGGAGCCGCGCCCTTCACCGTTCACTTCACGAATCTCTCCCAAGGAGAGAACATCGCTGGTTTCCTCTGGGATTTCGGCGACGGCGAGGCGAGCCTGGAGCGCGAACCGGTCCATCGGTACGCAACACGCGGCTCCTACGCGGTCCAACTGACGGCTTTCACGAAATTCGGAGACGACCTGGTCGTCCGCAAAGCCGACTACATCGTCGCTGAAGACCTCGCCGTGGACTTCGGCGCCGAGCCCGCGGCGGGCGAGGCGCCCCTGGACGTCGCCTTCACGGTGCGGTCCTCCGGCGTCGATGTCCTGGCGTATGCGTGGGACTTCGGCGACGGCGCCGCCAGCACCGCCCGCGATCCGGTCCATACCTACCAGGCCGCGGGAGTCTACGATGTCACCCTCGAGGTCTTCGGGGCGGCGGCGCGGTCCGCGACGCGGGCGGAGGGCCTCGTTCAGGTCTTAACGCCCCTCGCCGTCGACTTCACCGCGGCGCCCCGCGAGGGCGCCCTCCCCCTCGCCGTCGAGTTCACGCCCCTGGTGAGCGGCCCGGCGGTGGAGCGTCTGCAATGGGATTTCGGCGACGGGTCCCAGAGCGCGGAGGCCAACCCGACGCACGCCTACCGCGCGGCGGGCGCCTACACGGTGAGCCTCACGGCCGCGGCCGAGGGACGGGAGAAGACCGCGATCAAACCCGCGTACATCGTCGTCCGCTTTCCGCCGGTATTTCTCCGCGGCGATCCCAACGAGGACGGCCGCGTGGATCTCTCCGATGCGGTTTCGATCCTGCGCATGCTGTTCGGCGGCCGGGCGCTTCCTGCCTGCGAAGACCGCCTGGATGCAAACGACGACGGGCAACTCTCTATCGCCGATGCGATCCACGTGCTCGCCTATCTCTTTGCCGGCGGCCCGGCGCCGCCGGCTCCGTTCCCCGTCGAGGGGCTGGACGCCACTGAGGACGCGCTTCGCTGCGATGGATAACGCCGCCGCGCCGGGGCGGCTCCGGAAGGAGTAGTGACATGAATCGCATGTGCCTGTTTGTCGCGCTGTGCGCCCTCAACCTTCAGGGGAGCGATTTCGATGTTCTCGTGAGCGAGATTCACTACAATCCCCTGGGGAGCGACGACCGCGGCGAGTTCCTCGAACTTTTCAACCGAGGGCCGACGCGCGTCGATCTCTCGGGCTGGTACTTCGAGGCCGGCGTGGACTTCACGTTCCCCGCGGGCGCGGTCCTCGATCCGGGCCGCCGCTTGGTCGTGGCCGGCGATCCGGCTTTTCTCGCGGCGCAGGGGGTCGCGGACGTGTACGGCCCCTGGGCGGGCAGGCTCGACAACGACGGCGAGCTCATCATCCTCAACCGCGCCGACGGCATGCAGATTGATTTGGTCTCCTACGGCGACGGCGGGCTGTGGCCGAGCCTTCCCGACGGGAACGGTCCTTCGCTGGAACTCGGCGATCCGAACGCCGACAACGAACTGGCCGAGGCCTGGCACGCGAGCGCCGTCGTCGGCGGGACGCCGGGGTGTGAAAACGGCCCCCCCGCGCCGCCTTCCGCCGTCCGCATCAACGAAATCGGAACGGCGCCGGGCGCCGGCTGGGTCGAGCTCTTCAACACGGGCGGCGCGCCGGTCGCGCTCGGGGGCTGCACGGTCGCTCGGGCGAACGTCCCCGGCGCCAGAACCGTGCTTCCGGAGACCGTGATCGCGGACCGCGCCGTCTTCCCCTTGACTTTCGAGGTTCGGCCGGGCACCGACCGCTATCTTTTGCTGGGGCCCGACGGAGCGACTCTGCTTGACTGCATCGAGCTGCGGCTGCCGCCCGGAACGGAAAGCTCGGGCCGCTTTCCCGACGGCGACGACGAGGTCTACGCCTTTGCGACCGCCTCGCTCGGACTGCCGAACGCGTCGCCCGTCAACGATGATGTGTATATCAGCGAGATCATGTACCGGCCCATGTCGATCGGATCGCCCCCGGTCGAGCCGCTGGGGCTGGAATACATCGGCATCGCCAACCGCGGGACTTTCGCCGTCGATCTGACGGGCTGGCGGTTCACCCGAGGCGTCGACTTCACTTTTCCCGAAGGCGTGGTCCTGATGCCCGGGGCCGAGCTGATCGTGGCGAGCAACGTCGAAATGCTGCAGGCGGCCCACCCCGGCCTCAGCGACGTGATCGGCCAGTGGACGGGCAAGCTGCGCAACTCGGCGGAGAAAATCGTTCTGCGCGACGCGCGCGGAAACCTCATCAACCGCGTCCGATACGCCGACGACGGGCCGTGGCCGCGGGAAGCCGACGGCGGGGACGCGGCGCTTTGCCTGAAGACCAGCCACCGCGCCATCGACAACGGCTACGGCCAGGCATGGGAGGCCGTCCCGGGCGGCACTCCCGGAATACCGCCATCCGACGCCGCCGTTGCGCCGCTTGTCGTCGATGTCGCCCACGATCCGCCGGTGCCCCGCTCGAGCGATCGGGTCGCCGTCACCTGCCGCGTCATGGACTCGGACGCCGTGACCTCCGTGACGCTCCAGTACCGCATCGACGGCGGCGGCTCCTACTCCATCGCCATGCGGGACGATGGAACGGGACCCGACGCCGTTCCCGGCGACGGCCGCTGGGCCGCCGAGATCGGTCCCTTCGCCGCCGGCGCCGTCGTCGCGTTCCATATCGTCGCCGTCGATGCGACGGCGCGCACCACCGACGCGCCCGGCGCCGGCAAGGATTTCCTCTTCGCCTGCGACAACGCGGCGCCCCCCGCAAACGGATCGCGGCACTGCCGGATCATCTGCACCCAGGCCACCTGGAACCTCTTGAACGCCGACATCTGGAGCAACGAGCTCCGCGACGCCACCCTGATCGGCGCCGAGAAAGAGGTCCGGTACAACGTCGGCATCCGGTTCCGCGGCTCGAGCTCGCGCCGCCTCAATCCCAAGAGCTACCGCGTGAACGTCCCAAACGCCGACCCGTACCTGGGTTTCAAACGCATCAACCTGAACTGCCTCAACATGCAGAGCCAGCTCCTGGCGACGGATTTCTTCCGCCGCGCCGGTCTGCCGTGCAGCCTCGGCTGGGCCGTCAACTTCTGGATGCGGGGCGCGTGGAATCAACGCTATATCTGGCTGGAGGCCGTGGACAAGGAGTTCCTCACCCGGTGCTTCGGCGGCGCCAATGACGGCGGCATCCTCTACCGCGGGTGGGAGAGCGACGAGCTGTATCGCTCCGCGGGTTTCACCTACTACGGCGAGGATCCCGAGAGCTACCGGCCGCTTTACGAGAACGTGACCGGAGACTGGGATCACGACGACTACCGGGAGGTCATCGCCCTGTGCAAGGTCTTCGCGCCGGAGTTCACCTCCGATGCGGACTTCGCCGCCGCCGTGGAAGCGAAGGTGGACGTCCGGCAGTGGCTGCTTTTCTTCGCCGCGCAGGCCTGCATCAGCAACAACGAGGCGGGCATCTCCACCGATCGCGGCGATGACTTCTTCTTCTACCTGCGGCCGAACGACGGCCGCGCCGTTCTCATCCCCTGGGATTTCGATTCGTGCTTCTCCTCGGCGACCGAGAGGCTCTTCCGGCCCACGGTGGCGGCGATCAACCGCTTCCTGACCCATCCCGCCTTCGCGCCGCGGTTCTACGAGGAGCTCGAGAAGCTGGCGACGGGGCCTTTCTCCCACCTGGAAAACCGGCGGCGCGGGGGGCTGATCGCCGGCATGTACCCTGCCGCCACCTGGGACGGCATCGAGTCCTTCATGACCCGGCGCCTGGGCTACATCCGCGATTGCATCCCGACCGCGCTGCGAGGCGGAATCGCGGAGATCGGCGAACCCATGCTCATCGCCCAGGGCGATTTGTGGCGGTATTTCAAGGGAACCGAGAATCCCAGCGGCGGCGATTTGAGCTGGACCGCCCTCGATTTCGATGACAGCGAGTGGCTCGAGGGCCCGAGCGGCTTCGGCTACGAGGATCTCGACGATGCCACCGTCCTCGACGATATGCGGGGCCGCTATTCCACGCTCTTCATCCGGCGGAAGTTCACCGTCGCGAATCCCGCGACGATCACGAGTCTCACCCTGCGCATGGACTGGGACGACGGTTTCGTGGCCTACCTCAACGGCCAATTGGTGGCGAGCCGCGTGGCGCCGAGCGGCATTCCCCAATACACCTGGCAGGCGACCGGCCACCACGAGGCGGGCATCCCCGAGAACATCAACATCTCCGGCAGCCTGGGACACCTGCGCGCCGGCGACAACGTCCTGGCCATCGTCGGCCTGAACTACGGCATCGAGAGCACCGATTTCTCCCTCATTCCGGAGCTCGTCCTGCCGCGGCAGGACGAGCTCCGGAATGAGGGAGAAATCGGTGCTCTCGATGCCGTAGTTCAGGCCGACGATGGCCAGGACGTTGTCGCCGGCGCGCAGGTGTCCCAGGCTGCCGGAGATGTTGATGTTCTCGGGGATGCCCGCCTCGTGGTGGCCGGTCGCCTGCCAGGTGTATTGGGGAATGCCGCTCGGCGCCACGCGGCTCGCCACCAATTGGCCGTTGAGGTAGGCCACGAAACCGTCGTCCCAGTCCATGCGCAGGGTGAGACTCGTGATCGTCGCGGGATTCGCGACGGTGAACTTCCGCCGGATGAAGAGCGTGGAATAGCGGCCCCGCATATCGTCGAGGACGGTGGCATCGTCGAGATCCTCGTAGCCGAAGCCGCTCGGGCCCTCGAGCCACTCGCTGTCATCGAAATCGAGGGCGGTCCAGCTCAAATCGCCGCCGCTGGGATTCTCGGTTCCCTTGAAATACCGCCACAAATCGCCCTGGGCGATGAGCATGGGTTCGCCGATCTCCGCGATTCCGCCTCGCAGCGCGGTCGGGATGCAATCGCGGATGTAGCCCAGGCGCCGGGTCATGAAGGACTCGATGCCGTCCCAGGTGGCGGCAGGGTACATGCCGGCGATCAGCCCCCCGCGCCGCCGGTTTTCCAGGTGGGAGAAAGGCCCCGTCGCCAGCTTCTCGAGCTCCTCGTAGAACCGCGGCGCGAAGGCGGGATGGGTCAGGAAGCGGTTGATCGCCGCCACCGTGGGCCGGAAGAGCCTCTCGGTCGCCGAGGAGAAGCACGAATCGAAATCCCAGGGGATGAGAACGGCGCGGCCGTCGTTCGGCCGCAGGTAGAAGAAGAAGTCATCGCCGCGATCGGTGGAGATGCCCGCCTCGTTGTTGCTGATGCAGGCCTGCGCGGCGAAGAAAAGCAGCCACTGCCGGACGTCCACCTTCGCTTCCACGGCGGCGGCGAAGTCCGCATCGGAGGTGAACTCCGGCGCGAAGACCTTGCACAGGGCGATGACCTCCCGGTAGTCGTCGTGATCCCAGTCTCCGGTCACGTTCTCGTAAAGCGGCCGGTAGCTCTCGGGATCCTCGCCGTAGTAGGTGAAACCCGCGGAGCGATACAGCTCGTCGCTCTCCCACCCGCGGTAGAGGATGCCGCCGTCATTGGCGCCGCCGAAGCACCGGGTGAGGAACTCCTTGTCCACGGCCTCCAGCCAGATATAGCGTTGATTCCACGCGCCCCGCATCCAGAAGTTGACGGCCCAGCCGAGGCTGCACGGCAGACCGGCGCGGCGGAAGAAATCCGTCGCCAGGAGCTGGCTCTGCATGTTGAGGCAGTTCAGGTTGATGCGTTTGAAACCCAGGTACGGGTCGGCGTTTGGGACGTTCACGCGGTAGCTCTTGGGATTGAGGCGGCGCGAGCTCGAGCCGCGGAACCGGATGCCGACGTTGTACCGGACCTCTTTCTCGGCGCCGATCAGGGTGGCGTCGCGGAGCTCGTTGCTCCAGATGTCGGCGTTCAAGAGGTTCCAGGTGGCCTGGGTGCAGATGATCCGGCAGTGCCGCGATCCGTTTGCGGGGGGCGCCGCGTTGTCGCAGGCGAAGAGGAAATCCTTGCCGGCGCCGGGCGCGTCGGTGGTGCGCGCCGTCGCATCGACGGCGACGATATGGAACGCGACGACGGCGCCGGCGGCGAAGGGACCGATCTCGGCGGCCCAGCGGCCGTCGCCGGGAACGGCGTCGGGTCCCGTTCCATCGTCCCGCATGGCGATGGAGTAGGAGCCGCCGCCGTCGATGCGGTACTGGAGCGTCACGGAGGTCACGGCGTCCGAGTCCATGACGCGGCAGGTGACGGCGACCCGATCGCTCGAGCGGGGCACCGGCGGATCGTGGGCGACATCGACGACAAGCGGCGCAACGGCGGCGTCGGATGGCGGTATTCCGGGAGTGCCGCCCGGGACGGCCTCCCATGCCTGGCCGTAGCCGTTGTCGATGGCGCGGTGGCTGGTCTTCAGGCAAAGCGCCGCGTCCCCGCCGTCGGCTTCCCGCGGCCACGGCCCGTCGTCGGCGTATCGGACGCGGTTGATGAGGTTTCCGCGCGCGTCGCGCAGAACGATTTTCTCCGCCGAGTTGCGCAGCTTGCCCGTCCACTGGCCGATCACGTCGCTGAGGCCGGGGTGGGCCGCCTGCAGCATTTCGACGTTGCTCGCCACGATCAGCTCGGCCCCGGGCATCAGGACCACGCCTTCGGGAAAAGTGAAGTCGACGCCTCGGGTGAACCGCCAGCCCGTCAGATCGACGGCGAAAGTCCCGCGGTTGGCGATGCCGATGTATTCCAGCCCCAGCGGCTCGACCGGGGGCGATCCGATCGACATGGGCCGGTACATGATCTCGCTGATATACACATCATCGTTGACGGGCGACGCGTTCGGCAGTCCGAGCGAGGCGGTCGCAAAGGCGTAGACCTCGTCGTCGCCGTCGGGAAAGCGGCCCGAGCTTTCCGTTCCGGGCGGCAGCCGCAGCTCGATGCAGTCAAGCAGAGTCGCTCCGTCGGGCCCCAGCAAAAGATAGCGGTCGGTGCCCGGCCGAACCTCGAAAGTCAAGGGGAAGACGGCGCGGTCCGCGATCACGGTCTCCGGAAGCACGGTTCTGGCGCCGGGGACGTTCGCCCGAGCGACCGTGCAGCCCCCGAGCGCGACCGGCGCGCCGCCCGTGTTGAAGAGCTCGACCCAGCCGGCGCCCGGCGCCGTTCCGATTTCGTTGATGCGGACGGCGGAAGGCGGCGCGGGGGGGCCGTTTTCACACCCCGGCGTCCCGCCGACGACGGCGCTCGCGTGCCAGGCCTCGGCCAGTTCGTTGTCGGCGTTCGGATCGCCGAGTTCCAGCGAAGGACCGTTCCCGTCGGGAAGGCTCGGCCACAGCCCGCCGTCGCCGTAGGAGACCAAATCAATCTGCATGCCGTCGGCGCGGTTGAGGATGATGAGCTCGCCGTCGTTGTCGAGCCTGCCCGCCCAGGGGCCGTACACGTCCGCGACCCCCTGCGCCGCGAGAAAAGCCGGATCGCCGGCCACGACCAAGCGGCGGCCCGGATCGAGGACCGCGCCCGCGGGGAACGTGAAGTCCACGCCGGCCTCGAAGTACCAGCCCGAGAGATCGACGCGCGTCGGCCCTCGGTTGAAAAGTTCGAGGAACTCGCCGCGGTCGTCGCTCCCCAGGGGATTGTAGTGAATCTCGCTCACGAGAACATCGAAATCGCTCCCCTGAAGGTTGAGGGCGCACAGCGCGACAAACAGGCACATGCGATTCATGTCACTACTCCTTCCGGAGCCGCCCCGGCGCGGCGGCGTTATCCATCGCAGCGAAGCGCGTCCTCAGTGGCGTCCAGCCCCTCGACGGGGAACGGAGCCGGCGGCGCCGGGCCGCCGGCAAAGAGATAGGCGAGCACGTGGATCGCATCGGCGATAGAGAGTTGCCCGTCGTCGTTTGCATCCAGGCGGTCTTCGCAGGCAGGAAGCGCCCGGCCGCCGAACAGCATGCGCAGGATCGAAACCGCATCGGAGAGATCCACGCGGCCGTCCTCGTTGGGATCGCCGCGGAGAAATACCGGCGGAAAGCGGACGACGATGTACGCGGGTTTGATCGCGGTCTTCTCCCGTCCCTCGGCCGCGGCCGTGAGGCTCACCGTGTAGGCGCCCGCCGCGCGGTAGGCGTGCGTCGGGTTGGCCTCCGCGCTCTGGGACCCGTCGCCGAAATCCCATTGCAGACGCTCCACCGCCGGGCCGCTCACCAGGGGCGTGAACTCGACGGCGAGGGGGAGGGCGCCCTCGCGGGGCGCCGCGGTGAAGTCGACGGCGAGGGGCGTTAAGACCTGAACGAGGCCCTCCGCCCGCGTCGCGGACCGCGCCGCCGCCCCGAAGACCTCGAGGGTGACATCGTAGACTCCCGCGGCCTGGTAGGTATGGACCGGATCGCGGGCGGTGCTGGCGGCGCCGTCGCCGAAGTCCCACGCATACGCCAGGACATCGACGCCGGAGGACCGCACCGTGAAGGCGACGTCCAGGGGCGCCTCGCCCGCCGCGGGCTCGGCGCCGAAGTCCACGGCGAGGTCTTCAGCGACGATGTAGTCGGCTTTGCGGACGACCAGGTCGTCTCCGAATTTCGTGAAAGCCGTCAGTTGGACCGCGTAGGAGCCGCGTGTTGCGTACCGATGGACCGGTTCGCGCTCCAGGCTCGCCTCGCCGTCGCCGAAATCCCAGAGGAAACCAGCGATGTTCTCTCCTTGGGAGAGATTCGTGAAGTGAACGGTGAAGGGCGCGGCTCCCGCGCGGGCGTCGGCGGCGAAATCGGCGTGCGAAGGTTCGAAGACCCGGATGAATTCGGTTTTTTCCCGGCGTTCGACGGCGCCGTACCCGAAGGCCGTGAGGGCGACCGTATAGACTCCGGGCGCCGTGTAGACATGGATCGGGTGCCGCAGGTCGCTGGCGGCGCCGTCGCCGAATTCCCAGCGGTAGCTCTGAATCGACGCGCCGGTGGATTGATTCGTGAAGGCCACCGAAAGCGGCGTTTCGCCGCCGGACGGGACCGCCGCGAAATCCACGGCGATGGGAGCATCGACCAGAACCAGATCGCGCTTCTCCGCGACGAGCGGCCCGCCGGCCGACCGCTGCGCCGTCAAGGTCACCGTGAATCTGCCCGGGGCGTCGTAGCTGTGCGCGGGCGAGACCTCGGTGCTGGTCCGGCCGTCGCCGAAGGACCAAAGGAAACCGGTCAGGTCGCTTCCGTAGGACCGGTTCGTGAAGGCCACCGCGAGGGGCGCGGGCCCCGCGGCGGGGGCCGCCTCGAAGTTCACCGTGGAGACCACGGCCGCGCCGTTGAGGGCCATGAGGTTCCACTGGGTGAAATCGCTGTTGAACCACCAGCTTTGCGCGCCGTTGGGCAGGAGCGTCACCGACTGGAGCACCTTGTCGGGATTCGCCGGCACGTGGCACACGAAAAGCCCCACGTCGCCGATGCGCTCGATGCCGTCGGGGCCGTAGCGGTCCATGCCGTCGATGGCCTGCCGCAGGTTCTCCGTCATGGGGCCGCCGATCCCCCGTTCCGGCGTGTCGTCGCACCAGTCATCGGTTTGGACGGCGCCGTCCGCCGTGGAGCCGTCCTGATAGGCGAGCCTGACCTGCACTCTCGCATCCCCCGGGGATGCGGCGGCGAGGAACTCCAGCCCTAGGTACCTGGCGGGGGGCACCGGGATCGCGATGTCGTAGCGGTACGCGCCCCGCCGATTGCAGCGCACGGCGTTCGGGCCGCTGTAATCGTTCAGCACGAAATCGCCGATCAGCCGCGAAGTGGGCAGGCCGCGCCCGCCCAGATACCCATCCTCGATGAGAAAGAGCGCCGCGTTGTCGAAGGGATCGTTCGAGGCGTCGCCCGCGTTGAGGACGACATCGACGTTGGCGGCGCCTGCCAGGCTGAGCGGCGAGTTCACGTAGCCCAGGTCCGCCAGAACGAAGGTCGTCGGCGCCGACCACGCCGACGGGCCCCGGCCGAAGGCGGTGTAGGCCACGCGCCACTTCCAGCGCGCGCCGGCCGCGAAGACGGGCAGCGTGACGGTGAGGGAGGTGCGCGCGGTCTCCGAGACGATGTCGACGGCGGCATCCTGCCAGTCATCCGTTTCCCGGGCGATCTGCCAGCGGCTCGAGTAGTGGGTCGCGCCGCTTTCAGGATGGGCGAAGGGCGAAGCCGAGAGCGTGAAGGGCAGGCGCCATACGACGCTGTTATCGGCGGGCGCCGCGTTGACGGGCGTTTCCGGGGGCGTCCCCGGAAAGAAGGTCTGGAGCAGCCAGTTGCGCCGGTTTGTCACGTACTGCCGCATCTGAGCGACGCCCGCGGTCCAATTGCCGCCCCACTTCAGATCGTCGAGGCTGGAAGCCGCGGCGGCGGCCGCCGCCTGCGCGTCGATGCGCGGCAGCCAGCGCTCCTCGGTGAAATCGGTCGCGAGGGCTTCGCCGAGCTGCCGCAGGAACTCGGTCCGGAATTCCTCCACCGCGAAGAACCGGTCGATCACGCGGTTCCAACCCGTCGTCCCCGGATCGTGCCGCCGGCCGAGGAAAGGCGTCAGCTTGTACTCGCCGTAGCCGTCCGCGCCCCACATGTCGCCCAGGACCCGATCGCAATCCCACGGCGCCATCTCCCATTTCCCGGAGCCGGCCTCGTCGAACACCATGAAGTGGTTCTTGTTGAAGGCGTCCCAGTTCTGCATGCAGGCATTGGCCACCATCCACCGGTAGAAGCCCGCCAGGTTGACGCGGGCCTCGAAGAAGGCCTTCACGGCGGCTTCATCGGCTCCGAAGAGTTCGTCCAGATCGCGCGTGAAGTCGATGAAGTCGTCCCAGGGTTCGCTCTCGCGGGTCGCCTTATTGTAGTGGAGGGCGTAAACGGCCGGGTCGGGCTCATAGCGTTCATCGCCCGAATTGGGGATCGAGTTGCTGTCGGATTTGTAAACCGCCGCCCCGTCTCGATTCCGGCGCCGCGCCCAACGGGCGTCCACCTGCTCGATGGCGGTGAAGAGGCCGAGAAAGGGGTTGTGGGAGCCGATGGGCCGGTTGCAGTGGACGCGCACCATCTCCGTGTCGCAGTACAGCGCTCCCAGATCCTTGAAAAGCTGGTAGGCGAAATGCTCGCGAAAGCCGGCCGGATCGTACATGGTGGCATTGAGGTTGATCCGCTTCCGGCCTCGGAAAAGCCGGTCGCCGTTGAAGACCAGCTTCCAGGATTTCTTGGCGTAGTGGCGGGCCCAGTAGCCGCGATAACGGATGCCGATGCGATCGTAGACCTTGCCGGTGTCCGACACGAAGGCGGCCGGCTCCAGCTCGTTGGTGAACACGTGCGAGTTGAGGTCGGCCAGGGCCCGAGGAGTCATGACGATCCACCACAGGTTGATGGCGTCGGGCACGACGTAGTCCGCGACGAAGTAGGCGCGGTTCGGCGTGGCGGCTCCCGGATGCGGAAACACGGCGGTGACGCCGCCGGCGTCTCGGGCAAGAAACGTGTACCTGACCAGCGTCATGGCCGGCAGTCCCGGCAGCCGGCAGGACCAGATATCGTCTCCGGCGGCCGCGTCGGGATCCACGCCGTCATCGCGCATTGGGATCTGAAAGACCGTTCCCGCGTTGTCGTTCGGCCCCAGCGCCTCGTACATGAGGTCCACCGCGGCGACGGGCGCCGTGTGGTTGACGCGGACGGTGATCGCGACCTCGGCGCCGGGCTGCGGCTTGTCCGGCGCGTGATGGGCGTCGGCCATGCTCAGGGGGAGCCGCTGGCCGGCCGCCGAGTTGACGCGGCCCGGCGTCGGCCCGCCGGCGGCGGCCTTCCAACTGTAGGGGTCATCGACGTCGAGGGCGGGATCGACCAGTTCGAGGCTCGGTCCGAGGCCGTCGGCCTCGGGCGGCCACGGCAGCTCGTCGAGATAGTGGATCTCCTGCACCTTGCGGCCGGAGGCGTCGAGAAGCAGAAGCTCCTCTCCGCTGTTGCTCAGCCTGCCATCGTACCGGCCCGCGACGGGAAGCCCCGCGCCGTAAACGGCGTCGAAGATGTCCTGATCCGCGCAGAGGACGAGATAGCCTCCGGGCAGAATGACGGCGCCTTCGGGGAAGGTGAAGGCAATGCCCTCGGCGAAACGCCAGCCCGACAGATCGACCGGCACGGCTTCGGCGTTGTGAAGCTCGACGAACTCGGCGAGAGGATTGGGGTCGGCGGGGTGGTACATGATCTCGTTGATCACCACGCGCGGCGGCGGATCGGCGGCGAACGCGCCGGCGCTCGCGAGGCCGAGAATCGCCGCCAGACGCAGCCCGCTGCGGCGCATGCCCGTCATTTCGTGTGCTCCTTGCCCGGCGGCTCCCGCGCCGCCGCTCGTCCTATTCGCAATCCACCCGCGGAGATTCCGGCGCCGGCCCCCGGTGAAAGATGTATGCCAGGAGAAAGACCGCATCGCCGATGGTCAGCTTGTGGTCGCCGTCGGCATCCGCGAGGGCCGGGCAGTAAGGCGCGGGGCCGCTCCTGAAGAGATGGTCCAGGAGCGCGACCGCATCGGCGATGGTGATCAGGTTGTTGCCGTTGGCATCGCCGCGCCGCAGATTCAGCACGTACCGGAAGCCCGCCGGAAGCGCATCGCCGTAGACGCCGTCGGCGACGGCGACGTCGACGGGTCCCACGCGCCGCCCCGGCGGAACCGCGCCCGCGATGGTGCCGCCGTCGACATACGTCGCGCCGGCCAGGGGGACATCGCCGAAGCGCACGGCGGTTTCCGCGCGGAAGTGGATGCCGTTCAGCGTGATCGCCTCGCCGCCGTCGATGCTGCCGGTGCGGCGGGAGATCGCGAGAAGCTTGATCCCGGCGCAGGTTGTCAAGGGTTCCGCCGCGCCGGCGTTCCCGAAGGCGTTGAAGGCGTAGACGTGGTAGGTGTAGATCCCGCCGGCGGTCACGTCGGCATCGGTCCAGGAAGTCGCGCCGGCGGGCACGGTGGCGACGATGGCGAAGGGCCCCTCCGGCCCGCGCCGGCGCCGGATCTCGAACCCGGTTTCGTCATCGGAGTTGTCATCCCAGGCGAGGGCGATGGAGGCGGCGCTCCAGGCGGTCTCCCTGAGGGCCGACGGCGGCGCCGGGATCGTCCCGGTCCGGGCGGCCGCCTCGCCGGAGTAGTCCGAATATCCGAAGCCGTTGCGCGCCCGCACGCGGTAGACGAAGTCCGTGCCCCCCGGAAGGTTCTGATCCAGGAAGGTGGTGGAGTCGGGGCCGGTGGTCCCCGCGGTTTGCCAGGCGCCTTCCGCGCCCGCGCGCCGCTCGATCTCGAAGGCGATCTCGTCATCGGACCGATCCTGCCAGACGAGGACGAGATAATCGAGGCCGATTTCGGCGACCTGGAGATCCGCCGGCGCGGCGGGCAGGGATCCCGTCCTGCCCGTCGCCTCGTTGCTCCACGCCGATGGCCCGTACTGGTTCACCGCGCGCAGGCGGTACTGGAATGTCGTTCCCGGCGGAAGCCCGTCGTCCACGACGAGCGTGATGTCCGCCGCCAGGAGCGCCAGGGTCTCCCAGGAACCGCCCAGCGGCCGGCGCTGGAGCTCGAACCCGGTCTCGTTGTCCGCGAGGTCGTTCCAGAGCAGCGTGAGCGCGTCGAGCGTGACGGCGATGACGCGAAGGTTCTCGGGAGCGGCGGGCAGAAGGCCGGTGCGCCCCTCGGCGGTCTCGGACCACGGCGAGGCGCCGTAGGGATTGACGGCGCGCACGCGATACCAGTAAGGCGTATCGGGGGCGAGTCCCGTATCCGTGAACGCGGTTGCATTCGCCTCCGCCGTCGCCACGGGCTGGAACCCCCCTTCTGCCCCGCGCCGCTCGATCTCGAAGCCGGTTTCGAACTCGTCGGCGTCGATCCACGTGAGCCGGATCCAGTCCAAACCGGCGTTGGCGGCGGAAAGATCCGACGGCGCGGCGGGCAGGCTGGCCGTCGTCTGGACGATCGGGCCGACCCACTCGGAGGCCCCCGAGGCGTTCTGCGCTCGGACGCGGTAGGTGTAGGTTCCCGGCTCCAAGTCCTCGTCCAGGTAGGCGGTGGTGTTCGCGGCGAGCAACGCGCGCGGCTGCCACGGCGCGCCCGGAGGGTACTGAAGCTCGACGGCGTAATGCGTCTCGTTGTAGGCGTTGTCGGTCCAGGCCAGCCTGATGAAGTCCAGGCCGAAGGAGGCGACGCGCAGCTCGCTGGGCGCCGCCGGCAGTTCGCCGGTCTCCTGGACGACCTCGTTGCTCCAGTCCGAAGCGCCGCCCGTCCCCACCGCTCGGACGCGGTAGGCGTAGAGCATGCCGGACTGCAGCGGCGGGGTGTCATCGAGATACGCGGTCTGGTTCGGGCCCGTGGTATGGAGCAGGCTGAAAACCGTCTCGCCCGGCCCGCGCCGATGCACCTCGAACCCGATTTCATCCGTCGAGTTGTCCTCCCACACGAGCGCGATCGAGTCGAGATCGAAGGCGGTTACGGCGAGATTCGTGGGCGGCAGCGGGATCGTGCCCGCCGTCTGGCTGATCTCGTTGGACCAGTTGGAGTATCCGTAGGCGTTGAACGCCCGGAGGCGATAGGCATAGGTGCCGCCTTGAACCAACCCCGCGTCCGTGTGCGCCGTCGCGTTCGCCGGCAGGGTCGCGCGCAAGGAGAACTCGGTCTCGCCCGGCCCGCGGCGGTACAGCTCGAAGCCCTGCTCGTTGACGGACGCGTCCGTCCACGCAAGGGCGATGCTCGTGGGCGTCGAGCCGACGACGCGCAGGTTCGCCGGGGCGACCGGCACGACGGCGTAGGGGATGGCGCCGATATCGCTCCCGTTCTGGCCCGTGCCGATGCACGGCGAAGCGGCCGTGAGGGCGTAGTTGCGCCCGGCGCGGTTCACGAAGAGGGGATCGGCGTTGAAGTTGCCCTCGCCGGGCGGCGGCGGCGTGAGCTGGACGTCGCAGTGATCGAAGGTGGCCGAACTCACCGCGTCCATGGTGTAGGCGGCGCCGTTGAACTGGATGATCGAGTTGAGGACCGTCGCGTGGCCGCCGCCGTAGCCCGGATGCTTCTCGTAGAGCCGCAGCCCCGCGGTCCTGCAGTCGACGATCGTGTTGTGGTTGATCGTCGCCTTCTGGTTGTCTTTCAGGGCGATGCCGTAGGTGCAGGCGTAGATGACGTTGTCCTCCACGGTGCTTTTGTACGGTCCGATCAGACTCATGGCTTGGTCGCCATGCGACCAGATGCGGTTGCCGATGGCGACGATGCTTCCGCGGTCCACATCGATGCCGTCATCGCTCCCGTTGTGCAGTTGGCAGTAGCGGACGTACCCCGGCCGGGAGTTGTTGATGTCCGCCATGTCCGCCTTGCCGTACAAGTGATGAATGTGGGAGTATTCCAGGACGGCGGGGTTGCACCCGTCCATGCTCACGCCGTCGAAGGAGCCGAACTCCCCCTCGCCGGTGTAGCAGATTTCGGTGTTGCGGACTTCCATGGCGCTGGAGGAGGCGTTGATGCCCTCGCCCTGATACACGTGGGATATTAGGCAGTTGTCGATCAAGATCTTGCTGGAGCGCGCCGTGACGACGGCGCTCGCGCCGCCGGTGGCCCGCCCGTAGGTGAAATTGCACCAGACGAGCCGGTTGTCCTGGCGTGTGCTCGAGAAGTACAGGGCGCCCCAGTAATCGGTGCACGGCCTGCGGTTGAACCGGATGGGGTGCGTCTGCGTGCCGGCCGCCTGAAGGCAGCCCTCGATCCAGAAGAGCGATCTGGGGCCGATGATGAATTCGACGCCCGGACCGATGGACAGCGTTATACCCGCCGGCACGGTGAGCGTGCCGTCGAGATAGTAGGGGCTGCGGGCGGCGTCGAGCGCCGTGGCGGCGGACAGCGTTCCGCCGATGGGAGACACCCCGACCACGCTGAACGTCTTCGACGCGCACACGGACCGGTTCGGCCGCAGGGCCCGGACCGTCACGGTCATCACTCCCGGCGTGACGGGGACCTGCAGGCTGAACCGGCCGGTGATGTAATCGTACGGCGCATCGACGCCGTTGAGCTGCAGATAACGGGTGTCGGCCACGGATACGACGCCCTCGACCAGGACTTCCGCGCCTGCCACGTACTGCGTTCCCGGACAACCTTCGCCCATGACCGCGCCGAGGGAGAGGGACGGAGCCAGGCTGAAATCGCTGCTGGAGAGGCTCGCGTTGAATCCCTGCACCGCCAGCACGTTGTCGCCGGGCACCAGCAGCGCCGCGGGATCGGGGATGGGGATGGAGACGGGCGCGTCGGGCTCGCAGGCCCGCGTGGCCAGCCCCGTCGCCGGCACGAAGGCGCCTGGCGCGCCGGGCGCGTTGGCGCGGCCGATTTCAACGCCGTTCAGATAGGCGATGAAGCCGTCGTCGAACACGACGCTCAAGACGAGATTGTCGATCTCCGCCGGATCTTCCACGGCGAAAACGCGCCGGATATACACCGTCGAGTACCGGTTGATCATGTCGGTGAGGATCGTGTTGTCATCGTTGTCCCCGTACCCGAAGCCGCCCGGCCCCTCGAGCCACGCGCTGTCGTCGAAGTCGAGCGTCGTCCAGAGGAGCGTGCCCTCGGAAGGCTCCTCCGTGCCTTTCCAGTAGCGCCACAGGTCGTCGTGGCGGACGAAACCCTGGCTCGCCATCGCGGCCTGGAAGGTTGTCGGGACCTGTGCGGCCATGAAGGCGCGGCGGGCGCCGGCGTAGGCGCGCAGGTCCGCGGCCCGGGCGGAGGGCACGTAGGGCGCGATCCGATCGATCCGCGCCGTCGCGGCTTCGGCGGAGAAATGCACTTCGAGGAGGTCCCGCAGCGCCGCGTAGTAAAGGAGCGTGAAGTCGGGGTGCATCAGGAACCGCTGGATCGCCGGGAGCGAGGGGCGGAAAAGCCGTTCTTGGCTGTCCGCGACCTGCCAACTATCGTCGACGTCCCACGGTATGAGCACGAAGCGGTTGTCGCTGGGGCGGCGGTAGAGGTAGAAATCATTGCCGTTGTCGGAGGCGACGCCCCCCGTGTGAGTCGCGATCGCCGCGTGAACCGCGAAGAACCGGGCCCACTCCTCGGCATCGATGCGGGCCCGGATCGCCGCCGTAAAAGCGGCGTCCGGCGTGTTGGCGAAGGCTTCGCACAAATCGATCACGTCGGTGTAGTCGTCGAGCTCCACCTTGGTCCGCTTGTGGTAGTGCGGCCGGTAGCTCTCCTTGTCGGGGCCGCGATAGTCGAGGTTCGCCGCCTCCACGCCGCGGTACAGGTTCCCCTCGTCGTCGCCCTTGAAGCGCCGGGCGATGAACTGATTGTGCACCGCCTCCACGTGCCCGTACCGGTTGGTGATTTGGCCGTTGAAAACCAGGCGCACCATGCGGCTGCGCGGGGCCGGAACGTCGCTGGAACGGAAGAGCGTCATGCCGAGGTGCTGCGTTTCGGGGAGGTACCCGATCAGGTTGACGCGCTTCATTCCCAGGAATTGCTTGTCGTTGGAGAAGTTCAGGCGGTATCCCTTCGGATCGCGCTCGCGCGAAAGCTCTCCGCGGTACCGCAACCCCGCGTTGTACAGGATGCGATCGCCGCAGATGAAAGTGGCGTCCAGGAGCGCGTCGCTGTAGATGTCGCGGGTCTGCAGCGCGGTGCGGCGCGCCTGGGTCATGATGATCCGATAGGTCGGGCCGTCCCACTCCGGAAGGTTGTCGTGAACCTGAAAGAGCATGGTGACCGAGGGATCGGTCTCCCAGGCGGCCGGGACGACCCGCCAGCGGCCGGTGGCGCTCCAGGCGGCCGCGGCGAAGCAGACGATCGTACCGTGGGGAAACGGACCGATCTGGGCGGCGTACACGCCGTCGAGGGCGGCGCCGTCGCCGTGCAGGCCGTCATCGAACATGGGGACGACGGTGAACTCGGCGGCGCCGTCGATGCGCCAGGCCAGTTCCACGGCGTCCACCGCCGCCGTGGGGCAGGTGACCTCGCAGGCGATCGTCACGACGTCCCGCGACGTGGGGACGGCGGGCCGGTGGCGCGCGGCGCGAATGAGGGGCTTGGCATCGGCGCTGAAGGCGCTGTTCGCCGCTCCCGGCGTTCCCGCCCCGGCGCCGGCGGCCCAGGCCTGCCCGCTGCGCTTGTCGTAGCCGGGGTTGACGAGCTCCAGGGATGGCCCCGTGCCGTCGGCCGCCTTCGGCCATTCCCCATCGTCGGCATAGTGGACTTCGTCGGCGACGTTGCCGAGGTGATCGCGTAGAACGATCTTCTCATCGCCGTTCTTCAAGCCGCTCGCATAACCGCCGATGACGCCGGTTATGCCGTAATCGGACTGAACGCGGGCCGGATCGCGCGCTACGACGAGATAATGCCCCGCGGGCACGATGGTGCCGGGCGGCAGGGCGTAGTCGATGCCCCGCGTGAAGCGCCAGCCGGTCAAGTCGACGGGCTCCGCTCCCGCGTTGAGCAGCTCGATCCACTCGGATTCGACCGCTCCGGGGGGCGCGGCCGGGTGATACATGATCTCGTTGATCACGATCCCCCAGGCGGGCGGAGCTTCGTTGGGAGCGCCCTTGGTGGGGGCGAGGACGACGTCCAGTCCCCCGCGGCCGTCGGGATGGCGCGCCGCGGCGCCGCCGGAGTCCGGATCGACGTCGTACGGCCGCGCATCGACCAAAATGATGCCTTCCGGATCGGACAGGATGATGGCGCCGGCCGCGGGGATCGGCGCCCCGAAATCCGCGCGCTCGATGACCGCGAAGCCTCCCGGCGCCACCACGGCGCCTTCGGGCAGGGCGTAGAACTGCGTGTCCCTCGCGCTCGTCGCGAGCCGGTAGCCCGAGAGATCCCAGGGCGCCGGGCCGGGATTGAAGAGCTCGATCCAGCCCTCCTCCGCGCCCGTGGTGGGCGCCACCTCGTTGACCTTGACCGGGCAGGTCAGGGCCCGCGGGTTCGCGCCGACGAGGCGCAGGATGGCGAGCTCGGGGTGCAGGGATAAATCGGTGCTCCCGAGGGTGTAGTTGATCCCGTGAATGGCGAGGCAGTTCGGGCCGTCGACCAGAAGGTCGATCCCGGCGCTCAGGTCGAATTCCTCGGGGACGCCGGGCTCGTGGTTCGTCGTGGTCACGGCGCGGTGGGAAGGCGGATATCCGGTGACGTTGGCGCTGCGGGCGACCTCGACGCCGTTGAGGTACGCGACGAATCCGTCGTCGTAGTCGATGTGGAGACTGATGCGTCTGATCGAGTCGGCGCCGCCGCCCAGATCGAAGAGGCGGCGGATGTACACCGTCGTGTAGGAGCCCTGCATGTCGTCCAGGATCGTGGCGTCGTCGTCGTTGCCGTACCCGAATCCCGCCGGACCCTCGAGCCACTCGGAGTCGTCGAAGTCGGCGAGCTGCCAGTCGGGCGGCGGCGCTTCGGTTCCCTTGGCATAGCGCCAGATCGCTCCCCACGGAATCGCTTGCTCCGCGATCAGCGTTCCCATGGCCTCGTCGATGCCGGCGACGTCGCGAACGCCGAAAAAACCCGGCGACAGCGAGAAATCCGTGGAATTGAGGGTCAGATTCAACCCCACGAAGGCCAGCACGTTCTCGCCCTGGACGAGATACTGCAGGGCGTTCGAGACATCGAAGAGCTGGTGGCCGACGGCCTCGTGGCCGCAGGTCGCCAGGGTGTCCGAGGGAATCCAGCCTCCCGCGGTTTGCGGCGCGCACCGCCGCAGGATCTGGTTTCCGTTCAGGTAGGCGGCGAACCCGTCGTCATAGCTGACTTCCAGAAAGAGCTGCACGTAGGAGGTCAACGCCGCCGTGAACGTCCGGCGGATGTAAAGGGTGCTGTAGCCGGGTTGGACGCCGTTGATGAACTGCATGTCGTCCAGCACGGTCGCGTCATCGTCATCGCCGTAACCGAAACCGGCTGGGCCGACGCTCCACGCCGAGTCATCGAAGCCGAGTTCCGCCCAGTCGAGGGGCGGATCCGTGATGCCCTTGAAGTAGCGCCATTCGGCGCCGAGAGGGATGAAACGCGTTTCCTGGTTGGCCCGCCAGCAACTGTTGATCGCCCCCGGCGTGCCGTTGATGACCAGACTGGCCGTCCAGTTGTCGGGCCAATCCGCCTCGGCGTCCGGCCGGCGTTTCTCCAGGGACGCGCCGCGGCCGTCGGCCGCGGCCGGCCACGGAGCGCGATCGCGCCAGCACACCTCCTCGACGAGGCGGCCGGCGCCGTCGACGAGGCGGATGCACTCCCCGCCGTCCGAGAGCGAACCGGTGTAACCGCCCGTCATAGGCACATCGGCGCCGTAAACGGCGCGGGCGACGGCGGGATCCTTGACTACCGCCAGGTACCCGCCGCGTTCGAGCCATGTGCCGGCGGGCACGACGAAGGCGATCCCGCCCGTGAAAGACCAGCCCGAAAGATCCACCGCGGCGCCGCCGGCGTTGTGGAGCTCGACGAACTCCAACGCCTGATCGTCGCCCGCGGGACGGTAGTGGATCTCGTTGACGCAAACATCGGCGGGCGCGCCGCGCAGCGCGGCGCCGGCCAGCAGCGCCGCGCAGGCCATGCGCGCGCGCAGGCCGCGTCGCGCTGCACGTGTGTGCCGACAGGCAGCAGACCGGTACGGCGAACGTTTCATGTGATTTCTCCCTTGCGGCGCAATGCGCGCTGCGAAATGTTGCCGGCTCCTCGTACCTAGCCATTCTATCGATGCGGGTGCTTTGATTCAACCGCGTCCTCTTGTCCGCCGCGAGGGATCATGCTACAATCGCCCACTGGTCTGGTCAGGCGGGAACGAGTCGCGCAGACAGGGGAGGTGTCTCATGCGGCGAAGAGGCGGTCGTGTTTTCGCGGCGCGTCGTTCCATTGATATCACGCGGCTCTGCACGGCGCTCGCGCTAATCACGGCCGCCGGGTTTGCCGGAACCTATCGCGCGGGCGACGTCACGGTGGCCGCCGATGCCGGCGCGTTCTCCATCCCCATCTTCTTCACGCACCAGGAAGAAGTCTCCGCGGCCACCGTCGTCCTCGATTACGACGCGGTCTTGTACACCGTGACCGGCGCGGCGGTGGATGAGAACCCGGTGATTCCCGAATGGCACGGCGTTCACATCGATGCGACCTGGGCCTCCTTCGGATTCATCATGGACTGGGCTCCTCCCTACGCGGGCCAGACGCTTCCCGCGGGCGTCGATCAGCGCATCGGCCGCTTCCTGTGCGCCCTCGCCGGCGGGGCGGCTCCCCGAACCGCGCCGATCGCGCTGGCGGCGGCGAGCCGCGGCGATCCGCCGCTTTTCAACGCCTACGTCGTCGCCAACCTCGATGTGATGGCCGCGGTGGTTCCCGGCACGCTGACGATCACATGGCCCGCGCCTTCGATCACGGCGATCAGTCCGGAGAGCACCGCGGGCGGCGAGCAACTCACCGTGCAGGGCTCGAAGTTCATGGCGGGTGTGACGGAGTTCCGTCTCGACGGCGCTCCGGTCGCCGGCGCCGTCGTGGTGTCCGACACGACGGCGCGCGTGCCCGTGCCGTATTGCGCCGAGGGCGGCGATCGCCGCATCACGGCCTGCAACGGGGGGTTCTGCGCCGAGGGCTATTTCACGTGCCGCGCCGCGCCGGTGATCACGGGCGTCGATCCGGCGATCGGCTCCGGGGGCGTCGTCGCCGTGCACGGCTCGGGTTTCTATCCCGAGACGACGGCCGCGCTCGACGGCGAGACGGTGGCCGTGACGTTCCACGACGAGTCCTGGATCTCGCTGGCGATCCCGGCGTGCGCCACACGCGTGGTCCACGCCATCGAGATCTGCAACGGACAGCTTTGCGCCCAGGCGTCATGCGAGTGCTGGCCGGGAGCGGCGATTGCGTCCGTAACCCCCGCCAGCACGGCCGGTGACGAGGTGCTCGTGGTCAGCGGCAGCGGATTCGTCCCCGGCGAGACCGTGTTCCTCCTCGATGGCGGCCCGGTCGAATACACGGTCGTCAGCGCGACGGAGGCCCTCGTCACGGTCCCGGCCTGCACCGCGGGAGGCCCGCGGACGCTGACGGCTTGCAACGCGACGCTGTGCGCCGGCGCCGTGTTTCAGTGCCGAGGCGCGCCGTTCATCGCCGCGATCAGCCCCGCCGTCACGACGGGCGGCGTCTTGGCCATCGAGGGGGGCGGTTTCTATCCCGAGACCGAGTTTCGCGTGGACGGTCTGAGCGTCGCCGCGGTGATCGTGGACGACGCCCACGCGGCCATCGAGGCCGCGCCCTCCGCCGAGCGGGTCGTGCGGGTGGTGCAGGCCTGCAATGGAATCCTGTGCGGCGACGGCGCCTTCACCTGTGTTCCGGCCGTCGCCATCTCGGGCGTCGAGGTTGCGATGGCGGGCGGCCGCGCGACGCTGACCGTGCGCGGCGCGGGGTTCCTTTCCGACAGCGCGGTCGCCATCGATGGCGCCGCCGTGCCCTTCACGCTGACGGAAACGGGGGACATCGTCATCGACGACGTGGCTTGCGCGGCGGGGACCGCCGTTCTCAGCGTGTGCAACGACACCTTCTGCGACTCCGCGTCATTCGCATGCGGCACGGCGTTCCTGCGGGCCGATGCGAATGTCGATCGGGGCGTCGACATCGGGGATGCCGTGCGCATCCTCGGGTATCTCTTCAGCCAGCGGACGCTGTCCTGCCTCGATGCGGCGGATGCCAATGACAGCGGGGTGGTCGACATCGCCGATGCGGTGTACGTGCTGGCGTACCTTTTCGCGGGGGGGCCGGAGCCGCCCCCGCCCTTCGGAGAACCGGGATTCGATCCGACCGACGACGCCCTGGGCTGCGAGGCCTACGCGCCCTAAAGCGCGCGTAGAACCGCGGATTCCGGCGGCAAAAGGAGACTAAGGTTGCGGAATGCAGTTTTCGCGATGGCGCTTGCCGCGGCCGTATGCGCCGGCGCCGCGGACGTCGAGGACGTTGTCTTCACCGAGATCATGTACAACCCCGGCCCGGGCCCGGTGAGCGATCCGGACAACGAGGCGCTGGAGTACATTGAGCTGCACAACCGGGGCGGATTTCCGGTGGATCTCGGCGGGTGGTATTTCTCCAACGGCATCGACTACACGTTCTCCGAGGGGGTCGTCCTGGAGGCGGGCGCGTACCTTGTGGTCGCCAAGGATCCCGCGCGGATTCAGGCCGAGCACGGCATCAGCAACGTGGTCGGGCCGTTTTCTCTACGTTTGGACGACGGCGGCGAGAAGATCACCCTCAAGCTCCCCCCCGTCCCGCCGGCCGCCGAGGGCCTCACGGTCGAAGCGCTTGCTTACGATGACGAGCCGCCCTGGCCCGCCGCCGCGGACGGAACCGGCGCATCGCTTCAGCGCATCAATCCCTTTTGGTCGAACGATGCGCCGGGGAACTGGGAGGCGGTGACGGCGGCGACATGGCTGCGGTACGAGTTCACCGGCACGGCGACCTCCAGCGTCGTCTATCTGTACCTGAGCGGGGCGGGCGAGGCCCTCGTCGACGATGTCGAGTTGCGGCCTCTGGGCGGCGGGGACAACCGCCTGGCCGCCGGCGATTTCGAGGGGGCGAGCCTCGCGCCCTGGATTGCCGCGGGCAACCACGCCGGCTCGTTCCAGGAAAGTACCCGGTGGCACGGCGGCGCGCGAAGTCTGCATATCGTGGCCGCGGGGGCCGGCGATGGCGGCGCCAACGGCGTCAGGTGCTCGGCGAGCCCGAGCCTCCAGGCGGGCGCCCCCTACATCATCACGGCCTGGGTCAGGTTCCTGTCGGGGAACGCGCGGCTTCGGATCAGGCTCTCGGGAAGCGGTATCGACGGCGCCGCCGAGCCCGTCATGCAGACGCCCGGCCGCCGCAACGCCGTGTGGAGCCTCGATGCGCCCCCGAGCCTCCACAACCCGTACGTCACGGGCGATCCCGGGGATCCCAACGATCCCGGCGATCCCGACCACCGCGGGTTCATCTTTCACCAGCCCGCCATGCCCCGCGCCGGCGAGGCGGTCGGCTTCCGGCTCGGTGTGCGCGACGATCACGACAGCGTCGCCGCGGTCACGCTGCATTACGACGACGGCGGCGGCGAGGCCTCCGTCGCGATGTTCGACGACGGCAACCACGGCGACAAGGCCGCGGGCGACGGAATCTGGGGCGCGACGCTGGCGCCGCGTCCCGTCTGGACCATCGTCAAGTACTGGTTCACCGCCCGGGATGCGGCGGGGCACGTGCGGCGCTTTCCGCGGGAGGGCGATCCCTCCGCCGCGTGCGGGTACATGGTGTACCCCGAGCAGGCCCCGGGGGCGCTTCCCCTCCATTGCGTCTTCATGGCGCCGAGCGATCTTGACTGGCTCAACGCCCACAAGACGTCGGACCTCATGGTGCCGGCGACGATCGTGTACAACGGCGAAGTCTGGGACAATGCCACCGCGCGCTACCGGGGCGGCTCCGCCCGCACCTGGTGGAACTGGACGAAGCCCAACTGGAAATTCAAGTTCCCCGCCAAGGACCATCGGTTCTGCGGCTACCCCATGGAACTGCTCGATGTCTTCGGCCGCGTCAACAACACCGCCCGCGGGCCGGGATCGCGCCTGCGGGCGATCAACATGAACGGTTCCTACGGCGACAAGACCTTCATGCGCGAGTACCTCGGGTACGAACAGCACCGCCTCGCCGGGCTGCGGGTCGTGCCGGGGCAGGACGGGGCGCCCGACGAGATCATCCCCGGCGCGGGCAACTACGTGACGTGGGTGACGATGTACATGAACGGCCAGTACTACGGCCTCTTCACCTACGTGGAGCAGACCAACGAGGACTACCTCGATCGCAACGGCTTCGACAAGCGCGGGGTGCTCTTCAAGGCCGGCGGCTCCGGCTGCGATGCAGACGCGCACAGCGGCACCGGCTGCTTCGTCCAGAAAGTCGGCCCCGAGCCCGAGGGCATCGCGGAACTCGGCGCGTATCTCACGGCGGTCAACACGCTTTCCGGGGCGGCGATGACCGCCTACGCCGGCGAGCACATGGAGATCGATCCGTTCCTGGCCTATCTCGCGGCGAACACGGCCATGAACAACTCCGACATCCCGCACAAGAACTACTATCTCTTTCAGGACTACCACGGATCCGGCCGGCGGTGGAGCATGCTGCCGTGGGACCTCGACCTGACCTTCGGGCGTAATTGGGAATGCGACGTCCACTGGACCCAGGGGCTTCTCAACGACGTCATCCGCTGGGAGAACCACCTGCTCTTTGGGACGCAGCAGTACCAGAAGTGCGACTTCAAGTGGAACGGCATCATCAACGCCGTGCTGGCCCGGACGCTGGATTTCCGGGCGCGCTACTACGCCACCGTCGCGCGCCACCTCGACACGCATTTCCGCCAGCAGGACATGATCGCGGAGATCGAGTTTCTCAGGGAGAAGCTCCGCGGCGATGTGCTCCTGGATCGCGCGAAATGGGGGGCGTACAACGAGACGCCGCCCTACGATTACGACTTCCACGTCGATGAGTTGGAACGGTTTGTCGGCAACCGGATTGCGAACCTGCGCGGCCAGCTCGCGGCCGTGTCGGCGCCTCCGATTCAGAACCTCACCTGCGCTTACAACGCCGCGGCGCAGTCCGTCGCCCTGGCCTGGACGATCCCGGGCGCCGCCTACGAGGAGGTCCGGGTGTACCGGGACGGCGAGCGCATCGCGGTGCTCCCCGGCACGGCGGTGTCCACCGTGACGGCGCTGCCCGGCGGCCGCGATTACTACGTGTTCCGGGTCGCTTCGGTGTGGGGCGGATACGAACACGCGGGGTTGAGCTGTCTCGTGGTCGCGACGAGCGAGGCCTGGGTGACGTTGATCGACGAGGATTTCAGCGGCGCCCACGCGGGACAATGGCAGTGCAACGGCAGCGCGGCGCTGAGCGGCGGGACGCTGCGCCTGACGCCGGCGCAGGCGGAGCAGGCCGGGGCGGCGTTTTACACGACGCGCTTCCCGAGCGGCGATTTCAGGGCGTTTCTCGATCTCACGATCGCGGGCGGGCCGGAAGGCGGCGAGGGCGCGACCTTCCTGTGGATTCGAGACGAGACGGCTGAGGGGGCCCTGGGCGGGACGGGCGGAGCCCTCGGGTTCTGGGGCGGCGCGCTGACCGGCTACGCCGTCGAGTTCGACACGGTCTTGAGCCCGGATTTCGGAGACCCGAGCGGGAACCACGCGGCGCTCAACGACAGCCGCAGCGGCGACGGACACAGCCTGGCGGCCTTCGACCTGCCCGTCCCGCTGAAGGGGACCGGGACATTCCATGTCGAGGTCGGCTGCCTGCAGGGGTTAGTGACGGTGACCGTCGCGAATCCGGCGCAGGGTTACGGGCCCGCCTGCGTCCTGGAGCACCAGATCCCCAGCTACATCGCAGGCCAGGCGTTCTTCGGGTTCTCCGGCGCGACCGGCAGTCTGGCCAGCGAACAAAGAATCGACAATTTCGTGCTCCAGATCCCCAACATCCCGCCCGATCCGCCCGTGCCGGAGTTCACGGCCGCGCCGACGAGGGGCACGGCGCCGCTTACGAGCATGTTCACGAACCTGACGACCGGCGAGGTCCAGTCGTTTTTATGGGATTTCGGCGACAACCTGACGAGCACTCGGGAAAACCCCGTCCATACTTACACGGCGCCGGGCACGTACACTGTGCGCCTGACGGCGACCGGCCCCGGCGGGACGGCGTTCATGGAGAAAGCGGGCTATATCACGGTCGTCGCCTCCGAGGCGCCCGAGGCGGATTTCTACGGCGTCCCGCGCGGCGGCGCGGCGCCGCTCCTGGTGCGCTTTTTCCCCGTCGTGAGCGGCGGGGCGGTGGCGACCTACGAGTGGGATTTCGGCGATGGGACGACGAGCGCCGCGGCGTATCCCGAGCATGCCTACGAGCAAGCCGGCGCTTTCACGGTCACGCTGCGGGTCTCCGGTCCGGGAGGCAGCGATGTCGCCGAGAAGCCCGAGTACATCGAGGTGTCGCCGCCTCCGGAACCCGAGCCGGCCTTCGCGGCGTCGCCCACCGCGGGCGCGGTCCCGCTGCAGACGGCGTTCACCAACCTGACGGCGTATGCCGACCGGGTCGACTCGTGGCTCTGGGACTTCGGCGACGGCGCGACGTCGACGGAGGCGAACCCGGTGCATCGGTACATCGCGGCCGGCCTGTACTCGGTGCGGTTGACGGCGTTCTACGGGGCGAAGTCGCGGGACAGCTACCGGGAGGACTACATCGATGCCGCGCCGTTGGTCCGGTTCACGGCTTCGGTCGTCGCCGGACAAGCCCCGCTCTTCGTCGCCTTCACGAATCAGACCACCGGCGGCGCCGAGGCGTGGCACTGGGATTTCGGGGACGGGGCGAGTTCGACCGACGAGCACGCGACGCACGAGTATCTCGCGCCGGGCGTCTACACGGTGGCTCTGACGGCGATGTACGCCGGGCGTTCGGCGCAGCACGTCCGGACGGACTACGTGCAGGTCGCGCCTTCGCCCGTGGTGGGTTTCTCGGCGGCGGTGCGCGCCGGGCGGGCTCCGCTCACCGTCGCGTTCAGCAACGAGACTACCGGAGTTGTGGACTCGTGGCTGTGGGATTTCGGCGACGGCGGCCAGTCGATGGAGCGGGATCCGAGCCACGTGTACACCGCCGACGGCCTGTATACGGTTCGTTTGACGGCGCGCTGGGGCGGCCACAGCGCCGAAGCCGCGCGCGCCGACTACATCGCGGTGAGCGCCCGCCCCGTGGCGGCCTTCTCGGCGGCTCCGCGGCGCGGCGAGGCGCCGCTCGCGGTCGTTTTTACGAATGAGAGCACGGGGGACATCAAGGCGTGGTACTGGGATTTCGGCGACGGCGGGTTCTCGACCGCGCGCGATCCGACCCACGCGTACCAGGCGCCGGGCGTGTATTCCGTGCGTCTCACGGCGTTCTACGACGACGACGCCGTCGAGGCGTACCGGCCCGACTACATCGAGGTCATCGCCGCGGCCCAACCCGAGGTTCAGTTCAGCGCGTTCCCGTCGAGCGGCGAGGCGCCCCTCACGGTGGCGTTCACGAACGAGACGACGGGCGCCGTCGAATCCTGGCGGTGGGATTTCGGCGACGGCGCCGCTTCGCCGGCGCGCGACCCGGTCCACGAGTATCGCGAACCGGGCGTGTACACGGTGCGCCTGACGGCGTTCTACGGGGGCGCTTCCGTCGTGCGGGAGCGCCCGGGGCTTATCGAAGTCGTTCCTCCCCATGCGCCCGTCTTCGTGCGCGGACAGGCCAACGAAGACGCGCGCGTCGACCTCAGCGATGCCGTGACGGTTCTCGCGTATCTCTTCGGCGGGAAATCCGTGGATTGTCTCGACGCGTGCGACACGAACGATGACGGCTTTCTGAACATCGCCGATGCGGTGTATCTACTGGCGTATCTGTTCGGCGGGGGGCCGCCGCCGCCGCCGCCGTTTCCGGAGTCCGGAACGGATGCAACCCCGGATGCGCTGGGCTGCGAGCGGGGATTGTGAGGTGAAAATCGCCGTTCGCGGGCTTCACGCGGTTGCTTTCGCGGGCGCCGCGAACTACAATGAGTGTTCATGGTCTGAGCGCGGCGGGCGATGGGTGCGCGCCGCAGGGAGTTGCCCGGAAGCGACCAAGGAAGGAGTCTCCGCCGGCGGTTCCCTTGTCAACGCGAAAGGAGAAGGCACATGGCTAGGATTCTTGCGTTCTTGCTGACCCTGGCGGCGATGGCCGGCGTTGCGTCCGGCGCCGTGCCGCCGGTGGCCGACCTCACCTGCGTCATCGGCGATGGGGTCGCGTACCTGGAGTGGACCAACGGCGGCGCCTATGACGGCGTCAGGGTGTTGATCGACGGCACGGCGGGCCCCGGATCGCCTGTCGCCGGGAGCGCGGAGAGCTACCGGTCGGACAATTCCTGGCTGTCCTTCCAGTCGGGCTCAGGAGTGAAAGATCCGCGGACGGGCTGGTTCAGGGTCGCGCCCGGGGCGCACACCTTCACCGTGACGCCCTACGTGGGCGCGGAGAACGCGCCGGCGGCGACCTGCGCCGCTGTCGCGCCCGCCGCGGCGGCGAATCCCGCCTGCTCGATCAACGCGGATGCCTCGGTCACCGTGACCTGGACGGCGGGCGCCTACGAAGCCGTCGAAATTCTGCGGAACGGCGCCGTCATCGCCGCCCTTGAGGGCTCGGCCGACGGTTACACGGATCTCGATCCGGGCTGGGTCCCGGGCTACGACATCAAGGAGTACGGGATCAGGGGCATCAACGCCGCCGGTTCCTATGCGACCGCGGCGTGCTTCGCGGCGCAGCTTTCCGACGGCTACCTCGCGTTCCAGGAAGGCGTCATCAACGGCGAGTCCACCGAGCCGGCGGACCTTGTGAACGTCGTCGGGGATGCCAGTACCGGCATGTTCGTCGGTTACGGTCAAAACCTCAGAAACTGGAACAACGGCGGCGGGTTCTACATGGAGGAAGGCGACCTGGCGGGCGTGGGCCACGGCGATCTTAAGGACATCTTCCTGAAGGTCGACACCGCGGCGATCCCCGCGGGAACCATCGTCGTCGGCGCGGAGCTGGCGGTGTGGTATCTGTACATGCGGGATGTGGCGCCGGGAGGCACGGCTCCGCAGCCGCACACGCTCTATGCCCGCGCGACGCTGAAGGAGTGGAACGAGGGCACCGTGCTGTCCGACGCGTTCGGTTGGGGCTACCAGAACGGAGGGCCGTCGAATCCGGGCGGGGTGACTTTCAACTCCGCGCGGCACGGACAGCTTCTGTGGGAGATCCCCAACGCCTACGGCGACAGCGATGTTGCGCCGCCGACCGCCCAGGCGACGACCATGTTCGATCCGACGGTCTATTTCGCGTGGGTGCGCTTCAATGTGACGGATCTCGTCCAGGCCTGCGCCGACGGGGGCACGACCCTGGCGTTGAAGATCACGCAGAACGGGACCTACGCTCCGCCGAACCCCAATTTCGACTATGTGCCGGGCCTGTACGGCTTCGCGACGAGCCAGTACGGCGAGCTCACCAAGCATCCCAAGCTCGTGGTCCGAACCCTGCAGGCGCCGGCGAATGTAGCGGCGCAGGCTCAGGGGCACGGCTACGCCGTGAAGGTGACATGGACGAACGTCGGCGCCGCCTACGATTCCATCGCGATCCTTCGCAACGGCGCCACGATCGCTTCGGGCCTGTCGGCCGCGGCCGAGTCCTACGATGACGCCGTCCCCGCCGCGGGTGCCTACACCTACGAGGTCGTTGCCGTCGCTGGCGGCAAGGAGGCGGGCGCCGCCGCGGATCCGATCCAGGTGGACGTCCCGACGGTCGCGGCCCCCGGTAACCTGCAGTGCGCGACCGAGCCCGACGGCGCGGTGATGCTGACCTGGAACCCGGGCGCGGCCTGGGACGCCGTCGAGGTATACGGCCCCGCCGATCCGGCGACGCCGCTCGCGACGCTCACCGGCGCGGCGGTGGCGTTCACGGACGCCGATCCGGGCTGGACCGACGGTTTCGAGCGGAAGACCTACGGGGTCAGGGCCGCGGAGATCCACGGCGGCGAGCACATCTGGTCCGACACCGTGTACTGCACGGCGCTCAACCTCGGCGAGAGCTGCTACGCCTTTCAAGACGGCGTCGTCAACGGCCGCGTCTTCGACCCCGCGGCGGATGTGGTGGCGGATGCGCACATTCTGGTCTACGGCGGGGGCGATAACAACACGGGCAAGGACCCGCAGTTCGAACAGGGCAGCCTGTGGGCCGGCTTCGCGGAGAACGAGCCCTGGGGCGATCGCGGCGACCAGAAGGACATACTGATGCGCATCGACGTCTCGGCGATCCCCGCGGGCGCCGTCGTCGTCGACGCGAAGCTGTCGATCCTCTACTTCCTGCTGCGCGACATCGCCTTCCCGAACGACAGCCGTCCGATTCCCCGGGGGCCGGGGCCCTACAATCCCCCGGCGCACGATCTTTACATCCGCGAGGCGCTGCGGGTGTGGAACGAGGGAGCGGGCGTGGATGCCCCGACCCCCAACTTCATGAACGGCCGGCTCGCCCTTACGGGCGAGGTCACGTGGAATGCGGCCCGTCACGGCGAGGAGGACTGGGAGCTTCCCGGGGCGTGCGGCGACAGCGACGTCGGTCCCGTCGCGGCGGCGACGACCTTTGCGCCCCAGACTTTCCCGAATCCTTATTGCGCGGCCGTGCCCTGCGTGACGCGGGATCCGGTGGGCGCGTGGGTGGACTTCGACGTGATCGATCTGGTGCAGGCCTGGGTGGATGATCCCGCGGGGAACCTCGGCTTCAAGATCACCCAGAACGGAGCCTCCGGTCCCGACGCTCCGCTCTTCGAGTACGTGGCGGGAATTTACAACTTCGCCAGCAGCGAGTTCCCGGAGACCGCGAAGCGGCCCGTGCTGGTCGTCAAGGTGTTGGTGCCGCCCGCGGATCTGGTGTGCACGCCCATCGCCGGCACGTGGTCGGCGGCGCTGGCGTGGACCAACGATCCGCTCATGCCGTACGAGAACATCAGGGTGTATCGTGACGGCGACCTGGTGGATACGCTGGCCGGCGACGCGACGGCCTACGTGGATGCCGCCCCGTTGCCCGGGCGTCATGTCTATGAGGTGTGCGGCGTCTACAACGGCAACAACAGCGGCGCCGCGACCTGCGAGGTCGAGTTCACCTTCGTGCCGCCCGTTAGCATCACGGCCTGCGCCATCGAAACGGGCCAAGTGGCTGGGCTGGCCTGGACGAACGGGTCGGCGGCCTACAGCGGCATCACCGTCTCGGTGGACGGCGTCGACTCGACGCTGGCCGGCGACGCGGTTGCCTTCAGCTCGGCCCCGCTCAGCCCGGGGACGCACGTCTTCACGATAACGCCGTTTATCACCGTCGACGCCGCCACCTACACGGCGGAGGCCAAGACCTGCGGCGTGCTGGCGCCGGTGCCCGCGCCGACGGCGCTCGCCTGTGAGCTGACGAGTCCCGACGCTTGGACGGTCAACCTGCAGTGGCAGAACGGGTGGGCGTACGACAACGTCGTCATCGCCCGCAACGGCGCCGTCGTCCGCACCCTGAGCGGGACGGCGGTGAGCTACACCGACGACCTGCCGGCCCCCGGCGGGTACACCTATGCGGTCAGCGGCGTTTTCGGCGGCCGGACATCGGAACCGGCCGAATGTGCGGTGCAAGCGTCCTACGTCCCGCCAGTCACGCTGGCGGGCTGCGTCTTCAACGCCGATCTGACCGTCAGCCTCGCGTGGCAGAACCATGCCGACTACGACGCGATCGTCGTTCATATCGATGGGGAGCCGACGCCGCTGCCCGGGACCCACACGGCCTTCGTGACCCCCGCGCTGGCGCCGGGGGCGCATACGATCGCGGTGACGGCCGCGGTCGGCGCCTTCAGCTCGGCGCCGGTGGCGTGCGAGGGCAATCTGCCGCTGCCCGCTCCGACCGCGCTCACCTGCACCGCGGCGGGCGGCGTGTGGAAAGTCCAGCTTGCATGGCAGAACGGCTACGCCTACGAGAACGTCATGATTCTGCGGGGCGGCACGGCGATCGACACGCTGAGCGGCGCCCCCAGCGCCTACACCGACACCGTGCCGGGGCCGGGCACGTACGAGTACACGGTCTACGGGTTTTTCGGCAGCCTGACGCAAAGCTCGCCGCCGTGCATGGTGCAGCTCGGGGTCCCGCCGGTCGCGATCACGCAGTGCGTCATCGGCGCGGATCGGATCGCGCGCTTGGCGTGGGACCTGGGCGCGGACACCTACACGAGCATCGCGGTGGTGATCGACGGGACGGCCGTCACGCCGAGCCTCGGCGGCGATGCGCGGAGCTACGCGTCGACGGCGCTCAATCCCGGGGCGCATAGCTTCCAGGTGATCCCTTCCATCGGAGCGCACGCGGCCGCGGCCGCGGCCTGCAGCGCGCAGGCTCCGCTTCCTCCGATCGCCGAGTTGGTGTGCACCCACCAGCCGGACAGCTGGATTATCAAATGCGAGTGGGTGAACGGCTGGACGTACACGAGCATCCAGGTGAGCCGCAACGGCGAGCCGCTGCTTCTCCTCCCCGGCGCAAAGACGGCGTTCACCGACGTGGTCGACGGTCCTGGCATCTACCAGTACTCGTTCCACGGCTTGCACGGCGGCCTGAGCTCCGTCGAAACGTCCTGCACGGTGGGCATCGGTTTCGTGCCGCCGGTGACCTTCACGGCGGCGACGGTGGATGAGAACCGCCGGGCGCATCTGGTCTGGACGAATGCGACCGCCTACGACGGCATCACGATTCTCCTGGACGGAACGGCGTTGAGCCCGGATCTGCCCGGCACGGCCACGTCCTTCGACACCGAACCGCTGGCTCCCGGCGGCCACACCTTCGCCGTCAGGCCGTTCATAGGGGACCAGCAGGCGGCCGACGCGGAGAGAACGGTGGTCGTTCCTCTGCCGCCGCCGGCGGACGTCGCCTGCGTGCCTGGGGACGATGCGTGGACGGTCAATCTCGCGTGGACGAGCGGGTGGGCCTACGATCAGGTCGTGATCACGCGCGACGGGAGCGAGATCGCGACCCTCCTAGGCGCGCCGACGACGTACGTCGACACGGTCGACGGGCCTGGTTCGTACGTGTACCGGGTTTCCGGCGGGCTCGGCGCCCTGACGGCCGAAGCGGGTCCGTGCACGGCCGAGATTGAGTACGTGCCGGCGGTGGCGATCGTGGCCTGCACGGCCGGTGACGGCGGCGCGGCGCACGTAACGTGGACCGCCGAGGTCGTGTACGAGTCGATCCGGATCCTGATCGACGGCGAGACTGTTGCGACGCTGGGCGGGGCAGCGACGAGCTATGATTCCGGCGCCCTGGCGACGGGTTCGCATGTCATTGCGGTCGTTCCCGCGATAGGCGCTTACGAGGCCGCCCCGGCAAGCTGCACGGTGGAGGTGACGGAGACGGGCACGCGGTTCAGGCGAGGCGATTCCAACACCGACGGCAAGATCGATGTCGCCGACCCGGTCCGCACGCTCGCTTACATCTTCTCGCACGGGACGCTGAATTGTCTGGATGCGGCCGATGCCAACGACGATGGCAGCATCGACATCGCCGATCCGATCTATACGCTCGCCTACCTCTACTCCAATGGGCCGGCGCCGAGGAGTCCGTTCCCCGGCTGCGGTCTCGATCCCACGGAGGATCAACTTGACTGCGCCTCTTATCCGGCGCAATGTCCGGCCCCGTAGGGCAGCCTGATTTTCCGGGTCGTGGGTTGCGAGGGGCGCCGGCGCGCGGGCCGGCGCCCCTCGTGTTTTCCGGCTCCGGCCCCTGTTTCCCGCGGGGAAGACGGCGGGCGGCGCCCGCGGCGGGGCCGCGGAACCCGCCGCGCAAAGATGTCCTCGACCCGCGGCTTGAACCGCGTGGGAGGAAGCGGGTGCGCCGCCCTCAGGGAACTTCCCGCGACGGATTCGGTCTATAATGACCCAAGGCCCCACAAGGAGACAGGACGAATGAAGCGCTTGACCTTTGCGAGCATGTTGATCGTCGTCGCCGTAGCCTTCGGCGCCGCCGCCGCGCCCGACGATCTTTCCGAAGCCCGGTCGGCCGCCGCGGCCGGCAACCGGTTCGCCCTCGATCTGTACGGACAGTTGGCCGCCGCCGAGGGAAATCTCTTCTTCTCGCCCCACAGCCTTCACACGGCCTTGGCCATGACCTTCGCGGGAGCGCGCGGCGCCACGGCCGCGGAGATGGCGCGGGTGCTGCGCCTGCCGGACTCC
>Ga0116184_10000277_pt1 | contig 62944 bp, 56 predicted proteins | sample AD_JPNNA5_MetaG_FD_89886 | JGI IMG/M metagenome (GOLD analysis project Ga0116184, IMG submission 89886) | Active sludge microbial communities of municipal wastewater-treating anaerobic digesters from Japan - AD_JPNNA5_MetaG | ecosystem: Engineered > Bioreactor > Anaerobic > Digestate | place... | reverse complement strand
GCGCTGACGCAGTATGGCTATAAAATCGAGCCGGTTGTCCTCGACTGCATCAACGGAAAGGCCGCCGTGGAAGATATTTTCCTCAGCGGGAGCGGTGACGTGCTATGACAATACTCTATCTCATTGGCCGTATCATCACAGTCCCCGGCGCTTACCTCAAAGCGTTTTGGGAACATCTGCTCTGCCGGATTCTCCGTGTTCCGACCGGAGAGCCGCGTTACCTCCGCCTCGACGAGATGCTCGGCCATATCGAACATGATCTGCCCTCCGGCACCGGCAAAAGCTTTTTATTCTGCGCGGTTTCGGGCCTGCTTAACGCCCTGCTCGGCCTGCCGATGCTGCTGACCGGCACCCTCGGGCTGTTCTATCTGGGCGTCGGCTATTCGGGCGATGAAAAGAGCCCGGTCTTCTGGGTCTATCTCATCATGCTTTATTTCGGCATCGCGCTGCTGAGCAACATCTTCCCCCTGGCGGAAGACGCGCTGTACACTTGGGGGCTGGTATTTGACGAAAAAACGCCCTTTATCGTAAAAGCGCTGCTCTTCATTCCCTGCGCCGTCCTCGTCGGCGGGGCGTATATCGAACGGTACGCGGCCTATCTGCCCGTTTGGGCGGCGCTGATTTTGGCGGCCATCTACCTGTAAAACGCGCTGTCCGCCGTGTTTGACAAAGGCCGTCCCTGGCAAGGCTGGGCGGCCTTTGTCCTTGCCAAGAGGGGCCTTTCAGTTTATAATAACATCTGCCTGATTCGTCCGCCGGCCGGCATACGCGAACGCCGCCGGCAAAGCGCCGGGGCCATGGCGCCGGTTTCAGCCCGTGTTCCGGCAGTCGGCGCAGCCGGTGTCCGGCGAACCTGCGGCCGTACCTTCGCGGAAAGCCGCGGTTTTTTATGCCGGGCGGTGCCGGCCCAATTGTTCAAAGAGGGATTTTATTATGCTCGAAGTCAGGGATCTGTCCTTTTCCGTCGGCTCCAGCGCGCAGAAACTGGAGATTATCGATTCCGTCAGTTTCACCCTGGACGACGGCAAGTTCCTTGTCATTACGGGACCCAACGGCGGCGGAAAATCGACGCTGGCCCGCTTGATCATGGGCATCGAAAAGCCGACCTCGGGGCAGATCATTTTCAACGGGACCGATATCACGCGCATGAGCGTCACGGATCGCGCCAGGGCGGGTATCGGCTACGCCTTCCAGCATCCGCCGCGCTTCAAGGGCATGACGGTGCACGGCCTGCTGAGCCTCGCCTACGGTGAAGACCTGCCGAAAGACAAATGCTGCGAATTTCTGACCAACGTCGGCCTTTGCTCGATGGAATATCTCGACAGGGAGGTCGACGCCTCTTTATCCGGAGGCGAACTCAAGAGGGTGGAGATTGCCACCCTCATGGCGCGCAGGCTGGGGCTGGCCATCTTTGACGAACCCGAGGCGGGCATCGACCTGTGGAGTTTCAAAATGCTTGTCGAAACGTTCCGCCAGATGACCAGGGACCGCCACGACAGCGTCATCATCATCTCCCATCAGGAGCGCATTATGCAGCTGGCGGACGAAATCATCGTCATCGCCGACGGCAGGGTGCGTTCCAGCGGCAGCCGCGAAGACCTTCTCCCCCAACTGCTCGGCGAATTTGACGACGTCTGCAACCTCAAAGGAAACACGGTGAAATACAGATGAGCGATACCATCGACAGCGCGCTTCTCAGCGAAATCGCCGACCTGCACGCCGTCCCCGCGGGGGCGTACAATATTCGCAAAAACGGCGCCGCTTCCGGCAGGCGTTCAACTGCCAATATCGAGATCACGACAAAGGCGGACCGGCCGGGGATCGATATCCGCATCGCCCCTTTCACCAAAAACGAAAGCGTGCATATCCCCGTCATCATCACCGAAACGGGGCTCGACGACAAGGTTTACAACGACTTTTACATCGGCGAAGGCGCCGACGTGCTGATTGTCGCCGGCTGCGGCATCCACAACGCCGGCGATTCCAAAACGCAGCACGACGGTATCCACCGCTTTTTCATCGGCAGAAACGCGCGCGTACGCTATGTCGAGAAGCATGTCGGCCGGGGGGAGGGGACGGGCGAAAGGGTACTCAACCCGACCACCGAGGTCACGCAGGAGGAAGGCTCCGTCTGTGAAATGGAAATGGTGCAAATCAAGGGCGTCGATTCCACCCTCAGGCAGACAACCGTCCACCTGGCCGCCTCGGCGAAACTCATCGTCACCGAGCGCCTCTTAACGCACGGCGCGCAGAAAGCCCGTTCCAATATCGACGTATATCTCGACGGTGCGGACGCCTCGGCGCAGATTGTCTCGCGTTCGGTCGCAAAGGATAAAAGCGAGCAGGTTTTCTATCCGCGCGCCGTCGGCAACAACCTGTGCAAGGCGCATGTGCAGTGCGATTCCATTATTATGGACTCCGCAAAAATCCGCTCGATTCCCGAAATCGCAGCGAACCATTCCGAGGCGCAGATTGTCCACGAGGCGGCTATCGGCCGCATCAACAACGACCAGCTTGTCAAACTGCAGACCTTCGGCATGGACGAGGCCCGGGCGGAGGACGTCATTATCCGGGGCTTCCTGAAATAGCGCCGGCAAACCGGGAACCGGCAAATATTATCGGCAAGGAGACTGATCATGGCAGAAAAAATGAAACTGGATGTCCGCAAGACGCTGCTCATCGGCTTCGGCTTTATGGCGACATCCATCGCCTGGGCGATTTACGACCCTTATGTGTCGAAGCTGCTCAGCGAAAAACTGACCGGCTCGGCATTTATTTTCCAGATGGGACAGCATCTGGCCGAGCGTTATCCTTCCCTGCTGGCGTTTATGCAAGCCCAGGGCGAGGATGTCGGCAAGGCCGGCAGTTTCACTCTCGTCCCTCTTTTTGTCGGCATTATCATGACCTTCGACAATGTCTTCGGCGTGATCTTCCAACCGCTGTTCGGCCGCCTTTCGGACCGCACACATTCGCGCTACGGCAAACGCAGGCCCTTCATTTTTATCGGCGCGCCCGTCGCGGCAGCGCTTTTCATTTTAATTCCGCGTATGCAGACCGTCCCCGCCCTGATGACGACGGTTATCCTGTTCGTTTTCGTCATGTCGACCTGGCGGGCGCCTGTGGTCGCCCTGATGCCCGATTTAACGCCCCCCGCGCTGCGCAGCGAGGGCAACGCGATTATCAACCTCACCGGCGGCATCGGCGGCCTTATCGGCATGTTCGCCGGCACGCTGCTTTGTATCGTGTTCGGTTTCAACAGCAAACTCAACGAGGAAAGGCCCTTTGTTTTCATTCTCGGCGCCGTCGTCATCATCCTGGGTACTTTGGTGCTCGCTTTCTTTGTCAAAGAGCCCGACAGCAGGCTGCAGGCCCATGCCGCAAAAGAAGGCTTCGACCTCGAACAGGCTAAGAAAAAAGAGAAAGAAAAACTCAAAAGCCTGAAACTGAGCAAAGGCGAGAAAACGAGCCTCGCGTTTATGCTCATGACGCTGTTTTTCCTTTTCGCGGGTTCCAACTCGATTCAAACCTTTTTCGCCCTTTTCGCCTCGGAGATTCTCGGCAAAACCACGGCCCAGGCGACCCTGATGCTGGGCGTCTTCGGTCTGGCGTCGCTGGCTGCGGCCATCCCGGCGGGCAAACTCGGCACCAAGTTCGGCCGTAAAAAAATGATCCTCTCCGGCCTTTCCGGCTTTATCATCATGTTTACCCTCTACGCCATTACCCGGCAGATGTGGCTGATGTGGCCGGCGCTGATCGTCGGCGGCGTTTCCAACATGTTCATCACTGTCAACACGCTGCCGCTGGTGCTTGAAATCGGGGGTCTCGAAAAAGTCGGCACCTTCACCGGCTACTATTACACCGCCACCTTTTCCGCGCAGGTCGCAGCGCCCATCCTCTACGGCATTGTCCGCGTGCTGACCGGCACCTATATGTCCCTGTTTGTCTTCTGCCCCGTCTGCTTCGCGCTGGCGCTGCTGTGCATTACCCAAGTCCGTCACGGCGAGGCGCTGCCGCTTCAAGCGGTCAAAGACGCCCAAATGCAGGATGCCTGAGCGCGTTTTGAATTCGCTGCGGGGAGGCCGCGATGTCGGATAAGCAGAAGGTTCGTTATTTTAAAACATTTCTCATCGGCTGCGGCTTTCTGGGCAGCATGGTCGTATGGACGATTTACGATCCCTACGTGTCCAAACTGCTCAGTGAAAAACTATCGCAGTCGGAGTCGATCGTCAACCTGGGCCGCTATCTGGCCGAAAGGTATCCCGCTCTGCTGACCTTTATGCAGGCGCAGGGCGAGGATGTCGGCAGCGCGGGCAAGGGTTTTACCCTCGTGCCGCTTTTTGTCGGCTTTGTGATGACGTTCGACAACATCTTCGGCGTGATTTTCCAGCCTCTGTTCGGCCGGCTGTCCGACCGTACGCACAGCCGCTTCGGCAAGCGCAGGCCCTATGTGTTTATTTTCGCGCCGCTGGCGGCCGCTGTGTTCGTCCTCATCCCGCGCATGCCCAACGTGCCCGCGCTGATGGTCTGCATCATCGCTTTTGTTTTCTTTATGTCGCTGTGGCGCTCGCCCGTTATGTCGCTGATGCCCGACCTGACGCCGCCGCATCTTCGCAGCGAGGCCAACTCCGTTATCAGCATTACCGGCGGCCTCGGGGCGTTTATCGCCTTGATGGCGGGCAAGGTGCTGGCGGCGGTTTTCGGTTATGACACCGCCCGAAACGAGGAGCGAAACGCCGTCTTCCTGTTTGGCGCCGTATTCGTCATCCTGGGGACCCTCGTGCTCGCGTTCTTTGTCAAGGAAAAAGACAGCAGAATCCTCCCGGGCGCAGGAGAAAGCGCGGCCGAACTCAAGGCGGCGAGGAAAAGGGAGCATGAAAAACTCAAGGCCATGAAACTCACGAAGCCCGAACGCAGAAGCCTGCTGTTCATGATGGCTGCCTTGTTTTTCCTGTTTATCGGCACCAATTCCGTTACCACCTTTTTCGCCCTGTTCGCCGCCGAAATCCTCGGCAAAACCACGGCGGAGGCGACCTTTATGCTCGGCGCTTTTCTCGCTTCGGGGCTCGTCGGCGCGATTCTCGCCGGTTTCCTCGGCAAAAAATACGGCCGTAAGAAGGTCATCGTCGGGGGCCTCTGCTCTTTTATCGTGATGTTCGCCTCTTTCGCCGTCACCAAACAGATGTGGCTGATCTGGCCGGCGCTCGTCATCGGCGGGGCGTCGAGCATGTTCATCAACGTCAATACCCTTCCGCTGGTCTGGTCCATCGGCGGGGTGGAAAAAGTCGGCACTTTCACCGGCTACTATTACACGGCCACCTTTTCCGGCCAGGTCGCCGCGCCCATCCTTTACGGGACCGTTCGCGTGCTGACCGGCACCTATATGTCGCTGTTCGCTTTCTGCGTCGTCGCCTTTATTTTTTCCCTAATTTGCATATCGCAGGTGCGGCACGGAGAGGCCCTGCCCGAGGAGGCGGAAAAACAGGCCGCCCTGATGGAAAGTTAAGCCCCGCTTTTCCCGGCCCGCGCGCGGCGGAAAGGGAAAGGACCCAGTTCAATATCGGAGGGAAGCCATGTCAAATATCATCGAAGTAAAAAATCTCAGCAAGTCCTACGGGAAGCAGACGGTTCTTGACGACATATCGTTCGCCTACGAACCCGGCCAGACCATCGGCCTGCTCGGCCCCAACGGCTGCGGCAAAACGACGCTGATTAAAATCATGACCGGCCTGATCAACGATTACAGCGGCACCGTGCTCATTGACGGGCATAAGCCGGACATCCACACCAAAGCGATGATCGCCTACCTGCCCGAAAAAACCTACCTGGCCGACTGGATGCGTCCGGTCGATACGATTCGCTACTTCTCGGATTTCTACGCGGATTTTGACACCGCAAAGGCGAAGGAAATGCTTATCGCTTTCGACCTGCCCGAAAAGCAGAAAATCAAATCCATGTCCAAAGGCATGCAGGAGAAACTGCAGCTGCTGCTGGTCATGTGCCGCAACGCGCGGCTGTATGTCCTCGACGAGCCGCTCGGCGGCGTCGACCCGGCCGCGAGGGCCTTCATCCTCGACGTCATTATGAAAAACCGTCCCGGCGACTCGACGATGTTCATTTCGACGCATCTGATTTACGACGTCGAGCGTATTTTCGACACGGCGCTGATGATCGGGCGCGGCAAGATTCTCGTCAACGCCGGCGTCAACGAACTGCGCCGCGACGGCAAAACCATCGAGGACAAGTTCAAGGAGGTGTTCGGTTATGCTTGGCAAGTTAATTAAACACGAGTTCAAGGCCAGCGCGCACTCGGTTCTCAACATCTATCTCGCCGCGGCCATCACGATTGTCATCATGCTGCTTTCCTACGCGGTGAAAATCCGCTGGATCAGCGCCTTAAGCACCGTCGCGCTGCTGATTATCAGCGTGCTGGCGGTCGTCATCACCATCATCGCCGTTATCGCCGGCTTCTACAAAACGCTCTACGGCTCCCAGGGTTACCTGAGTTTTACCCTGCCCGTTAAAAGCGGCCAGCTGCTGGGCGCAAAGGCGCTGGTTTCCTTTATTTGGATTTTGCTCAGCTATATCATCTGCATCGGTATTTTTGTCGGCGTTTATTTCTATGTTTCCGCCAAAGTGGGCGAGAATACGGTCGAAAACATCAAGATGCTGCTGCAGGTTTTCGGCGGCGTCAGCACCAAAGCCATCGGCCAGATGATTATTTTCTTCGTCGTCAGCATTATCATGCAAATCGCCGTCCTGATCGCGGAGATTTATTTTTCCATCACCCTCGCCAACACCCGCGCTTTCCAGAAAATCGGCGCGGTTTCGGCGATTTTCATTTTCTTCGGCGTGTTCGTCCTGATGCAGATTGTCACCGCCGTCCTGACCACCTATGTGCCCGTGACGCTCTACTATGACCCTTTGGCCGCCGGCGGCGGGCTCGCGCTGAGTTTTTCGCAAAGCATGATACAAAACCCGACAGGCGTCAATCTCGGGCTGACAGGCCTTGTATTTGAAATTATCGCCGCGGCGGCGCTGTTTTTTACGACCGGCTGGCTGATGAAAAACAAAATCAACGTCAAATAGCGCCGCTTGTCCGGACACGGAGGGCAGAGGGATGAAAATCGGCGTTTTCGGCGGGGCGTTCAACCCGCCCCACAAAGGCCACGTGAAGCTTGCCCGTTATTTTGCGGACAGGCTTTGCCTTGACAAGGTGCTCGTCATCCCCACCAGCGCGCCCGTGCATAAAAGTGCGGCGGATTTTGCCCCGGCGGAGGATAGGCTCGCGATGTGCCGTCTGGCCTTCGGCGGCGACCATCGTTTTGAAGTCAGCGAAATCGAAACAAGCCGCCCAGGCGGCAGTTATACCGTCGACACCCTGCGCGCATTGCGCAAGCAGTTCCCGCAGGCGGCGTTCTATCTGATCCTCGGCGCGGACGCCTACGCGGATTTCGGCAAATGGCGCGAGCCGGATGAAATCGCCTCGATGTGCACGCTTTGCGCCGCGGCGAGAAAAAAGGAAGAAGTCCCCTCCGGCGCCTATCCGGCGGTCATCGGAGAGTTGAAACCGTACGTCATCAGTTCCACCCGAATCAGACAGATGGTTAAAGACAAAGGGCCTTTCGCCCGCCACGTCGGCGCGCGGGTGGCGCGCTATATCGTCCAACGAGGGCTCTACGCATGAACGATTACGCCGCGATAGCGAAAAAGATGCTCTCAACCGCCCGTTTCGAGCATTCCCTGCGGGTGGCCGATTGCGCCGCGGCGCTGGCGCGCCGTCTGGGAGCGGACGAAAGCAAGGCGTACGAATGCGGCCTGCTTCACGACATCATGAAAGATTCGCCCCTTGCCTTTCAGTTGCAAACCATTGCCAAAACTGATATAATTTTGACTTCCGTCGAGCTTCGCAATCCCGGCCTGATTCACGCGGTGGCGGGCGAGGCTTTTATGCGGGCCGAACTCGGTATTGACGACCCCGAACTGCTCAACGCCGTGCGGTACCATACGACGGGCAGGGCGGCGATGAGCCTGCTGGAAAAAATCATTTACATCGCCGATTACATTTCTGACGACAGAACCTATAACGGCGTCGACGAAATGCGCCGCCTCGCCGGGGAAAGCCTGGAGGCCGCCATGCTGTTCGCGCTGAAGTTTACCATCGGCAAGCTGATATCCAGGCAGACGGTCATTCACACCGATTCCGTGGAGTGCTATAACGAACTCGTATCGGCTTTGCCCGCGGGCGAAAAGGAAAAGCCCAAAGATATTCAACAAGGGAGCAGACCATGACACCGATTGATACGGTCAAAAACATCGCAAAAATCCTCGACGACAAAAAGGCGGAGAACATTACGGCTTTCGGCATCCGGGAGCTGTCGATTATCGCCGACTATTTCGTTATCGCGACGGCCACCTCGAACATCCACGCCAAGGCGCTCGTCGACGACCTCGAGGAGAAAATGTCGCTGCTCGGCGTCGAACCCGTACGCATCGAGGGCAAAGCGTCGGGGTGGACGGTGCTCGATTACTCGAGCGTACTGGTCCACATTTTCCGGCGCGAGATGAGGGAATATTACAATCTTGAACGGCTTTGGGCCGACGCGAAGAGCGTCGACCTCAGCGAGGCCGGCGTGGCCCAAAGCGCGCCGGCGGAAAGTCTGGACGGCGGAGGCGCATGATGGCTCATTACGATTTCAAATCCGTTGAAAAAAAATGGCAGGACCGCTGGGAGGCAAGCGGCGTGTTTCACGCGCGCAGCGGCTCGAACCTGCCCAAGTATTACTGCCTGGTCGAGTTCCCCTATCCTTCCGGCCAGGGCCTGCACGTGGGCCATCCCCGGTCGTACACGGCGCTCGACACCGTCGCGCGCAAAAAGCGCCTTGAGGGTTACAATGTCCTTTATCCCATGGGCTGGGACGCTTTCGGCCTCCCGACCGAAAACTACGCCATCAAAAACCATGTCCATCCCGAAACCGTCACCCGCGAAAACATCAAGCGCTTCAAAGCGCAGTTGCAGTCGCTGGGCTTTTCGTTCGACTGGAGCCGGGAGATCAATACCACAGACCCGTCTTATTACAAATGGACGCAGTGGATTTTCCTCAAGTTCTTTGAAAATGGTCTGGCCTATAAAAAGGAAATGGACGTCAACTGGTGCACCTCGTGCAAGTGCGTGCTGGCCAACGAGGAGGTTGTCGCGGGCGTGTGCGAACGCTGCGGCAGCGACGTCGTGCGGCGGCTGAAAAGCCAGTGGATGCTGAAGATTACGGCTTATGCGCAGCGCCTGGTGGACGATCTCGACGACCTGGATTTCATCGAACGGGTCAAAACCCAGCAGCGCAACTGGATCGGCCGTTCCACGGGCGCAGACGTCGATTTTCTTTCCAGCCCGGGCGACGTCATCACCGTCTATACCACCCGGCCCGACACACTGTTCGGCGCAACCTATATGGTCATGTCGCCCGAGCATCCCCTCATTGACAAATGGGCGGACCAAATCGGCAACCTGCCCGAAGTGCTGGCCTACCGCGCCGAATCCTCCCGCAAATCGGACTTTGAGCGCACCGAAGTCAACAAAGACAAGACCGGCGTCAAACTCGAAGGCGTCTGGGCCGTCAACCCCGTCAACGATGAGAAAATCCCGATTTTCATATCCGACTATGTCCTGGTTTCCTACGGCACGGGCGCCATCATGGCGGTGCCCGGCCACGATACGCGCGACTGGGAATTCGCCCGCAAGTTCGGCCTGCCTGTCGTCGAGGTCGTCAAGGGCGGCGACATCGAAAAAGAAGCTTTCGTTGACTGCGAAACGGGCGTCATGGTCAACTCCGGTTTCCTCGACGGCCTGAGCGTCGAAAGCGCGAAGGAAAAAATCACCCAATGGCTGACCGATACCGGCAAGGGAAAAAGCAAAGTCAACTTCAAACTGCGCGACTGGGTCTTTTCCCGCCAGCACTACTGGGGCGAACCCATCCCCATCGTGCATTGTGAGCAGTGCGGTTTCGTGGCTGTACCCGAGGAAGAACTCCCGCTGAAACTGCCCTATGTCGAGAGCTACGAACCGACCGACAGCGGCGAATCGCCTCTGGCCAAGATGACCGACTGGGTCAACACCCTCTGCCCGCGCTGCGGCGGCCCCGCCAAGCGTGAAACCGACACCATGCCCAACTGGGCGGGGTCCTCCTGGTATTTCCTGCGCTACTGCGACCCCTTCAACGACAGCGCGCTCGCGTCCAAGGAAGCGCTCGACTACTGGATGCCGGTCGACTGGTACAACGGCGGCATGGAGCATACCACGCTGCACCTGCTCTACAGCCGTTTCTGGCACAAGTTCCTCTACGACATCGGCGCCGTGCCGACCCCTGAGCCCTACGCCAAGAGAACGAGCCACGGCATGATCCTCGGCGAGAACGGCGAAAAAATGTCGAAGTCCAGGGGCAACGTCGTCAACCCCGACGATATCGTCCGGGAGTACGGCGCGGACACCATGCGCCTGTACGAGATGTTCATCGGCGATTTTGAAAAAGCCGCGCCCTGGAATTCGTCGAGCATCAAGGGCTGCAAGCGTTTTGTCGACAGGACCTGGGCGCTGGCCGACGTGCTTGCAGAGGGCGGCATCCGCGGCGAATTGGAAACCGCGTTCCACAAAACCATCAAAAAAGTAACCTTTGACATCGACGCCCTCAAAGGCAACACCGCCATCGCGGCGCTGATGACGCTGCTCAACCAAATCGAAGAAAGCGGCCGGATCACGCGCGGCGAGATGGAGGTCTACCTGATTTTGCTCAATCCTTTCGCGCCGCACGTCACCGAGGAACTGTGGGAAAAATGCGGTTTCCCCGGCCAGCTCAACGCGCAAAAATGGCCGGCTTACGACGAGGAAAAATGCCGGGAAGACAGCGTCGAAATCGCGGTGCAGGTCAACGGGAAAATTAAAGCCAGGATCACGGTCCCCGCGGATATCGGCGAGGCCGACGCCGTCGCCGCCGCGCGCGCGGACGCGAAAATGGCGGCCGCCCTCGAAGGGATGCAGGTGCTTAAAGAGATTTATGTCGGCGGCAAACTGGTCAACATCGTCGCCAGGCCCCGATAAAACCGAACGGCGCGGCCGCAGGCGGCAGGGGCGCTCGCAAGGTTGACAAAGGGGGCGCCGCCGCTGTATAATATCGGCACTGCGCAGGCAATACCCCTGCTTATGCGGAGGGAGGGAATATGAATGAGTGAAATCAGAGTTAAAGAAAACGAGTCGCTGGACAGCGCTCTCAGGCGCTTCAAAAAACAGACTTCGAGGGACGGAACGATTCAAGAAGTTCGCAAAAGGGAGCATTACGAAAAGCCTTCGGTAAAGAGGAAGAAGAAATCCGAGGCGGCTCGCAAGCGCAAATTCAAGTAACAGGGAGCGGGCGGAAGCCCGCTTTTTGTTTTGCTGTCGAAAGGAGTGCGCCTCATTTGGACAACATCGGCAGATTCGCGCAGCTTTTACCCGGCGACGACGTCTGCGCGCTCATCGAGTCCGAGGTCAGCCGGTTTTATTTAACCGGCTTCGCCTCGGATTTCGGTTTTCTCATCGTATCAAGAAAGGGTTCGTTCTTTTTAACAGACAGCCGCTACATCGAAGCGGCGCGCGAAGCGGTGACATCCTGCGAGGTGCTTGAAACCGCGTCGCTCGGCGCCCAGCTGAGAATGATCTTTTCCTCCCTGGGCTGCCGCTTCGTCAGCGTCGAAGCGGAAAAAACCACGCTGGCCGGCCTTGCAAGGCTCCGGCGCCTCGCCAAAGGCTATTGCGTCAAAGCGGACGGCTCTCTCGATGCCGTCCTGACCGCGATGCGCTCGCTGAAAACGCCCGGCGAGGTTGCGCTTATCGAAAAAGCGCAGGCGATTACCGACCGCGCGTTCGAATATATCCTCGGCGTCATCAAGCCCGGCATCACCGAGCGGGACCTGTGCCTGGAACTGGACTTTTTTATGCTGAAAAACGGGGCGGACGCCGTCGCGTTCGACACCATCGCCGCCTCGGGCGTCAACGGTTCCAAACCGCACGCGGTACCGGGAGGCAAACGTCTGGCCAAAGGCGAGATGGTGACACTGGATTTCGGTGCGGCTGTCGGCGGATACCGCAGCGATATGACGCGTACCGTCGCGCTTGGCAAGCCCGGCGGGGAAGAAGCCGAAGTGTACGATATTGTCCTCGCGGCGCAGGAACGCGCCCTCGCTAAAATTGCCGACGGTGTTACCTGTGTCGACGCGGACGCCGCGGGCCGGGACCTTATCGCCGCCCGGGGATACGGGGCCTGTTTCGGCCATGGGATCGGCCACGGTGTCGGCGTCGAAATCCACGAAGAGCCGCGCGTGTCCAAAACGTCGAAACAGGCGCTGCGCGCCGGCAACGTCGTGACGGTCGAACCGGGCATCTACCTGCCCGGGCGTTTCGGCGTACGTATCGAAGACATGGTACTGGTCACGTCCGGAGGCTGCCGAAACCTGACCGCAAGCCCGAAGAAACTGGTTGTCCTGTGAGCGCGCCGGCGAAAACAGTGCTTGATAATAACACGCAAAAAGAGTAGAATAACCGGGTAAACAATACTTGGGGGAAGATGTATGGTATCAGCGGGCGATTTCAGGAACGGCGTCACTTTTGAGATGGACGGCGACGTTTATCAGATCATCGAGTTCCAGCACGTCAAGCCGGGCAAAGGCGCGGCTTTTGTGCGCACAAAACTTCGCAATGTCATCGGCGGTGCGGTCGTTGAAAAAACCTTCAACCCCAGCGACAAGTTCCCTACCGCTTACATCGAGCGCAAGGATATGGCCTATTCCTACAGCGACGGCGACCTCTACTATTTCATGGACCAGGAAAGTTACGAACTCATCCCCATCAATGCCGGGTCGCTGCCCGACAGTTTCAAGTTTGTCAAAGAAAACGAAGTATGCAAAGTGCTTTCCTATAAAGGCAACGTCTTCGGCGTCGAACCGCCGACCACCGTCACGCTGCAGATCACCAAAACGGACCCCGGCTTCAAGGGCGACACAGCGACCAACGCGACCAAACCCGCGGTGCTTGAGACGGGCGCCGAGGTCAAGGTGCCCCTGTTTATCGACGAGGGCGAATTCATCATCATCGACACGCGCACCGGCGAATATCTCAGCAGAGCATAAACAAAAATTATCATACAGGAGGTAACTGCAATGACCATAACCGAAAAAGCGGCTTACATCAGAGGCCTGGCCGAGGGACTGGTGCTTGACGCCGGGAAACCCGAGACAAAACTTTTCAACGCCATCATGGATTTGCTTGACGACCTGGCCCTCACGGTGTCCGACCTCGAGGACGAAGTCGCCGTCATCGGCGAACAGGTTGTCGAAATCGACGAGGACCTCGGCGATCTCGAAGACGAGTTCTACGGGGATGAAGACGAATGGGACGATGACGACTGCTATGAAATCGAGTGCCCCAACTGCGGCGAAAACTTCTGCGTCGACGGCGCCACGCTCGAGGACGGCGACATCAAATGCCCCAACTGCGACGAAGCCGTCCCGCTGGACGATATCTGCGAATGCGGCGAGTGCAAAGACGATTGACCGCCGTTAAAACGGTTCATTTTCGGGGGCGGGCTTTTGCCTGCTCCCTGTGTTTCAGGGGTGCATGATGGACCTGACCGAAAAAACGCTCGAAAGCGCCGCCGTTTACCGCGGCTTGATTGTCAACGTGCGCCGGGACAAAGCCCTCCTGCCCGACGGCCGCCCCTGCGAGCGCGAAGTGGTCGAGCACAGCGGAGCCGTGGCTCTGGCCGCCCTGACGGATAACGGCGAACTGCTGTTTGTGCGCCAGTTCCGCTATCCCTATGGCGAAACCGTCCTCGAACTGCCCGCCGGCAAACTGGAAGCGGGCGAAGACCCGCTCGAAGCCGGCAAGCGGGAACTGCTCGAGGAAACCGGAACGTCCGCCGCCCGTTATACGGATTTAGGGCTCTACTACCCCTCTCCGGGCTATTGCGCCGAGGTGATTCACCTTTTCGCGGCTTTCGGCCTGACTTTCACCGGCGCTTCCCCGGACGAGGACGAGTTTCTCGAGACAGAGCGCGTTGCCTTGACAAAAGCCGTCGATATGGTGCTTTCCGGAGAAATCCGCGACGGTAAAACCCAGGCGGCGGTGCTCAAACTCGCCATGCTGCTCGAGCGCGAAAGGGGGAACCCCGCATGATCGTGCTGGCCTCCTCGTCGCCCAGGCGAATCGAACTGCTGAAAACCGCGGGGCTGGATTTTCAAGTCTGCCCGGCGCAGGGCGAGGAATACCTCGACCCGGCTCTTCCACCCGGCGAAGCCGCCGTTGCGGTCGCCCGCGCCAAAGCGCTCGAAATCGCCGCGCGTTTTCCGGAGGATTGCGTCATCGGGGCCGATACGATTGTGGTTGCCGGCGGTGAAATACTCGGCAAACCGAAAGACAAGGCGCAGGCCGCCGCTATGCTGCGCGCCCTGTCTGGCCGGACGCATGTCGTCCTGACCGGGGTCTGCCTGCTGAAAGGCGGCAAAGAAAAGCGTTTCTGCCAAAGCACCGAGGTCGAGTTTTATCCGCTGACGGACGATGAAATCGCCGCTTATGTCGACTCCGGCGAACCGATGGATAAAGCCGGCGCCTATGGCATCCAGGGGCTTGGCTGCGTGCTGGTCAAAGGTATCCGGGGCGACTACTTCAACGTGATGGGCTTCCCCGTCGCGCGCGTCGTGCGCGCGCTCAGGAGCTTCGGCTGTCTGGCATAACCCGGGCCATAGAAAAGGGGAGAGGCGCCGCAAAACGCCTCTCCCCGGTTTTTTATTCGTTACGGCTCCGAAAGCCCGCTAATGTACCGCAGCGCGCCGGGCAGTTTCGCCTCGTCATAGATGCTGTGTAAAAACATATCGCCGCTATAGCGGTATTCCCTCAGCAGCTGAATAAAATAAGGATAGTCGATGATTCCCTCGCCGGTGGCGCAAAACTCGATGCCGTCACCTTCTTGGATGTCCTTGCCGTGCGCGATGACGACGTCCGGCCCGAAAACCTCGAAGGCGTGCCGCAGGATGCCCCGTACCTTTTCGCGCCGCGCCTGCCCGGGATGGAAAAGGTTGGCGCAGTCCATAATCATCTTGAGGTTCGGCGAGCCGGCAGTATCCATCATCAGCCGGGCTTTTTCGGGCGTGTCGACGATGTTGCCCGCCTCTGTTTCCACCGCCAGCACCAGACCGAACCGTTCTGCCGTGCGCGCCGCGGCGGATACGGTTTGCATCATGTCGTCCCAGGCCTGCGCGGAACCGTTGTCCGGGTGGCCGTCCCAGGGGGAAAGCGTGTTTCTGGTGCCGCTGCAAAGCGTAATATAGCCGCAGCCGAGTCCGCTCACGGCCCTCGCGAGGCCTTCCAGGCGGCGCAGGCCCTCCTGCCGGACCGACGCGTCGGGATGCGCCATATTAAAGATGCCGTTGACCGCCTTGATGGCGACGCGGTGCCTTTCGGCGCAGCGGCGGACAAGCGCTACCAGTTCCGCGTCAATCGCCGCGGGAATTTCCAAAGCGTTGTCGGGCGAAAACCCGCTTTCAGCGACACTGCCGAAATGAAACTGCACCGTTTCGATGCCGTAACGCTCGAGTTTGGCGAACAGCTCTTCAGCCGGCATAACCGGCAAGTCCGTCGTACAGATTCCCGTCTTCATGGGCACACCTTCCGCCCCGCGGCCAAAAGCACAGTCCGGTCGTATTGCGGCACCCACACGCCTCCCGTGTAATCACGGGCCCTGAAAACGACGCTTCCCCCGTACACTTCGGCATGAAAACCCGTACCGGTTTTTCCGTAGTCCCCGCTCGATGATTTGCCGTAGGCCGGCACGCTGACAAAATAAACCGTGCCGTCATTGGTAATACTGTTGGGGCCGAAACCGTCGTGATAGTGCCCGGAGATGAAGAAGATGTCCAGCAGCCCGTTGTACCTGTCCATAACGGCCGCCAGTTCCTGAGCGTCCTCCCCGACGGCCGAAAGGGGCTGGTGGTTGACGATAAAAACGGGGTTCCCCGCCGGGACCGACTCGGCAAGCAGGCCGTCGAGCCATGCCAGCTGCGCATCGGAAAGCACCGTTTCCATCCCTTTCATCCCCTCGGGATTGAGCACGATGAACCGGCAGCCCTCGATATCGCGGTAAAAATAGACCGTTTCTTCACGGATGCCCGCGGTTTTGTCGAGCAGTTCAAAATATTTGCCCGCGTTGAATTCGTAGGTCAGCAGGCTGTTACCCTCGTTATCCTTGATGCCGCGGATATCGTGGTTGCCCATCTCCGGCAGTATCGTACCGGCGTCGCAATAGAGGTTGAGCGCCGCGCCGAGTTTGGCATACTCGTTGACCGAGCCGCGCTCGGTCATATCGCCGGCGATAATCAGCGCGCCGCTTTTAATCCGGGCGCGCGACATATCTTTCAGCCCGTCTATCAACAGTCCCGTTCTCCCGCCGTTCCATATTTCGTCAATGTGTGTGTCTGCGATGATGTCGAACGAAAGGAGCATGTTTTCCGCGTCGAGCGGCGCCATGCTGACGGGGCCAAGCTGCGCGAACAGCGAAACGAACGACAGCAGCAGGGCGAACATCTTGCCGAAACGGACGGGGACCGCATTCATGTCAAACACCTCTCAAATGATGTTCCGCCGCTCGTCAATAGCCGAAATACTGCTGCTCGAATTCCTTGAACAGCCGGTCGTAACGTTCGCTGCAGTCCGGGTCCGAACTCAGGCCGTGGTCGGAGTTCGGGAACAAAATCAGTTCGCTCCTCGCGCCCGCGGCGCGGAACGCCTCGTCAACGGTGACCGCCTGCCCGTAATGGACGATCGGGTCCTTCATGCCCTGCGCCAGGATGGTCGGCGGGGAGCCGGCGTTGACATAAGCAGCGGGGGAGGCCGCCCTCAAATAAGGCGTCACGGCTTCGAACGTCGCGGGGTTCACATCCTGCCGGACCAGCAGAGACACCAGCGAATAAATCGATGCGGGGTCGGCGCTTTCCTCATACAGCCGCCGGTCCGTGAAATCCGAGGGTCCGCACTGGCTGGCGCAAAACGCGATTTCGATGGGCGAAACCGCCTGGTTCTTGAAAGCGTACAGCATCGCCAGATGCGCGCCTGCGGAACCGCCCGTCAAACCGGCTTTCTGCAGGAAGACGCCCCTTTTCGCGGCCTCCGCCTTGACCAGCCCGAGCGCCAGGGTGATATCCTCGAGCATATCGGCCCAGCTGATCCCTTCTTCGTTGAGCATCCTGTAGTTGAGCGAAGCCGCGGCGTAACCGCGTTTGACGGTCCTTTCGCAGGCGGATGTGTAGGCGTCTTTATCGCCGCCCAGCCAGCCCCCGCCGTGAATATATACCACGACGGCCGTGCAGGCGCTTTTGTTTGCCCGCGGCAGGAAGAGGTCGAGCTTTTGCGCCCCGGATTCGCCGTAAGGCAAATCCTTATACGAGGCGACAGGGAAGACCTGCGCCGTCAGCGCGGTCACCAGCGTCGCCGCGGCGCACAGGAGGGCCATGATTTTTTTGATAAGATTTGTCATAGGATTCACCCCGCACAGTATTTTATTTTGACCGCGCTCAACCGGCAGCCGTCAGCGCGACGGCCCTGTCGTATTCGGGCAGCCAGCGGCCGCCGGTAAAATCGCGGGCTCTGAACAGCACTTCGCCGTCATACGCCTCGACGCAGTAGCCGGTGCCGGTTTTACCCGGCCCGCTCGCCGTTCCTTTGCCGTAGCAGGGCAGCGCGACGAAAGTCACGCTGCCGTCGGTGACGATGCTGCCCGAGCCGAAAGGCGTGTGATAATGGCCTGTCAAAAAGAAAATATCCAGTCTGCCGTCATACTTCTTCATCACGGCGTACAAATCGTCCGCCTCGTCGCCGATGGAAGCCAGCGGATGATGGCAGCTGACAAAAACCGGTTTTCCGCCGCCCGCCCGGCTTGCCAGCAGGCTGTCGAGCCACCCGATCTGGGCAGGGGAGAGATAGGTGTCATCCTCGAGCCTCTCGCTGTTAAGGATGACAAATAGATAGCCCTTGATTTCACGGCTGAAATATATGGTGGCGGTGTCGATGCCCGCCGTGTTGCGCAGGAAGTCGAAGTACTTATCGGCGTTATACTCATAATTCATCAGCCTTGTGCCGTTTTGCAGCCGCGGGCCCCAGATGTCATGGTTGCCGGAAACCGGCAGGATGTTGTCCGCGTCACAGCGGGTTTGCAGGGCGTAGGCCAGTTTGTAATACTCCCACTGCAGGCCGCCTTCCGTCAGGTCGCCTGCGATCAGCAGGGCGTCGTTTTTCACTTGCGCCTTCGACATATCCTCAAGCCCTTCGGCAAGCAGAGGCACGCGCGTGCCGTTGAAGACGTTGTCGATGTGCGTGTCGGCAATCGCCGTGAAACTCAGCCGCAGGTTATCCGCGTCGGCAGGCGCGTAGGTCGGCGGGCCGGCCAGCGCGAACAGGGAAATCAGGGAAAACACAACAGACAGGATCTTTGCCGTGCGCTTTGAAATGATATTCATGGCGCTTCCTCCTTTCCTGCATCCGGGGCGCTTAATTCAAAGCCCTTTTGAGGCTTTCGAGGTTCTTTTCCATCAGCGAAAGATAGGTTTCGCCGGCGTCACGCTCGGCTTCGGTCACGTTGTGGCAGGTATGGAACAGCAGCGCCTCGGCGCCGGTGGCTTCGCTGATTTGTTCCGCGGTTTTCCGGTCCGAGCATTCGCTGTAAAAAACGACAGGGTAACGTCGCTTTTCGACGGCGGCGATGATATTTTCCGTGTCTGCGGTCTGCGGCGGCGAGACGTCCGCGCTGCAGACAGGTTTTGCGGAAAGGAAGCCCAGCGCGTAGTGCTTGACAAAATAACGGCAGGCAAAACCGTCGGCAAACACGACGGTTCTGCGCCTGCCGCTTTCTACCGCGTTGAGAAAACCCAGGTCCAGCGTTTGAAGTTTCCGGATATATTCGTCCGCGTTTTTCCGGTAAAAAGCGGTGTTGGCGCTGTCGATGACGCAAAGCGCCTGCGTGATGCTTTCCGACGCGGCTGCGGCGTTATCGGGCGAAACCCAGACGTGCGGGTCCGGCGCGAGCTCTTCTTCTCCCGTTTCGGCGTTCACCGCGTGGTAATATTCGGTTTCGGCGCCGCCGAACGCAGCCAGGGCGTTGACTTTTGACCGGCCGATATCGTCGATGAGAGGGCCGGCCCAGGGTTCCATGATATCGGAAGTATAAACGAACAAATCCGCGTTTTTAATCGTCCGTTTGACGCCCGCATCCGGCTCAAAGCCGTGTCCCGTCTCGCCCGGCTCGAGCAGCAGCACGGCGTCGACTTTGTCCCCGGCGATTTCCCTTATAAAATCGTATTGAGGGAAAAGGGTGCACACGACCGCAGGCTTCGAGCCGGCGCAACCGGCCAAAACCTGCGGCAGCAGCGCCGCCAGAACCGTCAGAACGAAAAGCCTCTTTTTCAAAATGCCTCCCGGTTTTCAAGCCCCGCCGGCGAACAGGCGCTTGAGTTGACGGCGAAAACGATATCTTATGATGGTTGGGTATAAAGAGGCGTATGCAGCGCGCTGCGGTCCAGCAGCCAGTCGGAGTATCCGCGCGGCCCGTAGTATTTATACAACGCCTCGCTGACAAGTTTGGTCAAGGCGCATATCATCTTCTGTTTCGTGTTGTCCGCCGGGGGCTGGCGTTCGCCGATTTTAATGAGAATGGCATAAAATCTGTCGCTCGCCGTTTTGTATGCCTCGTAATCGACCACCGTATTGTTCAGCGTTGCCTCGGCCTGCTCGATGGCCGCCTGCAGTTCGGCGGCGTCCTCGGGCGACAACTTGCTTTGGTCGATCTTTTTGGCTGCCGCGACGTCGCCCATGAAACCTCTCGCCTCGCGCCCGACATTGAACTGCGGGAAGCGGTCGGGCATCGAATAAACGGACGTGATGCTGTTGTCGACCATCAGCTGCGTGGCCAGTTTGATAATGACGTCGTTGCGGCCCGTCCCCTCATGGTGCTGGTTGCGGAAGTAGAAGGTGCGGTCCGGGAGCAGCCCCGTCGACGCGTCGACGATCCGGTCGGGCGAAATATGGTTGTGTCCGTCGTCGACCGCCTGCACATAATCGTCGGGCAGCGGCGTGTCGACCATGCCGAAGGTCGCGCCCATCGAAGTGGAGTCGCAGTGGATAACGCCGTCGGAATTGACCTCGTCCCAGGAGCCCGCGATGGTATAGAGGTACTGGTTGTAATCGACGATATCGAACACGTCGACGCCGCGGTTGACCAGTTTCAGGATGTTCTCATCCGAATCCAGCTGCGCCCGGTAATACAAGTCCGTCTGCCGCCTGATTTCCGCGTGCGCGTCGTCGCTCAGCCAGCGCTGCCTCGCCTGCGGATAGGCGTAGGAGGGTACGAGGCTCCACATCATGGTACAGTTGTTGAGAGCCGTGTCAAACAGCGCCTGCACGGCGGAGTTGATCACTGCTGTGAGGACCTTTTTAGGCAGCAGGCGCGTCAAGATATTGATCAAATATCCCATATAGTCCCCGTCGTCAAACAGCGAGGGGAAAAGGTCTTTATAAAAGTTTTGGTCGTCGAGCCCGAGGTTGCCGGTGTAAACGTCGCCGACGATGGCGCTGCCGTCAAGCGCGGGGATGATATAGACCACCCTGTTGAGGTCATCGTACACTTCGGGATAATATTCCAGCAGGGAGTTGGCGATGGTTCCGCCCAGACTGACCGGAACGATATTGACCTTGTCATGGCCGGTTTCCGCCTTGACGTTCTGGATATAATCGTACAGTTCCTGCGCGATTTGCAGGTTGTTGCCCAGGGAATTGTAGGCGAAATAATACAGATGGTCTTCGCCCGCGATGCTGGCGTAACTGTCCAGGCGCATACTGCTGTAGATAAAGTTTTTCTCTTTTTCCGAACAGCGCGCCACGCTGGAGGGGTAGCGCACCAGCTCGATGTTCTCGACCGGGTTGCCGTTGAGGTCGGAGCCGTTGGCATGGAACACGTCCGTCACCGCCTGATAGGCCGCCTTGGACAAACCGCAGTCGCGCTGCAGCAGCAAAGATTTCACGAGCGGCCCGGCCAATGTTTTCACCAGCGCGTCCTGGTCGACGGTAAAAGGCCACGCGGTGATTTCCTTGCCGTTTTTGTCGAGTTTCCGGTTGCCGTTTTCGTCGAGCAGATAGGTTTCGGATTGCCCGATGCCGTGTATGATAATCGACGGCGCATGCCCGCAGTTGCCGCCGCACGTGGTCAGCACGCCGTCTTTGGCGGTTTTGGAGGCCGCGGTCCGGCCGCTGTCTGCGTTTTGTGCGTCGTTTTCAAGCATCTTCAGCGCCTCCTCCACCGTACTTGCCCGTTCCGCTTTCGCGGGAGCGTTATGCGCCCGGACGGTGGCCCCTGCCGCCGCGGTGTCTGCCGCAGGCGCCGAAACGCCTCCCGCCGCCAGCGGAACGCAGGTGAACACCAGGGCGAACATCATCAGCAACGAAATGGTTTTTACGGCTGTTTTCTTCATACCGTTTTGACTCCTTATTTTATGTATCGTCAGGTTTTCCGTGCCCGGCCTCAGCCGATGGCGTCCACCCCGTCGGAGAAACCGCGCGGACCCCAGTAGCGGTAAAGCGCGTCGCTGACAAGTTTGCACAGGGCGGTCGCGATTTTGCCGGCGGTATCGTCCTCGGGCGGCTGGAGGACGCCGATTTTAATGAGAATGTTGTCGAGCCTCTGCTGGGCCGCCGTGAATTCGTCATAGACGACGACGGTGGTGTCGAGCATCGCCTCGCATTGTTCGATGGCGGCCTGCAGTTCCGCCGCATCCTCGGGCGCCAGCGTGCTCTGGTCGACGGCCTTGGCCATCGGCAGCGTGTCTTTGCGCAGCCATTTCGTTTCGCGCCCGACGTTGAACTGCGGGAAGCGTTCGGGCATGGAATGCACGTCTTTCAGCTCGTCGTAAAGCAGGATCTCCGTCGCAAGTTTCATCACGACGTCGTTCCTGCCGGTGCCCTCGTGGTCCTGGTTGAGGAAATAGAAGGTCGTCTCCGGCAGCAGGCCCGTCGAGGCGTCGACGATTCTTTCGGGCGAAATATGGTTGTGCGACGGGTCGGTGCAATGCGTGTTCTGCTGGACGTAGCCGTCCGGCAGCGGCGTGTTGATATATCCGCTCGTCGCGCCGATGGATTCGGATTCGAAATGAATCAGGCCGTCGCCGTTGCAGGTTTTGCTCGACGGCACAAAGGAATACAGCGGGAAGTTATAGTCCACGATGTCGTAGAAATCGACGCCGCTTTCTTTGAAGGCGAGGATGTTTTCGCGGACGTTGAGCTGCGCCCGGTGAAAGATATCGGTCTGACGGCGGATTTCCGCGTGCGCGTCGTCGGCCAGGTATTTCGCCGCGAGCGCGTCATAGTCGCCGCCGGGCACGAGTCCCCACAGCATGGTGCAGTTGGTGAGCATCACGTCGCGGATGGCGTCGACCACTTTGTCAAGCAGGTCGAAGATGATCTGCTTCGGGATAAGCCGCAGCGCGACGTTGATCAGGTAGCCCGTGTAGCCTTCCACCAGGGAGGGCATCAGCGTTTTGTAGAGCGACTCGTTGTCCGTGCTGAATTTGCCCTGGTACAGGTCGCCGACCAGCCGGGAGCCGTCGAGGGCGGGGACGATGAAAACCACTTCGTCCAGGTCCTCTTTGACCTCGGGATGCAGTTCGAACAGCGTCACCGCAACGGTGCTGCCCAGGCTGATGGGGATGATGTTGACCTTATCGTGCCCGGTTTCGCGCTTGACCTGCTGAATCATTTGATAGAGTTCCTCGGCGATTTCGATATTGTTGCCGAAGGAGTTGTAGGCGAAGAAATACAGGTGGTCTTCCCCGGCGACTTTCGAATAATCCTGCAGAGGAATGGTGTTGTAGATTTTGCCGCGTTCCTGCTCGTTGCAGGCCGCGACGGAGTAAGGATATTTTTCGACTTCAATGTTGCTTACCGGATGCCCGTCGAGCCCGATGGCGCTTTGCGCCAGCGCTTCTTTCACGGTTTTCGCCGCGAAGTCCGTAAAGCCGTTATCGCGCTGGGTGATCAGCATTTTTGCCAGCGGCAGCGCGAGTTTTTTAATCAGGTAATCGGTGTCGATCAGCACCGGCCAGGCGGAGATTTCGTTGCCGTCCTCGTCGAGCGCACGGTTGCCGTTTTCGTCAAGCAGATAAACGTCGGACTGCCCGATTCCGGGAATGAGTATCGAGGGGCTGTGTCCGCAGTTGCCGCCGCATTGCGTCAGGACACCGCCGTCCGTTTTCTCCGCGGCCTTCGCCGCGGGCGCGCGCCCCTTCGTCAGGATACCGACGGCCTCCTCGACGCTGGCGGCCGTCGATATTTTGCCGGCGACTGCCTGCGACGCCGCCTGCGGCAGCTGCGCAGACGCTTCGGCCGCGGGTTTTCCGGCGGGCGCGGTGCCCGCCCCTGCCGCCGTGACGCCGAAAAGCATCGCCAGCGATACAATAACGGCTGCCGATTTGATCAGGAACTTCTTCATTTTCAAACCCTCCGCTGTATTTAGTCCGTCCGGGACGGCCGAACCGCCCCGCTTATTTCTTTTCCGGTTTCACGAATACCGAGAACTGCGGATAGGCCGGGTCCGCGAATACGTCGGCGGGACCCTGCCCGCTGAGCAGCAGCCCCATCAGTTCGAGCAGCGGTTTATTGACCGCGGCCTCCTCGTGCTCCATGCCGCTCCAGTACCATGTCGTGTCGGGCAGGGCGCCGCAGGAGGCGTCGACCTTGTTGTCGGGAGAAAGATGGTTGTGCGCCGGATTTTGGCAATTGAGGTTGGCCTGCGTGTAACCCTCGCCGAGCGTTTCGCCCGGCGGTGCGATTCTGGCGCCCAGCGATTCGGATTCGGAATGTACGATCATATCCGAACTGATTTTGTCTGAGTTGACGATTTTAAGCAGCCTTACGTCGTATCCGCACAGGGAGTACATGTCAATCCCGTTTTCCCTCGCCTTGCGCACCAGCGCCGGGAAGTCGCAGCGGACGCGCCACGCTTTATCGGCCTGCGCTTTGATAAGGGCCTTTTCCGGGCCGGCGAGGTACCGCTTGCTCAGCGCTTCGTATTCTCCCGAAGGGATGAGGCCCCACATGGTCGTTGAATTGCCGACGACGGCGGTGGCGACCGTTTCCAGCACCGCCTCGACAAAATTGCGCAGCACTTTTTTTGGGATCAGCCGCGTGACCTTGAGGATTTGTTCGGCCTTCTTTTTGCCCAGCAGTTCGTTGAAAAGGGTTTCGTAGTCGTCGAAGGCGACGTTCTTTTTCATAATGTCCGAAATAATCGCCGAACCGTCGAACGCGGGCACCACGCCGACCACGCGGCCGATGTCGCCTTCGTGCGCGTAGGCGTCGAGGTAGGCGGTCGTAATGGTTCCGCCCAAACTGACCGCGGCGAGGTTGACCTTGCCGTGGCCCGTCTTTTCTTTCACATACTTGACGAAAGCGCGCAGCCGCTCGACCGTGTCCTCTGTGTTGCCGATGGCCACAAAACCGAAGTAGAAAAGATGGTCCGCCCCGATGATGTCCGCCAGCGGCCTCAAAGGCAGCATGCGGTAGATGAATTTCTGCTCGGCCTCGCTGAGTTCCGACAGCGGCGCGTCGTATGTCTCGACCCGGATGTTGTGCTTATAGGTACCGTCCGGGTTGCTGGCCATAACGTCGAGCGCCTCGGCGAGCGCCTCCCCGGCCTTTTTCGAGAAGCCGAGGTCGTGCCGGAGAAGCAACATGCGCAGCGCCGGCAGCGCCAGTTTCTTTTTCAGTTTTTTCATCGCCGCCGCGTCGATGTCCGGCGGCCAGGCGGACCTGAGCCGCTTGCCCTGTCCATCCGCTTCATAGGCCTTGCAGTCGCCGATGCCCGGGACGATGATGACCGGGTTAAAACCGCAGCCGCATTGTTCACCCATAGGCGCTTTTCCTCCCGCGGTGGCCCGTGCCGGGCCCCCGTTTTTCCGTTTTTTGACGTCAACTTATATCATACAAAATAATACACGCTTTTTCAAACTTTCTTTGCATTTTGTCATGGCGTTTTACCGAATCAGATGTTTTCATTGCCGTATTTCCCGTTTCTTGGTAGAATAGGAGCCGAACTTACAGAAAACGGAGTAACAAGATGCCCGAAACCGCCCTTCCCCAATCCGACGTCTACAACCGCAGGTATGTCGGCAGAATCGAAACCGCGGCCTATGTGCTCTTCGATTCGTCCAAAAGTTTCAACATCGACGCTTATGCCACGCGCTTTGTCCTCGACGTGCTGAAAATCAACCTCGTGCGCCTGACCCTCATCGGCCTCATCAACGGCATCTGGGACGTTGTCAACGACACCTTCATCGGCGTCATCGTCGACAAGACGCGGACGCGCTGGGGCAAGTTCAAACCCTACCTGATCCTGTTCGCCGTGCCTGCCACCATCGGCACCTGCCTGTTCTGGATGGCGCCCCTCTTTTTCGGCACCGATCCGAACGATTCCGGCAAGTTTATCTACTGGCTCGTGCTCGCCCTTGTGCGCGAGGGGGGCGGCACCTTCCGCTCGGTTTCCGAAACGGGGCTGCTGTCGACCATCACGCCTTCTCCGCCCGAACGGGTCAGCCTGATTACCAAAGCCGAGGTCATTTCGCAGATATGGGAAAGTTTCCCCGAGATCGCCATGGGCATCCTCATCGACCTGGTCAACCACAAAGTCATCGGGGTGTCGCTCAAGAGCGTCTACGTCACCATGGGCGTCGGTACCACCATCGTCTGCGGCATCATGGCGCTGCTGTTTTTTGTCGTCGCCAAAGAGCGCGTCTCGCAGTCCGTCGAACGGCCCAACATCAAAGAGGGGATGAAGTCCATCCTCAACAACCGGCCCATGCTGATGATCATGCTGTCGGATTTCTTCGGCGCCTTCTCCATCAGCGCGGGCATGGACAATTACTATATCGACGTCCTCGGCTCCGCCTCGATTAAAAACGTCGTGCGCGTGCTCGGCGCGCCGATGTCTTTCGTCAGCTTCTCCTACGTGACATGGGCGCGGCGGCATTTTTCGACGAAGGCGCTGTGGATTTTCGGCGCGCATTTCGGCGACCTGCTCGCGGTAATGATCTTCCTGATCGGTTCCGCGGGGGGCAAGGGCAAAAACGGCGTGTTCCGCAAGGCGAAGATCATGATCCCCGCCATGATCATCAAGGAGGGCCTCTGGCTGTCGACCTGGGGTGTCAAGAAGGTCATTCCCAAGGAGATGTTCAACGAAGCGATGGACTACTGCGAGTGGAAAAACGGCTACCGCACCGAGGGCATGACCGTGGCGGCCAAAAGTTTCTTCGTCAAACTCGTCCGCAACGTCACGGGCAGCCTGCAGGCCGCGCTGCTCAATGCCATCGGCTACGACCTGGCCGCCGGTTTCGGCATGCAGTCCGACGCGACCAAGTATTCCCTGTTCGCCATGAGCGTTCTGCTGCCCGTCGCCACGGGCATCTTCGGCTTGTTCCCGAAGTTTTTCTATAACCTCGGCGGCGAAAAAAGGGAGCAGATGTACCGCGAGCTGTTCGAGCGCCGCGCGGTCCTCTGCCGCAATATCGCCGCCGCTTCCGAGCAGGAGGAGGCCTGCCGCCGGCAGAACCTATCCTGAGCGCCGACCCGGTGGAGGGAACATATCATGACGCGTATTTTGCTCGATTTCATCCGCGGCAAAGTCCTGCCCCTGCTGACGGCTTTCGCCGTAACGGTTGCGGGCTTTGCGGGTTCCTATATCAGTTTTAAACAATACCTGCTTTGCCCGGAGGAAGAGATGCTCGATTACCTGCCCGAGCGCTGCCCCGCGCCGGAGGGCGAAATCTATCTCATCGACAGCGGCGCCTTGAATACGAACGAGTACGTCATGATAACCTCCCTGCAGGGCATCGCCGCCCAGACGCGCGCGGCGGTGTTCCTGCTCGACGCCAACCGGGCGCGGTATGTGGAAGACTACCTGCTCGAACACCCCGGCATCGCGGCTGTGCGTTTCGACAATCCCTGGGAGTTGGTCAGGAAATGTATGGGCTTTATCGCGGACGCCGGCTGCGTCGTTTACGAGGCCGGGAGCAACCCGACGGTCAATATGGCGGCGACCGTCTGCGGCGCCGAGCGCTGGCTGATGGTTGAGAAATCGCTGGTCCCCAAGGCGGAAAGCATCGGCCTGAGCGTTATGCGCGACCTGACGCCCGACGCGGGCGGCGACCCCGTCGCGGCGCAGCGCGCTGTCTACCGGGAGTACCGTGACCGGCTTTGCGGCCGTTTCATCCTGCACCAGCGTCCGGAGGTCCGGTACGGCCGCGATTACGCCGTCGCCGTCAAAGCGCCCTGCCTCTTTATTGACGAAAACGACCCGCAAGGCGTCGCGTTCCGCGAGGAGGTGTTCGCCGACACGCGCGCGAACTCCATGCTCTTCGGCTGGACGACCGACGAGGGCGCGTATGTGCGCCGGGCTTCGCAGTACGGCCTGAATGTCGTCGCGTCCGATTTCTGCGTCAATTTGAGCTTTATGTCCGCCATTTCGAGCGACACGGCCGCCACGCAGAAGAACCGGGCCGAAACTATCACGGCCGACCCGTCCAAACACTACGCCGCCATCGTCATGAGCGACGGCGACAATCTGCAGTGGTTCGAGGGCGCCTTTCCCTCGCAAAACAGCCATTTTCAAAAACGCCTGGCGCTGGACACCTCGTTCAAAATGAGCTGGACGGCGCCGCCCGCCGCCGCCGCGCTCGAGACGCCGCTGCTGAAACGCGTCTACCAAAGCGCCTGCGCCAACGACTGTTTTATTGCCGGCGTCTCCGGCATCGGCTACATCAACCCCTCGCAGTATCCGGCCAGGTATCTCGGCAGTTTCACCGCCTCCACGGGCCTGGCGATGCGGCAGGCGGATATGAGCGTCGTCGCCCTGCTCGACAACGCCTCCAGTCCGAGGTGGCTCTGGGAAGCCGCGCAGTTGAAACCGGCCCTCGCCTATTACGCGAAGGACAAAAACATCGCCGGCGGGCTCATCCAGTCCGGCGACCGCTACGCCGGCCTCGGCGGCAAAATCTATTTCAGCCGCGGCAAACCCTTTATCAGCTGCGGCCTGTCTTTTTGGTACAACGGTCCGGAGGGCGCCGCCGCCAAGCAGGAATGGGTGGAACGGTTCGCCGCGCAGGTCAACGCGCAGCCTGCCGATATCCGCTCGGCGCGGGGCTACACCTACATCAACGTGCATCCCTGGTCGACGAGCATGGAGGAACTGGTCGAAATGGTCTCGATGCTGGACAGCCATATCGAGCTGGTCACCGCCGAGGAGCTGGTGGCCTTGGTCGGGGAGAATGTCTGTCGCCCGTGACAGACTTTGACGCATGTGAACCGCCGGTCGGGTATATCGAACCCGGCCGGCGGCTGCTTTTATCCGGGTCGGAGGCGCGGTTTACCGGTCCTCCCGCCAGGTCGGCCTGCGCAGCGGGATGTCGAGCGCGCGGCTGCCGTTACCTGTCGTCTTCATTTGAGGCACTTTCCTTTCTGTGATTTTCTTTTCCCGGGCGCTTGTTTCGCGGGTCTGCGGGGCGCCGAGCGACCGGAGATAGGGCTGCATAAATATTCGGTTTGTTTTAATATTATTCATAACGAAGCTCACCGCTCTCTTTCATCCGGCGGCTGAGTTTCGCGATGCTTTTACCGCGCGCCCGCCTTTCGCGCAGCGCGGCGCTTTTATCCTCGAAATAGTGCGCCTGCCGGTTTTCGAGCGTCAGTTTCCGGTAACTTTCCCAGCGCTCGGGGGCCAGTTCGCCGCTGTCGATGGCCGCGCGCACCGCGCAGCCGGGTTCCCCGGCGTGGCGGCAGTCGCCGAAGCGGCAGGAAGCCGTCAAACGCTCGATGTCCGCGAAACTTTGGGCGAGCCCCTCGCCGGCGTCGTGCATCCCGAGCTGGCGCAAGCCGGGCGTGTCGATGACCATCACGCCGCTTGGCAGCATCATCAGCTGCCGCCGTGTGGTGGTGTGCCGCCCGCGGCTGTCGCCCGGGCGGACGGACTGGACTTTCATCACTTCCGCGCCCGCGAGCGCGTTGACCAGGCTCGATTTGCCGACGCCCGAAGAACCCAGAAAAACGAGGGTCCTGCGCGGCTGCAGATAGGGCGCGAGGTCATCAAGACCCTGCCCGGTTTTGGCGCTGACGGCGAACACGCCCGCGCCTCCGGCGATTTTTTCGGCTGCCCGGCACTGTTCGCGGCATTCTTGAACCAGGTCCGCCTTGGTCAGCAGCACCGCCGGCACCGCCCCGCTCTGCCAGGCGAGCGCGAGATAGCGCTCGAGCCGCCGGAGATTGAAGTCGCGGTTGAGCGAGGTCAGTATAAAAACGGTGTCGAAATTGGCGGCGACCGCCTGCGGCCTCCTGCCCGGCATCGGGTCCGGCCGCGAAAAAAACGATTTGCGCGGCAGGGTCCGGATGATTTGGCTGTCGCCGAGCGCATTGGGTACGATTTCGACAAAGTCGCCCGTCGTGGGGAAGTCGGCGTCCGAACCTTGGGCGTAATATACCGACGCTTTCAGCCGTCCGTGCAGCGCCCCGCTTGAATGCATCAGTTCGAAACGCTCTTTGTCGACGGCGGTAACGCGCGCAATAGGCTCATCGTTTTCGCCATTGGGGATATAGCCGTATTCTTTTATGTCTGTCATCATAGTCCTCCGAAAATATTATGAGTAAACGGTAAGGGGTACGATAGAAATCCACAATCATCATTCATCATCCTTTCTTTTGCCGGTTGCTGAAAACGGGCATAAAAATTCCGCGGCCGGCAGCCTTTTCAGACTGCTCACCGCGGATGGTTATGCAGTATTCATAAAAGGTTGGCGTCAGACGGTACAACAAAACAAAGCTGAATCAGCCGTTTTGCCGCACCGGTATTCGGTTTTAGACCGGGCTCACCTTGCCGAGAATCATGTAAACACCTCTCCTTTCGAGATCAATGGGCCGATTGACCGGGGAAAGTATAGCAGGCACACAGGAGCATGTCAAGGTTTTTGCGCCTTTTCCTCTTTTGCCGCGTCTTTTTTTGCGATGCCGCACAGCAGGTAGATCACCCCGACGGCCGCGGGAATCACCGACAGCAGGTAGTAGGACGCAACGTCCCGCTGTTTGGTAAACAAGAAATACACCGCGAAACCGGCGGCCAGCAGGATGAAGAAAAGCCCTGTCAGCCTCGGCCGTTTCCAGGTCACAAAAACCAGCAGCAGAATCAGGAAGCTCGGGACGCAGTGGAGCAGAAAAGCGCCGATTTCTTTTGCGGTGACGCCGGCGCCGCCGAACACATCGAAAGAAAAGAGCATCAGAAACAGCGCGTACAAAACGGCGGGAACGCGCGCAATCCAAACGGCCTTGGTAATGGTACCTTGAATCATAGGTCTTCCCCTTTCCGAAGTCTAAAATCCGTTGATCCTGACCGGACGGAACCATCATACAGGAAAATAAAACAAGAGGCAACTGTTCGACTTTATCGGACGGCAGTTGCCTCTTGCGGCCGGATGACGATTGCTGTGCATCGAAGGCGGCGGCTTATTTGACGACCTCGCCGTCTTGCGCGTTCTTGACGACGCTGGCGATGCCGTTTTCGCAGCTCTTCTTGGTCTTGTATCCCTCGGAGGCGGCGATGTTGCGGCCGTTTCCGGCTTTCAGGCGATAGCGGAACCCGCCGCTTTCGCATTCGCCGCCTCAACCCTGGGCGGGCGCCATATCGGCATACAGCGCGAAGTGGTCGGAAACGAAACGCCCCTCCCTGAGCCCGTACACGATCCGGTAGCGCAGCGGCGAAAAACCTGCGTTGACAAACAGGTAATCGATCGGGCTGCCCGGGTAATGGTACCCGTCGCCGGCGAAACCGTTGAAACTTCCGCCGGCCATGGTGTCCGGCGCGGCGTACTTCACGTCGCGCAGAGGCCCGGCTGTCAGCGCGAGGTAGGGCGCCTGATTTTCCCTGCAGTTGAAGTCGCCCGTGACCGCCACGGGGCAGTCGAATGTCAGCGCCTTTTCGTTGATGAGCAGCGCGCTGTTGAGGCGGGCCTGTGCGCCGATATGGTCAAAATGCGTGTTCATCAATACGAAAACGAAGCCCGTGCTTTTATCTTCCAGTTTGGCCCAGGTGCAGATTCTGTTGACGGAGGAATCCCAGCTTTTCGAGGGCGTCGATGGCGTTTCGCTCAGCCAGAAGGTATCCGAGTCGAGCAGACGAAACTTGTCTTTGCGGTAGAATACGGGGCATTGCTCATCGGCCGCGAAGTTGTCCATGCCGCGGCGGCGAACACCCGTGTAACCGTAATGCGGCATTTGATACAGCAGCGTGGTGATCCATCCGAGATGCGCCTCCTGCAGGCCGAAACAGTCGGGCATGAGCGTTTTCAGCGTGTCCGCGACAAGGACGGTCCGGTTCTCCCAGCGGTTTTCACCGTCGCCCGCGTTCTTGACGTTGAAAGAAGCGATGCGGTAAGCACCTGCCGGTATTTCGGTTTCGGGCGTGGGCGCGGGGGGCAAAAACGGATTGGATGGCGCCGGAAACCCGAAACCCGTCATTGCCGCTGCGATATTGACCAGCGCGATGAGCACCGCGAGCCATTTTTTCATCCTGTTCCCTCCATTGAGCCGAGATGAAGAGCCGCTGTCTGCGCTTTTCTTTTTTAACCTTCCGCCCGTGCCGCGTCAAGGCGGCGGTTCCTCAGCCAGAGGCAGATGTCGATAAAAACCATCGCGCAGTTCAGGCAGTAGAAAACGATAACGTAGGTCATACGGTCCGCCCATATTTTAGAAGCGATCCCGCACAGGTAGCCCGCGAAAATCAGCAGAAGAAACGCGATGCTTTTTCCCTTCGCGGTTTTCGCTCTGGCGGATTTGATAATCGACGCCGGCCAGGAAAGGCCGAAGGCAATCAACATGAGCGCTTCGAGCAACTGCGGCATAGGATACCCCGTTTTCGTGTCGTTCTTGTATTTGGCAGCGTGTCACTGAGCCTGTTTCGAATATTTTTTCAGGTAGATGAAACGCATCAGCTTCGATTCGAGTGCGTTGATGGGCTTGCTGCAGCCGAACAGCAGCGCCGTCAGGCCGGCCAGGGCATTCTTTTGTATGATCATTTCGACGGCTTCGGCGTCGCTCTTTGACCCGGCGCAGCAAAGAGCCCCTTCGCCTGCCAGCAGCAGGGCGTTTCTGCCTTTCAGGGCGCGCGCGCAAAGCGCGGCCGATTCGGCGAGACGCCCGGGGTCGAAAGCCGCGCAGCGGGCGGAAACGCCGACGATCTGGGCAAAATCGTCCACCTGGGGCCTCATTTCCCTGCCGAGCGTCGAAAAGGCGGCGGCCGCCGCGCCGGTGCTGTGGATGATATGCCCGATGTCCGGGTAAGCCCGGTAGACGGCTGCGTGCAGAAAGGCCTCCGGCGAATAGGGGAACTGTTCCGGGTCCGGGGCGGCTGAGAGGTCGATGGCCAGCGAATGCCCGACATCCTCCCCGGGGATAAACACCATCGCGGAGCCCTCCCGGTGGCTCAGGCAGGGCATCGGCGCTTCGCGAATTTTGCCCCTGTCGCCGTTGGGGACGGTTCGTTCCAGTTCGACGGCGGCGATTTCCGCCGCGGCCGCGTCGATATCGGTTTCGTTTTTCGCGTACAGGCTGTTGAAACGCCCGAGGATATGCGACAGGCACAGTTCTTCGAGTTTGTTTGCGGTTTCGAACGCCGCCCCGCTGCCCGGGCCGAAACACAATGCCCCGTGGTGCGCCATCAGTACCGCCTTCGCGTCCGTGGCGGCCAGCGCGGCCTTGACGCCTGCCATGAGTTTTTTGGTGCCGGGTAGTCCGTAGGCGGCCAGGGGTACGCGGCTGCCGGTGAAGGGGACAAACGCGGGCGCGACGGCGTCGATGCCCTTGTCGAGGCAGGCCGCGGCGGAGGCGTATTTCTGATGGGTATGAATCACAAAACCCGCGTCCGGGCGCGCCAGGTACACCTGTGCGTGCACGCCTTTTTCAGACGAGGGTTTGATACCGCTTTCATAGGCAAGCGTCGCGATGTCCACAGCGACGATCTGTTCGGGTTCAAGGCTGTCGTAGGGTTTGCCGCTGGGCGTGATGACAAAAGTCTTTTCGTCCACGCGGCAGCTGACGTTGCCCCAGGTCCGGGCAATCAGGCCGTATTCGACGAGTTTTTTCCCGGCGTCGATGACCCGCTGTCTGGCGAGCGCAAGGTCCATATTCTTCTCCTCCGTTTTACGTCGCCCGCTCGAGCAGCCCGACGTTGGCAAACACGCGGTCGAAGGCCTCGAGCGCCTCGTCGATCATCTCTTTATTGTAAGCGGCGCTTGTATAAAGCCGGCTGCCCGCCAGCGTGACGAGCCCTTCCGCCATATAGGCGGCGCCCATGTGTTCCATCTCTTTTTTCCGGACAGAGGTTTCTTTGAGCACCTGCGGAATCTTCCACGGCTTGTTCCAGTTGATGGAAAAATGCATCGTGCCGACGGTCTCGAGATGGCAGATGGACCCCTGGTTGAACGCGACGAAAGGCAGATCGTACTTTTTAACAAGTTCCTTGAGCCCGGCGGTCAGCCGGTCGCCCATGAGGCCCGCCTTTTCGCAGGCGCCCGTCTCGTCGATTTCGCAAAGCGTGTGGTAGCCCGCCACGCAGCTGATGGGCGTCGCGGCCATCGTTCCACCGACAAGCGCTTTTTTATGCTTGACGCCGCCCGCGATGCCCGCGGAAAGGTATTGCATATATTCCTTTTTGCCGCCCAGGCCGCCCGCGCCCGGATACCCGCCCGCGACTACTTTGCCGAAGATGGTCAGGTCGGGGGAGACGCCGAAATAGCCCTGAGCGCCGGCCATACCGATGCGGAAACCGGTCACGACCTCGTCGAAGATGAGCAGGGCCCCGTATTTTCTGCACAGCGCCTCGACGCCTTTGTTGAAGTTGAAATCCAGCGGCCGGGTGCCGCTTTCCGGGCCGACCGGCTCGATGAAAACTGCCGCCGTGCCGCCGCGTACTTTGTTAAACCGCAGCTTGCTCTCAAGGTCGTCGAGGTCGTTGGGGAAAAACTCCTGTATATGTTTGAACACATAGTGCGGCACGCCGCTGGCCTGCGTCCATTTCGAGCCGGGGATGCGGATGCCGTACGCCAGCTGGTCGCTCCAGCCGTGATAGGCGCCGCCCATCTTGATGATGTTTTTCTTCCCCGTCGCCAGACGCGCCACGCGGATGGAGGCCATGCACGCCTCGGAACCCGAGCCGAACATGCGGAACATCTCGACGCTCTTGACGCAATCGTGAATTTTTTTGGCGAGTTTGTATTCGTATTCGTGGAACAGGCCCGTCGAGGGGCCGCAGGTGTTGAGCAGGTCGATGACTTTTTCGCGCACGGTTGGGGGGTTGCTGCCGAGTACCGTCGGCCCTCCCGCCTGTAAAAAGTCAAAGTAGCGGTTGCCGTCGATATCGTAAAGATAGGCGCCCTCGGCTTTGGTGAACACCAGGGGGAAAGGATAGTTGAACGCGAGGTTGTGCTGCACGCCGCCGGGGATGATTTCTTTGGCGGCGTCGATCATTTCTTTGGATTTGGCGCACTTCTGAGCGTAATACTTCTGCTCGTATTCCTTGAGCGCTTCCGGCTTGACGGAATAAATCGGTTTTTGAATCAGCTCGTCGAGTTCCCTCGTGACAGCGGCCGCGTCGTGATAGTTCGTGATGGCGAATTTCCCTTCCATGGTGTCTTTCCTTTCATCGGTGAAATGATTTTGAATGCCGGTTTTTTATACGATGCCCAGTTGTTTGGCGATTTCCGTCGTTTGCAGCTCGAGGAGTTTGGAAACGCCTTTTTCCTGCATCGTCACGCCGTAGAGGGAATCGGCTTCCTCCATGGTGCCTCTGCGGTGGGTGATGAGGATAAACTGCGTCTCCGCCGTCATGCTTCTGACGTACTCGGCGAACTTTGTGACGTTGACGTCGTCGAGGGCGGCCTCCACCTCGTCGAAGATGCAAAACGGCGCAGGGTTGATTTTCAGTATCGCGAAAAGCAGCGCGATGGCGGAAAAGCCCTTTTCACCGCCCGAAAGCAGGTCGATGTTATGCACGTTTTTACCGGGCGGCTGCACTTTGATTTCAATATTGCACTCCAGCACGTCGTGCGGGTTTTCAAGCACGAGTTCCGCCTTGCCACCCTCGAAAAGCTCCGTGAAAATTTCGCCGAAACATTTGTTGATGGCGTTGAACTGCTCGCGGAAGCGCACGGACATTTTGCCCGTCAGGTCTTCGATCAGAATCATCAGTTCCTCGCGCGATTTTTCGATGTCGTTGATCTGCGTGCTCATGAACTCGTAACGTTCGGACACCTCTTTGTATTCCTCGATGGCTCCGACGTTGACGGAACCGAGGTTTCTGATTTTATTGCGGATTTCGTTAAGCGTTCTCTGAGCTTTCGCCGGCTCCTCGATGACGATGCCCATTTCCTCGGCCTGGCGGACGGAAAGCTGGTATTCGTCGAACAATTTGTTGCGCGCGTCCTCGAGTTCTTTTTCCAGCGCGGCCTTGCGTTCCCCGAGGCGCGCCAGTTCGCCGCCGAGCAGTTCTTTGTCTCTGGTTTTGTTCCGCTCCTCGCCTCTGAGCGCGGTGCTTTTCGCCTCCAGGGCGTTGCGCTCGGCAATGAGCGCTGCGACGGTTTCGCCGGCCGCGGCGCTTTGCGCGCGCAGTTCCCCGGCGCGGATTTTCAGCTGTTCAATCAGCGCTTTGGTTTCGATGCTGCTGTTGGCGATGGCGGAAATTTCCTCGTTAAAGCTGCCCAAACGCTCCTCGTGCGAGGCTTTCCGCCTTCTGAGCGCAGCCGCCGCTTCCTCCTTGGCCTCCATATCTTTGCGGATGGCGAGGATGTCGAGTTTGATCGCCGCTTCCTTGGCGGCCACTTCGTCGCGCCGGCTGTCGAGGCCGCTTCTTTCCTGCGCGAGCGAGCCGGTCTCGTTACGCAGCAGGGCAATTTCCTTTTCCAGCTGCTTGACCTGCGCGTCTGCCTCGCCGATTGCCTCCGACAGCGACTCGATGCGGCGGGCGGAGGCCTCTTTTTCCGCTTCAAGCGTTTCGAGCGCTTCGCGCGCCGAGCGGATTTTTTCGTCCGTCATGCGCAGTTCGCCTTCGCGGCGGATAATCTCCTCCTGGGCGTTGGCGAGGTCCGCTTGCGCGCCCGAAAGCTGCGCCTGCGCCGCGGCGAGTTCTTCGGTGATGGTTTTAAAAGCGCTTTGTTTGGCCTCGTATTCCTTCTGCAGCACCGCCGCCTGTGCGCCGAGCTTTTCAATCTCGTTGGCGCGGCTGAGGATGCCGCCCCCCTGCCCTTTGGAACCGCCGGTCATGGAGCCGCCGGCGTTGATGACCTGTCCGTCGAGCGTGACGATACGGAAGCGGTTGGCGTATTTTTTCGCCATCTCGATGGCGTTGTCGAGATTGTCCGTCACAGCCGTATGCGACAGCAGGGAGCTGACGATGGCTTCATAGCGTTTATCGCCGGAGACGAGGCGGTCGGCCATGTTGACGAAGCCCGCGCATTTTTCCAGCCCTTTTTCGGTAAACGGCCGCGCTTTGATGGCGGTCAGCGGCAGGAAGGTTGCGCGGCCTTCGCGGCTGTCTTTGAGGTAGTAAATCGCTTTCTTGGCGTCGTTTTCATTATCGGTCACAATGTGCTGTATCGAAGCGCCCAGAGCCGTTTCCACCGCGACGGCATAGGCCTCCGGAACGGATATCAACTGGGAAACGGGACCGTGGATGCCCTTGAGGGTCCCCCGTTTCGCTTCGCGCATGACCGCCTTGACGCTGCCGAAGTATCCTTCCATATTTTTTTCGAGGTCTTCGAGCATCTTGACGCGCGCGTTTTTCTGGTGGATATCAAGGTTGAGCGTTTCGAGTTCCTTTTTTGCTTTTTCGCTTTTCTGCTCGCGCGACGAGGCGATCATCGCATAGCCCGCGACGGCGTTGGCGATTTCCTGCGCTTGGCTGCGGCCGGCGTCCACGTCGCCGGAGCGCGCGTTTCTTTCCTGCTCAAGGCCGTCGAGTTCCTGCCGTTTCAGCGCGGCCGCCTCTTCGACGGCGGCGATTCTCGCTTCGACTTCCTCTTTCGACGAAGCTGCCGTGGAAGCGGCGATTCTTTTTTCCGAAAGCTGCGCTTCGAGCCGCATCGTCTGTGCCGAGAGCGCCTCAAGTTTTTTCGCCGTTTCGCTGTTCTCCCTGCGGATTTCTTCCAGGTCGCGGGAGGCCAGGTCGAGTTCCAGCTGTTTCTGCCCCGCCGCTTCAAGCATCTGCGCGATTTCCGCAAGCGCCTGCTCGATTTGGCTGTCGAGATGCTGCTGGGTATCCGCCGCCTGCTCCATATCGCGCGTGATGCGTTCGATGGTGCTGTTGTTGTACTCGATTTTGCTTTCCTCGACGGCGATGCGCCCTTCGGTTTTGACCGCCTCCTCCTCGAAACCGGAGGCGTCCATACGGATTTGCTCGATTTTGAGGGTGATTTCACGCGCCTGCGCGATGAGGTCCTCAATCTCTTTTTCCAGTTCGCCGAGGTCGTTCTCCGCCTGCTCGTGCTGCAGCGCGGCCAGCGAAAGGCGGTGCTCCTGCTGGCGCAGGCCGTCTCTGGCTTTTTCCATCGAATGCAGCCAAAGCCCGATTTCGAGCGACTTTTTTTCCTGCGCGAGTTCCAGAAATTTCTGCGCTTTCTCGCTTTGGACCTTCAGCGGGCCGACGCGGCTCTCGAGTTCCGCGAGGATGTCGCGCAGCCGGATGAGGTTTTCCTCCGCCTGTTCGAGTTTCCGGTTGGCATCTGTGCGCCGGTAACGGAAATGGGCGATGCCCGCCGCTTCCTCGAGTATTTCGCGCCTTTGCGGCGACTTGGCGGAGACAAGGTCGGCGATTCTGCCCTGGCCGATGAGGGAATAACCGTCGCGGCCCAGGCCCGTATCCATAAACAGTTCGTTGATATCCCGCAGGCGGACAACCGTGCCGTTGAGGGAATATTCGCTCTCGCCGGAACGGTAGTAGCGGCGCGTGACGGAAATCTCGTCTTTATCGATGTCCAGCCGGCGGTCGGTGTTGTCGAGCACCAGCGTCACTTCGGCGAAGCCGACCGCGCGGCGCTCGTCGGTGCCGCTGAAAATGACGTCTTCCATGCGCGAGCCGCGCAGCGTTTTCGACGACTGTTCGCCGAGTACCCAGCGCACCGCGTCGGAGATGTTGCTTTTGCCCGAACCGTTGGGCCCCACGACGGAGGTGATGCCCCTGCCGAAGCGGAGCGTCGTTTTGTCCGGGAACGATTTGAACCCCTGCATTTCAAGCTGTTTGAGTATCATGTTCGATGTCCTTTGTTTGGTTTATGCCTTGTTTCGCCGGTTATCCGGTTACGATACCAAGCAGCCGGAGCGCCTCGCGTGCCGCTTCCTGCTCGGCGAGCTTTTTGCTCTTGCCGCGGCCGGTGCCGATGACGTTGCTGTTGAGGTGTACCTCGACCTCGAAGATTTTGTTGTGGTCGGGTCCGCTCGAGCCCGCGAGCACATAGGTCAGCGTTTCTTCCGGATTTTTCTGCACCACTTCCTGCAGCATGGTTTTATAATCGCTCAGCAGGGGGCGCCGGGACAGAAAAGCGCCGATGAAGCGCAGCACGAACGTCTTCGCCGCGGGAATGCCGGCATCAAGGTAGATTGCCGCGATCAGCGCCTCGAAAGCGTCGGCGAGAATCGAAGGCCTCTCGCTTCCGCCCGTCGCCGTTTCCCCGCGGCCGAGCATCAGGCTGCCGCCGAGGTCGATTTCGCGCGCGAAGCGGCACAGCGATTCTTCGCAGACGGCCGCAGCGCGAAGGCGTGTCAATTCACCCTCGGGCAGCGAGGGGAAAGCGCCGTACACATATTCAGCGGTGATGAAGTTGAGAACGGCGTCCCCGAGGAATTCGAGCCGCTCGTTGCTCGGCTTGCCCGAGCGGGTCTCGTTGATGTAAGACGAGTGCGACAGCGCCCTCTCAAGCAGGTTCGGGTCTTTGAAGACATACCCGATTCGCTCCTGCAATTTTGTCCGGTTTTTCTGCATGCGTTCCTCCGTTATACTTCGTCTTGTTTATCCGGCGCGGCGCCGCCGCTTCGGGCGGCGCGCGCGGCGATTTCCTGCGTCGCGCCGCAGGCCGCGAAATCCCTCGCCTGCCTGAGGGCGTTTTTGACGGCTTTCGCGTCCGACGCGCCGTGTGCCTTGATGACCGGCGCCGCCGTCCCCAGCAGCGGGGCTCCGCCGAATTCGGTGTAGTCCATCCTCTTTTTTAAATCGGTCAGGCCGCCTTTGACCGCAAGCGCCGACAGGGTTGTGAAAATATTTTTCTTATAAATCGCCTTGATGTTCGCCATCAGCGCCGATGCGACGCCTTCATACATTTTGAGGATGACGTTGCCGGTGAAACCGTCCGCGACGGCGACGTCGCAGCCCCCGAAGGGGATTTCCCTCGCTTCGATGTTGCCGGCAAAAAAATGTTCCTCCTGCCGCATCAGCGCGTAGGCAGCGGTCTGCAGTTTGCCGCCCTTGGTCTCCTCGGTGCCGATATTGACCAGCGACACGCGCGGCCGGGCGATTCGAAGCACTTTCTGGGCATAAATACCGCCCATAAAAGCGAATTGCAGCAGGAACTCCGGGGTACAGTCGGCGTTGGCGCCGCAGTCGAGCAGGAGCAGCGGCCCCGCGTTGGTCGGCAGCACGGAGGCGATCGCCGCGCGCCGGATGCCCTGGATGCGCTTGACCAGAAAAGTCGAACCCATAACCAGCGCGCCCGTGGAACCCGCGCTGACAAAGGCGTCGCCTTCGCCCGCGGCAAGCGCCTTGAGCCCGACCGCCATGGAGGATTCCGATTTCGCCTTCAGGATGTCGCCCGCGTGGTCCGTCATCAGCAGTTTGTCCGGCGCGTGGAGAATCTCGATACCGGCCAGACTGATGCCGTTTTGTGCGGCGCACTGTTTGATTTCTTCCGTTTCCCCGGCCAGAAGGACCGACAGGCCTTCTTCCCGGACGGCGAGCGCGCAGCCTTTTAGGATTTCGAGCGGCGCGTTGTCCCCGCCGAAGGCGTCAACAATGATTCGCAAGCTGCAAAACCTCCCTCATTTTTTCAATACCTCTGCGCGCGTAGGCCTCGTAGCGGGACTGCTTATCCTTCACGGGAAGGTCCGGCGGCGGCAGGATGCCGAAATTTGCGCCCATGGGCTGAAAGTCTTTCACGCTCGGGTCGCTGATGTACGCGCACAGCGCGCCTGTCATCGTTTCCGGAGGAAAAACCAGCGGCGTTTCCCCTCTCAGCAGTCTTGCCGCGTTGATGCCGGCGACGATGCCGCTGGCGGCGGACTCCATATATCCCTCGACGCCGGTGATCTGCCCGGCGAAGAAGAGCCCTTCTCTGGCTCTGAACGAGAGGCCGGAGTCCAGCAGGCGCGGGGAGTCGATGAAGGTGTTGCGGTGCATGACGCCCAGGCGTGCGAACTCGGCGTTGCTCAGCGCCGGAATCATGAAAAAAACCCTTTTCTGTTCACTGAAAACGAGGTTTGTCTGGAAACCGACCATATTGTAGAGGCTGCCCTCGAGGTTTTCTTTCCTCAACTGAAGCACCGCCCAGGGCCGATGGCCCGTCGCCGGGTCGCGCAGACCGATGGGTTTCATCGGCCCGAAACGCAGGGTGTCGGATCCCCTTTTCGCCAGGACTTCGACGGGCATGCAGCCTTCGTAATAAGAGGGCCGGCGGTCGAAATCCCTGAGCGGGGCAACCTCGGCTACGGCGAGGGCGGCGTGAAAACGCTCGTATTCCTCCCTGTTAAGCGGGCAGTTGATGTAGTCGGATTCTTCCCCGCGGCCGTAGCGCGACTGCGGGAAGGCGCGGCTCATGTCGATGCTCTCCGCGGTGACGATGGGCGCGGCCGCGTCGTAGAAACTCAGCGCTCCGCCGCACAGCGCGCGGATGCTCAGCGCGAGCGCGTCGGAAGCCAGCGGGCCGGCGGCGACGACGCATACGCCTTTTTTCGGCACTTCAAGGGCTTCCATACGGACCAGTTCGATGAGCGGCTCGTTTTCGATACGCTCGGTGACCAGGCGTGAAAACAACGCCCTGTCGACGGCGAGGGCCCCTCCGGCCGGAATCCGCGCCAGGTCCGCGCAGGCGAGGCACAGCGAACCTGCCAGACGCATCTCCGCTTTGAGCAGCCCCGAAGCGGAGGCGGTTCTTTGCGATTTCAGCGAGTTGGAACAAACCGGCTCCGCCAGGCCGGGCATCGTGTGCGCCGGCGAATATTTCAGCGGCTTCATTTCAATGAGCGTCGTGCGGACGCCCTCGCGGGCAAGCCGCCAGGCGGCCTCGACACCCGCGAATCCGCCGCCGATGACGGTGGCGCGGTTCATTGTCCGGCACCGGCGTCCGCTTTTTTATTTTTCCGCGCGGGTTTTTCCTCGAAACCGCAGCCTTCGTTATGGCAGATTTTTGTCCGGCCGGATTTCAGGAACAGCGACTTGCCGCACTGCGGGCACTTCTCGTCCGTCGGCTTGTCCCAAGTGATGAACTTGCATTCCGGCCATTTGTCGCAGCCGAAGAATACGTGCCCCTTCTTGGATTTGCGCTCGATAATCGCGCCGCCGCAAAGGGGGCAGGCCGCCTGTGTGGCGACGACGAGGGGTTTCGCGTTTCTGCATTCCGGATAGCCGGGGCAGGCGAGGAACCTGCCGTAACGGCCGGTTTTAATGACCATCATCCTGCCGCATTTTTCGCAGGGAATGTCGGTCATATCCTCCTCGAGGCGTATTTTTTCGCCTTTCATTTCCGACTTCGCCTTGCTGAGCGCCGCGTCCAGTTCCCCGTAAAAAACACGGATGACGCCGACGTAATCGGCCTTCCCGCTGCCGACTTCGTCCAGGTGGCTTTCCATGTCGGCGGTGTATTTCGTGTTGACGATGTTGGGGAAACGGTTCTTCATCAGATCCGTCGCCGCCGCGCCGAGTTCGGTGGCCAGCAGCAGTTTCCCGCTCCTTTTGACATACTGGCGCTTGACAATCGTCATGATGATCGAGGCGTAGGTGCTGGGCCTGCCGATGCCGTTCTCCTCAAGCGCTTTGATCAGCGACGCCTCCGTGAAATGCGGGGGAGGCGCGGTAAAATGCTGGGCTTCGCTGAGTTTCTCAAGCTGCAATGCGTCGCCGCTTTGAAGCTCCGGCAGCATTTTCTCGTCCTCCGCCTCGTCGTCGCCGAGTTCCTCGTACAGTTTGGTGAAGCCGTCGAACTGAATGCCGTAGCCCGCCGCGCTGAAAACACAGCGGCGGCCGGCCGCAAAGTCGGCGGCGTTGGCGGCGTGCACCTCCACCTTGACGGTGTCCTGGATGCAGTTGGCCATGAGGCTGGCGATGAAGCGTTTCCAGATCAGCGTATAGAGCTTGTACTGGTCGGCGGTCAGGGACCCCTTTACCTTGGCGGGCGTCAGCGCCGGTATCGCCGGGCGGATGGCTTCATGCCCGCCCTGGGAGTCGTTTCTGGATTTGAAATACCGCGGCTTTTCGGGCAGGTATTTTTTCCCGTATTCCGTCAGGATATAATCGTTGCCCTGTGCCCTGGCTTCCTCGGAGATGCGCAGGGCGTCTGTTCTCATATAGGTAATCAAACCGGTGGTGCCGATGCCTTCGATTTCGACGCCTTCATAAAGTTCCTGCGCGGCTTTCATCGTGCGCTGCGCCTGAAAACCGAGTCGCCTGGAGGCCTCCTGCTGCAGCGTCGAGGTGATGAAAGGCGGCGCCGGGCTTTTGGTTCTGGTGCCTTTTTTGACCGAATCGACACGGTAGGAGGCGTCTTGGAGCCGCGCGAGATAGCCGTCGGTCTGTTCGCGGCTGGTCAGTTTCACCTTGCCTTTTTCGTCGCCGGTAAAGGTGACGGTGAACGGTTTCTTTTCGGGAGACAGCACGTCCGCGTCGATGGTCCAGTATTCCTCGGGCACGAAGGCGCTGATTTCGGCGTCACGGTCGACGATGAGCCTGACGGCGACGCTCTGCACCCTGCCGGCGGAAAGGCCTTTGCGGATTTTCTGCGAAAGGAAGGGGCTGAGCGTATAGCCGACCAGACGGTCGAGGATCCGCCTGGCCTGCTGGGCGTTGACCAGGTCCATATCCACCTTGTGCGGGTCTTTCATCCCTTTTTCGATGCCGGACTTCGTGATTTCGTTGAAAGCGACGCGGTTGGGCTTGTTCATGTCGAGGCCCAGGAGCGTCGCCAGGTGCCAGGAGATGGCCTCGCCTTCGCGGTCGGGGTCGGTGGCGAGCAGGACGTCGTCGCTCTCCGAGCATTTTTTCTGCAGGTCTTTGACCAGTTTTTCCTTGCCTTTGATGACCGAGTATTTCGGCGCGAAATCGTTTTTGATGTCGATGCTCAGTTTGGCGGAAGGCAGGTCGCGCACATGGCCCATCGAGGCCGCGATTTCATAGCCCGCGCCCAGGTATTTCTTGATGGTTTTCGCCTTTGCGGGCGACTCGACAATCACTAATTTCGACATAACGTTCTCCTATACATTATATATTCAAGGATTTTCTTTTACGTTATAACATATCTCTTCCCGCAGGTCAATTGAGCGACGCCGTATAATTCCAGCTGCGTCAGCGCGATGCCCACCTGCGAAACGCTTAAGCCCGTCGCGCGCACGATGTCGTCGATATGGGTCGGTTCCGTACCGAGCACGGCGTAAACGGCGGCCTCGATGCTGCCCGCGCCTTCGGGCAGCGGCTTTTTGACCGGCGCTTCGGCGTTTTTGCGCGGCGGCCGCGCGGGCGGGGGAGCCGCTTTGACGGTTCCCTTCATGGTGTCGAAGACCGGCGGCACGCTGCCCAGCGGGCGCGTGTCAAACGGCTCGCGCAGCTGGCCGGGGAAGCGGTATATATATTCCTCCAAAATGTCGGCGGCCGAAAAAACAGGCTTCGCGCCCTCCCGGATGAGCTTATTCGCGCCGGAAAAAGAGGAGTTGATCACGTCGCCCGGTACCGCGAAGACATCGCGGCCCTGCTCGAGGGCGAGATTGGCTGTAATCAGCGAACCGCTTCTTTCGCCGGCTTCAATAACCACCGTCGCGCAGCACATGCCGGAAATGATGCGGTTCCTGATCGGAAAGTTTCGCGCGCAGACGGGCGTTTCCGGCGGGAATTCGGTGATGACCGCGCCGCTTTCGGCGATATCGCGCCGCAGAGGATAGTTGTTCATCAGGTACCGGCAGGCCAGCCCGCAGCCGAGCACCGCGGTGGTCGCGCCTTTGCCGTAAAGCGCGCCGGCGTGTGCCGCGGAGTCGATGCCCAACGCCCCTCCGCTGACAATCGCCGCTCCGGAGGATGCAAGGCTGAGGCTGAGCCGGCCCGCGATGTCTACGCTGTGCACCGAGGGGTTCCTTGTGCCGACCACGGCGATATGAAGTTTGCCTTTCAGCCGGCCCAAATCCCCCCAGCAATACAGCGCCAGCGGGAAGTCGTCGGTCTGCAGCAGGAGTTCGGGGTAATCGGGCGAATCGGGGGTTATAACGCTCCAGGCGTTTTTCTCGCACAGGGCGGCGATGCGTTCGGCCTCGCCGAGCGAAGTATTTTCAAGGCGGGCGGCCTGCGCGGGCGTGAAAACGCCGGCCATCCGCCACGCGGCCGGGCCGGCATGGTACATCTCTTCCGGCGAGGGAAAGGCGCTGATGATTTCCGCCGCCCTCGCGCGGACGCCGAGAGCGTTTTGCAGCCATATCCAGTAGATGCCTCTGCCCATCAGGCGCCCTCCGACATTATTTCGATAATTCCCACATCGCGATGGCCGCGGCTGCCGCCGCGTTGAGCGATTCCGTTTTGCCGCGCATCGGGATGGTCGCTTTAACCCTGCAGGCTTGAAGCGTCCGTGCGCCGACGCCGGCTCCCTCGTTGCCGACAACGCAGACGAAACCCGCGCCGGTATCGACCGAACGGATATCGTCCGCCGAGGGGTCCGTTACCAGCGCGACGGTGCCGAGGCCCGCCGAAGCGGCCTGCTCAAGCAGCGCGGCGAGGTCGCCGGTTTGCAGGATATGCATTCTAAAAACGGAACCCATCGCGCTGCGGAGGGTTTTCGGGTTATACACGTCGCAGCCGCCGCCGACAATAACGGCGTCGATCCCCAGCGCCTCGGCCGTACGGATCACGGCGCCGAGGTTCGCGGGGTCCTGCACTTGGTCGAGCGCCACGCAGCGCCGGCCCGGAGCGATCAAATGCGCGCTCCCGGCGGGCTCGGGCATGCGGCAGACGCAGACGATACCCTGCGGGCCTGCCGTGCCGGCCACCGTGTCCGCCGCCCCGGCCGACACCTCGAAGCACTCGTGCGCCGAAGCCGTTACCGCCCGGACCTCTTCGGAATACTTCCCTTCGGCTTTCACCGTCACGAAGGCGTACACAATTTCCACGCCGTTAGCGGCCGCTTCGCCGCACAGGCGGGCGCCTTCGATTACGAAAAGCCCCTCGTCCGCGCGCGCCGGGGCGCTTTTCCCCAGTTTGACCGTCAGTTTGATTTTTTCATTTGTGCGGCTTGTGATGCGCTGCGTAGGTCCATCTCCCGCCTTCCGCCCCGCGGGACGCGGGGGTTTTCTTTGGAATGTTCGGTTTAGTATAAAGCACGCCTGCGGCTTTTACAAGGTATTTTATATTACATTATTATTACCATCGTTATATCGAAACACTGTGTCCGGCGCCGCAAAAGGAAAAACCCCCGTCTCCGTGCAGGAGGCCGGGGGCTTCAAACGCTTGCTTTGTCGGCGGCACTCAGCCGATAGCGGCTTTCGCTTTGTCGACCAGTTCGGCGAAACCCTGCGGGTCGGCGATGGCGATCTCGGAAAGCATCTTGCGGTTAAGGTTGATGTCGGCCTTTTTCAGGCCGTTGATGAAGGTGGAGTAGTTGATGCCGTTCATTTTTGCCGCCGCGGAGATGCGCGTGATCCAAAGCCGCCTGAAATCGCGTTTGCGCTGTTTGCGGCCGATATAGGCGTACTGGCCGGACTTCATAACCGCCTGCTTCGCGGTTTTGAAAAGCTTGCTTTTCGAACCGTAGTAGCCCTTGGCGAGCTTGAGAACTTTATTCCTTCTTTTGCGGGTCATCATCGCACCCTTGATACGTGCCATTGTAAACTACCTCCGTTTTATTTGTATTCGATACCGTCTTGTGCGCGGAAAATCTGCCCGCGCAGGCCTGCCGCGCGCCGCGCCGTGACGGCCGTCAGTGCTGCTTATTTATAGGGGACAAGGCGTTTGATCTGCCTCTCGTTGGTCTTGTCGGCTACGCGGGTCTTTCTGAGGTTTCTCTTGCGTTTGGTGGTTTTTTTATTGAGGATATGCGATTTGTACGCGTGGGAACGGATCGGTTTGCCGGTTTTTGAGATTTTGAAGCGCTTTTTCGCTCCGCTGTGTGTCTTGATTTTGGGCATTTCGGGTTCCTCCTGAAGATTTATTTTATACTGATTTCCATTGAAAAGAGCGATAAAAGCAATCTTTCCAATCCGCCGCCGTCTGACGGCGGGGCAGCCAATGCTTCCGGAAATGTTGTTGAAACTGTGTGCCTGCGGCTGTTGCCGCGGCAGCGAACCTTGTTTGAGGGATTCAAACGGAACAGATTATGGCTTCGCGGCTTTCGGGGCCAGGAACATCAGCATTTGCCGGCCGTCCACCTTTGCGGGTTTTTCGACATTGGCGAGGTCCTCGCAGGCGAGCGCGAACCGTTTCATGTTGTCAAGCGCCAGGTTCGGGTGGGCCATTTCGCGGCCCCTGAAACGGATGGAAACCTTCACCTTGTTGCCGGATGCCAAAAACTTCCTCGCGTGGTCCACCTTGGTGTCGAAATCGTGCGTATCGATTTTGACCGACAGACGGATTTCCTTCAACTCGACGATTTTCTGGTTTTTACGGGCTTCCTTTTCGCGTTTGGCCTGTTCGAAAAGGTACTTGCCGTAATCCATGATTTTGCAGACAGGCGGATTGGCCTGCGGCGCGATTTTAACCAGGTCGAGATTCTTGCTCTCCGCGAGCGCGAGCGCTTCGGCGGCCGACATGAAGCCCAACTGTTCGCCGCTTTCGGAGATAATTCTGAGCTCTTTGTCCCGGATCGCCTCGTTGATCTGAACCTCTTTTGTGCTGATAGGAAAGCACCTCCTCAATATTCGGGTCCCTGTGCGCAAAAAAAACAGGAGCGTATGCAACCGCCCCCGAATTCAACAAAGAAATGCGGACACCTCAAGCGTCCCCATGACTGATTGACCGTTCGGCAGACGAAACCCCGAAGGTGAGAACGGCGCGCGCGCCGCCCTGCTTGTTTGCCTGCCTATTCTAACAGTGGCAAAAAGAAATGTCAACTGTTTTCAGAAAAAACCCGCGGACGCCCTGCCGGCGCCCGCGGGGCACGGGAACTTCGGAAGAATTACCGTTTGCCCTTGTCGTAGGGAATACCCTCCGCTTTGGGCGCGCGCGACTTCTTGGAGGAGAAAATCAGCACGATCATCGTGACGATATACGGCAGCATCTGGTAAATGTATTGCGAGCTGCCAACGCCCTTGAAATCGGGCAGAAAGGCCAGGCTGCCCGAATAGGCGCCGATGACTTTGAAAAACGCGAAAAACACGGCGGCGCCCAGGATGCGCCAGGGCTTCCAGTTGCCGAAGATCATCACGGCCAGCGCGAGAAAGCCGTAACCGGCGACCGTCGACTGGAAACCGGAACCCGCGGCAATGGTGAACGCGATGCCGCCGATGCCCGCCAGAAAACCGGAAATCAGCACGCCGCTGTATCGCATTTTATAAACGTTGATGCCGACCGCGTCCGCCGCCTGCGGATGTTCGCCGCAGGAACGAAGGCGCAGGCCGAAACGTGTTTTGTACATCACGACGATGGCGGCTGCCAGCAGCAGAAAAGCGATCGGCGTGGTTAAGAACATGCTTTTGAAAAACAGCGTTTCCCAAAAACCCTTTTCACGGCCCGCCGCTGCAGCCATACCCAGCGTCGCTTTGGTGATGCGGATCCAGTTGGGGATGTAGATGGTCGTTTTGCCCTGGCCCTGAATAGCCCAGGTCAGCACGATGGCGAAGGCCGGGGCGAGCATGTTGAGCGCCGTGCCCCCGATGGTCTGGTCTGCTTTCAGGCTGACCGAAGCGACGGCCAGCAGCAGCGAATAAACGATCCCGGAAGCGGCGGCGACGGCGACGGCGGCGAGCATGGCCAGCTGCGGGTGCAATTTGCCCCAGCCGCCCTGGTCCGCGAAGTTGAGAAAGAGGCAGCCGAACAGCGCGCCGATGATCATGGTTCCCTCAAGGGCGATGTTGATAACGCCGCTTCGTTCGCTGAACATGCCGCCGAGCGCGACGAGCAGCAGGGGTACGGCAAACAGCACGGTTGCGGCGATGATATCGGCAAGAATAATCATGATGTCGCCTCCTGTTTTGAATCGTCAGGAGTCTGCGCCGTGTCCTGGCCGGGGGAGGGGGCGGCTTCCTTTTTCCTTTCCGCCAGCCGGGTAATCAGGCCTTTGACGAGCAGGGAAACGGCGCTGAGGTAAATGATGACCGAAATGATGATGTCGATGATTTCTTTGGCGAACTCGGGCTGCATCGCGTCGCCGCCGACCTGGATGTAAGAAATGAAAGTGGCGCTGAAAATCGTCGCGATCGGGTTGGACTGCGCGAGCAAAGCCACCGGAATACCGTTGAACCCCATCGAAAGCAGCACTTTCTCAATCGTATACTGGACCGTACCGCTTAAGTAATAAATGCCTCCGCCGATGCCGGCCAGGCAGCCCGCGATGGTCATCGACAGCGCGGTGTTCCTTTTAGCGTTGATACCCGCGTAAATGCTCGCGTTTTTATTGAAGCCGCAGGCCTTGAGCTCGTAGCCGAAAGTGGTTCGGTTCAGCACGATAAACGCCACGACGGCAATCGCGACCGCGATGAGGATGCTGATGTTCATAAAGGGCGATTTCAGCAGCTTGTCGAGCCCGAGGGTGGGAATGATGGCGCGGGCGTTGGCGGCCGCAAGGTTTGCGGTCCGGTTGGCGTTGGCCGAGCCGTAGTAATTGGCGAGGATTTTCGGCGTGTTGGAGAAGAAGAGGTTGACGGCGAATAAGCCGATCCAGTTGAACATGATCGACGTGATGACCTCGTTGACATTGAACAGCGCCTTGCACAAGCCCGGTATCAAGCCCCAGATGGCGCCGCCGAGCATGGCCGCCGTCATCGCGACGTACCAGGGCTGCCGGAGGACGATGCCGGTGTACAGCGCGAAACAGGCGCCGACCATGTACTGTCCCGAAGCGCCGATGTTGAACAAACCGGTTTTGAACGCAAAACCGACCGACAAACCCGTCAGCACCAGCGGAGCGGCCTGGTAAAGCACTTTGGCGATTTTCGCGGGTGAACTGACGCCGGCGAAGAGAATCTGCTTAATGCCGAACAGCGCTTTTTCCGAGTCAAACGCGAGCAGGAGAAGATAGCCGAAAACCAGCCCGATGATGATGGATATCAGGGAAGACAAAAAACTCGCGACGGACCGCCGGCCCAGGAACTCCCTTACCTTTTTCATACAGCTTACCCTCCCTGTCCGGTTGAGCGCGCTTTGTCCCCGGCGCCGGCCATGTACAGCCCGAGTTCCTCCACGGTGGTTTTGGAAGGCTCGAATTCACCGGCGATTTTGCCCTCGTACATGACCAGAATCCGGTCGGATACGTTCATGACCTCGTCGAGTTCGAGGGACACCAGCAGCACCGCTTTGCCGGAGTCGCGCTGTTTGACAATGAGCGAATGGATGTTTTCGATGGCGCCGATGTCGAGCCCCCTCGTCGGCTGTATCGCCACGAGCAGCTGCGGATTTTTGTCGATTTCGCGGGCGAGAATGGCCTTCTGCTGGTTGCCGCCGGACATGCTGCGGGCGATGGTGTCGGGACCCTGCCCGCTTCGGATGTCGTAGATTTCGATGAGCCTGCGCGCGTAATTGCGCACTTCCTTAAACCGGATAAAGCCGAAGCGCTGAAAGAGTTTTTCCCGGTAATGCTGCAAAACAAGGTTTTCGGCCAGGCTGAAATCGAGCACAAGGCCATATTTGTGCCGGTCCTCCGGGATATGGCTGATACCCAGCAGCGAACGTTTGCGGATGCTCGCTTTGGAGATGTCGCTGCCGCACAGCGTGATTTTGCCGGAACTCATCTTTTCGATGCCGGTCAGCGCATAAACGAATTCGCTTTGCCCGTTGCCCTCGATGCCGGCCAGGCAGACGATCTCGCCCTCGCGCACCTCGAAGGAGATGCCCTTGACCGCGTTGTTTTTATGCAGCTTCGACGGGACCACGACATTTTCGACTTTCAGCACTGTTTTGCCGGGTTCGATGTCTTGTTTCTCCACCTCAAAACTGATGGGGCGGCCGACCATCATCTTGGAGAGTTCTTCCCTGTTGGTCTGCGCCACCTCGACGGTGCCGATGAGTTTCCCCTTGCGCAGCACCGTGCAGCGGTCGGCGACTTCCATGATTTCGTTGAGTTTGTGGGTGATGAAGAGAATGGACTTCCCTTCCGCGGCCAGGCCGCGCATGATGCTCATCAGTTCCTTGATTTCCTGCGGGGTAAGCACGGCGGTCGGCTCGTCGAAAATCAGGATGTCGTTGTCGCGGTAGAGCATCTTCAAAATCTCGACGCGCTGCTGCATACCGACGGAGATGTCTTCGACCAGCGCGTCGGGTTCCACGCTCAGGGAATATTTTTGTGACAGCGCGACGACTTTTTCGCGGGCTTCCTTTTTCGTCAGGAAGCCGAACTTGTTCGGCTCGACACCCAGAATGATGTTGTCGAGCACCGTGAAAACCTCGACAAGTTTGAAGTGCTGGTGCACCATGCCGATGTTCAAGTCGTTCGCGTCGTTGGGATTGCTGATTTTAACGGGCTTTCCGTCTTTTTTAATCGTTCCGCTGTCGGGCTGGTACAGGCCGAAGAGCACGCTCATCAGCGTGCTCTTTCCCGCGCCGTTTTCGCCGAGCAGAGCATGGATCTCGCCCTTTTTCAGCCTGAGGGTGATGTCGTCGTTGGCCTTAATGCCGGGGAAGGACTTGGTGATGTTGAGCATCTCGATGACGTATTCTTCCATGGTTCACTCCCCTTAAAAAAGGGGCCGGGCGTATACCCGGCCCCCGAAAGACCCGACTGAACCGTTCGTGCTTAGCTTTGATAATCGACTTTGACGACGGTGGTGACCGGCGGCTTGTCCGTCGCGTTGGAAACAACGATGGTGCCGTCGGCGAGCTTGGCAAACAGGGCCTCATATTCGGCGACGGTGAATTTCTCAAGTCTCCACGACGAGGCGGCTGTCGGAAGGCCGACGCCCTTGTCTTTGGCGCCGAGTGTGGCCGTCTTGCCCGCGTAGGAGGCATCCCATTTCTTGCCGGCCGCATAGAAGGATGTCAGCGACAGTTTAACCGACTCGGTCAGCCCTTTCATCGCCGAAGTGATGATCAGATCCGATTCGCCGGACTGGTCGACGTCGACGCCGATGACCTTGCCGTCCGCCGCTTCCGCTGCCGCGACCGCGCTCAGGTAAATGCCGCCGCCGCAGGAGAAGACGACCTGCGTGCCTTCGGTGTACCAGCCGGACATCTTGGTCTTGATATCGTCATTGGGCGCGAAAACGTCGGAATACCAGTATTTGATTTCCACCGAATCTTTCGCGAGGCCCTTCGCAGCTGCAGCCGCGTCGGCACCCTGGACAAAACCGAAACCGTAACGGATGACGGCGGGGACATCCATGCCGCCCAGGAAGCCGAGTTTGGTGTAGCCGTCCATCACGGCCGCGTAGCCGGCCAGATAACCCGCCTGCTCCTCTTGATAAAGGATGCAGTGCACGTTGGGGGAAGTTTTGTAGGTGGAATAGTCGGCGGTATGGGGTTCGCCGTCAAGAAGCAGGAAATAAACGTTGGGATAAACGTCCTGAACATTGTAGATGGCCTCTTCGAACAGGAAACCGGGGCATACGACGATCTTCGCGCCTTTTTCCACGGCGGTGCCGATGGTCTCGACGCGCGCTGCGGTGGAGTCTTCCGTGGGACGGTAATAGGCGTAGGTGACGCCGTTGGCTTCGGCGTACTCTTTGACGCCGTTCCACGCGCCTTCGTTGAAGGACTTGTCGTCGATGTTGCCGACGTCCGTTACCAGAGCGATTTCATAGGTCCCGTCGCCTTTGGTCGTTACGGCCGCGGTAGTCTCGCCCGTATCGCCGGCGCATGCGGCAAAGGTAAACACGATTGCGAGAATCAGGAACAACGCAAGAAGTTTTTTCATCCTTTGTTTCCTCCCTATTCACCAATATTTGACAGGCTGCCGTTTATGGCCCGAGCCACGTTTCAAATATAGCATAACCGCGGTCCGAATACAATCTTTTCGTCAAGATTTCGCTTCTTTTTTAAGCCTTTTCCTCTTGAAGCGGACGCGTCTCGGCGTTATGATTTTATTGTCTTCCGGAGGCATCGAAAGAGCCCGGACGCAAGGGGGCTGCGATTTGAAAAAAGGCCTGATTCACCTGTACTGCGGCAGCGGCAAAGGGAAAACCACCGCGGCGCTGGGCTTGGCGGTGCGGTACGCCGGCAGCGGCGGCCGGGTGCTGTTCGTGCAGTTTTTCAAAACAATAGAGTCGTCGGAACTCAACAGCCTTGCCCTGCTGCCGAATGTCGAGGTTTTGCGCAACAGCAGCCGCTTTTCTTTTTACGACGAGATGACACCCGCCCAAATCGAGGCCGTCACGCGGGAGAACAACGCCAATCTGGGCCTTGCGCTCGAAAAGGTCCGCGCCGGCGCCTGCGGCATGCTGGTGCTCGACGAAATCGCCGGCTGCTATCAATACAATTTGATTGACCGCGGCGAGGTCGACCGGCTGCTGGCGGACACGCGCGGGGTTGAACTTGTCCTGACCGGCATCCACCCGCCCGAAAGTTTCACTGCCGCTGCGGATTATATCACCGAGATGGTCTGCAAACGCCACCCCTATGAAAAAGGGGTTCCGGCCAGGCGCGGCATCGAGTTTTAGCGCCGCCGGTTTTTCGCCTTGTGTTTTCAGTATTGTATAACGGGTTCCCGGGACCGTTTAGTTGCCCTTTCAGGGAAGGTGCTCGCCGCTATGTTTCTCTTTCCGCGGGAAAACAACGAGAACGGCGGCAACGTAGCGTTCCCGTTTATCGGGCTTCAACAATCGCCGCGCCGCCTGCCGGACCGGTGGAAAATATTTATCGAAACAGCAGAAAAACGCTTGACAAAGCGGAACGCTGAAAATACAATATATAGTACTTTAAAGCGGAAATACGTCTATATATGCCGTCTGTTCGCCTTTTCATCATTATGACCGACGAAGGAGAAACCCATGGAACTCACCGAAAACGCGCGTACCGTCCTCGAGCGCAGATATCTTGCCAAAGGCGGCGACAGCACTCTGACGGAAACCCCGGAGGGGCTCTTCCGCCGCGTCGCCTCGGCCATCGCAGCGCCCGACGCTTTGTACCGGCCGGGCGCCGATATCAAGGCGGTCGAGGAGGAGTTCTACGAGCTGATGACGAGCCTGGAGTTTTTGCCCAACTCGCCGACGCTGATGAATGCAGGAAGGCCTCTCGGCCAGCTGTCGGCCTGTTTTGTGCTGCCCATCGCCGACAGCATGGAGGCAATCTTCGAGTCGGTCAAACAGGCCGCGCTCATCCACAAATCCGGCGGCGGCACCGGCTTTTCATTTTCACGCCTGCGGCCGGCGGGCAGCATGGTCAACTCGACCGGCGGCGTTGCCAGCGGGCCGATCAGCTTCATGCGCGTGTTCAACATGGCGACCGAAGCGGTCAAACAGGGCGGCACCCGCAGGGGCGCCAACATGGGTATCCTGCGCATCGACCATCCCGACATTCTCGCCTTTATCGACTGCAAGGCCAACAACGCCGACATTACCAATTTCAACATTTCCGTGGGCGTCACCGAGGAATTCATGCGCCTTGCCGAGACGGGCGGCGACTACGCGCTCATCGACCCTTGCACCAGGAAAGAAACCGGGCGCCTCAACGCGCGCGAAGTGTTCGACAAAATCGTCCACAGCGCGTGGCGCAACGGCGAACCCGGCATCATCTTCCTCGACCGGCTCAACCGCGACAACGTGGTGCCCTCTCAGGGCGAGATCGAATCGACCAACCCCTGCGGGGAACAGCCGCTGCTGCCTTACGAAAGCTGCAACCTCGGCTCAATCAACCTGATGAAGATGGTTTCCTTCGAGGGCGAAGAAGCGGCCATCGACTGGGGCAAACTGGCGCAGACGGTGCACAAGTCCATCCACTTCCTCGACAATGTTATCGATGCCAACCGCTATCCGCTGGACCTGATCGACGCCACCACCAAAAAGACCAGGAAGGTCGGTCTGGGCGTCATGGGCTGGGCCGATATGCTGCTGCTGCTGGGCATCCCCTACAATTCGGAGGAAGCGGTCGAACTCGCCCGCAAATTGATGAAGTTTATCACCGACGAGGGCAGGAAAGCCAGCGCCGAGCTGGCGAAAACCCGCGGCGCTTTCCCCCTGTTTGAGGAGAGCATCTTCAAAGGCGGCACCCCGATGCGCAACGCGACGGTCACTACCATCGCTCCGACCGGCACCCTTTCCATCATCGCGGGGGTATCGTCGGGGGTCGAGCCCATTTTTTCCTACGTCTATACGCGCAGCGTCATGGACAAAACCGATATGCTTGAAATCAACCCGACGCTGCGCGACCTGCTGCAGGAAGAAGGGCTGTATTCGCAGGAGATGATGGATCTCATCGCCGAGCACGGGACCATCGCCCATATTGAGGAAATCCCGGAAGATATCCGCCGGGTCTTCGTGTCGGCACATGACATTTCGCCGTTCTACCATATCAAAATGCAGGCCGCCTTCCAGGAGTACACCGACAACGCCGTGTCCAAAACCGTCAACTTCCCCGCTGAGGCGACGCAGGAAGATGTCGCCGAGGTGTACCGGCTCGCGTTCAAACTCGGCTGCAAAGGCGTCACCAGTTACCGCGACGGCAGCCGCGGCCAGCAGGTGCTCAACCTTGCGGGCAAGAAAGACAGCCCCGTCCCCGAAGCTGTTGCTGAAGACAGCAACGGCGTGCCTTATGTCGTCATGCCGCGGCCGCGCCCCGACGTAACCAAGGGTGTCACCGAAAAGGTCGAAACCGGCTGCGGCAACCTGTATATCACCTGCAACTATGACGAGCGCGGCATCTGCGAGGTGTTTACCAATACCGGCAAAGCGGGCGGCTGCCCCTCCCAGTCCGAGGCGACGGCGCGGCTTGTTTCCGTTTCCCTGCGTTCGGGTATCGATGTCAACACGATTGTCGGCCAGCTGCGCGGCATCCGCTGCCCGTCCACCATCCGCCAGCCCGGCAGAAAATGCACCTCCTGCCCCGACGCCATCGGCCGCGTGATCCAAAAAGTCATCGCCTCCAACGGGTTCAAGGAAGGCGGGCTTGAACTGGCCGAACAGGTCGTCAAGGCCGCGCCGAAAACCGACGAACACCTCATCGCCTCCCAGATACGCAAATGCCCGGAATGCGGCGCCAAAGTCGAACATGAGGGCGGCTGCGTCATCTGCCGCGAATGCGGTTATTCCAAATGTTCATGACAGCGCCCGTGTTTGAGCGCTGAATTCTCTCCTTGCCGCGGCCGCCTTTCCGGCCGCGGCATTTTTTACGCTTTCTTTGTAACGGTAAAAAAACGCCTTCGCCCGGCGAAGACGGTATCGGCTTTTCCGGCGCTCATTACCGGTTGTCCGAAGTGACCTGCTCCGCCAGTTTTTCGCGCCTGTCGGCAAGCTCGCGCATCATGCGCGCGTGCTTTTCCCCTACCAGGTCGTAGAAAAAGTACGGGACCAGCGAAAGCAGGCCCAGCAGGTCCGGGATGATGGTATAAAAAGCCCAGATCCAGTTTTTGGTGCCGATGCCGAAAGGCCCGCCGGCCATGACGGCTTTGCCGTTGACCACGCGGTAGCCGATGAGCGGCAGCAGCGCGGTGCCCAGCGACCGCGAGGCGGAACCGGTGAATTTGCCCACAAAGGTGAGCACCGAAAAACTCATTCCCTCGCTGCGCTTGCCCGTCGTCCATTCCATATAGTCGACCGTGTCGCCGATCATTTCCGTCGGCACGACGCTGCCGATGCCGCCGGTAATCGCGCCGAGCGTGTTCTTAACCATCAGGGCGGGTATCATGAACCTTAAATTCTGCGTGTTGCCCAGGCAGATGAAAAACGTCGCGATGGACAGCGCCTTGCCGTAAAGGTTGATGAAATAAATAATCTGTTTGTTGTTGAGCCGCGACTTGACTTTGCCGATGATGAAAAATGAAATGAAGCCCACGATGACGCCGGGGATGCCGATAATCAGGTTGGCCGAGGCAGTGCCCAGCACGTCGATGAAATAGTAGTTGCTGAATATACCCGCGATGCCCCCGAAGGAACCCAGTACGTTGGCAAGGATAATCAGCGCCAGGGGTTTGTTGCGGAACATATAGGCGAAACTTTGCAGCACGCCCGGTTCCTCGATGGACTGGACGACCCGCTCTTTGACAAAAAACCCCGAAAGGCTGAATACGCACATCACCATGACGCCGGCGACGCAGCCCATCACTGCGAAAACCTGCTGCAGGTTCAGGCCGATGTAGCCTTTGTTGCTCAGGTCGATCATGACGGTCAGCGCGATGCTGCCCAGCCCGCCCAGACTTGATATCAGGCGGGCGGAGGTGATGACGGACGTCCTGTCCCGCGGATTCGGCGAGACGGCGGCGGACATCCCCCAAAACGGCACGTCCCCGATGGTATAGAAAAACTCCCAAATGATGTAGGAAACATACATGAACACGATTTTCGCGGTAACGCGGTACGGGTCCGTAATCATCAAAGGCCCCGCGAACATAACGGCCGTGGCAACGCCCAGCGGAACCGGCACCAGGTATAAATAAGGCCGCAGTTTGCCGTAACGCGTCCGCGTTTTGTCAATCAGCGAACCCATCAGCGGGTCGTTGAAGGTGTCCCAGATGCCGACGACGGCAATCATTGCCGCCACGGCTGGAGCAGGGATGCCGAACACGTTGACGTAGAAAAAACTCAGATAAGAGGTGATGATGCCGTAGCCGAATGTCTGCCCGGAATTGGCAATCCCGTAGAGGACCGTTTCCTTGTAGCCGACGTATTTTCTGTCGGCAAAACCGCCGTTTTCGGCCAGTTTATCCACCTCCTGTTCTGCCTGCGCGATACGGCAATACAATAGCAGTATGGCGATGGCTTTGTCAAACCGCGGACGGGCGCGGAACTTTTGAACGCGGTGTTAAATGTGTAAAACTTTTTTGAATTCGCGCCTCGGCGCTTGACAAATACGGTTTCCGGTGACATAATAATGATGCAATTAGCACTCGCGGGCCGAGAGTGCTAACGAGCCAAAAAATGACGTAAAGGAGTTGTTGATCATGTCAGGACTCGTTCCCTTCAACAGGAAAAGATCCGAGTTGGCCAATGTCGGTTTCGGCGATTTCTACAACATGCTTGATGACTTTTTTGCAGACGGCTGGCCGCTGCGCAGGAGTCTCGGCAGCGACACATTTAAACTCGATGTCAAAGAGGACGAAAAGGCCTACACCGTGACCGCCGATCTCCCCGGGGTCAAAAAAGAGGAACTGAACCTTTCCATGGAGGAAGGCAGGCTGCAAATCTCCGTCAACCGCGAGGAAAAAACCGAGGAGGAAAACAAGAACTACGTCCACCGCGAAAGAGTCTGCTGCTCGATGCAAAGAAACATCTATCTGGCCGATGCCGATGAAGGCGCCGTGAAGGCAAAACTCGAGGACGGTGTTCTCACCATCACCGTTCCCAAGAAAGAGAAGAAGGATACCTCCATCGCCATCAACATCGAATAAAACGCATGTTTACCCTCCGCGCCGTTGGCCCACGGCGCGGATTTCTTTTTTATTGGCCGTGCGAAAAATAAAAACCGCACGGCATAATGAGTTAATCGCAATAAAGCCCGGCTCCAATCGTGTAAAATCAAACGCAGAACGGCTGCCCAAACTGCCGGGCACGGGAGGCTTCCATGGAAGAACAAAGGCAATGGTTCAAAGGCGACACCCACCTGCACACCACCAACAGCGACGGCAATCTGACGCGCGACCAGCTCGTCGAGGAGTGCATCGACAGGGGCCTCGACTGGGCGATTATCACCGACCATAATTTCAGCACGGTGGAGGTGCCGTACCGCGTCGGCGGCTTTCAGGTCATGCAGGGCGAGGAAATCACGGCCAAGCCCGGCCATCTCAACCTCTGGGGCGCGTCGCTGCCTTTCAAGGCGCCTTATAAGCTGGAAACACCCAACGATTACAAAGCCGTGATCGCGGAAGCCCGGGAAGCGGGCGCCCTCATTTCGGTCAATCATCCTTTCTGTAAAAAGTGCGGCTGGCACATGCCGCTGGACGATTTTGATTTCGACTGCGTCGAGGTGTGGAACGCGCCGATGCACATCGACGACATGACCAACCTGCGCTGGTGGCACGGCGAACTGCTGCGCGGCCGCCGGCTGACTGCCGTCGGTGGCAGCGATTACCACCGGGACCATTATCATATCACCCGCCTGGTCGGCAACCCCACGACCGTCTGCCTGGCCAAGTCCAACAGCCAGGAAGATATCATGCGCGCGCTGAAAAACGGCAACTGCTTCGTCACGCAGGGCCCGAACAGGACCATGCTCTACCTGACCTCGAACGGCGCGTACGCGGGGCAGACCGTCGCGTGGGAGCCGGGCATCCGGGCCCATATCAGGGTCGAAAAGCTCAAAGTCGGCCACCGCGTCGAGGTGTATCACAACGACACGGTGATTTACCGCTGGCAGGCCAAGAAGTCCGGCACGCACGAGGCATCTTTCGAAGTGCCCGGGAAAGGCTTCGTGCGCGCCGAGGTGCTGTATGAATACAAGGGTATCGCCAAACTCATCTATAAAAAGATCGTCGCCAAACTGATGCCGCTCGACAAAGACATTCCGGTTCCGCCCTTTGCCTATTGCTTTACCAATCCGGTGTTTTTCGAATAGGAATCCGCCGGTACGCAGTAAAACGCCGCCTATCCGTCCGCAGGGATAAGCGGCGTTGCTTTTATTTTACAAAAACGCGGAGAAGGGGTCAGCCGATCTTGTTGCCGCAGCCTCCGCAGAAGGCCGCGCCGGGCGGCAGGGCCGTTCCGCAGGAGGGGTAGACCGCAGGCGCTCCCGCAGGAGCCTGCGTCTGTTGAGGCGCCTCGGGCGCGGGCGGCGGCGGAGTATAAGCGGTTGCCTCGGGCGCGGGCGGCGGAGGAGGCGGGGTGTAAACAGGCGCTGCCGGGGCCTGGTAGGGCTGCGCCGGCGGTTGATAAGGCTGCGCAGGCGCCTGATAGGGTTGTGTCGGCGGCTGATACGGCTGCGCGGGAGGCGTATAGGCGGGAGGAGCGGCGTCCGCGCCGAAGTTGACCTTGCTGAGTTTCTCGGAGATTTTCGCGGCGATACCGCCGACGACCGGAATCTTGAACTCGGTGTACTTGTAGGCCTTCAGCGCCGCGATGATCTGCAGGGCGGCGAGGCCCAGCGCGATGATGTAAGTGACGATGATAAAAATGGTGGAAACGGTCGCTGCCGTTCTGATGTCACGGTAATAATTGCTGGTTCCGTTCCAGTAATCTGTCCAGTCGTAGCTGCTGGGATAAATGGCGCTGTAAACGATTTTACGCACAATGAAAAGAACCAGGAAAAGCAGGGAACCGATTGCGTTGAGCACCAGCGCCTGGACGGAATGGAATTTAATCAGCAGGCTCTTTTTCTCGATAAAGTAGACCACGAGGGGAGCCGCCCATGCAATCCAGCTGGCGAAAGGGATAAAACTCAGGATAATCGCCGCGCCGTAGCAGCCGGCCGCAATGAGATTCGCGTCAACATTGCCGATCGATGATTTGTGGGGTTCATAAACCTTGTCCGACATCATTCAACCTCCTCATCATTAGATGCGTATTGCCCGATATTCCGCTGTTTCCTTTATACAATGATTCGATTGAAAAGTCAAGCAGCGCAACGGCTGCCCCGGCTTGAAAAACAAGGCCCGATGTTCTATAGTAAACAAAACGGCCATCGGAAAGGGGAAGGCGTTTTGGCGGAAAAAGAGCGCGCGGCAAAACCGATCAGCCTGCCGCCCGGCGACAGCTATCCAACCTACCAGCTGTACGCCCTGGCCGGGGTTTCCCGCCCGGACCCGGAAACGGTGCTGAAAATCGCCGTGCTCGAAACCATGCGCTGGCTGCGCGAGCGTTTCCGCGAACGCAGCGTGCCGCCTGAATTCCGTCTCCCCGAACCTTCCTGCCATCAAAAATGCTCTCTCGACGATTTACGGGATTTTGATTTCGACGACGGCTGCAAGGCCAAGGCGGTTTGGCTGCCCGCCGACCGTATCTGGGCTTTCCGCCTGACGGAACCCGACCAGAGAACGAAAAACGAGGACGGCTCGGCCAAAAGGCCGCCGGTTCCCGGCCGGCTGTTCCAAACCGACGTGGCTTTCCGGGTGGTGAACAACGTTGTCGAATGCGCCTTTCAGACGACCGTGCACGAGCCGCCCGGCTCCGCCGCGCCGTGCGAGGTTTTCCGGCTCGGATTGATCAAAAAACTTGCGGCGAATCCGGACGTGGGGCTCAGGCACGGCGATTACGAGATTCAACCGGCCGCGCACCGCCTTGACAGCGCGGCCGCGATCCGCCGCTTTCTGGCCTGGCGAAACGACCGCCTCACCTCTCTGCCCGCCGTGCTGATCCCGGAAGGCGCCCCGGTGGCCGGCCCGAGCCCCGACCCGAAGGAAATCGCTCTGAAAATCGCCGCCGGAGGGTTGCTGCCGCCCATAGGCGCCCCGCCCCGCCCCCCGGCGCCGGCCGCAACGCCTGCGCAGCCGCCGCTGCTTGATGCCGAAAGCCTGGCGAAATCTTGCATGGCGTACGCCCAGTTTTTTCTGGTGCCCCCTTCGCAAGCCGCGGTTTTCGGCCAGATGACGGGCATCGGGCTGGAAGGCGCGGCCGCCGTTCTTGCCGGGCCGAAAGCGTCCGGCGGCGAGATACGGGTTTTCCCGGCGCGCGGCGGCGAACAGGGCCGGCTCGAAACGCAAAACCTCCTTGACGAGGCGGTGCGCTCTTATTTAAAGCGCAAAACCGTCGCCTTCGGCAAAGCGCTGTTTTTTGACAAAGCCCTGTCGATCCGCAGGGCCAACGCTGAAATGCTGCGCCAGGAAAAAGAAGAGATTATCCGTTCTTTCCGCAGGCAAATCGAGGAAACCGCCGACAGTCATGCGGAGGAAATCCGTCTCCTGAAAGAAGAAGCCGCCGCGAAGGACGCGAAAATCAAACGGCTTGCCGAAGAAATCGGGCAGCTCAACGATGCGAACGCCCTTTTCAGGCAGGATGCCCAACTGCAGCGCGCCGAATGGGAAAAACAACTCGCCGAAGAGAAGGCGGAAGCCGCGCGCCTTCGCCGGGTGCTCGCCCGGCCCGAGGAGAAGGACCTCGTTCCCGCCTGGGCGGAAAAGGAGTTTGAGGGGCGCCTCGTTTTTCACAAACGCGCCCGGGAACTCCTTGAGGACGCGGCCCCCAATTCGGTCGACGTGAAACTGCTGTGCGACGCGCTGGAGTACCTCGCGACGGATTACAGGGATTTCCTGCTCGGGACCGTCGACGGCGAAACGCTCAAACTGCGCTGCAGCAAAAAATACAACCGGCCTTTCGAAGTCACGGGCAACAGCGACATGAGCGTCGCCATGTACCCGCAGCATTATAAGATTAAATATTTTATCGGGTTCAAAGGCAAACCCATCGACAGCGTGCTGGACCGGCACCTGAAGGTCGGCGTCGACAATGAAAAGCTACTGAGGATCTACTTTCTGTTTGATGAATGTAGAAAAATCATAGTCGTCGGTTCCCTTCCCGGTCATTTGCGCACGGCAACGTACTGAGAATTATCACGAACCCTATCATCTCTTTCAAAATAATGTCATTTATAGTCTGGTCAATATCATAATAATAAAATTTATATTTGGAGGAAAATCCATGAAAAGAAAAAGTATTATTCTTATTATATTCGTTTCAATATTATTCATTGGTTTCATTTATTGCTCTTTTAAAATTGACAACTTGACAAAAGTAGTCGCTGGCGCCGCATCATTACTGGGGATATATGGACTATTATACAATTTCAAACACGAAAGGGACATTGCTGAAGCCCAATTCATTTTTGACTTATACAAAGCGTTTCGTAGCAACGAAAAGATTGTCAATCTTTACATAAAACTTGAATTACACTTTTTGGGAAAAGAAGTTATTATCGATGAGAATGACAGGAAAGGAATCGTAGAATACCTTGTCTTTATGGAAAATCTAGCCAGCTTATTTGAAAGAAATGTTATTACAATTAAAAAAATTGATCCTATTTTTGGATTTGACTTTTTTATTATTACCCACAATTTGGCAGTTCAGGAAATTGAATTAATTCCATATCGTGATTATTATACGGGGACGTACAAACTATATGATGCATGGTTGAAGTATAGAAAAAAGAAAAAGCGTCCTATTCCGCTTTCAGAGAACTCTTTGTCTAAATATGAAAAAATCTAACATCAAAGTAACCATCAAGTAAAGTTTGTGATTTTTAAGATTGAAATTGTGCTCGAGCTTATAATAATAAAGGTAATCGAGACATGAGAAAAATATTAGAAGCAGCATTAGCCATATTGTCAATGCTTGTATTTTTACAGCCACTACCAACGCATGCAAACCAGTCTGTAATAACAAGCCAATGTTTATCAAAGATAAACGAAAAGAGCACCTGCG
>Ga0116184_10000270_pt1 | contig 63502 bp, 62 predicted proteins | sample AD_JPNNA5_MetaG_FD_89886 | JGI IMG/M metagenome (GOLD analysis project Ga0116184, IMG submission 89886) | Active sludge microbial communities of municipal wastewater-treating anaerobic digesters from Japan - AD_JPNNA5_MetaG | ecosystem: Engineered > Bioreactor > Anaerobic > Digestate | place... | reverse complement strand
TACTGATGAGGAGTTCTGGGTTGGTGGTGGAAACGAGACAAATGCATGGGATCAGGATCTCGGAGAAGGGACAATCGTATGGTCCGATAACAGGAATGGCAGTTTTGATATCTATTTATTTTACATTTCCAACCACACAGAGATTCTCCTCTCATCTGACACTGCTGATACCGATGAATCAAATCCGAAAATATCAGGCAATTATGTTGTGTGGCAGAGCGTCAACCCTGAAACATACATGAATGATATATACCTGTATTCCCTGCTCTCTGGAACTACCACCCTGATAACCCCTGGAACGGAATACCTTGAAGAAAAAAATCCAGCAATAGATGGTGATTACATAGTATTCCAGGGTATGAATCCTGAAACCTGGTTCTATGATATTTTTATCTATAATATTTCATCCGGAGATACCCTTTTACTGACACCGGGTACTGACGAATGTGATGAAGAGGAACCGGCTATAAACGATGGAAAGGTTGTCTGGATTGGCCAGGATCCTGATGATTTTTCCTATGCTCTCTATCTTTATGATATCAATACTGGAATCACGAGAATTCTTAAAAGAGAAAATGGTGAGACGAAACCGAGTCTCCCTGCAATTTTTCAAGAAAGGATCGTATGGCAGCAGCCGGATCCGGACACCGGATATTTCGATATATACATGTCAACGCTGGGTATCGATGCACCACCTCTTATCGCAAATTTTACCAATGACCTCTTCATTGGGGGAGTTCCCCTGCAGGTGAATTTTACTGACCTCTCACAGGGGGAACCATCAGGATGGCACTGGGATTTCGGAGATGGCACTACATCCCGGGAGCAGAACCCTTCGCACATCTACACCATGCCCGGTGTATACGATGTCTCACTGATTGTCCATACTCCATACCAGAGGTCGGGTGTTCGAAACCCCGCATGCATCTACGCCGGGACTCCCCCGACACCGGATTTTTCATTCGACAGGGCAGATGGACTTGCTCCTCTGACGGTCCACTTTACTGATGAGTCGACGGGCTCGCCGGAAACTTACCTCTGGGACTTTGGTGATGGTTCCACATCTGATGAGAAAGACCCTTCACATACCTATCTGTTCCCTGGCACCTACCGGGTCTCCCTTACTACCGGCAACGAATTCGGGAATGCTACCAGTTCGGTCGAGGGCTGCATCGTGGTCCCATTCGGCGTCAGGAATGACCTTCTGCTGAATATCCCGGGCATCACATGTCGGGATGGTTTATTTCCCTGTGAATTGACCCTGAATTCGAGCCTTGTTGAGATCAATGTTATCAACAACACTTCCATCGAGGTGTTACCCGATCAGGGAACTGGAATTGGGAAGATACTATTCATCGCCGATGAGGGTTTCTCTTTGAGAGATCAGTTCTCGATCATGGGCACTCTCAGCCGGGTGGATATTTCAAGTATTCCGCTCTTCTACGGGGATGACAACTCGACCCTCACCTACCTGTTGAGGATGGAAGACTACCGTGTAAACGGGTCATTCCATGCGGAGGTATGGGAGAATGCGACACCCCTTGATTACGAGAAGTTCAAAGCAATCTCGAATCTCGAATACTATTCGGGTATTTGTGGGGTTGCGTTGACTGCACGGTTCACGCAGTGCAATCTCTCGTCATGCCAAAATGGCACCCTCATATTCGGGCTCAACCCGGAATGGATTGAAATGTATGGATGGAGAAGGCCAGTACCGGTTACCACTGATCCTGACGGGGCCCAGGTATATATCGATGGGGAGTTTGTGGGGGTAACGCCACTGTTCCTTCCAGATAACCTTCCCGCGGGAAACCACACTTTGACGATATACAGGTCTGGTTACCAGGAAGAACTGCGGAACGTCACGTTGGAGGAGAAGAGAGAGAGTATCCGGGTAATCCGGATTGCAGACGACGGGTCATATGAAATACTCCCCGTATCATTCCTCTTCCATGATGAGATCCGGAACCTTGATTATTTCAGCACTGAATCTCCCCACGGATTCTCTACATTCGGTGTGGTGTCAGCCAGCCATGCAGGAAGCCCGATCCAGATCTTCTACCTCATTCTCAGCAAGTTATTTTCAAGCGCAGGTACTAGTAGCAGCACAAGTAGCAGCCAAGCGATCAAAACATCCGACTCCATCGGTTCCCCTGCCCCTGCCCCTATGGTAATCCCTCCAGAGAGGAGTCCATCCGAGCAGATTCCTACAGTTATCGAAACACCTCCCTATGGCACCCCCCCCACGGTTACCACCCTTCCCACATCTCCTCTTTCTTCGCCGACAGAGACTCCTGGAGCAGATCAAATACCTAAAAACCCTGAAGCGGTCTTCCCTTCAGTCATAGGCTATTCCTTTGTCAGGAATGTAGCCATCGTCTTTGGTATAGTCCTGGTTGCAGCAATTCTTGTGCTAAGATGGAGAAAGGGAGGGACCGGGCCTTGATCCTGACATGGGAACGGGATGAACCCAGATGAACCTGGCGGAGCTGATTCGCCAGACAACCGCCCCTGATGTCTGTTTCCTCGAATCGCGGGGAAACGTCAGGGGCCTTGTGGCTCTCCTCACAACCAAAGACTATAAGACAAGGAATGCGGCCGCCGATGCTCTGGGAAGGCTCGGAAACCCTGCGCTCACGACACTCCATATCCGTGCAGGCCTGGGCAGCGCTCCCGAACGGATAGGGATCCTTGAAGCACTGGCAAGGATTCGAAACCCGGCCAGTGTACCCTATCTTTCGAAGGTCCTCACCGGCGATCCGGCCAGCGAGATCCGATGGATTGCAGCGATCGCGCTCGGCGAGATAGGGGGAGAAGAAGCCATCCAGGCGTTAAGGGCCGGACTGAGGGACCGTGACAAGTACGTGCGCTTCGGCTCCGCAAAGGCGCTTTATGGACTTGGCTGGATACCGCATGATCCCGAGGAAGAGGTGAGGCTCATGGTGGCCCGACAGGCCTGGAGCGCGATTCCAGGCTTTGGGGCTGTCCCGGCGCTTGTGCTTACAGAGTATCTTGATGACCCTGATCCGGGGATCAGGAGGGCAGTTGTCTCAGTGCTGGGAATGCTTGGAGACCCGGTTACGGAAAAATCATGTGACAAGGCGATGCGTGACCCTGATCCTTCGGTGCGGTGGGCAGCGAGCCTTGCATTTCCTCACTGCCAGGTCCCCAGGATGTACCTCCCGGGAGCCATGTCACGAAGGCCAAGAACGGGAAAGAGCCTGTACGTGGCAGTTTTTCTCAACTTCTTCTTCCTGGGGCTTGGCTACAATTACCTCGGCAAATGGTGGGGTTTCCTCCTTTTCCAGGTCAATCTCAACACCATCATGCTCCTCTCTCTGATCTACAAGACATTCCTTCCATACCCCATCTCCCTCGGAGTCTCGACAGTTGCTGCATTCCATACCTGGCATATCATGAGGGGGATGCCGGATATATGAGCGAGGCGGAATTTATCAGGGGGGGAAAATGAGGTGATGCCGTCATGGATAACAGATTTTTCAAGGCCTGATGTGGAGGCCTTGAAAGAGAGCAGGGACTACCACGGACTCACGAAAGCCCTCAGCCACTCCGATTCAAGAATACAATGGAAGGCTGCCCGGGCACTAGGCGATCTTGGGGAAGAAAGCCTGGACTATCTTATCGGAGCCATTGATACTACCTGGAACAGGGAAGCACGAATTGGTATCATCGAAGCACTCGGGCTCATAGGTGGCCCGCGGGTGGTGAAGCCTCTCGTTGCCCAGATGGAGGACAGAAGCAACGAGGTCCGGTGGGAGGCGGTCATGGCCCTGGGGGAGACGGGTGAAAAGGCGGCCATTCCTCCATTGAGGAAGGCGCTTGAGGACGAGGATAAGTATGTCCGCTACGGGGCGGCGCTCTCTCTCCAGACCCTCTCATGGCAACCCGAGACAGAACGCGATGAAGCATTCCTGCTGGTCGGGTTACAGGAATGGGATACGCTTAAGGGACTCGGTTCATGTGCCGTGGAAGCGCTTGCGAATGCCATGAGGGACCATGACAGGAACGTCAGAGTCGAGGCAGTGAAGGCGCTTGGCGCACTCCGTGCGAAAGAGGCAATCCCAATACTGTACCGTGCCATTCGCGACCCTGACGAGGAGGTCCGTTGGGAGGCAGTGCAGGCTGCGCCTGCATGCGGCCTGCCCATGCGGTTTCTTCCAAGAGCCCTCGCACGTCGCCCCCGTTCAAGAAAAAACCCGATTGTGGCTGGTTTCCTCAATTTCATGCTCCCGGGAATGGGATACATGTATATCGGCCTCTGGTGGGGGGTCCTCATCTTCCAGGTCGACGTATACGCGACACTATGGACCTTCGCAGCCACGGGGGAATTCATCTCGCTCACACTCCTCTTTCCAGTCTATTTCCTCCTTGCGATCCATGCCTGGTTCATGGCACGGAAGATGCCTGACCTCTAGCAATTGGAAAAGTGCCCCGTTACCGCTGGTATGCCCTGTACCCTCACTGACTTCTTGGCTGTAATGGCGGTTGATTTTCACCCTGCCTGACAGATGAAAAATACAGGGGTATTCTCAGTGTCACTGGCGAGATAAAAGAGGGAAAGGGGGATTATTCTCCCTCAATGAATTTTTTCAGTTCGCTGAAAAGGTGGTCCTGGACTTTCTCGACAACAGGGCGTCTCCCCCGGAATGCGAGGATTTCCCGCTCGTCTCCTTCCATGTTTGCGAAGTGGAGCCGCTGTTTTCGTTCCACAAGCTCCACATCGAATTTCCGTATGATATCTGCGATGATCGAGCGCGGCACACCGGGGGGTACCAGGAGATCGAAGAGCTCCTCGTCTGGTTCTGTACTGTTCCCGGCCTTATTGGGTGCATTTTCATGCTTCTCTTCTTCTGCCATCCAAATCTCCTCATTTGCCGATCTTTATTCTTCTTGCCATGATGCAGGGACCACCCCTTACCCCTCCAATAGGCGTCTTCGGCTTTCCCAGCGAGTTCATGCACCGTCCCATCAGCGCCGCACCTCTTGCGAGCCCGTCGTCGACAAAGACAAGGCGGTCGTTTGGGTTCTCGAAGTACTTCCTCTCGGCGATCCCTTCCAGGATATAATCTGGCTTCCTGCCGGAAATAGCTGCCCTTCCGGTGAACCCGATGCTGGAGTTCGGCAATACATGGCCCTGTTCCGCTGCCACGTCGACGAGGCGGAGCGCCATGCGTGCACATACGCGGTCGATAACTTCATTGACGACGTTCAGACCGTGCTTCGTATAGATCTCCCTGCCGAGTTCCACCAGTGCAGGGAGGTTGCTGCCATTCTCCCCGGCATCGCAGCCGATAAGGGCTACACCCGACTCTTTTGCCACGTCCGCATAGACCGGTACCCTGCCGAACCTGCGCCGCTCGGGGGGGACCAGGCGGATATCGATCAACTCATGGGCGCGATCAACATACCGTTTTACCACATCACTCTGGCCCTTCAGGGAGAAATCGCTGATGACGCTCCGATCCCCGAATACGTCAAGCGCGGTCCCGGTCTGGGGGTCCACAAGCCCTGTGCCTTTTACGATTGCATCAGGGATAGCCCCGGCAAGACCGCAAAAGTTGCCCACGGTCTTTGCAAAGGGGTTTTTCTCGTCGGGAGCCACGTCACTCGTGATTCGCCCGTCGAGGGTGGTCCCGAAGTCGATCGAGATGCAGGGGTTACGGAAATCGACCGGAGTCCACTTAGCTCCTTCTTTTATACCTGCCATGGCAAGCTCCCCCTCCATCTCGTTTGCCACCATCTCGACCCCCGTGCTCCCCACAGGGGGAATCACCCCTGCAACCGCCCCGATGAAGACCACCTTGTCAGCATAACTGAATGGCTGGAGCTTCTGGGCCTGGTTTGCTTTTGACATCGGAGGGGTCATCTTTCTTGGCGGCACTCCGGCAAGCAGGCATCCATTTGCGAGGGCCAGCACGAACTCTCCCACCTGGTCCGGGGAGTCCATTGCCGCCACCACGCCCGTACTCCTCACGACAAAGTCAAGGTCCTTCTGGATGTCAAGGTGCACATCCCTGTGGCATTCGACCAGGGTATCCCTCACGAGCTCGGTGACAGACTCCCTGGTCAGCTTGGTTCCATCGAGAGTCTCGCCGAACACCTCCTCTCCTGGCTTGGGCTTTCGTACATCCCTGCTCATCTTGACGGTCTTGTGGATGACATAACTCATCCCGGTCTCAAGGTTCACCCCTGTAAGGATGCATTTCGTCGTCGTATTTCCCATTTCCACCGAGGCAACAATAAAATAGGGTTTTATCTTGAACTCGGGAACATACACGCCAGGACCGTGCGCGATCGAGGGCGGAGGAGGGCTCTCCACGATATGTGGCCTTGGCTTGAAAAAGCGGTCAAAAAAACGCGCACACATAGTACCGAATGGGATGCTTGACCTGCTTATATCTTTCGATTTACACCTTTTGCCATCAGTTTCCGGTTATTCCCCGCGTTCTGGAGCACTTTTTCTGGCGGGAAGTGATGGCATCCCACAACCCGCATTCGTCTCCCAATCCTCTCACCCGGAGGAGTTTGGTCGGCAGCTGGAGAGTCCAAAGATGAATGCCCCAAAGCCCAGGCAGACGGACACCGCGAGAAGTATCAGGCCGATATACGGGATCCTGAAGGCTATCTGCAGGAGGATAAATCCTATCAAGAACTGCTGCCAGGCTTTCGTGTGCCACCCGAGCCGCTCCACGATTATGTATCCAAGCGAGGAGGACACAAAGAGCGTGGAAAAAAGGAGGCCGGCTATCAACATCATGAGGATGCAGATTGCAATGGGAAGCCCAACGATTGTGAGAGCAAGGAGGACTCCAAGGACTATTCCACCCAGGATGCCACCAAGCCCGGCAAGGATATTCACCAGTGGTCGGGACCTTACCCGGGCTTCGACAGCCATGTAGGGCGCCGGTGCGATCCGGATTGCGAGGAGTCCCAAGACTGCCATACCGAGCGAGAAGAGGATCAGTCCAAGGGTAAGTATCCCGAGGAGACCTCTTCCGAGCGAAGTGTTTTCTCTCGTGTAGGCGAGATGCCGTTCCGTCCCGGCAGAAGTGAATTCCTCGCTTGAAACCGTGAGGTTTCCTTTCACCTCTCCTTGGTGGGAGACACGGCCTGCTGACACCAGGGCATCGGCGCCTACTGTTGCACTTCTGGAGATATTCACGTCGCCCGCGTGCACGAGGACGTTCCTGCCCACGCTGCTGTTCAGGGTGACTGCTCCGCCGGCGAGGAGGACTTTTCCTGATACCGGGGCATTGAGACTGATCATCCCCCCTGCCGCAATTACATCTCCCTTAACCGGTGCATTGATCTCAATCTCGCCACCCGCGGCTATGAGGCTCTGCACCGGTGCATTCACTACCACCTTTCCGCCTGCTGCGATGACGTCATCGTCTATTGGTTGGTTCAGCACGACCTGGTCTCCGCTCTGTGTGACGAGGGCATTAACGGCACATGGGAGCAGAAGTATGAGAAGTATGAGAATGATGCATGGTCTTGTCATGTAAAAGAGCATCGGCGGTTCATATGAGAATAGTATCGGTGAAAAGATGGAGTAAAGCCATTTTTACCTGCTCCGCCTCCCTGACTCACAAATGGGAATATTTAAATGGAGGCTGGGAGAAATGGCGATACATGGAGATGCGCGACCCCAGGGGCTGGGTCTTTTATTACCTCATCTGTTTTGTGGCACTCCTGTGGGTTGGATTTCTCACTGCCCAGGGGGTCATGATTTTTGTCAGTCTCTTCCTTACACTTGTTGTGCTTGGATTCTCTGCAATCCTGTGCGTGATGCTGGTGCTTGAGCTGAGGAATAATAAAGAGACGCAAAACACTCGATGAAGTGATGGATTTCCCCTTGTACACCTGTGGAATGGAAATGTCATTATTTAAATAGTCTGAAACACCACCTTCCCATTGAGGGGAGCATGAGGACCAGTTCCTTCACGATTTTGCTGATTGTGCTCCTGATGGTCATCATCGTACTTGCACTTATCGTGATCATTGGCCTCACCGCGATGCTCGGGACGGGGAACACTGCCGGAGAAGAGACGGGGCCCATCATGCAGTTCGTGACTCTTGCACAGGAGCAGATGCTCTCAGTCTTCGATTTCTTCCAGCAGTGGGTCAACTACCTCATTACCCAGATACAGAAACTCTCTGAAGTGATCTAGCGAATGCAATGCGCTGTTTGCGGGCTCTTTTAGATTTCCCCTGCTGATAGAGTTATATTCCGGGTGCGCCATCTCACTAATAAGGAGCCGGGTCTCCCCGAGTGTGGATAAATGCAGATGGAACATGTGAAAGGCAGGCGGAGAGGCGAGATCATCCTGTATGCACTCTCGACCTGTGGGTGGTGCGCGAAGACAAAAAACCTCCTCGGCGAGCTTGGGGTCGAGTATTCCTATACGTACGTCGACCGTCTCTCCCCGGCCGAGATGGAGGACGCGATCCGGGAAGTGGAAAAATACAACCCAAGTGGGTCATTTCCCACGCTGGTGATCGATGGTTCCAGGGTTATTGTCGGGTTCCGGGAAGCCGAGATCCGTGAGGCGCTGAAATGACAGGAGAGGGCATCCCCGATGAGATAATCGACGCGAGGGTCGAGAAGATCCGAAAGGACGCGGAGGATGGAGGATATCTCCTGAACCCCGATCCGGACTTTGTCAGGGCACTGGTTGCCGGGATATGCATCAATGAACAGCGCTATGGGTATGCTGCCTGCCCCTGCCGACTTGCATCCGGGAACAGGGAAGAGGACCTTGACATTATCTGCCCATGCGACTACCGTGACTCTGACCTGAACGACTACGGGGCATGCTACTGCGCGTTGTATGTATCGGCAGGAGTTGCTGCGGGAACCATCAAAGCCCCCTGCGTCCCTGAGCGGCGGCCTGGACGCCAGGAGAGAAAGAAGATGTCAGAAAATAATAGCGCCAATGTTTCCAGGAAGGAATTAATACCTGTCTGGAGGTGCAGAGTGTGCGGGTACCTGTGCGCACGTGAGAACCCCCCCCTCATCTGCCCCATCTGCAAGGCATCCCAGGATAGGTTCGTCCGTTTCATGTGATATCGTCCGAGGGACGGGTGCGAATGCGGGAGTATTGAAAAGTGGAAACTTATGCTCACCATATCCCATTACACATACTAATGTAGGATACTTCACCAACCTGTATATCATGGCAGAGACCATCTTGATCGAAGTAGTGGGCCTCAAAGATTCGGACTGCTCGCCGTTTCCATGCGATATGACAAGGACATGCGGGCTCTATGACTGCCATCCCACAGGAAAGCTGGTGCCTGCATTTGAGGCATTGAAAAAAGAACTCCTGGAGCAGTATGGTTCCGAAATTCGGATGGATCTTATTCTGATAGACGAAGAAATTCCCGTGCATATCAGGGAGATCATCGCCACCCAGTATCCGCCCATTCCATTCATTGTCATGAACGGGGCGCTGATCCCCATGGGACGGATCTCACTGCCTTTGATGCAAAAAGAGGTAGATAAGCGACTCGCAATCAGGTGACCCGCGATAGTTCCCCGTTCTCGAGATCGTAGTAAAGCCCGTGAATCTGGATTTTCTTCTCTTCCAGGGCTTTTTTTACCACCGGGTACCGTGCGAGGTGTTCGATCTGAAGCCTTATGTTCTCCTGCTCGATCATCCGGGACCGTTTCTTTGCCTCATCAGGGTTCTTTGGCGGGGTAATCTTTGCATCAACCCGTTTCTTTGCCTCAACTGCATTGTTCAGCCAGAGGGGTATGTATACGTCATCGGTTTCCTTGTCAAGTGCTTTTATGGCTCCGCAGTCCGAATGCCCACAGATCACGATGTCCTTGATCTTCAGGTGGCGTATGGCATATTCGAGCACAGTTGCGAAGTTCCAGTCATGGAGTGGGGCAATATTCCCGATGTTTCTGTGCATGAAGAGGGTTCCTGGCATCGCCTGAGTGATGTGACCGGTCTGGAGCCGCGAGTCCGAACACCCTATCCAGAGGACCTTTGGGCTCTGGCCCCTTGTGAGTTCCTCGTAGTGAGCCTTGTTCTCTTTGAAGAAACCTTCCCTGAACTTTCTGTTCCCTTCGAGCAGTTCGTCAATCATGGTAAATGCACCTCTGGTTCTTAAACGTCGTACCCGCGTACCTTTTCCTCGCAGAAGGTATCGCTTATTGGCGTATAGTATTCCAGGAGAATTAAAGATTGATATTTTGCTCTTGACTGTCCTAGTGTAAAGAAGAGGATGTGTATTGAGTGAATCATCTCCCAGGCATGTGTGAGCGCCGCGGTTCCTCGACGCCGCGGTTCTGGGAGATAGATTACGTCCGGGGGGTTGCGGTGGTGATGATGGTCATCTTCCATGCCGCATTCGACATGGCGTATTTTGGAATTGTGGACCTTGGCGTCCACGCAGGCCTCTGGAGGGCCCTGGCAGTCTGCACGGCATCGCTCTTCCTTCTCCTTGTCGGTATCTCTCTCACTCTCAGCGGAGCAAGGGCGCAAAAAACCTTAAACCGGAGAGATTTTGTTCTCAAATACCTTCGCAGAGGTGCGGGGATCATGGGACTGGGATTTCTCCTGACGCTCCTGACACTTATCATGGTCCCAAAAGAGCCGATACTCTTTGGGATACTCCATCTCATTGGGCTCTCGGTGATCCTCTCTCCACTCTACATACGGTATACATGGGTGAACATCTTTGCCGGACTTGCAGCGATTGTCACAGGGTGGGGGATTGGAGGAATCCCTGGCCCCTCATGCCTGCTATGGCTCGGTGTCCACCCGCCGGGTTTTGCGAGCCTCGATTATACCCCGGTATTTCCCTGGTTCGGCGCAGTTCTTCTTGGGGTCTGGCTTGGCCATCTGCTCTATCCCGGGGGCCAGCGAAGGTCCGGGCTCTCAGTCCCTCACCTTCCGGGCAGGGATATCCTCTGTTATGCCGGCAGGCACTCGCTGGTAATCTACCTGCTCCACCAGCCGGTCATCATCCTTATCATCACACTGCTATGGTCTCCGGCTGGAATTTTTCCCCTGTAGTAGGTCACGTTTCGTTATGGTGCCTTGCGAAACGTCATCCGGAACGAAACGCCCTGCGTATGGTCGCCAGGGACGCGGTCGGTGACCGATATCGTGCCACCGTATCGTTCAAGGAGGGTCTTGACGATATAGAGGCCGAGCCCTTTACCGGCATTCTGCCGGTCAGCATGTGAAAAACGCCTGAATATTACGGATTTGAGGTCATCAGGAATTCCAGGGCCCGTGTCTGAGACCTCGACCAGCACCGTTTCGGGGTCGGGCGTCGCAGACGCGATGAAAATCTTGACTCCCCGGCCCCCGAACTTAGCACTGTTTCCAAGGAGGTTGCTAAAGATCTCGCCAATGAGGTCGTCACCCCAGACCCTTGCAGCGCTCTCCCGAAATTCGATGTGTGCTTCTGGGAAGAGACGTATCTCTTTCCGTATTGCATCATCGAGGCTGACGGCCTTGAGTTCGTTCTTTCGCACCTGTATCTTCCTGATGGTCTCCAGGTTACGGATGATGTCCCTGCTTTTCTTGATCCCCTCGATCATCTTTCTGGCAATCTCTCTCGATTCACCGGAGAGCATGTCCTGGAGGAGATCTCCATACCAGAGGGAGGCAAGATTCGCATTATTGATATCATGCATGAGAATGTCCAGGTAGAGGTTCGCCTGCTGGTTGGTCTCGGAGACCCTCTGGGAAAGGAGGAGCCTGGTCACCGTGGTTGCAATCTCCCTTGAGAGGGATTCGAGGGTCTGCTGCTGGTCTTCTGACGATGGCCTGCAGGTACATGAAAGGAAGTACATGACCCCAATCGTTTCGTCGCCGCTCTGCAGCGGGACAACAATACCAGTTTCGGGTGACCTGCACTTGAGTGGAGATCCTCTTTTCCATACGAGGAACTTACCCTCAGATATTGCCTCTTTCAAGCGTGTGAGGGACTCGTCATCAGATTCCATGAGGCTTTGATAGAGAGAACCGTCACCGTGATCAACCTTTACGGCAGCGCGGGACGACCCTTCTGTAAACAGCGTGATGCCCCCGTATTCACAGCCCAGGTACCCGATGAGGTTAGCGAGCACCCCCTGTCCCATATCTTCCACACTTGTCGCGGCAGAAGCCTGCGCGATGACCCTGTTGATGGTGGAGAGTTGTTGGTTCCTGGCTACCATTTCCTGCTCGTGTGCTTTCCTTGCAGAGATGTCTATCATGGTGAGAACCATCATACGCCCGGGGAGAAGTGAGCCCGAGATGAGCACCGGCACGCTTGCCCCGTTCTCCCTGGTCATTGTGCTCTCAAGTTGTGAGACAGAGCCGTTTTCTTTCAGGGATTCAAAGAGGGTTTTTCTTGCGAGATCGTCTCTCCAGAAGCGTGCGAGGCTCTCCCCCTTCAAATCGGCAGGATGGCACCCAAGGAGGGTCCCGCCTCCCGGGTTGACCTCTTCAATCCTCATTTCAGAATCGCCATTCTGGACAAGAAAGATTGCAGCCTCGGAACTGGAAAAAATCCCCCTGTAACGTGCTTCCCTGTCTTTTAATCCGCTGGAAAGGGAAGAGATTACGACGGCGATCGCAACAAGCACATAAAAACTGGCGGTGGTAACGGCAAAGGTGATATCCGGGAGGCTCGGAAAGTGGTACAGGTATACAAAGAAGACCTCGGCAATCCCGGTTCCCACCGCAAAGAGCACTCCCTGCCGTGGAAACCAGTATGCAGCGAGGATTATGGGGAAATAAAAGAGGAGCGGGGTGATTGTCGAGAGGCCAAGAACGGTCCCCGTGACATAGCCGATCCCAACGAGGAGGGTTGCGATAATGACGAGGAATACCTGTATTCTTGGACTCAGGACGACTTCTGATCTGCTCATCAAAGGCATGGCAGGCCTCGTGTTCACAACATTATTGTCGTTTTCCTTTTTAAATATGAAGGGGCAAAGAATGAGGCGTTATTGAAAAAACTGCAATCCGTCCCGATCACCGGTGGGCCTTGTCTGGACTGACTCTCAATATCATCTGTGCTTTGTCAAAAGACCTCCTGGCCTCCTCGAACTTGCCCAGTTCTTTCAGGCAGACGCCCCGGTAATTCCAGGCATTGACATTGTCGGGTTCCATCTCCAGCACCCTGTCAAAACAGGCAACAGCCTTTTCAAATAGGGAGATATCGCCAGTTTCCTTGCCTAGTTTCTCCATCGTCTCACCCAGTGCATAGTATGTTGAAGGGGTCCTCCCGTTCAGTTCCAGGGCGCGGTTGAAACACTGGACTGCCTCATCGTAACGGCCGAGCTCCTTGAGGCATATCCCTTTCTCGGTCCAGGCGTTTACATGGGTGGGGTCCATCTCGATCACCCGGTCAAAACAGCTGACTGCCTCCAGGAACTTCCCCTGCTTGTAGTACAGGTCTACCCCTTTTTTGTACCAGCTGGCAGTGGACTTCCCGAAGATACGGTCGAACATCCCGGTCTGCTTCTCACGGGCTGCCTCTGCCTTTTGCTCACGCTCTGCCTTCCGAATATCAGTGATGTCACGTATGGACTCGATCGCTCCGATCACATTCCCCTTCCGGTCGGTGATCAGGGTTGCCCTTGACCAGAAGACTGCAGGTTTTCCGTTCCGCATCCCGGAAGGATTCTCAGCAACGAGGGAATTTCCGTCCCTCCGAATATTCTGGTAGGAAAGCGCCCGTATCTCCTCTTCAGGCCTGCCGATCAGGTCGACAAGAAGAGGTCTCCTTGTACCATAAAATGGGATTGAATACTCGTAATTCCCCTTCCCGATCACATCTGCAGCGGGGATGCCCGTCAGGTCTTCCATGGCCTTATTCCATGATATGACCGTCCCCTCCCTGTCGATGGCAAACGTCGCGTCGGGAAGGTGGTTGATAATATCGACCATCCTGCGGTCGGCGACTCGCAGGGATTCCTCTGCAATCCTTCGATTGATGGCCTGCCGGATCATCCTGTCCAGCTCCGAAAACTGTGCCTTGGGGTCCTGTCCCTTGGAGAGGTAGAAGTCTGCACGATTGTTGAGGGCGTCCACGACGACGTGCTCCCTGCCCTTCCCAGTGAATATGATGAATGGAGTATTGTCTCCCTCTGCCCGGAGTATCTTGAGGAGGACGATCCCGTCCATCATCGGCATCTCGTAATCAGAGACAATCGCATCAAATGACCGTGATTTCAGGATTTCAAGGGCGTCCAGTGCAGACCTGCAGGTCTCTACCTTGAGTTCACCTGACCGCTCCAGGAAAAGGCGCGTAATCTCCAGGAGGGCCGGTTCGTCGTCAATAAAAAGAACAGATATCATGCCATCCCCCGTGATTGATCTCCCCACTTCAAACTCCATTCCACTTCTATTTACTTAATTCTTTCATTTATCCCCCCTCTCTTGGCCTTTCTTAGGACGTGCCCAAAAAATTCAGGGTTTCGATTGAATCTGCGAAAGGAAGACGGTCTTTCCCTCACGCGAAGAGGGGGATGTCCCGGAACGCATCTGCGTCGAACATGCCCCTGTCAGTCACTCGTAAATGCGGGATGACTGTGAGCGAGAGGAATGAGAGGTACATAAAGGAACCCCGAATGGCTCCGAGTGCCTCAGCCCTCTCATTCAGTCTTTTTACTCTCCCTGCCACCTCCTCTGCCGGAAGTGATGACATCAGTCCTGCGCATTCGAGGGGGAGGAGATCGAGGCCGCCGGGTCCTGCAACTGCCATTCCTCCTCCGCTCCTGATTACTTCGCCAAGTACATCGCGAATGGCCTGGTCATCGGCCCCCACGGCTACCAGGTTATGGGCGTCATGTGCGATGCTCCCTCCGATCGCCCCCTGCACCAGGCCGAATCCATGCACAAGCCCAAGGCCAACCATTTCTTCGCGGTATCTGCTGCAGACCACCACTTTCAGGATATCTCTCTCCAGATCCGGGATCTCGGCGCCGTCAAGTTCGATTGCCAGGGATTCTGTCAATATCTGATGGGGCACAATCCCGATCACCCTCGCCGTTCCTTTCCCGCTGACTGCCATATCTTCAGGCATGGGGATACGAGCCCTCATTGGGGAGGGGATAATCCGGGGATTATTCCGGATCAGAGGGTTGAGTATCGTTCCCGCCTTGCATGTTTTTTCAACGGTGAAGGCTTCGCCCTTTGCGAGGATGCAGAAGTCTGCGCATCTGCCCGGGGCGAGCGCTCCGCGATCGAACAGGCCAAACCTTTCTGCAGGAGACAGGGTGGCCATTCTGAGCGCAGTCTCAAGGTCAAGACCATAATCGAGTGATTTCCTGATGCAGTCGTCGATGTGCCCATCTTCAACCAGCATATCGGCATGCCGGTCATCGGTGGCAAACGCCATGCGGGACGCGGTGCAGGGGGATGCGAGAGGGATAATCTCGCGAAGGTTCTTTTCGGTTGATCCTTCCCTGGCGAAGATGTACATGCCGCGGCTTAATTTTTCCGCGGCTTCATCTTTCCCTGTACATTCGTGGTCGCTCTGCAACCCTGCAAGGATGTAGGCATTGAGTGAATTGCCGGAGAGGAGCGGCGCATGCCCGTCTCGTAAGGAAAAGAGCGAAAGTTTCTCGAACACACCAGGGTCACGATTCAGGACTCCCGGCACATTCATCACCTCTCCAAGGCCGAGCACGCCATCATAGCCAATGAATTCCGCGAGGTCATTTGCGTTCAGTTCCGCCCCGCCCAGATCAAGCGGGGTCGCTGGGACGCACGAGGGGAGCATGATGAAGATGTCGATCGGAAGACCTTTCCGCTCACGGAGGATGTACTCGATTCCGGCCTTCCCGCATACATTTGCGATCTCGTGGGGATCTGCCACCACAGTAGTGGTGCCATGCATCGCTACCACTCTTGCATACTCGGAAGGGACAAGAAGGGAACTCTCGATATGTACATGGGCATCGATAAGGCCGGGGACCACCCTTCGTCCCTTCAGGTCTATGGTCTCCCTTGCCCTGTAGTGACTTCCCAGGCCTACAACTGATCCGGATGCCACTGCGATGTCAGTCTCGATCCAGCAAAAGGTGAATGGGTCGTATACGCATGCGTGTGAAAACAGTATGTCGGACGGTTCAATCCCAAGGGCCTGTTTCATCAGCACTTCCGCGGGGGGATATTTCATGAGATATGGTGTGGTCCGGAATGGAACAAGAATATTTTCTCGCCTGGAAGTGATCGCAGAACACATTATGCAATGGCTGACGGGAGGAACCAGAAATTATTCTTCGGGGAGAATGGATGGAAAATGAGACAGAATGAGTGATTGGCGGGACGTGGGGGTTCTAATTGAAATCTTTAGGTATTACCTTCGTTCCTCAGCAGCGATCTTCTGCTGGGCAGTCAGCACATCCACCAGGAGATCTTTCATGATCTTCTTCATGAAATCCCTCCCTTCCTCGGACGCGAGGTACTCATGGAGGTTCTCTTTGAACTGTCCCACATCGTTCTGATTGTCGACGAAATATATTAATGCTTGGGTGATGCAGTCAGAGACAGTTGAAAACTTTTTCTCATCGTATACCAGTTTATTCACTTTTTCGTAGATATTTGGGGGCATTTTGTAGGAAATTGCCACCCGCTCTCCCCTTTTGTTGTTACCCCTATCCACCATTCTTAATGAAATGGAGTTCCTTCGTATAAAAAAGCTGCGAAAATTAATGAATTACCTATGAAATACCAAATCACGCTTGTTTTACATATGTATTACATAAAGAATACTTTATATAGGAACGCCTGCCATGGAAATGTAGTGGAGGCAGACAATCATGAATGAGATACTGTTCTTTGGAGTGATATTCGGGGGAATCTTTTCCCTTTTCTCCAGTCTCGTACTGGTGCACATGGGATTGCTCATCGACAGGTTTCCCGACGGAAACGAGCAGGCGAGGGAGCGGTCTATATGGAGTCCGAGAGAGTTCACGCGGTATGCGGTGATGATATACTGGCCAATGTATATCGCCGGTGCCGCAATGCTCGTCCCCGGAACCCGTGTCTTGACCGTTGCAGGAATTGCCACCCTTTTCGGGCTTATCCTATTCATGATCACCGCACTGGTATTTTCAGGCGCAACCTACAACCTGATGAGAGCCCAGCGGAAGGGAAGTGGGAGCCCGTTGGTCATCGGTTCCGTCATGAAGCCGCAAAGTATCCTGCGCGCCTTCCGCCTACCTGTCCAGAGCAGGAAGACCCCTTCCACCCGGTCGTCACAGGTCTCCAGGCCCGCCCCAATTGAGGAATAGTTCTCTCTCCGATATCCATTTTTTCCGATTTTTCCGCAGGAGGGCTAGGGTTTTAGCGTCCTCGCTGTTTTGTGTGGGGAGACTGAATCTAGGGTGTTATCTGCATATCTATCCAGTCACTGAACCGCCGCCGGCGCGTCCTTCGGGGGCGGCAGCGTCTATCGCATATGGGGATGTGGGGGCAGATAGCCCCACAAAATGTGTCCGGTTCACCAACCCTACTCACACCAGACAGCGAAGAGCCGGTTTTTTTCACTCTATCGAAGACCAGGATCCCTTAACTGGAAGAGTGCTGGCAGTTGCTTCATTTCAGACCCCCCTGGCTCTCACACTTGTGAAATATACATCATTAGACAGGAGGGGGAGAAATCCCCTCCGGATCTCTCCCCGATGCGCCATAAACTGCGGGCAGAGTTGTATAAGGTGAGAGCAATTATGATCTCTGCACATCACTGCCCTTATCGCTTTATGGATTGTTGCATGAAAACAAATAGATTGAAGAAAAATACCTCTTCATTTCCCGAACAGCTCTCGGGACCTTTCCAGCGCCTGCACTGCAGGGAGCTTCTTTCCGGTCAGAAACTCGATGCATGCCCCGCCGCCGGTAGAGATATGGGTGAAACTCCTGTCAATTCCCATCTTCTCAACAACCGCGGCGGTATGGCCGCCTCCGATGATGGAGAACTCGACCTTTGAAGCTGCCCGCAGGAGCTCGTATGTTCCTGTGGCAAAGTCCGGCTCCTCGAAGACCCCTGCGGGGCCATTGAAGACAACCGTCCCGCATTTCCGGATGGCTCCGGAGAGCTGCGCGACCGAATCGATCCCCGCGTCCATGACCGGGGCATCCCCGGGGATTTTGCTTACGGGATACTCGGCCCTCTTTCCGTTCTCCTTGACCGCCACATGTTCAGGGAACAGGATCTTCTCTTTATAGGATGAGAAGAGGGCCCGTGCCCTCGCGATCTCGCCCTCGTACTTGAGCTGCTGAATCAGCTGGGTGGAGGGCCTGCCGATATCGAAACCTGCTGCCGAGAGGAAGATGTTTGCCACCACGCCGGTCACGATGATGAAGTCGGCGGTATTTCCTTTCAGCATGTGCTCCGCGACCGAGATAGAGTCGTCCACCTTTGTCCCGCCGAGCACAAGGCATACCGGACGCGGGGCGTTCTGAAAGACCCTCGTGAGAGTGGAGACTTCCTTCTCCATCAGGAGTCCTGCAACCGACCGCATGACCATCGGGAGGCCTACCATCGTGGGTTGTGAGCGATGAGCGGTGCCGAAGGCATCGTTCACAAAATAGTCCCCCATCTGGGCAAGCTTCTTCACGAGGTATAACTTCTGCGCATCCTCGGCCCTGACTGTCAGGTTCTCCTCGGCGTTGAACCTGACGTTTTCGAGGACGAGGACATCGCCATTCTTCATGCTGCGGACCGCGTCGCGGGCGCACTGCCCGAAGATGTCGTCGACGTAGCGGACTTTCCGCTGGAGGAGAACCTCCAGCCTCTCTGCATGGCTCTCGAGAGTGGTAAAGTCCTTCTTTCCCGGCCGGCTCTGGTGCGTAACGATTACCACGCGGCTTTGCGAAAGGGCCTGGATGGTGGGAAGGTGCTCCCGGAAACGCTTGTCGTCAAGAATATGCTTCGTGGCAGGATCGATTGGGGAGTTGAGGTCCAGCCTGAGGAGTATAGTCTTCCCCTCAGGCCTTATCTCTTTCAAGGTCCCGATGGGCACCTCCTCTCCCTCCCCTCTAGACGTTCCTTGCCTTGATCTTCTTCAAGCGGAAGAGTTCTTCACGCTCCATCTCGTCAAGACGCATCTTGATGAAATCCCTGGCCTCGGTGAGCTCGGGGATCACTTTGAACTCGAGGGCATTGACCCTCCGTTTCGTTGACTCGATCTCGTCGAGGAGCTTCTTCATCGTGGTCTCGATCTCCGCGCTGCGAATAATCGCTTCCACCAGCTCTTCAAATGAGAGTGCCGTCTCGTCAATGACAGAAGTGGTCCCAAGTACCCCATATCCCCGCTCGTTTAAACCTTTCCTGACCTTCGAGGACTCGATCTCGGGGACCACAACACCCATGATGTTCTTGCTGGCCACTTTGATGTCAGGCTCCTGCTGGACAGAAAATGCCGCCGCCTTGACGCCGATTGCTCCTTCCACGGTATTTGCGACTGCCATCATGGCCTGGGCGCTCTCGTACCGTTCATTGAGGTCTCCCCGCGTGTCCTTTGCCTGTTCGAGCACTTTGAAGAACTCCAGGATAAGCCCGTCACGTTTCATCTTGAGGATTTTATACCCTCTCTCGGAGAGGGCAATCCTCTTTTTCAGGTTGATCAATTCAGACCTGGTGGGCTTGATGTCTCGGAGTGCCATAGACCTTTACCCCTCAGCCTTTCCGGCTTTCGTGAACTTGGGGTGGTACTTGTTGATCAGGTCGCGGTCGATACGCACCAGCTGTTCCACTGGCAGCGTCGCGAGGAGGTTCCAGCCAAGGTTGAGTGTGTCCTCAATCGTGCGGTCCTCGTTGTACCCCTGCCTCACGAACCGGTTCTCGAAGATGTCGGCAAATTCGAGGAACATCCGGTCACGTTCGGAGAGGGCGTCCTTTCCGACGATTGCCACCAGGCCGCGAAGGTCGTTGCCTTCAGCATAGGCGGCGTACATCTGGTCAGAGACTTTTTTATGGTCCTCCCGGGTGTGCCCTGTTCCGATACCAAGGTTCATGAGGCGTGAAAGGGATGGCAGGACGTTGATGGGTGGATAGATGCCCTTCCTGTGCAGTTCCCTGCTCACCACGATCTGGCCCTCGGTGATGTATCCCGTAAGGTCGGGAATCGGGTGAGTGATATCATCCCCTGGCATCGTGAGGATTGGGAACTGCGTGATGGAGCCTTTCTTGCCTTTCACAATACCCGCCCGCTCGTATATGCCGGCAAGGTCGGTATACATGTATCCGGGATAGCCACGGCGGCCCGGCACCTCTTCACGGGCTGCACCTATCTGCCTGAGCGCCTCGCAGTAGTTGGTCATGTCAGTCAGGATGACCAGTACGTGCATGCCAAGGTCGAATGCGAGGTACTCGGCGGTCGTCAGTGCAAGCCTCGGAGTGATGATACGCTCTACAGCAGGGTCATCTGCAAGATTGAGGAAGACGACGGCACGCTCGAGTGCTCCCGTCCTCTCGAAGTCCTGCATGAAGTAGTTGGCCTCCTCCTTGGTGATCCCCATAGCGGCAAAGACGACGGCGAAGGCCTCCTTTGAGCCGGGGACTTTGGACTGTCTGGCAATCTGCAGAGCGATCTGGTTGTGCGGGAGTCCTGCACCAGAGAAGATTGGAAGTTTCTGACCCCTGACAAGGGTATTTGTCCCATCGATTGTGGAGATACCGGTCTGGATAAAGTCGTTCGGGGATCCCCTGGCGTAGGGGTTGATGGCGGCCCCGGTGATGTCGAGGCGCTTCTCGGGCACGATCTCGGGTCCGCCATCGATCGGTTTCCCTCCGCCGGAGAGGATCCGGCCCAGCATGTCCCGGCCAACCGGCATCTTGATCGTCTCACCCGTGAAGCGGATCCCACTGTCTTTCCCGATCCCTGCAGTGGTCTCGAATACCTGAACAACCACGAGCTCATCGCTGGTATCGAGCACCTGGCCCCGCTTTGTGGAGCCGTCAAAGAGCACGATGTTGACCAGCTCGCCGTACCCTACCGGTTCTGTCTTCTCTACGAAGACAAGGGGACCGGCGATCTGGGTGATGGTTCTGTATTCTTTCATGCTGCCGACCTCAGTGCATTGAATTCTGCGTCCATTTCGGCCTGGATCTTGTCCAGTGCGGGCTTGTAGTCCTTGATGAACTTGATCTGGGGCAGATCGTTCTTCGACTTGACAGAGATGATCTGCTGCGGGGTCACCCCTGCGCTCTGGGCCGCATACGCGAGGTCAGAGTACTGGCGGATGGCCTTCATCATGTCGTACTGCTTCTTCATGTCGCAGAAGGTATCTACCGCGTCGTAGGCATTCTGCTGGAGGAAGATCTCGCGTATCATCCTGGCCACCTCGATCGTGATCTGCTCTGCTTCGGGAAGTGCGTCCGATCCCACAAGTTGCACGATCTCCTGGAGTTCAGCCTCCTTCTGGAGGATCTCCATGGCCCATGAACGTATGGCATTCCACTCCGGGGACACTTCTTTGTCATACCAGTCGTGCAGACTGTCAAGGTACAGCGAGTAGGAGTTGAGCCAGTTGATTGCCGGGAAGTGCCTCCGCTGAGAGAGCTTTGCATCGAGGGCCCAGAAGACCTTCACGATACGGAGCGTGTTCTGTGTGACAGGCTCGGAGAAGTCGCCACCGGGAGGCGAAACCGCACCGATAACCGATACCGATCCCATGCTTCCGGCAAGGGTCTTTACTCTCCCGGCCCTCTCGTAGAACTCTGAGAGGCGGGCTGCCAGGTATGCAGGGTATCCTTCTTCTCCAGGCATTTCTTCGAGACGGGAGGAGATCTCACGCATGGCTTCCGCCCAGCGTGAGGTGGAGTCAGCCATGAGCGAGACATCGTACCCCATGTCCCTGAAATACTCGGCGATGGTGATCCCGGTATACACGGACGCTTCACGGGCAGCCACCGGCATGTTGCTGGTGTTGGCAATGAGCACGGTCCGCTCCATCAGGGGCTTTCCTGACTTCGGGTCCTCGAGTTCAGGGAACTCCGTCAGCACCTCAGTCATCTCGTTGCCGCGTTCGCCGCACCCGATGTAGACGACGATCTCGGCGTCACTCCACTTTGCGAGCTGCTGCTGGGTGACCGTCTTCCCGCTGCCGAAGGGGCCGGGGATTGCCGCGGTCCCACCCTTCGCGATGGGAAAGAGCCCGTCAAGGATCCTCTGCCCGGTGATCAGGGGAACTGTCGGGTTCATCTTCTCGTTCACAGGCCGCGGGACACGGACGGGCCATTTCTGCATGAGTGAGATCTGGGCGCCATTGTCGAGGGTGCACACCACTTCGTCGACAGTGTAGGATCCGGCCCTGATGCTCTTTACCACCCCTCCCTTCACATTGGGAGGGACCATGATCCGATGGACGATATTCGTCTCCTGCACTTCACCTATGATGCTTCCCGGCCCGACGCTTGCGCCTTCTTTCACCAGCGGTTTGAACTCCCACTTCTTCGCATGGTCAAGACCCGGGGCGGAGACCCCGCGTTGGATGAAATCGCCCATCTTGTCCACCAGGACCGAAAGCGGCCTCTGGATTCCATCGTAGATACTGGTCAGCAGCCCGGGCCCGAGTTCCACCGCGAGGGAGAGGCCGGTGTTGATGACCGGCTCCCCGGGCCTGATACCTGATGTATCCTCGTATACCTGGATGATGATGTTCTCACCCTGGATCTTGATCACTTCTCCCATGAGCTCTTCGTTGCCGACCTTCACCACGTCGTACATGTGGGCGTCAATTCCCACGGCGGTGACCACAGGACCGGCGATTCTCTTGAGAACTCCTGTTGCATCACTTTTTGGTTTCTCTGTCTTCACTTCCACAGGTCAACACCCACTGAACGCTTTATTCTCTCCCTCATGGAGAGTCCCCCTTCCTCTGCACCAATGGTGATCACCGTCGGCTTCACCGATTCCTCGAGTGTCATCTGGAGGCGGCGTGGTATCTTCTTCAGGTCCCCGCTCTGGAGTACCAGGATCCCTACTGCCGGGTCATCGAGCACGCGGTTGATATGCGCAACGAGTGTCTCGTCGCTCTCAACTGGATATGTCTTCCGGATCCCGGCAAGCCTGAAGCCGAGGATGAACTCCTGGTTCCCAATGACTGCGATCTCCATTATATCACCAGGTATCCCCTGATCCGATCAGGAGGCAGGTTCGACTCCTTCCCGCGTGCCAGGGCTCTGAGGTTGAAGATCTCGTACTTCTTCATCTCCAGGTAGGCGAGTATGGGATGAATGGAGAACGGATGCAGCTTGGACATGGTCTCCATCTCGGCTATCTGGACTTTGATTAAGTCGATCTCGATCTCACGGATGGACTTCTCCTCCCGGAGGGTCTCCAGCAGTTCGCGCAGGACCCTGGTCTTCATCAATGGGACCAGCGCGTCGATGAATTCGTTCCGGTCCCTTATCTGGAGTAACCGTTGCATCATCTGGGGAGAGATCGTGCCCCCGGGGATGGCGACATTCATGATATCATCACCGGATTGATCGGCCCTGTACCTGAACATGTTCCGGATGTTTGTGATGTCGATATCAAGCGTGAGGTAGTCCAGAAACTGCCGGCCTCCTTTGATTCCACTCCTTGCCATCGCGATGAGATCGGCATAAAACTGCTTGTAGAGCTCGTTCTCTGCCTTTGGAAGGAGCTCCTCCCTGACGCCGCCTTCGAACAGCCTCGAGAGGAGTGGGTACTCAGCCTTCCCTTTCAGGCTCTCAATTATCCGCTCGGGCGAAGGCTCCTCTATCATGCGGTCAAGGAATGCCTTGTCAAGCTCTCCAGCGGGAACCAGAACCTCCTTTATTTTCCCGGGTCGCTCACCATGGAGTTTCCCCCTGATGATCGTGAGGATGTTCTGGATATCCCACCGGCGCAGGTAAGCCCTGGTAAGATCTTTCAGGGTCCCCGGAGTGATCTTCTGGATACTCTGGTACTCCTTTGCCAGGTTCCAGCTGAGCGCAATCTCGATCAGGTCAATGCCATGGAAGGCAGTGGCAAGTTCGTCAATCTCCTTCTTGTACTGTGTCTCCTCCACGAACCGGGTGATCTCCGAAAGCCCCATGTTAAGCATCCTCAGGTACTCCTCGCGGGGGATAAGTTTGGACTTACGCACACGCATCCTGGTACAGACATAGATGTAGGGAACCGGGCCAGCTTTCACTTCTGTCATGGGAACCCTCCCTCATCCAAAGAGCAAGTCTGACGCATCTTTGAGTCCTGATTCCCAGATCATGTCCAGGAATGTGCGGTAGCTGAGATCAAGCTGCAGGGTCCCATCCCTGCTCTCGACGATTATACCCCCCTCGATATCCACATCTTTGCCCAGAGAGAATGCTTTGAACTCGGGATTGGCCGATATGACCTGTTCAAGTGTCTTCCGGTCACGCGTGTTGACATGGACGATCCCTTCGGGGACCTGTTTCTTCGCCTCTGCGAGGAGCGTAGTGATGGCCTGTCGGTGGGAACTCTCCGGCATCCCGGCACAGGCCTTGAGGGCATTCTGGTATACCTGGTCAAGGAGTTCTTTTTGAGCATTCAGCTGTTCCCTCTTGACCAGGAGGTTGGCAGCAGAGCTCATCTGGCCCATGATATTCGCTGCCTGGCGGTCGGCATCTTCGCTGGCCGCCTGTTTGATCTTTCCCGCACGCTCCTGCGCAGCAGTGAGAATCGCATTGATCTCCTGCTGGCTCTCGCTCCGGATCCGGTTCACTTCCTGCTGCCCTTTCTTGCGGATCTCCTCGAGGACTGCATCCAATCCCATGATCCGCTCCTCTTAGAATAACAGCAGCAGGCTCACCACGAGACCGAATATCACGATAGTTTCAGGGATCACAGTAAGCAGAAGGACCAGACCGAAGACATCCTTATTCTCAGCCGTTGCTCCAACTGCCGCAGAACCAATGGCCATCTCTGCAATACCCGTGGCTATCCCGGTGAGACCGACGGCAAGGCCCGCGCCAAGCGCCTTCATTCCCAGCTGCGATGCTTTGATCATTTCTACTGTCATTTCAGTTGCTGCGACTGCTGTTGCTGCGTCTGCCATATCTTAATCCTCCATAAATCTCTTTTTCATCCCGAAGGGGGTGTATTTTTTGCCTCCACCTTTATAGAACTTGGTGAAGAATTCGACATACTGTAACCTGAGGGACTGGAGCCCTCCACCGAGCATCCCGAGAATGGTGTTCAGGAGATGCCCGATGACAAAAACCAGCGCACCCATGATGACGATGATCACACCGAACGCCGTCAGGGATTCCAGTTGGGGTTCGATGATTAGTCCGATAGCGATGAAATTCACCACCATCGCAATTGCCACAGATGAGAGTCCTACGCCTACTAGACGGGCATAGGAGAGTACATGGCTCAGGATGGTGGGCAACTCGACGATCTCAAGGGCGGAGTCCCGGACGATGAAGACGACGCCGAGGAGTATCAGCACGAGCCCAAGGATGGAGCCCATATTCAGTCCCATTACGACGGGGGGCAACCCTGTGAGGTCAGGCATGAACGGCATGGGGAAGGCCGCCCAAAGCATCGCCAGTATTCCCCAGAGGACCATGATCCACCCAAGGTTTGCCATGACTGCCTTGATGCGGTGCGAACCATGGTCCTGCCGTGCATGGTTGACCATGCCGAGTACTCTCCCGAGCGTGATCTGCAACACGCCTATCCAGATGGCCATGATCATCAGCGAGGTCACATCAGGTCCGTGACCACCCGCATGACCGCCAATGTTCAGGTGCCTTGAGAACAGAATAGGTTTCCACGGAAGAGAAAACCCAAAGAATTCGCTGAAAAGGATACCGAAGATGATGCTCGAGATACTCGCATTCCGAAGGACCTTGAGGAGCTTCTGCCCCTCGTCACCCTTGAGAAACCGCTGGAGCCCGAGGCTGAGTACCAGCAATATTGCCCCGTATCCCACATCACCAAGAATTATCCCGAAGAATATGGGAAAGATGATCGAGATCAGCAGGGTCGGGTCAATCTCGGTATAACGGGGCCGGGAATACACATCCATCAGCATCTCGGTAGGCCTTGCAAAGCTGATATTGTGATATTCCGTGGGGGCCACGTCCTCCACTTCTGACTGGTCGAGCTCATAGACGTAGACCTTGCCGCCAGTGGCGTAGTGGATACCCTGCCTGAAAGTCTCGAGGCGCTCGGTAGGGACCCAACCCTCCACGATGAAAGATTCGCCAGTGGTTGCAAACCTGAGCGGTGCTTCGGCCATCTCAACGTCGGCGGTGAGAAGTTCGTTGCATGCAAGGAAAAAGTCCTTATGCCGCTTCTTGATCTCGTCAAGCCTGCGGTTAATCTCCTCGAGTTCACCCTTGACTGCAAGGACCTGACCTTCGTAATACCCAATCCTGCTTGCCGCTGTGCCGGTCTCTTCGGGGACGGGAACAGCCTGGAACTGGGCGTTCTGGAGAGCCTGCTCTGCAATGCTGCGGTCCTGGTTCGACACGACGAGGACGATGAACCTGTCCTTCTTTGACTCCGACACAATGATCTCGTGAGGAATGTCCAGGGAAATGTTCCGCGAAATGTATCCGCAGAAGACCGAGAACATCTGGAAGCCACGAAGGAGTTCAAGATCGATTGGGACACTGCTGAATGGTTTCAATGCGTCGATCTTCTGTTCGTACTCCTTGATCTGAGAATCCAGTTTGGCTCTCCTTGAGAGGAGGTCCTCGACCTCCTGCTCGATGGAAGGGAGTTCCCGTTCGACAAGTTCTTTGAGATGACCGTGTTTCTGTTTTCCCCCCGAATCAGCCTCGTCTTCGCGGATCATGAACGCATTGTTGATCCCACGGAGCCGGAGCAGTTGGCGGGAGGTCTCGTTTGCCGCAGGGAGCGGGGTGCCGATGCGGTACCCTTCATACTCTTTCTTGTCTTTCTCCACGAACTCTTCGATGTGGAACAGGTGCTGCCGGTACATTTCCCGGATGACAGGTTCCATCTGTGATTTGGTGGCCGCGATCAGGACACGGGTCATTCCTTCAGGAGTGAACATTGAGCCGCTCCTTGAACCGCGACACCAGGAGATCGACCGCCTTGCCGAGATTTCGTGCTCCACGCTCCTTCAATTCGGCTGCGCGTCGTTTCCCTTCCATGAGGATCTCTTCATGTCTCTTCTCGGCACTCACCCGTGCCTCAGCCATCCTGGCTTTCTTGTACTCCTCGGCATCGTGAGTTGCCTTCATGATCAGGTTGTCAGCCTCCATTTCTGCGTTTGCACTGTTCCGTTTCTTCTCGGCCAGGGCATCACTGATCATTTTCTGGTACTCTGATTCTGTCGCTTTGATGTTCTTCAAAACCTCAGTCTTCATCCAACCCTCCTCTCACGGCACTGAAATGTTAGACCGGAATTGTTCTTATATCTGTTGATATTTTTTCGGGAAAACAGAAGTGATATAAAAGGATTGGGGGGAATCCGGGTTCAATAGGCAGATATATTGGTAAATATTGTCTCCCCAGGGGAGAGCATTATTACAGGAATGACCATTCCTGAAGGTGCAGGGACGGCGTCGGGACAACTCTGATATCCACTTCATCCGGAACACCACTGACCAGTATTCCGGAGGCGTTGCCGAGCAGGCGAATGCCCCCCATCTCTTCAGATGAGCAGAGCAGGTGCTGCTCCGGATGTGTCCCCCTCTCGATCGTGCAGGAGAGGAGGATCTCTTCTCCCGCCGACACGACGTAGCGGAGCCGGCGGGACCCGGGATGGTTGCGGGGTATCACCACGAGGGGCAGCCGGTGCGTCCTGACCAGTTCAATCAGCATCCAGGCAGCATCAGGCGATCCTCCTTCCGGCGCAGACACAGCGACCACGTGGGTGGGCTCCAGTGTCTGGCAATATTCTTCATCATATGTCTCGATGCATAGCGGAAAGCGGGAGCTGGCCTGCCCGGCGAGAAGGAACGACGAATTTCCTTTGATCAGGAGGAGTGTGTCATCCCGGACCTGAATGATTCTCTCTTGCAGTATACGGATTCCTCCTATATGAACAGGTTGAAGATAACCAGTGCGATGACCATCATGATGCACGAGTGCTTGATCCCGGCTTTGATGGAACCCTCTCCCATCTGCCCGGCGATGAGGCCGGACAGGAGTGCCTGCAGGACCACAGAGTGGAACATCAGCCGCAGGATTGCCTTGATGGAAGCTGCGCTTACGTTTGAGATCGCGGTTCCCTGGGGTATTCCGCCCGCATCGACGCTTCCGAGGATGGGGAGGAAGTTATTCGAGATAACCGCGACGACGAAGACGAACACCACAAATGCAAGGTAGATAATTGCCGTATAGATGAACATCTCGGAGAGACGTTCCCTTTTCAGGAGATCTGACATCTTGGCATCGCTCGCTGCGATGGCAAGAACGTCCCCGATCGATCCGCTCATCTGGCTGGCCTTGGTGATGAGGGTCACTGTCCGGGCGATCAGTGGCGTCCTGATCCGGTCTTCGAAGCGGATAAGCGCGTCAGAGAAACTTGCCCCCCAGTCGATGTCCCGCTTGATCCGCTTGATCTCGTAGGAGAGGAGCCCGAGATTGGTGTTGACCATGATTCCGATGGCCTGGGCAATAGTCAGTCCGACCTGGTTGATACCGGCCATCCTGTCCAGGAACTCGGGTATCAGGGACTCCATGCCCTGGACATTCCGGCGCCACATCTCGTAGAAGAATGCGTAAGGCACAAGGACGATAAGCAGTGCGATCATGACGTGATCGTCTACCACGTCGATATAGATCTCGATGTCCTGATATTGGGGGACTACCAGGAAGACGGCGATGATGTAGATAAGGGCTATTGGAACAGTGATGAAGAGCGTGAGGTTGTAGTTCTTCTGGAACGCATCGAACGGGTGACGGAGGAACTCGCGTGCGTTCCTTACCCGGTCATAATGAACGAGTCGCGCAAAAAAGGGCTCCTCGCCCTCCTTGTGATAGACATTGACGTCACTGTACTCGTGCAGCCATTTCACGCGGACAAAACGCTCAACGGTCTCTCCCTTGAGAGAGATGATGTCGATGAGCAATATGAAGACCGCGGAACCGATGGGAAAGACGAGGTAGATCACCGCCGTCAGCTGGAGGATTGCAACCCCGCCCATCATCCCCATCACGACCATGATGATAATGAGGAAGAGCGGTCCTGCAACAAAAAGAGTCACGTAGGACTCGGCGACGAGGGAAAGGAAGCTCAAAAACTGTTTCTGTTCGAACCGTGCCTCTTCCTGGTAAAGCCTGACGCGGCCGGAGAGGAAGCTCACAAGGTCGCCGCCGCTCTCGATCACCGAGACCATGTCTTCAAGGAACTGTTTCAGTTTCTCGGAAGGAGTGGTCTCCATCAGGTGGCGGATGGCAGAGACCACGTCATATCCGAAGAAGTCCGCGTCCCTGACGACCTGCCTGAACTCGAGGGCCACCTCCCCGTAAATTTTTGAGTTCTCGGAGAGGGAACGAAAGATTGTCATCAATTGTGCTCCACCCTTGCGCATTGCATACATGTAAGCCACGGCATTGTGGAGAGTGAGGTTGATCTTGGTGGCCCTGTTGCCTTTCTGCATGCCAGGGTATTTCAGTGCGATGAAATAGATGAGAAGGGACCCGATGAAGAACGCGATGACCGCCACTGCGACCTTTGCAACCAGCATACCTGGAGAGAGGGGGTCCAGCTCCTGCGATATGGGAAAGTTGAACACGTTGTAAATGTGGATATAGCCACCCGTGTGTGCAGATGCCAGGAGTGACTGCGTCAGCCAGTACCCAAGCACCGCAAACCCTGCACCTGCCAGGACCGCGACCTCGATCGACCGGATAAGATAGCGCTCAAGCGTCACTCCCGCCCTTGAGGAGATGAGGTTTGCCTGAAGGTCCTGGTAGCGCAGGGGATTGCGTTCAATCCTCCTCCTGATCAGGGCATTGAAGATCATTCCAGTACCAAGGCGAGGTTCCCGAGGTTCTCAGTCACGCGGGCCGGGTTGATGCTGTATGCCTGGAAGATACGGGATACCCGGATGTAGTCGATGATCTCCTGTTGCTGCATCGCTTCGAGGATCTTCTTGCGGGTCTCTATCTCCTGGTCGAGCCGCTCCCTGCTCCACCCGCGCCGCTCCGCGATATCGGCATAAATTTGCGACCTGCCCTTATAATTGAAGATGTCCCTGACAGGATCATAGGTAAAGACCGTGTTTACCCTGAGATTTCCCGTGCTGGGGTCTATCCCCGCGATCTCCACAATCTCGAGGCAGCGTCGGACCCGTTCCGTGCCACGGTATACCAGTGCCTGCACGCTGACAATGTTGAGGGCAGTGACCATGTTCCTCGGGACATTCAGGGGCTCATTCTCGAGCCGGTGGATGGCTGCATCCACGCTTCCGGCGTGCATGGTGGAGAAGGTGGTATGCCCGGTGTTCATCGCCTGGAAGAGGGTCTGTGCCTCGACACCCCTGACCTCCCCTACGAGGATATATTCGGGCCTCTGTCGCATCGCTGCACGAAGAAGGTCGAACATGGAGATGATGTTGGACCCTTCTGAAACCGTCTCCCTCGTCACACTCGCGATCCAGTTCTCATGGAACAGGGTGATCTCACGGGTATCCTCAATACTCACCACCTTGGCCATCGGGGGGATGAAGAGCGAGACGGCGTTCAGTGAAGAGGTCTTCCCAGATGCAGTCCCACCGATAAAGAGGAGGCTCTTGTTGTTCTCGATTGCCATCCAGAAGTACGCAAGTTCATCGGCGCTGAAGGTTCCGTATTCCATCAGTTCGACGGGAGAGAAGGGGTCCTCGCGGAACTTTCGTATGGTAAAGGAGGTCCCTCTTGTTGTAACCTCTGTCCCAAGGGTCAGCTGGAGTCTCGAGCCGTCAGGCAGGGTTGCGTCGAGCATGGGTGTACCCGTTGAGATGTGCTTCCCTGACCGCTGTGCAAGGGTGATTGCGAGCGAATTGAGTACATCCGCCTCGAACCTGATGTTCGTTTTGACATTCCGGTACTTTCGGTGATAGAGGAATATCGGGATCCGGTGGCCATCGCAGGAGATGTCCTCGAGGTAGGGGTCTCGCATCAGGGCATCGATCCGCCCCCAGCCGAGGAAGTTGCGGATGAGGTAGTACTGGAGTCGGAAGAGGCCCCCCTCCTCGAGAGTAATGCCGTATTCATGCAGAAGATCATGCATCTTCTCCATCAGCAGGGCTTTTCGGTCTTTTCCAAGCTCGTCATCGGTGAGGATAAGAGCGGAACGCATGTCTTCGTGGGTCCTTTCAAGGAGTTCATATTCAAACTCCGAGAGCCTTGGCTCGTAAAGGAGGTATTCGTACTGGTTGGTGTTCTCGTTCAATGCGATGTCCACGAGCGACCTGCCCTCGTCTACCCAGTAGCGTTCGACTTCACGGTATCCGGGCGGCAGGTCCGCATCCACAAGGGGACCATGTACCTTGAAGTCATATTCCGGGAGGACTGATGTGGATTTTTTCCGTCTGATGATATGCGAAATGGAAAAGTCGGGCGGCGTGGTGTCTACCTCGTCGCTGCCCTTCACCGGCCTGAGCCGGTTGGCAATCCCCTTCAGGTCCGGAACTTTGAGTGGCACGAAATCTCCCTCTCCTGAGACCAGGCGCTGGGCGCGTCCTCTGTTGTAGTGATTGGTTTCCCTGCACACCTATATAAATGCATGATTGAGGAACTGATCCCACGTGGCCGCAAATCGTGCATGAAGCCATAATCTCTCATGTATGACAGAAATCTACATGTATTTTAGACCCCTCACTCTTCATGAAATGAGTGAGGTTCTGCATGCATGATACGGCGCGCCGGATAATGCCTACCGGTATTTCATCACTTGACCCGGTGATAGAGGGGGGAGTGCCTCCCGGCTCTCTCATTCTCCTTCTCGGCGACATTGGAGCCGGGAACAACGAATTCGTCTACAGTTCCGTCATGCTCCTTTCCAGGATGAAGCAAAAACCTGCGGGTGATGGACTCGTGCTTCCGGCTGAAATCGACTATATCACGTTCACCAAGGGCAGTGCCGATATCAGGGAAGAGATGCAGAGATCGTTCCATCCGGATCTGACCCGGGCACTGGGAGACGTCAAGTTCAAGGACCTCTCGCATATCTATTTTGATTCAAGCATTATCCCACTGGACTGGTACTCTGAAAAAGACATCATTTCCCGCCTCCAGTCAAGGGGAGAGCATGACCAGATCCTCGGCAACCTTGCGTCCGAGCTGAACAGGATACCGAAGAACAGCGTCGTCGTGCTTGACTCCATCACTGACCTTGCCACGCAGTTCAACAAGATAGGCAAATGGAATGATTTTTCAGCATTCCTGCGGGGTTTGCAGCGGGTGGCGAAGGAATGGAGCACCACTGTGTATCTTCTCCTCACCAAGGGCATCCTTGATACCCCCCGCGAGCTGGAAGTCGCGGACGCAGCGGATGCAGTCCTCTTCTTCAGGTGGGAGGAGACACCAGGAGCAAGGCGGCAGCGCGTAATGTATATCGAGAAGTTCCGCGGTCTGATGCCTTATCTCGAAGATAAGGACCTGGTGAAATTTGCCGTCCGGATCACCTCTACGGAAGGGTTCGATGTGAGCAACATCAGGGTGGTCATATGAGCGAGGAGAGGGTCAAGATCGGGATCGAAGGCCTTGATCAGATGATGGGCGGGGGACTCATCCCCGGGAACATCTGCGCCATTATCGGTACCTATGGGACAGGAAAGACCACGTTTGCCCTGGAATTCATATGGGAAGGGCTCAAGAAGGGGGAGAATGTCATCTACATCAGCCTCGAGGAACGTGAAGACCGCATCCTCCGTTACATGAATGATAAGGGCTGGGATACCACTCCCTACCGGGGAAGGGCGCTTTCCGTTCTGAAACTTGATCCCTCCGACTTCAACCTGGCCATCAACAGCATCAAGAACGAGCTCCCTGCCCTTGTCAGCCAGCTGGGTGCGCAGCGGGTGGTGATCGACCCGGTCTCCCTTTTTGAGGATCTCTTTGACCGTGATTCCGACCGCAGAAGAGAGATGTTCAGGTTTGTCGACACCCTGCGGGACCAGCGCTGCACAATCGTCCTGACGAGTGAGACCGACAAGGACAATCCCTTTGCCAGCCGGCATAACCTCATCGAGTACCTCGCTGACACGGTGATCCTCCTGCGCTACGTGAGGCCTTCTGATCTGACAGACGTACACCTTGCGCTCGAGGTAGTCAAGATGCGGCTCTCTGCACATTCACGGGAGATAAAGCCGTACGAGATCCAGCAGGGCCAGGTGCTGGTGTATACGGAAGCGAACGTGTTTTAGAGCATCAGCGGGCGGAAAACGGCTGCTGCGGGGGTATATGCAGGAACAGCCCCGAAATAGCCAAATGTTTTGTTGATGCGAGAATGAGTTGGGTGGGACGCATCCGTGGGAGTTACCGGGTGAAAGCGCGCTGCAGGAGGCATATCAAAAACAGCCGCAAAATCGTCAACCGATCGGTTTATGCGAGGGATGTCCTGCAGCGCTAAAAAATAAAAAAATGGCAGGGTCATAGGGAGTTTTCTCCTCGCTAGAACCCCTCAATTCCGAGCAGGTGGAGCACGATCACGATGAGGGCTCCGGGAATGCCACCCAGGATGCAGAGGAGGACGTTCACAAGGGAGTAAGGGACATCAGGCCTGCCGAGGCTTCCCATGATGTTGAACAGGTTCACGAAGAAGAGGATAAGGAGACCGAGGATGGAGTTGATGATCAGTTTTGTGATGTCCTTGATCAGGAAGAAGAGCGCCACTGCGATGATGATTCCGGCAATCAGGACTGCGAAATCTATATTCATGCCTAATTACCAATGAGCGCCAGGTTTTTTAATCTTATCTCAGGCAGGACCATCGATCCGACAACTCTCTCTTCAGGGCTGATTCCCCCGGTCTCTTTGAGCATCTCAAATACATTCCCGGAGAGCATCGCTTTCCTGATGGGAAATTCGATATTTCCGTCGCACATGAAGAAGGCGTTTGAGAGTTCCACCGAGAAATCCCCTGACAGCGGGTTTGCGGTGTGCGCCCCGACCACGTCGTGGACGTGCACGACCTCATCCTCCACGACGTTGCCCCTCGGCCCGTCAAATGAGAGGACGTGGACTCCAATCGATGGCGAACCCCCGTGACCCCCACGCACCGCGCTTCCCGTGCTCTCTCTCTCGTACCGGTACGCAGTCTTCAGGTCATAGGCGAATTCACTGAGGATACCTCGTTCTACAAAATTGATCTTCCTTGCAGGACTGCCCTCCCCGTCCCACCGGCAACGCGAGAGGCCCTTGGGGTGGAACGGGTCATCAATGAGAGAGAGGGATGGGTCCATGACCTCCTGCGTAAGTAGTCCTGCGAGCCTCGATCGGCCAGCGTGCACGTTCTTCCCGCTCAGTGCCGGGACAAAGACGCTGCCAAGGATCTGTGAGAGTGCTACGGGGGAGAGAACCACGTCATACGTGCCAGTCTTGATATCCTTTCCTCCCTGCGACGCGTATGCCAGATAGGCTGCCTTCTCCCCCACCTTCTGCGGATCAATATCCATTCTGCAGGATGCATCGAACTCGTGTCCTGTGGACTGGCCGATGATCGCCTCGATACCTATGCTCACCATGCTCTCCTGCTCGAGGTATCTGACCCCGTTACTGTTTGCGAGCACAGAATTCGACTGCGAGACCTCGGCGGTCCCCGAAGTGATCTCCACGGGGTAGGCATCAGCCCCCTCGATCAGCCCCTGCAGGAGCTCACGGGTGGTCTCGTGGTTGGGAACGACTGCCGGATCGAAGTTCAGCGGGGCAGGATCGAGGGGGCAGGGCGCCGGCAGTCCCTTCCAGTTCTGTGGTGTTGCAAGGAGAGCGCTGGAAATCGCAGCGTCCAGGCAGTCTTCCCAGCGCTCCGGGTTGGTGGTCGCAGACGTTCCGATCCTTCCTTCATGGATTACCCGAAGGGAGAGTCCCTGGTGTTTAGAACCAGACGCATAATGGATCTCCCTTTTCCGAAGCCGGCCCGTCACCGTATCACCCGAGAATAGGTAGACCTCGAGCTCCGAGACTCTCCTCTCCCCCTCTTTTATAATTCGTTCAATGAGATCCACTGCCGCCCACCACCGCGTTCAGAAGGAGCACGTGCGGTGCACCATCGCTCACCGGGACGCTCTGCCCGCCCTTGCCGCAGTATCCCTGGTGCATCGTCCGGTCTTTTGCGCAGAGCGAGATGGAGTGCAGTGTCCGGAGAATCTCACCAGAGAGTGAAACATCCCTTACCATCTCTCCCACCTCCCCGTCTTCAACCAGGTAACCGTACTCGGCATTGAACTGGAATACCCCCCTCCCCGGGTCCACCTGTCCCCCCCGGGTTCCCTTGAGGAGGATCCCAGACCCGCACTCCCGGATCAGTTCTTCGAGAGAGCTGTCCCCGTCTTCTATGTAGGTGTTGCTCATCCGGACCTGGGGAGGCTCCCCTGGCATGGCCCGGGCGTTCCCGGCGTGCCCGTGGCCTACCGTGGCAAGGGTCTCTCTGCTGTGGAGGAATGCATTCATCACGCCGTGCCTGATGATCTCGGTCCTGCCAACCCTGCTTCCTTCCGCATCGAACGGCTCGAACCCGAACTCGGGAAGGGAGGGGTCGTCAACGATGGTGATAACGGGACTCCCGATCCGTTCGCCTATCTTCCCGCCTAGCACCGAACTCCCTTCCTGAACGAGGTCCCCCTCGCTTGCGTGGCCTACCGCCTCATGCGCGAAGACCCCTGCAAGCTCGGGGTCAAGGACAGCGTTCATCGTTCCTCCCCTGGGAGTCCTTGCATCAAGAAGGGCGATTGCCCTTGCTGCCGCCTCCTTTCCATCCTCCTGGCGGTGGCGCAGGTTGAAATCCTGCAGAACGTGCCTGCGCACGTATCCCATCTGCATGTCCCCCCCTCGCTCTGCGACGGCAAGGATGGAAAACCCCGACCTGGAGATGGAAAAGGAGAACTCGTTTCCGCTGCTGTCCTCGAAATGAACTTCCTCAAAACGCTCGATATAATTTGCCCGGGTGCTCTTTATCCCCTCAATTCGTGCACTTCTCTCAATCTCTGCCAGGAGTTGCTGCTTCTCCTGAAGGTCCACTTCTGCAGGGTCCTCCTTCATGCGAGGTACCGCGATGCTTCCTGCTGGGACATCTGCGAGGTGTACCTCTTGGCCGGTGAGTGAAGCAAGAACTGCTGCCTTTTCGACAAGTTCCTCGAACAGCTTTCCTCGCGGTCGCGTGTAGTGGTCGATCTCGAGAATTCCCCAGCCCCTTGGGCCAAGCACCCGGAGAATGGCACGATCCAAAAACACAGTCCCCGCTGATTCCACGCGTGCATTGTCCATGTCCACGTGGGTGACGGTGCCCGTCACGTGGCGGATATCAAAATATCGGGCATCTGCCATGGCTTCACGCGGGGGTTGTGGAGATCCCCGTGGTGTCCAGGAACGGCCCTGTTGGGGTTGACGCCATCTTGCGGAGCTTGTTCAGGAACCCCTCGCGGTTCTCGGGCACAAGTGCGATTTTAAGGACATCCTCGATATGGTCGACGGGGATGATAGTGACCATTGACTGGTAGCGCTCCTCGATAAGGACATCCTCAATATTTGCCCTTGGGATTAGGACGGTCTTGATACCGGCCTTTGCCGCGGCCTCGATCTTGTAGGTCACTCCACCGACAGGGAGGACGTCGCCCCTGACCGAGAGGGAACCGGTCATGCCGATATCCTGGCGCACGGGAATACTCTCGATAGCACTGATAACCGCGGTGGCAACGCTGATCGAGGCCGAATCGCCTTCCACGCCACCATATGTTCCAATGAACTGGATATGGACGTCCATGTTCTTGATGTCTTTTCCGGTGAATTTCTTCAGGATCGCGCTCACGTTCTTGATGGACTCCTGGGCGATCTCCTTGAGCATCCCTGTAGCGATTACCGTCCCGCTCGCACCCTGTGCGGGGGTCACCTCGGCCATAATGGGGAGGACCGATCCAGAGTCGCTTCCCATCACTGCGAGTCCGTTCACGCGGCCGACTCTGGTCCCTTCCACCACGGTCAGTTCGTATTCCCTGCTCCGGTGGATGTATTCGTCCGAGACCTGGTCCTCGATCGACCTCGCGGTCTTCTTGGCGGCGATGACGTGCTCGGCGGTCGTCACATCAGCCCCCTGTTGTCGTGCCAGGTCTCCGGCTACCCGGATAAGCCCCCCCATATCCCTGAGCTTGAGCGTAAGGTGACCCTTCCTGTTGGATCGCCTGCGGGCTTCCCGGATGATCTCCTCCATTGCGCCCTTGTCGAAGTGGGGGATCTTTCCATCGTTCTTGACTTCCTGGGCAATGAAACGGATGAACTTCTCGCGGTTCTCGGGCGTGTCGAGCATACTCTCACTCATATAGACCTCGTAGCCGTAGCCACGGATACGCGAGCGGAGTGCCGGGTGCATTCCCTGGATGGCGTCGAGGTTGCCTGCAGCGATCATGATGAATTTGCACGGGACAGGCTCGGTCCTGACCATTGCGCCGCTCGACCGCTCACTCTGCCCTGTGATGGGAAACTCTCCCTCCTGGAGGGCGGTGAGGAGGTTCTGCTGGGAGTGAGGTGTGAGGGTGTTAATCTCGTCGATGAAGAGCACACCTTTGTGGGAGCGGTGGATTGCCCCCGCTTCAACCCGATCGTGGCTTGGGGTCTCGAGGCCACCGCTCTGGAACGGGTCGTGCCTGACATCCCCGAGCAGCGCACCCGCATGCGAACCCGTTGCGTCGATGAAGGGGGCGGTGGTGGTGGAATCGTTGGATACGAGGAGTTTCGGGACCATTGACTCCTCGCGGGGAGTGGCGTACCTCAGTGCCATGAAGATGAACGCTGCAGCAATGATCCCCATCAGCCACTGGTAGGTGATAAACGCATATCCGATGATCCCGATGAGGAGAAGGAGAAAGAGAGTGTTCCGAAGCTGGATCTTCTTTCGCGCCTCTGCCTTGTGGGCAGCAACGATCTGCTTTCCGCGGCCTGCAGGAACCGTCCGCACAATGGGGTTGTTCGAGTCATCAGAGTTTGGGTATACGAGGATATCCTGCATCTCCTCCTTTGGCAGAAGCTCCGCCATGGCCTTTGCGAGCATCGACTTCCCGGTGCCGGGACTGCCGATCATCATGACGTGGCGTCTCTGGGTTGCAGCCTTCCTGATGACCTCTACCGCGTGCTCCTGGCCGATCACCTGGTCGATCAGAGACGGAGGGACTTCGACCTGTGCAGAATTCACCATGGAAACCTCCACAGGCACCTCCTCTTCATGGGTCTCTTCGGCAACCTGCTCCTGTTCCATAGGAAAATTGACCTCTTCTGTCAATGAGATAGTGATATAATTTATTCCTGCTCGTTTAAGTACTTTCAGCCTGAGGTAGCGGAAATGTTGGTTGTAAGCACAGAATATTCCCAGATCCTGGCTGCAAACGTGGCGAAAGGCCTGGATTGCCCCCTGGGCGGGGTAAAGTTCAGCCGGTTTCCAGACGGAGAGCAGTATCTCCGTCTCTCGGCTACGGACCGGCATATGGTCATCGTGGGGAGTATCCCTGAAGCAGATGCACTTATACAGATCCTCCTTCTCGTTGATGCCTGCGAAGGCGCCGAGATAACCCTCGTGGTCCCGTACATGGGATATGCGAGGCAGGACAAGCGTTTCCATGAAGGTGAGCCGCTCAGTGCGCGAGTAATCGCAAGGGTGCTCTCGACAGGTGTGTCGCGTGTCCTTACTGTCAATATCCATGACCGGGCAGTACTCTCCCATTTTCATGTTCCTGTGCGTGACGCCAGCCTGGCGGGGGAGATCGGACGCTACCTCGAAAAGAGCGAATTCAGCAGCCCGCTCGTCCTTGCACCCGATGAAGGCGCGGCTGCGTTTGCCGGCCAGGTCGCGGCGGTATGCGGATGGGAGACAGACCACCTCGAGAAGACCCGGATCTCCGGGAACGAGGTGAGAATGGCGCCGAGGAACCTGGAGGCGAAAGGACGTGATGTAGTGATCGTCGACGACATCATCTCGACAGGAGGTACCCTTGCGACCGCAGTGGCCATGCTGAAGGAGCAGGGAGCAAGAAGCGTCTCATCGGTCTGCGTCCACGGCGTGCTCGCAGAAGGGGCGTATGCAAGGCTGCTTTCAGGCGGTGTCCGCGAGGTGGCCTGCAGCGACACACTTGAGAGGGCATGCAGCCGCTATTCCGCTGCGGGTGCTGTCGTAGATGGAATCGAGGGATGCTGGTAATTGATGGCTCCCACCTTGAAGGCGGCGGGCAGATCGTCCGCTCGGCTGTTGCCCTCTCGGCTCTGACCTGCACACCCGTAAGGATTGAACATATCAGGGCAGGGAGGCAACAGCCCGGCCTCCGGCCGCAGCACCTAGCTGCAATCCTCGCAGTCGCGACGGCCTGCAACGCAGAGCTTACCGGGTGCGCGGTGGGGAGTCAGGAGATAGAATTTTTTCCGGGCCGCATCTCTTCACGCGAGATTTCCCTCGACGTGGGAACCGCGGGGAGCATACCCCTGGTGATACAGGCCTGGCTCCCTGTCGCGGTCCAAGCGGGCGGTATGCTGACCCTGACGGGCGGGACAGAGGTTGAAAGAAGTCCCAGCATCGACTATTTCACCAATGTCCTCGTCCCCTTCCTCGAGATGCATGGCGCCCGGATCTCTGTCAAGATTGCCAGGCGGGGATATTACCCCAAGGGTGGAGGATTGGTGAAGGTGGAGGTAAAGCCTTCAGTCCTGAACCGGCTCTCCCCCGACTGCAACCGGCCTGGGGGAGACCGCGGTATATGCTCCTGCAGCGCAGGACTCCCTGCGCATGTGGCGAAGCGGCAGGCGGATGCGGCAGCATTCCACCTCTTCCAGCGCATGGGGCTTGAATTCCCCGTGACCATGGATGTAAGGCCGGGTCCCAGTACAGGAAGTTCCTGCACTGTCTGGAGGGGATGGATGGGGGGAACAGGCCTTGGAAAAAGGGGGTATCCTGCAGAGAGAGTGGGAAAGGATGCAGCGCTCGCACTCGTCAGGGAGTGGGAATGCGATGGACACGTCGATTCATTTTTCGCAGACCAGCTCCTGATATACCTAGGTATAGCCGGAGGCTCGTACACAAGCCATACCTGCACGATGCATGCCCGGACCATGTGCTGGCTGCTGGCGGAGTTTGGCATCCACATCAGAGTCAGCGGAGAAAGGATCGTGAGGTTTGAACGTGCGGCGGGTGCTTGACGCTACGGCATTCTTCGTAGAGATGCCACTTGAAGGTGAACTCTACACCTCACCACTGGTGGTAGATGAACTCGCCGATGCAAGGTCACGGTGTCGGTTGGAGGCGCTCTCCGCAGTCGGCCTGCAGGTTGTCTCTCCAGGCCGGGACTTTATCCGGAGAGTTGAGCAGGTCTCCGGGACGAGTGGTGACGCGGGGGTGCTCTCACCTGCCGACCGCGAGATCCTGGCGCTTGCACTTGAGTTGTCCGCGGAAGTGGTCTCCGATGACTTTGCCGTCCAGAACGTCGCCCATCACCTTAAAATCCCTGCGTGTCCGCTCCAGCAGAGAAGGGCGAGAAAGAGGAAATGGAGGTTCCGATGTCCGGGGTGCGGCAGAATCCTGGATGGCCCGGGTGAGTGTCCTGTCTGCGGGGCCATCCCAAAAAGAACCATTAAGTAGGAGACAGAATACTGTTTCACCATGTCGTCGCTCGACGAGCTGATCCAGAAAGCAAGGATGCTCCTCTCCGAGGGTCACAGCCCCGGGCAGATCGCTGATGAACTCTCGCTCTCAATGGAGACCGTGACCTGGCTGCTCACACAGCAGAAGGGGGCGGCCATCCCGAAGGACGTGCATATCGACTGGACCGCGGTCAGCGGCCAGGGCGCACTCATTGACGGGGTGGCGATGATGCTCCTGAAGCGTTATTATTCTGCCCTCGACGAGGGTGAGAAGGAAGAGGGATATTCCGAGCGCTTCCCCACCCTCGCAGTAGGAATCGCCATCTCAGGAATACCCCTTGCGACCCTTATTGCGGTTGAGGAGGATATCAAGCTCGCCATCTACCACCCCGCAAAGCACAGCACGCAGGATCCCCCTGTAGGCTCGATCAGTGGAAATTTCTCATCGGTTACCGGGGAGCGGTGCATCATCATCGATGACGTCATCACTTCAGGCAATACGATGCAGGACGTCGTGAAGTACCTGCGGCGCCACGGAGCAACGCCCGTTGCCATATGGGTGATATTTGACAAGCGCGGACTCAGGGACGTGGACGGCGTTCCCGTATACTCTCTCTTTAAAATATCCCGGATCGATTAATCACCTCCCATTTTTCCACTCAAGAATAGGTTGTTTTATATAGAAGTTTAATTCCATCTTTTACAGCATCGGAGGAATTGCTATGCTTGGAGGACAACCTATCATCATTCTCAAGGAGAACGTGGAGCGCAACCGCGGCCTCGAAGCCCAGCGCTCGAACATCGCGGCTGCGAAGGCCATTGCCAGCGCGGTCCGGACCACGCTCGGACCCCGCGGCATGGACAAGATGCTCGTGGAGGGGACAGGCGATGTGACCATCACCAACGATGGTGCAACCATCCTCCAGGACATCTCGGTCGTGCACCCTGGAGCCAAGATGGTCATCGAAGTGGCCAGGGCACAGGACGAAGAAGTAGGGGATGGCACCACGACTGCCGTGGTCCTAGTTGGATCCCTGATGGAGAAAGCAGAGCAGCTGATCGAGAGAAAGATCCACCCCACTGTGATCGCCGAAGGATACCGCCTGGGCATGAAGAAATCGCTCGAGATCCTTGATGAACTCTCCCTGACCATCGATCCCTACGACAGGGAGAAGTTGATCAGGATCGCGGACACTGCCATGACCGGCAAATCGATCGAGTCGGTCAAGGACAAGCTGAACGGGATCGCAGTCGATGCGGTGATGGCAATTGCTGAGAAAGAGGGGAATAAGATCACCGCAGATGAAGACAACGTCCTGATCAAGAAACAGGCAGGGGACACGATGGATGATGCCGAGCTTGTCCGAGGCGTGGTCATTGACAAGAAGAGGATAAGCGAGGACATGCCCCGCAAGGTTAAGGATGCAAAAATAGCGCTCGTCGCAAGCCCCATGGAGATAAAGAAAACCCAGGTCAAGGCAAAGATCCATATCAGCTCAAGCGAGATGGTCAGTGCATTCTCTGCTCAGGAGAGGGAGGCATTGAAGAGATTTGCCGACAAGGTCATCGAGAGCGGGGCAAATGTGTTGCTCTGCCAGAAAGGCCTCGCGGACGCGGTCGCATTTTATCTCGCCAAGGGGGGAGTGCTGGCTGTCGAGGATGTTCCCGAGAAGGACATCAAGTTCGCGGCAAGGGCGCTCAATGCCCAGATCGCCAACAAGGTTGATGAATTGTCCCCCGACATGCTTGGCCGCGCCGATCTTGTGGAGCAGCTGGAAGACGGCGAGTTTATCAAGATCTCGGGCTGTAAGAACCCGAAGACCGTCACCATTCTCCTCCGTGGGTCGTCCCAGTATCTCCTCGACGAGCTCGAGAGGGCTGTTGTGGACGGGACCCGCGTCGTGATGGACGCAATGGAGGACGGGAAACTGGTCGTTGGCGGTGGATCGGTCGAGACAGAGATCCTGATGAAGGTCAGGGACTATGCAGCCAACGTCGGTGGCCGCGTGCAGCTTGCGATTGAGGCGTTTGCAAACGCGTTCGAGGTCATCCCCGTCACCCTTGCCGAGAACTCGGGTTATAACCCGGTGGACAAGCTGGTGGACTTGAAGAATGCCCATGCCAAGGGACAGAAGTATGCGGGCCTGAACGTGTACAACGGCAAAATCATCGACATGCTGAAAGAGGGCGTGATCGAGCCCCAGCGCTCCAAGCGGCAGGCCATCCAGAGCGCGACTGAGGCCGCGATCCTCCTCCTCAGAGTGGATGATATGATGGTAACCCGTGAGTCCAAGGGCCCGGAAAGTGCCCCTGGCGGTGGCATGCCCCAGATGGGCTGATATTCCATACCTTTTTTTTACATTTTTCGAGGGGCATTTCCGGGCAGGCATTTTTTTTTACATGGTCATATGGTATGTACAGGATAAACGGACCGCATACATTTCGTCAGGCGCCATCTGCCCATATACCAACGGCAACGATCCACGCTCCCGGCCCCGGAATTACCGCAAAGGCTTACCAATCGGTTCCGAAGGATGCAATTCGACCGCTAAAGCTTCCTTCAACGAGGCAGGATTAAATGCGGAACAAATGATCCGGATCGGGGAAACGGAGACAGTTCAGTGATTGATTTGGTATCCAGATACCAACATCGGTCCAGTCTCCGCACAAAAAAATCGCGAGGAGAAAATTTTTGTCACTGCCTTCGTTAAGGGTCATCCCCTCGATCCGGTGGAGACAATCTCCACTTCCTCTGCTTCGATCTGCATGTCCTGCGGGAGGCTCTGTCCCTTGAAGAGAATGAGCACCGTATCAGGTATGATCCCTATGGAAAGGAGGGCCTCCTCGTAAGTCGCACCATCCATTCCCTCATATTCAATACATTCCCCCCCCGGGACCAGGAGAAGACGGCACTTCATTCCCATTCGATAGCATTATACGAATGCGAAAGCAAAATAGCTACCCCGTGCCGAGGTAGTCTAGCCCGGGAAGGCGGTAGCCTCGAAAGCTACTGGCGCTCGCCGCCTCGGGAGTTCAAATCTCCCCCTCGGCGTCAAAGATAATCGCGTTTTTCGTATGAAAAAGGTCCAAGGGAGCCTCCAGGCCCCATAAAAATCACATGATTCACTTCGAGACATACGCATACAGAATGAAAATCGCGGAAACGATTTTCATAGAAAAAAGTGTGGTGTTCACTCACTCGCTGTCAGTTCCCGCACCGGAATGAGAAAGAGACAGGGACCCGGACTTCTGCCAGGACCAGTTTTTTATTATTCATGAGGAGTGATGGTGGTTGCAGGGAGGGGGGCTTTGCCCTGTATGCCGTTATTCTGCCTTTTCCCCATGTCCGCTCAGGTACATCATCTTCCTGACCTCCCGCATGCAGGGGTTCATGGAATCGAGATAAATCCTTGCGGATTCGACAAATGCATCTGCCTCAACCGGATCGATTGCCCGGATCGGCATTGAAACGGAGAGGACATAACCAATGAACAGGTTGTCCAACTCCCACATGTCGAGGATCGGGACGTAGCGTTCATATGACCCGGAGGCGGTCACACGGAAGAGAATCCCTGGATGAGATCCTGCAATGAAGAATGTTGGTTCGCCTGATATTTTCCGAAACGCTATCCCTCGGTCATCAGGAAAAGGACAGACATGGCGCCATCCTGCAAGAATCTCCTCCGGAATTTCTTCCGGGAATGCATCGCATGTGGGGGAGCTCAGATTGCGGTGGAGGTGAGTGCACATCATGCAGAGAGGTGAAACCGTGGTGGCATCCGGTTTGTCATTCATGGCAGTACGAGCAGTGATATGCATTACAATGGGCAAAAAGGTTGGCGTGGAGGGTCGTTTTCTCCATTCTGCTCTCCTTCAGGCCCGCAGGATGAACTGCCCCAGCTCTACATACCTTCCCGCACCGAGCATCCAGGTTCCGTCGACGTCAGTCACGTAACTGATTTTAAGGTCCGTCCTGTTGGTAAAGGGGTTCACAGAATAGTAATCGACCAATCCCCCGCCGCTCTTTGCCACGTCAATGAACTCCTTTACGTGATGATTGCCGACCGGGTCGGTCGCGTTGAGACGGTTTACGCCGACCTGCTCGGGCTGGTAGGGCCAGCAGAGCACCGTCCCGTTGTAATCGTAGGCGAAGATGTAGAGGTCTCCGCGTATGAATGGGCCACTCTGGTTGTTGAACGCCGCAGTGGCCCTGTCGCGGCCCTGCTCCAGTGCATAGGCCCTTGCCTCTGCGACGAACTGGCGAAGTTCGTTGTCGATGAGGAGATCCTCACGGGTGTAAACTCCCGCCCCTACCCAGTAGGTATCTTCGACGGCACGTACATAACTAATCTTGAGAGTGCTCTGCTGTTCGCCTGAAGGATACGGGTAATGGTAAAGTATATACCCCCCACCTCCCTTTGCCAGCTGTATCTCAGTTTCGGTGTACGGTTTTCCGGCTGCGTCCTTCAGCGGGCGGAAATCGGTGCCGACCATGCCGGGCTGGAAGGGGAGGGCAAGCGCGATACCCGAATAATCGAGGGCATACACATAGACATCGCCATTGACGAAGGGGCCGGAAGCATTGTGAAAGGCGGCAATGGCGGCTTCTTTTCCGACCTCCTTTGCCCATGACGCAGCGTTGTCCACGTATTCCTTAATCTCGAGCGATGTTGCGGGATAATGATGACCGGTTGACGCTGTAGTATTGGAGGAAACAATGTGTTCTGCCGTTGTATGGGTTGGTAAGGGGGTCGAAGTGCCGGCGGGAGGGGAGGTCTGTATGCACCCTGCTGCAAGAGCGAGGGCAGCAAGGATCACCAGTATGGAAGAAAGACCATGCCTCATAAACAACGGGTAATCCCCTATTCCTATTAAACAGGTCACTTTCAATTTTTGGAAGTTTTAATGGCAGAATCCCGGGGCCATCAAGTAGTCCATATTCTGTTCGGATGGGGATTTGTCTGTCCTCTCTGTTTTTCGGGAGGACATCGGTTCTTGACAAGAATTACTCCTGGCATTCAACCGGGTCTCATGGATCCAGGGTTCAAATTCGTGCATTCATCCTTCTGCGCGGGATTTCCTGCGGAATAGAGAATCCAGAAATCCCTCCGCGTCCTCTTGTCTAGGCGGGATTTTTCAACCATTTTCAGGGCGAGCGAGATCCTGCAGATGCACTATCAGGGGTGGTCAGCCCTCCACACCAAACGAGAAATAGAATGTCGCTCCCTGCCCCGGCTCACTCTCCGCCCAGATCTCTCCGCCATGCCGCCTTATGATGCGCTCAACGATTGCAAGGCCGATACCCGACCCTTCATATTCCTCCTGACTGTGCAGTCGTTGGAATTCCATGAAGAGTTTATTCGCATACTTCATATCAAAACCGGCACCGTTGTCCCTGACATAGTAGACTGCCTTTTCATCCCTGAAGAGAGATCCTATCTCGATCCGTGCATTTTCAGTCTTACTTGTGAATTTCACCGCGTTGCCTATGAGGTTCGTGAATACCTGCCTCAGCATCGAAGGGTCGGCGTAGCACTCCGGCAATGAACCAATCCTGACATCGATCTTTCTGCCCGGTGCCTGGTTCAGGAATTCGGATATTACTTCACGCACCATTGGTTCGGGAGATATCCATTCGCGCTTCAGTTCCTGCCGGCCCATCCGCGAGAGTGCAAGCAGACCGTCAATGAGGTTGTCCATAAGTTCGACGTTATGCCTGATCACATCGATGAAGTGCTGTTGTTTCTCATCAAGGCAGGGACCAGCTGACTCGGAGAGGAGGTGGGAGAACCCGTCAATAGCCCGAAGCGGGCTGCGTAGATCATGCGAAACCGAATAGGTGAACGCCTCCATCTCTCGGGTCGCAAATTCGAGTTCGGAAGTCCGCTGGGCAACCCGGGCTTCCAGTTCGGCATTCAGTTCTCTTATCTCTTCCTCGACCTTTTTCAAGTGGGTGATATCAACAATTGTTCCCCGTGTCCCGGTGACGGTCCCCTCCTCTTTCCGTGCCGCGATATATACCATGATCGGAAATGTGCTGCCGTCTTTCCGTATCCCTGTATATTCAGAACCATGGGACTTTTTCCCTGCCAGGATCTCCCCGAATCGTGCGCTCGCCAGCGTCCGTTCTTTGGTTGTCAGAAAGTCAAATATATTGATCCTTTTATCGAGATCTTCTGGGTCGTACCCGAATACCTCGAAGGCGATGGGGTTGGCAAATGTGATATTGCCGTTGAGATCGGTCTCAAAGACTCCCTGGGGAAGGAGCCGGACGAGATCCATGAAGCGCTCCTCGCTCGCCTCGCACTGCCGGATTTGTGCTTTCAGCCTGTCGACCATGACCTGGATGCTGCCGGAAAGGTTTGAGAGCTCGAGACTTGGGAAAGGCCTGACCGCATGATCCAGGTCTCCTTCGGCAATAATATTGACATCCTCCACAAGTCTCTCGATAGGCCTTGAGAGTTTTCGGGATACCATCATGGCGATAAGCCCCCCTGAAAGAATGACGAGGAATGCGGCAAAGCCATTCAGGATTCCAATGTGGTCAAGCTCTCTTTTGAGCATCGCGTCGTCGTAGGTAAGTTTTGCAAAGATACTCATGTCAGCAGCATAATCCGGGTCACGAAGGTCGATGACCCGCCAGACAACTGTCTTTCCTGTATTTTCGTCTGTCACTATCTGTGAGGACCGGTTCTCCCACAGGATGTAGTCGAGCATCTCCGATTCTTCAGGTGAGGGAATATAGCTGGTGTTGTAGATTAGCCTCTTCTGCTTCTGAAACAGGAGCACCTCTTTAAGATAGGGATTGAATGCCTGCACCTCCCTTACTACGTCGCTGTACTGGAGATCCATCCTCTCCCCTGCAAATGATTCCGAACGAAGCGCGAGCTCAATGATGTAGCGGTGATCAGGTGAAGGCATATACCCGTATTTTGTGAGTGCCCCGGTATACCATTCCATCACGACCCTGTCAGGATAATATCCCGACGAATTCCATATCTTGTGGAGATATTGACAGAAATCAGGATAAATGACTGAAAAATCGAGGCCAACCTCCCGGGGTGACGATGAATGCTCGACGACACACTGATCATTGATCAGATGGATATCCATCCCGCCGATCCTGTCTTTAAGCGCAGGAAGGTCCATAAGGGAGGGATCTTCGCCAGAAAGGACATATTCTGCCATGACGATTTCGAACGCATCCTGCATCTTCTGGTTGTAGGTGTTGTCGTACAGTTTCAACCCGGTATCAATCATCCTGAAGGAATTATCCATGTGCGATTCCGTCATTGCCCGGAGCCGTTCTGCATTCTCGACAGTATGGCTCTTCGCACTCTCATAATTCATCCATATCCCGGCGATTAGTGCAGTGACGATGATGAGAAAAAGAATTCCCATTAGAAGATAGGAGTAAGGCAGTTTCCCATCGTTCTGTCTCTTCGTCATCCCCACCCAGTCTATGAACAGTATTCAACACTGGCATTATAAAGACCCTTCAGTCACTGAAATTCTCTTCAGGCAGATAAATCCCCGGAATTTTCATCAGTCTCGTCGTCCCAGATGATTGACACTATCAGCCAGGCGGATCCTACCTTAATCAGTGGGATACTGTTAAACCCCATGGAAGAGGGTTCTGGTTTTTTTTGGGTTGAAACGTGCTTCCCAGGTGCTGAACCTCAGGGCAATCCTGCCGAAGTGTTCCGGGCGGGAACACATCTCTCTCTCTCTCTCTCTCTCTCTCTCTCTCTCTCTCTCTCTCTCTCTCTCTCTCTCTCTCTCTTCGAATTCCTCGAGGGTTCCCTGGCGGACCCGTTCGTGGACAGCAAAGATGAATTCGCAAATTGAAAAGAGAATGGCATTATCCCCTCTGTTTTTGATCTGCATTCCTTCCGGAATGAAGATCTGCCTCAAAGTATCGAATCATGGGTGTTCTCCCGGTCAAAGCGAATTCACCGGTATGATTGGGATATCACGCTGTCAATCTCATCCATATACAGGACTTTTCTGGACACCCGGTAATACTCTCCACTATCCCAGGCACATGGCAGGATATCCTGCAAAGCGGCGAGCAGGATTTTTTTAGAGGTTTTCACATGCTGCTCGTGAAGATGGGTATTATTCCGGGATTATGAAGAAAATGCCTTTTCAGACAACGGGAGCCTCTCAGAAAACTCTTATAATTGTGAGATGAAGCTCTACTCATGAAGGCAATCGTCTTTGTGGTGCTCTGTGCGTTTGCAGGACTCCTTGTCCTTGGCGCCGGCTGCACCCAGCCGTCCACTGTGCCGGCCACGCAGGTCCAGACACCTGTTCCCACCACGGCACAACCTACCGCCACTCCGACAGTTGCGACCCCAGCCGCGACACCTACCCTCGGATACCTTGAGGGCCCGATGCCTGCGCAATACATGGTTGATGTCCAGGTCGACCGGAATACCGTCGCAATCACCCCTAGCATTATTGCGACCTACAGGGGTGGCAGAGGCACCAATTTCGTCCACTCTATGGATGTCACGGTGACACGATCCGATGGCCAGGTAATCACCCAGAGCATCGAGCGGCCCCAGGTGAACTCAAAGATCGAGATCGAAGGGACGCGGGGGACCGACAGGGTAGAGGTGTTCATCAACCTGGTCAACGGCGAACGGTACAGGATCTACGACCAGTCCCTCCCGTTCAGGACATATAACTGATTATTCTCATTTTTTCGCACACAAACCCGCCTCCACTGACCCGTATTACCGGAGATTGCAATGTCACCCGTGCTGAATCTGGCGTTCATTTCGCAATCGGAGAATATGCCGGGTTTTCAGAAGAAAATTCAGTATGATACCAGGGAACGATGATTCGGGTCAACAGATCCAGGAGAAAGTGGACTGCCTTTCATCCTCTGTGCTGCTTTTTTCCCTGCCCTTCGAAGGTCGCCACGAGCATATTGTCCCGAAAGACCTGTACAGTGTAGCTTGAATACTGTGCGGTCTCACCATTGCATTCGGCAATTGCAGTGAGAGTTCCCATTGCAGGGGCAAGGTAGAATATTTGCGCGGAGAGCGCTACTTCATCGACATCCCCCAGGTTTGCTGCGATGCCGAAGGCCTGGTCGGCGAGTGCGAATATGGCTCCCCCATGGGCAAACCCCCGCAGGTTCCGCTTCCCTTCGGTATCCATCCTCACCCGTGCGTACCCGGGACGCGCCTCGAGTATCTCCATCCCCAGCAGGCGGGCGAACTCTGACTGGTTGAAATGCCGGACCTTCTCAAGCACATCTGAAGGGGTGAAGTGATTCGGATCTACAGGATGATGAGGGGACATTTCAAATCGGGTCTTCTTTGGGATAGCAAGGGTCTCAATATGCCTCTATTTGTATTCCCTGCGGGTATACTGGTGCTTGTCGGAGGAACCCCCGTGTGCCACGATATAGAGCCATTCATAAAGGGACTTGAGAGTCCCGAACTGCTCGTACCTGCGCATGGAGAACCCTACCCTCATCCTGTTGTCAAACTTCACTTCCCCTAGCTTCCTCATCCGCCTGGCAATCTCCAGGTCGTCGCCGGCATCGACGACGTGGTACATTCCTGCCTGGAAAAATGCGTCTTTCCGGAATGCCGTGTTGCATCCGAGCGTGTAATACAGTGTATGGGTGTAATAGCCAAACCTTGCAAAATTGTTCGCAAAGGCAAGGGAGAGGTGGTTCTTGAGGGTCTTTTCGATGGGGTCGACAGGCCCATAGAGCTGCACTATATCGGGATACCGCGCAAAGTCATCGAGGATGACCTCGAGCCAGTTGCCCGGGATGATGCAATCGGCATCGGTAGTCGCCAGAATCGGGCCTCTTGCCTTCATCGCGCCATCGTTTCGCGCCCCACCAACTTTCCTGCTGGTCTGGATGAAGACAAGATCAGCGAGGGGCTCGGCAAGATCCCTCGTGGAATCCTTGGAGCCGCCATCCACGACGATGATCTCGTAGTCTTCCCTCGGAATGGTCTGGCGGTTCAATGATTCGAGACACGCAACAATATTCGCAGACTCGTTAAACGAGGGGATTACTACTGAGATCTTCATTCCAAGAGCTCCCTGTACAGCCTGACATGCCGTGCGGCGATATCCTTTAAATCGAACTGCGATGTGAAATCCCTTGCGGCCGCCGCACATTGGTTCAGCGCAACTCGGTCCTCAAGCAGGGCCCTGGCGTCTTCGCGGTCCGAGAAATAAAGGATGTTCTTGCCATAAATGTCATGGAATTCGGGGATATCCCTCGCAATCACAGGAAGACCGCAGGAGAGCGCTTCCAGGATGACCAGGCCGAATGTCTCGGCAAATGATGGCATGAAGAAGACGTCGGCCGCGCTGTAGGGCTTGATAATATCGTTTACGTTGCCCGGGAAGAGCACATTCTCCCCGCATCGCAACTTCAGGTGCTTGATCTTCCCATAGTCCTTCGAGAGGGCTCCGTACGGAAACCCTCCGATCCAGACGAATTTCCTGTCCGGAAATTTTCGGGAGAGCGCCAGGAAGTCGTAGAGCCCTTTCCTTGGGGTCAGCTGGGCCACTGTGAGCACGACCTGCTGATCGTCAGGTATGCCGTAATACTCCCTGAACGCTGCCCTCTTCTCTTTGTCCCTCCTGAAGAACTCCCGGTTAATGCCGTTTGGGATCATCGTCACCGGCATCTCTGGGATCATGGCAGTGACCTCCTCATGGCAGGGCCGGGAGATGGTGATGATGTGATCGAACCTCCGGTAGATCTTTGGATACCTCTTGTTGATGGCCCGCGCGAGGGCGATATTTCCCATGTTGATTCGGGGAGTGGAATGCGCGGTCAGGATCTTCTTTCCCCTGGACATCCGGCGATTGAGCCCTGCAATGGGGCCGAAAGTGTGGTAATGGACGATGTCTGCGTGGTTTGAAAAACTCTTCCATGAGACTTCTATCCCCGGCTCGTTCTGGAGCTGGAGGTAGAGTGTCTTTGCAACCGTCGCGCATCCAATGAATCGGAAGAAGAGCATGTCTTCCACAAAGAAATTGACTTTCACGACCAGTTCCTCACGCACTCCATGGCCTGGCGTATGCAGCCGTCCATGTTCAGGTACTCAAACTTTGAGAACCTCCCGACCAGGGTGATTCCCTGCGCCTCGAAAAATTCCCTGATGATCCTGATATTCTCAAGGTATGCGAGGTCGTATACTACGTAGGCAAACTTCTGACGGTCCACTGCGGTGTGGACCACCTGTTCCTGGGTGAGGAATCCCATCTGCTCGAGGGACTTTATCACGTGAGTGACGAGTTCGCTATCGGTCATGCGGGAGACTTCGTCGCCTTCGTTGTAGGTGATCTCAGCCAGGATGCCCGCATGACCCGCAGGGGCCACATGGCTGCTGAAATTGGAAGGAAACGAGATCCGGTTCGCGAGACTCTGTTCCCTGTCAGGGATATAGAGCCATGAAATATCGGGGACCGTCCCCCTGATCCCCACCTGGACGCAGCAGACAGAGTTGTAGCGCAGGGCACGTATCGCGTCCTGCACGCTCACCGGGACATTATCGAGGCATGGCATGAGGTGCTGGAGGGGGATTGTACTGATCACCCTGTCTCCCCGGTGCGTCCGTTTCCCGTCACTGGCCTCCCAGGCGCCGTCCCTGAATGTAAGCGATCGAACGGGAAAACCGGTCACGATGCAGTCCTCGATTCCCCTTGCAATGGATGTGACCAGGGCCTCGATCCCGCCTTCAGCCGGGTATGTAAAGACCGACTGGTGTGTGTATCCCTCTGTTTCTATTCCTATGGCAGATTTTATGACGTCTTCGACCGGGGGCCTCGGCACTCTCCCCTCGACCCAGTGAGCAGACATTGAAGCCGGGGGATAGTTCCAGATCTTCTCGTTGTATGGAATCATGTAGAGATCGGCGATTCCCTTCCCGAAGGTGGCGTATATCCATTCCGCGAAATTGGCAGGCGGCGGGATCTCCCCTTTCTCTGACTTTACGTAGGTCTTGATGAATTCATTGATGCAGAAGAAGAGATCGTCCTTTGGAAGGGCGGCCAGCCCGTTCTCGAACGGATATTTCACCAGGATATTCCTGTACATAATCCTGGTGTTCCTCGTCCGCTTCTCCCGGTTTGAGGAAAGGACGTTCTGCATGAATTCGAGGACCTCGGTGTCCCTTGAGAAGATGATATGCGACCCGCCAGTATCGAACGTGAACCCGTTGTCTGTCCTGGAACGGCAGAGGCCACCGATCCGCTCATCAGCCTCGAGGACAGTCACCTGCTGTCCGCGGCTGTGGAGCAGGTGTGCGAGGGTGATGCCGGAAAGACCCCCTCCCAGGATGAGTGTGCGCACGAGCATAGTATTTTACCGGAGGGATTATATGATTGACCATTCACGGGTGTATCCTCCTGTCTCACGTTTTCACTGTGAAAATGGCCTCACCGTTTTCATTATTCATACTTGTATCAAAAAGTGAATTACATGGTTTTTAAAATGGATAGGATTGCCGGATCAAAGAGTTGAACGCATGACCCTGCATGAATACTCAGACAAGAGGGATTTCACAAAAACACCCGAACCACCGGGAACCATCGAAAGAGGGACGGGCGTCGCAATCTTCGTTGTCCAGGAACACCATTCACGCCACCGCCATTTTGACTTTCGCCTGGAACACGAGGGGGTGCTTGTCTCGTGGGCAGTGCCAAAAGGCATCCCCGAGTTGCCGGGAAAAAAGCACCTGGCGGTCCGGACCGAAGATCATCCGCTCGCGTATGCGGATTTCAAGGGAAGCATTCCAGAGGGGGAGTATGGTGCGGGAGAAGTCGAGATATGGGACAAAGGCACCTTCAATCCCATGACCTGGGAAGAGGACCGGATTGAGGTGGTCCTGCAGGGAAACCGGCTCAAAGGGAGGTACATCCTCATCAGGTTCAAACGGGCGGGAGAGAACGACTGGCTGTTATTCAGGGCAGAGGAGTAAACGGCTGATTCACTGCATGAATTTGAAAAAAGGCAAAAAAGAATCTCTTTTTATTTCGCGCTCTTCACTGTTTTTGTGCCGCGGAGTATGGCGATCTTTCCTGTCCGGACCAGCTCTTTGACTCCATACTGGCGCAACAGCTTCTCAAGGGCATCTATCTTTTCAGTATCCCCCGTCACAGAGAGGACAACGGTCCTGCTGCCCACATCAATGATCTGTGCCCGGAAGATGCTTGCGATCTGCATTATCTCCGCCCGGCTGCTCCCTGGCTCGGCGGTGACCTTGATGAGCGCGAGTTCGCGTTCCACGCGGTCGTTTTCGGTGATGTCGGAGACCTTGATCACGTCGATGAGTTTGTTCAACTGCTTCATCACCTGCTCGATCTGGGCATCGTCTCCGATGCAGACGATGGTGATCCTGCTCATTTCCGGCTCCTCGCATGTGCCGACCGCGAGGCTCTCGATATTGAAGCCGCGCCGCGAGAAGAGCCCGGTAACCCTGGAGAGGACACCCGGCTTATTCTCCACCAGCACGCTCAGGGTATGCGGCTTCATTCGTTTAAACCCCCGATCATCTCGTTTATGGCGGCTCCTGCCGGCACCATGGGGAAGACGTTCTCCTCACGCTCGACCCGGAAGTCCAGGATGAACGGGCCATCGGTCTCGATCGCCGCCTGGAGGGCAGGTCTCACATCGTTTGTGTCCTCGACCCTCATGCCGTCGATGCCATACGCATTCGCGATCTTCACGAAGTCGACAGCCGGAAGCTCAGTGTAGGAGTAACGGCGATCGTAGAAGAGCTCCTGCCACTGCCGGACCATCCCGAGGAACCGGTTGTTCAGGATGGCAACCTTGACAGGGATCTGATAGTGGGAGACCGTCCCCAGCTCCTGGATGTTCATCTGGAAGCTCCCGTCGCCGGCAATATCGAAGACCACCTGATCGGGACGGGCAAAGTGTGCACCCATCGCCGCGGGGAAGCCGTATCCCATTGTACCGAGGCCCCCTGAGGTGATCCAGGTCCGCGGGTGCCGGAAACAGTAATACTGGGCAGTCCACATCTGGTTCTGCCCGACCTCGCTGACGATGATGCCCTCGCCCGCCAGGAGTTCCGAGAGCTGCTCGATCACGAACTGCGGCCGCAGCACCCCGTCCCTTGGATATTTCATCGGAAATTTCTCCTTCCATGTGCGGATGCGGGAGAGCCACCGTTCGTATTCCTTCCTCTTCTGGATGCGCTCCCGCATCTCCTGGAGAACTGCTTTTGAATCCCCGACGATAGGCACGTCTACCCGCTTGTTCTTTCCAATCTCGGCGGGATCGATATCGACATGGATGATTCGGGCCTGGGACGCGAAAGTGTCAAGCTTGCCTGTCACCCGGTCATCGAACCTCACCCCGATGGCGATGAGGAGGTCGGACTCGGTAACCGCATAGTTTGCGTACCTGGTCCCATGCATGCCGAGCATCCCCAGGTTGAGGGGGTGGTCGCAAGGGATAGCCCCGATGCCCATCAGAGTGGTGGTCACCGGGATCCCCATCATCTCGGCAAGACTGACGAGTTCCGCCGATGCGTTCGAGCTGATCACACCGCCTCCCACGTAGAGAAGGGGCCGCTCGGCCTCCATCATCATCTCGATTGCCTTGTCGATCTGCCTGGTGTGCCCTCTGTAGGTCGGCTGGTATCCCCGGAGGTTCACCTGCTCCGACTCGGGATATTCGTATTCGATCTCCTTTGTGCTGACATCCTTCGGGAGGTCGATCAGGACTGGTCCCGGCCTTCCTGTGCGCGAGATGTAAAACGCCTCCCTGATGACATGCCCCAGTTCCTCTGTCCTCTTGACGAGATAGTTATGCTTGGTGATCGGCAGCGTGATGCCGGTGATGTCAGACTCCTGGAAGGCATCGTTTCCAAGGAGGCTCGTCGGGACCTGTCCGGTCAGCGCCACGATGGAAACTGAGTCCATGTAGGCAGTTGCAATCCCGGTCACCAGGTTGCATGCCCCCGGACCGGAGGTGGCCAGGCATACGCCAACCCTGCCGCTGGCGCGGGCGAACCCGTCAGCGGCATGGGCGGCTGCCTGTTCATGCCGTACAAGGATGTGCCGCAATGACGAATTGTAGAGTTCATCATAGATCGGCAACACTACACCGCCGGGGTAGCCGAATATTGTCTCCACCCCTTCGCGTTGCAGCCCTTCAATGAGTATTTTTGCTCCGGTCTTCATTCTCTTCCCTCAGTAGTCTGTTCATGCCGGCGATCACCGCTTCGACGCTTGCCATGATGATGTCCGTGCGGGCGCCGCGAGACGTAATTATCTTTCCGTCCTTACTTAATCTTACCGTCACATCCACGAGCGCGTCGGTTCCCCCGTGGATTGCGTCGACGTGGTACTCCTCGAGCCGAATGTCGGCCACGGCGGCAACCGATCTCCGGAGGGCTTCCATGGCCGCATCGACAGGTCCCGCACCTGTAGAGGCTCCCGTCACCTCTTCTCCCTTCACGTCCATTGTCACCGATGCGGTGGGAATGACATTGCTCCCGCTTACTACGGTGAACTGCTTCATCTTCAGCACCGGCCGGCATTCGATGGCCATTACCGCTTCGGCCACGGCGATGAGATCCGTATCGGTGATCCTTGTCCCCTTGTCCCCAAGTGCCTTGATCCTTTTCAGGATCTCTTTCAACTGGTTCTCATCGGGATGATAGTGCATCTCTGCGAGGGCCGCCTCGACCGAGGCTGAGCCCGAGTGCTTCCCGAGCATGATGCGCCGCTTCCTCCCGACACGTTCGGGTGGCACAGGCTCGTAGGTGCTCGGCTCCCGGAGGACGCCGTGGGCATGGATGCCACTCTCGTGGGTGAATGCCATCTCACCCACGATGGCCTTGTTGGTGGGGAGCGGGACTCCCGTCATCCTTGAGACAAGGGAGGAGAGGTGGTAGATCTCCCCTGTCTTGATCCCGGTAGGATACTGATAGAGGAGTTCGAGTGCCATCACCAGTTCTTCAAGAGGGGTATTTCCCGCGCGCTCCCCTATACCGTTCACTGTGACATGTGCACACGTTGCGCCGGCTTTCAACGCAGCAATCGTGTTTGCCATTGCCATCCCCAGGTCGTCGTGGCAGTGGATGCTCAGGGGTGCAAGGCAGAGGTTCGGGATCACCTCGGCTACGCGCTCGGGTGTCAGAAGTCCAACCGTGTCGCAGAAGCAGAGGCGTTCTGCTCCGCGCTCCAGGCCACCAGCGTAGATCTCTCGGACAAACGCCGGGTCGGCCCTTGACGCGTCCTCGCCGGAGAGCTCAACAATAAGCCCCCGCTCCCGGGCATAGGTGACCGCAGAGAACGCCATCTCACATATCTGCGCCCTGGTCTTCCTCATCTTCTTCTCTATGTGCAGGTCGCTCACAGGAATGACGAGGTGAACCGAGTCAGCGCCATAATCGGCGGCAGAATCGATGTCCTGGACTACCGCCCTGACATATGTACAGACTTCCGCCTTCAGGCCCGCATCGGAGATGAGCCGGAGGGCTTCCCGTTCTCCCTCAGATGCCGCAACGGAGCCGGCTTCCACCACGTGCACCCCGATATCCGAGAGCATCGTGGCGATCTCAAGCTTCTGACCGGGATTCAGCGAAACGCCCGGGGTCTGCTCCCCATCCCGGAGAGTGGTGTCGAAAAACCGGATGTTACCGGGGAATAAAACGATCTGTCATGGAAAATTCCACCACGAGATATACGTTTGGGCCCGGGGGTATAAAAAAAGTGGGTTTGATACGGTATCAGGTGGAGCCCGGCGCCGCACCCGAGGCCTCGTAGACCCTGGTGACGTACCTGGCTTCAAAGATGATCAGTAAGGGGAGCAGGATCAGGGTGATGAGCCAGCCAATGAAGGGGATCATGTTGAAGAGGTTGATCACGAACCAGATGATTCCCGCCACGATGAAGAGGATGATCAATGCAAGAATGTAGCTTCCCCACCCGATCTTCCTGATAGTCTCGAGGATTGCACCAAAGTTGAATGCCTCGCCGAACCGTTCTGTCCTTGCCATCCGGACAAACCCGATGGTCGAGAAGAGCATCAGGATGAAGGCCACGATCAGGGCGATCAGCACCCCCACCATGAACGCTGCCACGAGAGGCATGAGTACTTCCATGTTGTTGGTAAAGAATTCGGGATCGCCGCTCATCGCTGCTTCCTGTATGGCCGAAATGAACGCGAACCCACCAAAGATGAGGATGATGAGAATGACGGGTATCGCATAGATGATTGCAGCGACAAGAAGCTTCAGGCCATCGATGAACAGCTTGCCCCACTGTGCAGGCTCGGGGGCAGGCGTCTTGCCCCTCCAGATCTCCATCGTGTATCCCATCATCAGGGGGAAGATGATTGTGGAGATGATCAGCAATATCCAGCGCTTCCAGTGGCCGACGAGGCCGTCTTTCGCATAACCCAGGGAGTCTCCAAGCATGTTGCCATAATCCATGTAAATCACCAATAATTGCAGAAATATTTGCAATCAACGGTAATTTATAGCTATCCTTGAATTGAGGGTCAATAGACAGCCGATATGTGAATTGATTTTTTACCAGGCAGAGGTTCAATTTCGTGTCTATATGAAACGCGAATGATTAAAAAAGGCGCGTCGCGATGTCATATGGGCGGTGGAGACGAAATCTCTACATGTGTGGGCAATTTTCGCTCTCATACCCCTGTTTAGGATGCAGGCGTCGCACCAGGAATTTTGCATAATTTCCACAATCGATTCCTGAGACATCACTTCGCCAGGAAAGGGTATTTTGGAAAAGATAAAAAATGAGTTCGTAGCCATGATTCGGGTCATGGGAAACGGCGGCGTTTCATTGATTGAATTAGTATCCGACAGAACAATATCGATTCCGTCACTCCAAAAATCGCGGGATGAAAAAAGATGGCTGTGGGCTCATAATGCGTTCTTTCCATTTCCACCTGGTTTTCTGTATCATGTCATGAAAAATGGGATAAAAAATATCAATCAGTTGAAGAGACGGAAGAGTCAGCCGGATTTCCCGCAGAATCATAGAGGATACAGATATACCGGTGCATAAAGACCATGATAGCCGGTGAAATGAGTATCTGGATAATTGCGCCAATGAAAGGAATGAAGCTCAAAATGACCTGGATGACGGCAACAATCACGACGACAATAATCAACGCCAGGATGTAGGATCCCCATCCGATCTTCCCTATGGTGGCCAGGATTGCGCTGAAATTGAACGCTTCTCCTATCTTTCCCGTCCGTGCAAACCTGACAACCCCTACGACTGCCAGGAGCCAGAGGATTATTGCTGCGATGACTGCGATAAGGACACCGGCAATCACACCCCCAAGGATGGGCATCAGGACTGGCATAAGTGCTTCAAAGTCAGGTTCAGCCGGCATTGACATGAGGATAGGCAGTGCGCTGAGGAGTGCTGCACCTGCAGTGACTGCAAGAATAACCATCACAGGGATAAGGTAAATCACTTCTATGACGAGAAGTTTGATCCCATCAACAAACATCCTGCCAAAACCGGCGACTTCCGGAAGCGGGAATTCGCCCCTGAGAATCTTGAGCAAATAGCCCATGGAGAAGGCACCCAGGATTATGGCTATCACGAATGCAATGATGAACCCGATGATAAATGTTCCAATCAGCGACGCCGGAATCTCTCCCCCAGTGTAAGCCAACAATGACGGCAGCATTATCAAAACAACAAGAATGAACGGGATTGCCGGGAGGAGTGTCAACACTATCAGCATGATCCAGGTCTTTAAATTTTTCGTGAGTCCATCCATGGCATATTCAAAGGAATCGTGAATCATTTTTCCATAATCCATGAAAATCACCTTTTTTTTTGCAGGTTCAGGTTTCATCAATTTCAATTTAAAGGTATCTTTTTTTAAAAAAAGTGCGGCATTCCTGCTAATGCCTGAAATGGCGGATCCCAGTAAAGACCATGGCAACGTTCAGCCGGTTTGCAACTTCGATGACCTCTTTATCACGGATTGATCCGCCTGGCTGCACCAGTGCGGTGGCCCCGGCTGCCGCCGCAACCTCGAGGGTATCAGGGAATGGCAGGAAGGCATCGGATGCAACCGCGGACCCGGCAAGGGAAAAGCGGGATTTTTCTATTGCGATCTTTGCCGCATCGACGCGGCTCATCTGCCCCGCGCCGATCCCAAGGGTCCTCTTAGTATCCGCAAAGACGATAGCATTGCTCCGGGTATGGGCACACACCCTGCAGGCAAACTTCATTGCTTTCATCTCAGATGGGGTGGGGTCCCGGTCGGTGACTACTTCCCATTTTTCCTGGTAGATGGGGGTATCCTGCACGAGCAGACCTCCATCGATGCTCCGCAGTTCCCAGCCTCTTTTGGAAGCAGGGAGTTGCAATACACGTAGGTTCTCTTTCTTTCCAAATACCTGCAGGGCATTCGAGGTGTAAGCAGGTGCCGCCACAACCTCGACAAACGTGCGTGCAATATCTTCTGCAAGTTCACGGTCCACCTCACCGTTCAACGTGACGACCGATCCATATGCAGATACCGGGTCCACGTCGCGGGCCTGTATGTAGGCGTTGGCCAGGTCCTCTCCGATGGCAACACCGCAGGGATTGTTGTGCTTGACGATCACTGCTGCGGGCTCGGAGAACTCCCGCACAAGGCCGGCGGCAGACGAAAGGTCAAGGTAATTATTATAGGACATCTGCTTTCCCTGCAGCGGCTCGCTGCCGGCAATTCCGGATTGGCCGTATACGGCACCGTGCTGGTGCGGGTTCTCTCCGTATCGAAGCATTCTCCCGTTCCTGAACTGGACAGTGTAGACCTCGGGGAATTCAGCGTCGAGACTGTAGAGGTGATTGCTGATTGCCGCATCGTATGCGGCTGTCCGGGCAAATGCCCGTTTTGCGAGGAGCAGGCGCTGATCCGCTGAAAAACCACCCGTCTTGAGCGCATCCTTTACGAGCGGGTAGTCTGAAGGATCCGTGACCACCGCCACGTCCTTGTGGTTCTTTGCAGCAGCCCGGATCATCGCAGGCCCACCGATATCGATATACTCGACGAGTTCCTCCAGCGGAAGCCCTTTCTCTGACATCTCCTCGAAAGGATAGAGGTTTGCGACCAGAAGGTCGATAGGGAGTATTCCCTCCGCCTGCATCACGCCGTCATCAATCCCCCTCCTCCCAAGGAGGCCGCCGTGGATGCGTGGGTGGAGCGTCTTGACCCTCCCATCCATCATCTCGCTCAGACCGGTATATGCCGATACTTCAGTGAAAGGGATCGATGCCTCCTTCAGGGCTGCCCCGGTCCCTCCCGAGCTCAAGATTGCCACGTTATGGCGGCGGAGTTCTCCGGCAAGGTCTACGATACCATCCTTATTCCAGACAGAGAGGAGTGCCCGTTTCATATTCACCAATGGGAGATAATGGGATATGAGCATGATGCCGCCTCTCGCGCCCTCAGAGATCCAGGCAACCCTCTCACTGTCCTTCCGGTGAATCGTGATCCCGTCGAGATGGATGCCTCTCGCGGGGTGAGTGAGGCCACTGTCAGACAGGTCCTGTGCTTGTGTTCGACGTCTTTTCCCTGATCTGAAACTGGGGCTGTGTGGAGATCCTCGGGAAATTGCTGGAAAAGGGCCCCTCACGGAGAGTCTTTTTTCTCTGGCGCATGGCAATAAAAGCATCTGCCGCCCAGGATGCGCGGGCATGAAAAAGTATGAATCTCTGCCTCCATTACTGATATAGAATAAACCGGATTCCGGACCGTTTTTGATTGAATCACTACGGTAACAGGGTTACAGGGAGTAAAAAGATAATTACGTTTATATAGAACTACAATGCAATAGATAATTGATTGCGGTATGGATGAATCCAGAGAGGAGGAAAATTTTGACTCTGATGCGCAAAAAGAGCAAAAATCTCAATTGAATTCAAATGAGCCTTCTTCCGGTCTGGAAGAGTTGCAGAAGAAGTATGACGAGCTGAACGATCGGTTCATCAGGCTTGCAGCGGACTTTGAGAATTACAGAAAAAGGTCGGAACGGGATGTCGAGAACCGGGTGAAGAATGCCATAGAGGAATTTGCGGTGGAACTCCTGGAAGTGGCAGACAATTTTGACAGGGCACTCTCTGCTGACCCGGGTTCTGCACGTGAAGGTCTCGAACAGATCCACAAGCAGTTCCGGACAATCATGGAACGTCACGGGATCTGCCGCCTCGAGGCCACCGGTAAGAAATTCGATCCCGGGGAACATGAAGCGGTGTACTGTGAACCCTCCGATCAGGAGGAGGGAACAGTTGTAAAGGAGATCTGCTGTGGCTTCCGGATGCACGACAAGGTGATAAGATACGCAAAAGTGGTTGTTTCGAAAGGAAAGGAGACTGAGTGAACATGGCAAAAGAGAAAATACTTGGTATTGATCTGGGGACCACGTTTTCCTGCATGGCCATCATGGAGGCCGGAAAACCGATCGTCATCCCCAATGCAGAGGGACAGCGTACCACTCCGTCGGTCGTCGCCTTCACAAAGGACGGCGAACGCCTGGTGGGAAGCCTCGCCAAGCGGCAGGCGGTCACCAATCCCACACGGACAATTCAGTCCATCAAGAGGAAGATGGGCTCTTCGGAGAAGGTGAAGATCGACGACAAAAGCTACACTCCCCAGGAGATATCAGCCATGATCCTGCAGAAGCTCAAGGCCGATGCAGAGGCGTATCTCGGGGAGAAGATCACAAAGGCAGTCATCACTGTCCCCGCATACTTCAACGACGCCCAGCGTCAGGCCACAAAGGATGCCGGGCGCATCGCGGGCCTTGACGTACTGCGGATCATCAACGAACCCACTGCGAGTGCCCTCGCATACGGGATCGACAAGGAGCAGGACGCCACAGTGCTCGTCTACGACCTGGGCGGCGGGACATTCGATGTCTCGATCCTCACGCTCGGAGACGGGGTATTCGAGGTGAAGGCGACTTCAGGAAACAACCATCTCGGCGGGGATGACTTTGACAACCGGATCGTGGACTACCTGGTGGAAGAATTCAAGAAAAAGGAGGGGATCAACCTCCGCACGGACCCCATCGCGATGCAGCGACTGAGAGATGCTGCCGAGAACGCAAAGATCGAGCTCTCCCAGAAGATGAAGACAAACATCAACCTTCCATATATCACCACCGGGCCGACCGGGCCGAAGTTCCTGGATATCGACCTCTCCAGGGCAAAGCTCGAGCAGCTGATCGGGGACCTCGTCGAGTCGACCGTGGCGCCGGTCAAGCAGGCATTGGGCGACGCAAAACTCACTCCCGACCAGATCGACCACGTCCTTCTCGTAGGAGGGTCAACCCGGGTACCACTCGTCCAGGAGACTGTAAGGAAAATACTCGGAAAAGAACCTGACAAGGGCATCAACCCGGACGAGTGCGTCGGCCTGGGGGCAGCCATCCAGGGGGCGGTCCTGTCGGGAGAGACCAAGGATATCGTCCTCCTCGATGTCACGCCACTCACACTCGGGATCGAGACGCTCGGCGGGATTGCGACGAAACTGATCGAAAGGAACACCACCATCCCCACCCGCAAGAGCCAGATATTCTCCACCGCTGCGGACGGCCAGACAAGCGTTGAGATCCACGTGGTGCAGGGAGAGCGGGCGCTTGCGAAGGACAACTTCACCCTTGGCAAGTTCCAGCTTACTGGCATCCCCCCGGCTCCGCGGGGCATCCCTCAGATCGAGGTGACATTCGACATCGATGCAAACGGCATCATCCATGTATCGGCAAAGGACCTTGGGAC